>CEVE01000421.1_pt1 | contig 124786 bp, 117 predicted proteins | sample 356431 | NCBI WGS metagenome assembly CEVE01 (sample SAMEA2622764, study PRJEB7988) | marine metagenome | isolation source: saline water (ENVO:00002010), including
TACCGCTGCGCGGAATTATGAATTAAGAATTAAAAATTAAGAATTGGAGGTTTGGGGTGATTCAACGGTATTCAAACGTAGGACATTCATTGCTACGTCAAGATCTAATTAATGGCAAGAAGTTCAATTAACGAGCTACAAAATGAACCTCCGGGAGAAATGCGGAACTAATGGGTTAATGGGGTGGAGCAGATCAAAGCAGGAAAAGATATCAACGTATGGTTATAACGCCATCTCCATTTCTTCCGGCGACTTTTGCGCCACTTTTGGTCGCTCAAAAGTGGTATACAGATTATTCAATGGAGCAGAGCTCCGGTGGGGGAATTCCGCAGCGGAGCTACGGAATTAGGTATAATGACTGCTTCAAAGTATTGAGCCGGAGACCGGATCGATCCGTCGGTCTTTCGCACATCGGTCCTTCGTATTTCAGAATCTCCCCACAAATCCTTCTCCGTCAGCCTACGGATCTGGATAATTTATTATGGAAAAACATGTAATTATGGAGCTCCTCCCCTTGCGAAGGGGAGGTCGGGAGAGGTCGGAGCTTCGTAGATCACAAGATTGCCACGGTTTGGGTACGCTTCGCTCACTTCAACCCTCGCAAAGACTGCTTCATTCTTCCATTGAACGGGGTCCGAAACCGTTATCAGTGAGCCATTCTTCTAAAAAAACCGGCCAGCGGGACACTTCGAACGTTGCTTCTGCCTGCATCCCGTAACCGTGGCCTCCTTCGGGAAAGAGATGAAAAGTAACAGGGACTTTCTGCCGGAGCAGTTCGTTCTGAAACACCTGTGTGCTTTCAACATAGGGCCGGTCATCTTCGGTCTGCACGATAAATACCGGATTCATAGTTGGAGTTACCGGTAATTCACCGGCAACCCGGGTGTAGGTATCATCCGACAAATAAGCCGGATAAATCAGTATGGAAAGATCGGGTTGAATATCGGGTCGGTCCGTCAGATTGGTGCTTACCCGTGCCGCCAGATGTCCGCCTGCAGAAAATCCAATCACACCGATACGATCCGGATCAATATTCCAGACGGAAGCATGTGCATGTACCAACTCCAGAGCTTTCACTGCATCTTTGAAGGCGGCCTCGCGATCGTTCGGTGTTGTGTATCGCACCACAATGCCGGTAATACCCACCCTGTTGAACCACTCCGCGATCTGCGAACCTTCTTTGTTCACTGCCATGTATTGATACGCTCCGCCCGGAAAGATCAACACCGCCGGCTTGGGTTCCCACGTTCCGGGTGCCGGATATACTGTAATAAGTGGCTTTTTGATATCCGTGATCCGAATCACTCCATCTCCGCGGGATGGAAGCGTAGTGAATGAAACGGAGTCCGGAATACCCGCAGATCGTTCCGGCCACAGTTCTGCTGTAAATGGCTCTTTTGGATAGTCAGCCGAACAGGCCAGGAGCACCATCAACAGAAACAGAGGTACGATCTTATCAGACATCAACATCCTCCAGATCAACAAATTCAACGGATCGTGTTTCGGTATCGAATAAAGCTACGGTTGCCTTCCCGTCAAAGCCATTGGCCGTTCCGGGATTGATCCACAACGTTTCTCCAATGTGTTCTTGCACCATTTCGTGGGTATGCCCGGTAATCACCACATCGTACCGGCCGGATTCACATAAACTTGCCGTGATCTCCGCATACGTTCCATGATAAAGTGCGATCTTTAATCCATGGATCTGCAGGTTCAGAAAATCACCGGCGATCTCTGCTCCAATCTCCCGGAATTTTGAAATCAGCAAGTATTTATCCCCGTCGTTATTGCCGAAGATCCCTTTCAGTTCCAGCCCCTTAAACAAAGGAATGGTAAACGGGCTGCAATAATCCCCGGCATGTAACACCAGTTCTGTATTCTTTGTTCTGAACAAAGATACCGCCTTGTTGATGTTGGAAACATGATCATGGGTGTCTGAAATGAGTCCGATTAGCATACTTAACTCCTGATTTACCATTAACAACTGGTGTAATGTCCGAAAATCGACGGGTTCTCAAAAGTAAAAACTGGCCTGATCTCTTCTCTTATTTCAACAGGATCATTTTTCTGGATTGAATGAAATCTCCCGTCTTCAGCTGATAAAAATAGGTGCCACTTGATAAACCCGAGGCATCAAACGTAATGGCATGCAGCCCCGCTCGTTGCGGCCTGTTCACCAATGCTGCCACTTCGCGCCCCATGGTATCAAAGATCTTCAGGGCTACATCACCACTTTCTGCCAGCTGATAACTGATCACCGTACTCGGGTTGAATGGATTCGGATAATTCTGAAAGAGGGAAATTTCAGCCGGGGTCTCCACTTCGGTCTCTGAGGATGTAAGCGTTGCGGAATATTCAGCTGCGTCGGAAAGTTCATCTCCGTAATAGGCCAAAACGTGGTAGGTATAATTCGTGTTGCCATCAAAACCCGGATCGATATATTCTTCCACATTCGATGCTAGCGTGTCGATAGTTGTAAAGGTGGTGTCCGGGCTGACCATCCGCCGTATGATATATCCATCTTCGATCCGTGAATTATCGTTCCAGCTTAACTCCACGCTGTTTCCATTCACCTGATTCACTTCAAACCGGTCGGCCGGGGCCAGCACAAAAAAGGAGCGGGTCTCGCTCCAGTCACTTTCCCCCGCTATGTTCATTCCCTTCACCCGCCAGTAATAGCGCTTACCTTCTTCCGTGCCCAGCAACGTGGCGGCCGTGGAATTTGTCTCACTGGCAACGGTGATGCGGTTGAACAGGGAATCGGTCGCTAACTGGATCAGGTACGATTCCGTGTCTTGCATTTCCATCCACCGGAACGAATAATAATTGGGCCGGCTTGCCCGGTAGATGTTCGCAGATTCCAGCTCCGGAACAGGGGGCAATTTTATATACGTGATAAAGGTGGCAGGACTGGTCCATGGTCCTGCACTTCCATCAGCTGTCACTACCTGAATTCTCCAGTAATACCGCTCCCCTTTCGTAAGATCTTCGATAGTAAGTTCGGTACTTGTCACGTTTTCGCTATGTACAACATCGCTGAATGAAGCCTTTTCCGACAATTCAAAATTATAGGAAACGGCATCATCCGAAGGTTCCCAGCTAAACGTGATGGTAGTATCGGTACCACCCGCTTTATCTTCGGGATAGGTGATGGAAGTTCTCCCGAAATAGGAGGTTCCGCTGCCCAGCTCGGGTGCGTCCCACGGAATCCAGCTGCTTACATTCGTGTTATAGGGGGTAGTGGCTACCTGAGTAGTTACCGATTCGTCCCCTTTTAAATAGCGATCCACAAATGATTCGATCTCCGGGATCTGCGATGCCGGAACCACACAATGCGAATGCCCGGAAACAATACTGTAACCAAAACGATCCGGAATATTCAGCGCTTCCCACACTTTTTTCGCGGCCTGACTTCCCACATGACCCGATTCATCCGCCAGCCATTCATAATCGGGATTCCCGGTAACCAGTAACGCTCGCGGAGCAACCATAGCCATCAATTCATGATGATCGAAAGGGAGTTTGGAAACCGCCGTTCCCTGAAATTGTTTCAGATCGTTGATGAACCAGGCATACGAAGTATTTTGAATTCTTTCCACATTCCCGAGTGTTTCGGAATATCGCCAGGTGGTGTAACCTCCCCCACCCGATTCCTGCGCGATGGTCAAAGCAATACGCTCATCAAAAGCGCCGGAATAGAGCGCCATTTTTCCTGCGAACGAACAACCCGTAACACCCAGGTGTTCTGTATCCACCATGATCTCATCCGCAACCAGTTCCAGTCCGTCGATCAGGCGGCTCACTCCCCACGGCCATGCGCTGTAGGCTCCCATGTATTCCAGTTCGGGGTATATCTCATTAATAGGCTCGTTGCCGCGGGTTTGGGTATGTGCCATCACATCCCCGAAATTAAAGGTGATCTGTGCAATATCACGGCTTGTAAATATGCTGGAAGGCAAGCTTCCGGTGGGACTTCCCATCCCGATAATTGCCGGAAAAGGACCGCTTCCTGCAGGCAGAGTTATATTCGAACGGAGTGTTAGTACATGCCCGTTCCGGTATACATTTACGGTGAGCACTCCGTTGTTGTAACTGGCGGTGAGACTATCGTGATCGACCGGTTTTTTCCCAACTTCGTAGAACTGTACCTGATCGCCGATCTCATTTCGCCGGCATCTCCAGTCAGAGATATTTTCCAGCCTTCCACGACCATCACTCCACTCAAAGGGATCGGGTAAAGCATTTATGGCAGGCAGTTCTTCGAACGCCAGGGTATAGCCTTCCGGGCAATCAATTCCGGTGTTTTCAGAATCATAGACCAGTGGCAGGTCTTGTGCCGCAACGGTAGTAACGGCCAGTAATCCAATGATCCCGAACAAAGATGTTCTTCGTTTTTTCATGGTACTCCAACTATAGTTAACAACTCTTTTATTTTTTCAGAAAACTCTCTACCGGTCCCAGATAAGTATCTCCGATCTTTCCGGTCTTTAACACCACCCGTTGCAGAACAGGGCCCCCATCTGCTACCCAAACTTTAAACGTATGCTTCCCGGCGGTACGGATCTTATGACTGCTTTTCAGCTTCAGGATATTCTCACCTACGATCTGATACCAGTTATAATCTTCGTGCAGTTCCAGGATCTGAGGAGTCTCATCATCCATCGAAACGGCGATCTTCAATCCTTTAGACTGATTGAACTGAAGCGTAGGCGATAAATATAGTTCTGCCTCCACTTCACCGGTGTTGAAAAACCAAAGGTCGTATTCCAGATGCGGACTTTCTTCCGTCCCCGGAGTTAGTCCCCGGATGGTTCCCGGCATGGGCGTCATTCCGCTCTGGGTCCGGCCAAGCTGAGGAACCTTAACCCATTTTCCGGCATCTGATGATACTGCCCGCTGATAATGTTCGGCTTCTGCAGCGATGTAATTATTCGACTCCACAAATCCGGTAAAATCATTCAAAGTTACCTTCGGGTTGAATACCTCCACTCCGATATCCTGCGCCCCGTGTTCTGCTTTCACTGTAAACACTTCTTTTGTAGTTCCGGCGGGCACGTTGTCCCAATCAATGGATACCAGAATTCGCTGCTGAGTTTCTATCTTCGTACTCATATTTGAAAATTCTATCCACGGCACTGAGGCAACGAGGGTATAGTTAAAGGGCTCTTTACCTTTATTAAACACCTCTATGTAATACGTCTGCTTGTTGAACTTGTCGAACACCGGTAGTTTCGGTTTTTCGCTGTTCTTTCCGGGCCAGGAGCCTTTTTTCCCCTGAATTGAAACTCCCATTGCCCCCTCTTCGGGCACATCGATCGTGATGGTCTCCGGAATATTATTCTGATCAGGTTGTTGCCAGTAGGTATAACCGATGTGGGTCTGCGACATCATATGATTCCACTTTCCACAGGCAATTTCGTGATGGTAATAATCGGTGATCTCCTGATCCAGGTCGAATAATTCCTGCACTTTTTCTGCCATCAGGTTCGTAGTTGAACGACCCTGAGCTGCATACCATTTGTTTTTCGCCGCAGCTACATATAATGCATTCAGATTCGCGCTGGCCTCTATGGGATGAAGCACCAGCTGGTAGTAGGCATCCCAATATTCTTCCGGAAGTTTTTCCCCGATCAACCGGGCCTGAGCTTCCAGTTCATAATAATCGGCAACTATACGATCCGCTTCGTTGAAGTGAATAAGACTGTAGGTTTCCGGTGAGAGCAGCTCATGTTTTCTGCGTGCATTGAACCGGGTGTAATCGGTGAGGAACTGTCCGATCTCATCGGCATATGTTTCTCCGAACAGGGAAGCTGCCCATCGTTTCGGGTAGGCATCCATTTCTTTAATGCCCATTGCATCCGGATCCCAGGCCTGATCCAGGAAGAATGAGATTGGGAATTCCATCGGTTTAAGATCGCCCACATTTACCAGCCACATACGATCCACCCCATGCTGCCAGGCAAGATTCATTTGCTCCCAGGTTCGCGAGATCTGATTGGTATTTATCCATTTGTAGTTCCGGGGGCCGCCCACATAATCGAAATGATAATATAATCCCCAGCCGCCGGCATGGTCTTTGGCTTTGCCTGGTTCGGGGAGTAATCTGGCATTCCCCCAGTTATCATCGGCCAGCAGCAGCATTACATCATCCGGAACCCGCATGCCTTTTTCATAATATTCCTGTACTTCTTTGTAGAGTGCCCAAAGCTGAAGTTCTTTGTCCGGATCCTGCTCTGAATACTCCTCTATGATCTCCCGCTGATCCGCGACGATGCGTTCGAGCAGCGCCACATTCGTTTCCTCACTCATGGCCTCGTCTCCGTCGCCACGCATTCCCAGCGTGATGGTTGCCTCATGATCTCCCAAGCGCTGAATTCCCTCTTTCCAGAATTCCTGCAGGGTGGCCTCATTGGTTTGATAGTTCCAGGCTCCTTCACCGTAACGCTCCCATTCCACATGAGCTCGCCCCATCGGTTCATGGTGCGTGGTCCCGATCACCACTCCATATTGATCGGCAGTTGGGGCATTCAATGGGTCATCATCATAAAACGCTTTCCCCCACATGGCAGTCCATAAATAATTTCCCTTCAGGCGCAGGATCAGTTCAAAAACATCTCCGTAAAATTCGTGATTAAATCCGCCGTAGGTTTCATTTACCCAGCCATACAGTGCCGGATTTTCATCATTCAGAAAGATCCCCCGATATTGAACTCCCGGCTTGTCTTGTAGTTTACAACCCGGTAGTACTGCTATATCTGCTTTGTGCGGAACCGGTACATCTGCCCAGAAATACCAGGGAGAAACGCCCATTTGTTGTGAAATTTCGTAGATCCCGAATATGGTACCTCTCATATCACTTCCGGCGATCACCAGAATTTCATCTACGCCTTCGAACGGTTCTTTTACCACCTGAATCTGATAGGCTTCCCATTCATCACGCAGATAAGAAACGTCGAGTTTGCCGGATTCAACCAACGCATCAATTTCCGGACTTACGCCCACGGTACCTGCCAGTACGAACTTTTCGCCATGCGGAAAGCCCGTTGACTGAAACAGCACCGGATTTTGTGTGAGCTTTTGAAGATCGGATTGCAGGTCGCCCATTGCACGCTGAACCCCCGGGTGATCCTGTTGGGAAACATACAATGGCACGGATCGGGCATTACTGACTATATCGAAACAAGGGGCGTTAGATTGTGCTTTGGCAGGCTGAATGAACATCAGCAAAAAAAGACTGATCGCGCTGATAGAAACGGATAATTTCATGGGTAGGAGCTGGTTAGGCTTAATGATTCAAAAGTTGAGCAAATTTTGCACACTCTTTAAATTCGTTGTACAGAGTAATAAATACAACATTTTTTTAAATATTTACATCATCTTTTAGCATCTTATTTACCATAATTGAGAAGTATGTAGTACATTATTTGCGCAATAAAAGAGCAATTATTGCCTTTTGGTTACTGTAAATCGTTGTTAATCAAACCGGAGTTACCTTGGAAGCGGAAAAAAAATCCGGGCCGTTTTGGTCTGCCTCAATAAAATTATCCCTGTTCGTAGCGGCTACATTTCTTTGGATGGGATGTTCCACAGCAAACAACAACCCTGTCTTCGATCATTTTACGTACGAAGGGAATGATCCGGTGTATGAGGATCTGGAGATCGGAGATGATGAATTCGTAAATCCTATCATTGCCGGTTTTTATCCGGACCCGAGTATTGTTCGTGTAGAAGATGACTACTACATGATCCATTCCTCGTTCAGCTACTTCCCCGGAATCCCGATCTTTCATAGTAAAGACCTGGTTAACTGGACTCAGATCGGGAATGTACTCGACCGGCCTTCTCAAATGAATCTGGACAGCCTTCGTATGTCGCGCGGGGTATTTGCCGCCACCATCGAGTATCACGAGGGTACTTTTTATGTATTGAATACGCTGGTAGATGCCGGCGGAAACTTTATGGTAACGGCTACTGATCCTGCAGGACCCTGGTCTGATCCGATCTGGCTGGATCGGGTGGGTGGCATCGATCCTTCTATTTATTTTGATGACGATGGTAAAGTGTATGTGATCAACAACGACGCGCCGGAGGGAGAGCCGCTTTATCAGGGACACCGCGCGATCTGGATCAGGGAATACGATCTTGCCACCAATAAAAGCATCAGCGAACCGAAAGTGATCATTAATGGCGGAGTGGACATCTCAAAAAAACCGGTCTGGATCGAAGGTCCTCATTTGATCAAAGTGGGGGACGATTATTATCTGCATGCCGCCGAGGGTGGAACCGGCCCCGATCATTCGCAGGTTGTTTTGAAAGGAAAATCTCCGCTCGGCCCGTTCACGCCTTATGAAGGAAATCCGATTCTCACTCAACGCACCATTTCACCGGATCGGGAATTTGCGGTGGAATACACGGGTCACGCCGATATGGTTGAAACCGCTAATGGCGAGTGGTGGACTATTTTTCTCGGAGTTCGCCCTTATGACGGCCGTAATTTTAATACCGGCCGGGAAACCTTCCTCCTTCCTGTTACCTGGAAGGATGGCTGGCCGGTCATCCTGGAAGAATCAAAACCGGTGCCTGTTAAACTGAAAAAACCGGATCTGCCCGAACAACCCGCTCCTGACATCCCTACACATGGTAATTTCACGGTAACGGAAGAGTTTACCGCACAGGAATTGGCTCCCTATTGGTTATTTATGCGAACTCCGCGTGAAAAATGGTACGAGACCGGAAACGGAAGTCTAACCATCACCGCCCGGCCCGATCATATCAGTGGCCTTGGGCAGCCATCCTTTATAGGGCGCCGGCAACAACATGCATATGCTTCGTTCAGCACCACAATGCGTTATACACCGGAACATGTGGGGGATGAAGCCGGTCTGGTGGCTAATCAAAACGGAAGTCATTATTTCTTTTTTGGAGTCGGAACAGACCATGAAGGCCGACCGGAATTACAGCTTCGACAGCGTATTAAAGATGAGGTTTCGCAGTTAAAAGCCTTCCACATCAATACCGAAGAGCTTTCTTTAAAAATTGAAGCAAAAGGAGACGCTTACAATTTTTATTATGCCGAAGGAGCCGATCCTGAACATTGGAAATTGTTCTACGAAAATGCCGATGGTACCATTTTAAGCACGGAAACTGCCGGCGGCTTTGTAGGAACGGTTGTGGGCATGTATGCTTACAGCAATCCGGAATAGATCATTAAACAAAAGTTGGATAGAAATGACATCGAAACAATTAAAAACAATGCTTCTGGCGGCCGGCCTGTTGCTTATCACAAGTCAGGCTCATGCTCAGTTACTGGTTACAGTAACCGAAAACGGAAGTTTTGAGCAAACAGAATTATCGGATCGTGCGGATACGCTCGACATTGCCGGTTGGACCATAGAAACGGCCGAGGCGGCCTCCGCAGCGTATGCCATCGTTGACGATACCGTATTTGGCGGAAACCGGGCACTTCGTATTGATGTGACAACCGCCGGTTCTAACCAATGGGATATTCAGGTGATCAATGAGTTGTTTGAAGTGATTCCCGGCCAGAGTTATGACCTTTCGTTGTGGGCGAGGTCGGATGGGGGTGGAACTGCTAATTTCACCGTCGGAAATCCGGCTTATCAGGAATTCGGTCGCATCGGCAGTGATAATGTGGCATTAACCGACCAATGGCAGGAATTCACACTGACCTTTTCTCCCGGCGCCTCTGATACCGTGGGCCGGGCTCCTCTTCATTTCAGCTTTAGCGCCAATGAAGGAAGATCCATCTGGATCGACAGTTTGGTGATCACCACTGAAATTGACACAACCGGGCCGCTGGATCCGATTGCCAAAGGCAAAAAAAAGTGGCTGGGAAATGTGTACAGCAGCAGTCAATTCAGCGGATTTACTGAATACTGGAATCAGGTCACGCCCGAAAATGCCGGAAAGTGGGGAAGCGTGGAAGCCACCCGCGATCAAATGAACTGGACCCAACTGGACGCGGCTTACGCGCTGGCAAAAGACAATGGCTTTCCTTTCCGGTTTCATGTATTGGTTTGGGGAAATCAACAACCCGCATGGATGAAAGGGTTGAGTGCGGAAGAGCAACTCGCGGAGATCACCGAATGGTTTGAGGCCGTAGCAGATCGCTATCCCGATATTGATTATCTCGAAGTGGTGAATGAGCCCCTGCACGATCCGCCAACCGATCAGACAAACGACAGCGGAAGCGGCGGATACATTGAGGCATTAGGCGGCGAAGGAATTTCAGGCTGGGACTGGGTCATAAAAGCGTTCGAAATGGCCCGGGAGATCTTCCCCGAAGACACCAAACTGATGATCAACGATTATAATATCGTGAATGATCAAAATGCGGCTGAAGAATATGTGGAGCTCATTAAATTATTACAGGATCGCCGCCTTATCGACCGGGTAGGGGTTCAGGCGCACGCCTTCTCGAATGGAAGTAATTTAACCAGCAGCAGCATTACCGGAGAATCACAGCGGGCCATCCTGGATTATATCTACAATGAGACCGAATTGAATATCATTGCCACAGAAATGGATATCGACGGAAATCCTTCACTGTCTGATGGTTCCTCTCAGCAATTTCAGCTGGAAAAATATCAGGAGATCTTCCCGGCATATTGGTCGCACCCCGCAGTGGAAGGAATCACTCTTTGGGGATGGAGACCCGGATTATGGCGTAACGACAAAGAAGCTTTTATTGTAAATGAAAACGGCGATCACCGCCTGGCAATGGATTGGTTACGCGCATACGTTGATACGGCCGAGGTAGAACTGAATGCCGCCTGGGTTGATCGTTATGACCCGATCGCAGAATATAAACCTAAATTTTTGGGCTCTGCATATAGTGCGGATCAGGCAGAATTATTCTTCAACTACTGGAATCAGATCACCCCGGAAAATGCCGGAAAATGGGGAAGTGTAGAAGGTGCCCGGGACCAGATGAATTGGGCGGAACTCGACGCCATGTATGCGCTGGCTAAGCAGAACAGAGTGAAATTCCGGTTCCATGTACTGGTTTGGGGAGCTCAGCAACCAAGCTGGATGAATGACCTGCCGGAAGCCGAACAACTTGAGGAGATCGAAGAATGGATCAACGCCGTTGCAGAACGCTATCCCGATGTGGATTATGTGGAAGTGGTGAACGAGCCGTTGCATCAGCGCCCCGATGGCGAGACCGGTGCCGCCGATTACTGGGACGCTTTAGGCGGTCCCGGCGAAACCGGATGGGACTGGATCATCAAGGCCTTTGAAATTGCCCGCGAAGCTTTCCCGGATGATGTAAAACTGATGATCAATGATTACGGCATCATCAGCAGTACCACCGCCACCTATCAATACAGTGCTATCATCAATTTGTTGAAAGACCGGGATCTGATCGATGCGATCGGTGTTCAGGCTCATGCCTTTAATAACGGTAGTTCCCTCGCTTCCGGTACCACACCAACCACTATCAAAAGAAACCTGGATCTGTTAGGAGAGTTAGGATTGCCTATTCAGGCTACAGAATTAGATATTGACGGGAATCCCAACCTAAGCGATCGAGATTCAGAAGCGTACCAACTGGATAAATATCAGCAGATATTTCCTGTGTTCTGGGAACATCCCAAAGTGGAAGGAGTGACCTTATGGGGATGGAAACCGGGGCTCTGGCGATCTGATCAGGAAGCCTGGATCTTTGATCAACGGCCAAAAGACGCAATGGATTGGCTGATCGACTATGTAGACACCGTACAGACCACTCTCGCCGTTTCCAATGAGCTCGTAAGTGAAGATATTCCGACCGGATTCGTCCTCCATAATAACTATCCGAACCCGTTTAACCCGAGTACCAACTTTCAGTTTACGGTACCTGCCGCCAGTCAGGTTTCTGTGAAAGTGTACGACATCACCGGCAGATTAGTACAGACGGTTAAAGAGGGATTCATGCCGGCAGGAACTCATACTCTTACATTCAATGCTTCAAATCTGGCAACCGGAATGTATTTCTACGAATTGCGATCGGGGAATTTCCGGGAAGTAAAGAAAATGACTTTAATAAAGTAGCATTTCATAATCGTAAAGTAGAAAGGTGCTTCCTGGCGGGAGCACCTTTTTTTATTTCTTGATTTCCGGCCCTTACGAGACCACTTCTCTGATTGGCTGTTCACCCCGAATAAATTCATAGGTCTTGCCCACACTGTTCTTGCTTCTCAGGCATTCGATGATGGTGGTGGCCACATCTTCCCTGGCAATATCCCGATGATCTTGTGAAGCCGGTTCGAGCGTGATACACCCGGTTCCTTCCTCATCCGTTAATCTGCCGGGTCGTAATATGGTATATTCAAGAGAAGATTCTTTCAGGAAATGATCGGCGTAGTGTTTGGCGATCATATATGGCTTAATGGGGCTGCTGTTCCATGATTCGCGATCATCCGCATTCATTGCACTTACAATCAAAAATCGGTGTACTCCGGCTTCTTCAGCGGCCTTCATACATTTTACTGCGGCATCGAGATCGATCTCCAGCGTTTTATCATAACCGGTCTTTGCTCCCGAACCGGCGGTAAATACTACCGCATCATGACCATCTACCATTTTTTTTAGCGATGCGACCGGATCTTGCAGATCACCGATCTTGGTATCAACGCCAATCTCATCAAAAAATGATCTCTGTTCTTCCTTTCTGATCATCGCTACCGGAGTCAGATCTTCTGACTCTGTCATCTTCTTTGACAGGATCCTACCGATACCGCCATTCGCGCCCACTATCAATACTTTCATAATTAATTATCGTTGTTAGTCTTTTTCTGTTCGTTACTTGAACAAAATGAACGCTACTTTGATTCAATATCTAACAGAACCGCTACGCATCAAACTTTCCAAAACAATGAGGGTGGCTCTGTTTCAGGCTGTTTTTTTGAACGTCGTTTTTTTACCATTTGTTATTCGTTCGTCATCAGCAACACGATTCTATGTACCTGTTATGAAATACAACCGATTTATTAAGAACTCCACCCTCGTATCTGAGATCGGAGTGGGAGCCTGGCAACTTGGGGATCATTCCGATTGGCAGACAATGAGTGAACAAGAAGCCATTGAGCTGGTTCACGAAGCGCTGCATTTGGGTGTTAATTTCTTTGATACGGCCCCTAATTATGGATTGGGTAGCAGTGAGTTACGATTAGGCAAAGCACTCAGGGATACACCCCGGGATAAGATCGTGGTTAATTCTAAATTCGGACATCAATCTAGCGGGGAATTGAATTTTGATCCTGGTCTAATCCGTGAATCGGTGGAAGGGAGTCTTCGGCGATTGCAATTCGATTATCTGGATTCCGTGATCCTTCACAATCCTCCCCGCGAATATCTGGACGGAAATACTTCCCCCCATTATGAGATCTTTGAACAATTAAAAGAGGAAGGGAAGATCAAGGCTTATGGTGCTTCTGTCGACACGTTAGAAGATATGCTCGTCGTTCTGAATACAACGAACAGTGAAGTGATCGAGGCTTATTTCAACATATTCCATCAGGAGGTTTCGGAGGCTTTTGATCTGGCCTTAGAGAAAGATGTGGCCATCATTGCAAAGATCCCCCTCGATTCCGGCTGGTTATCAGGTAAATATGATGAACACAGCACCTTTACTGATATTCGCTCCAGATGGTCAAAAGAGGATATAAGAACCCGCGCCGGACTAGTGGAAGAATTGAGATCCCTGATCGGGAAAGACCGGGAGCTGGCGCAGACTGCCATTGCTTTTTGCGCTTATTATGATGCGGTTTCTACGGTTATTCCGGGAAACTCATCCATTCGCCAACTAACTCAAAATGTTGAGAGTATCCGGCATCCACTGCATGACGAACTGATCGAACAACTCGAGACCTTTTCTCAGGATAACGTACAGGCATTGAACTTGCCCTGGTAACTTCCATGACAACAACCTGGCGAAGATCCGAACATTTCTCCCGGAAGCTATTTTGGAGCTCGTTAATAATTATAAATGCCCATCAAAAGTCCCCTCTTGAGAGAGGGTTTAGGGGTGTGTAACATACAAGCTCATTCACTCAATCAAAGCTTATAACCATACTCCGGGTTTTTCGACCTCTCCCGACCTCCCCTTCGCAAGGGGAGGAGATCATTATACCTGGTTCCGTAGCTCCGCTGCGGAATTCCCCCCCCCCACAGGAGCTCTGCTCCATAGAACAATCTATTTACCACTTTTGATTGATCTTGAATCTCAACACTTAATCTTTAAAGCAGTCTGTGCGGGGGTTGCAATGAGCGAAGCGAACACAACCTGCAGCAATCTCATAATAATTACCCGTAAACAGGTCTTACCACTTTTGAGCGACCTTAAATCTCAAAAAACCATTTGTTCACCAAAAGTTCCCTCTTGAGAGGGGATTTAGGGGTGTGTAACATACAAGCTCATTTACCAACTCAAAACTCAAAACTAATCACTCAAAACTGCGAAGCCCCGACCTCTCCCGACCTCCCCTTCGCAAGGGGAGGTGCTCAAACACCTAATTCCGGAGCTCTGCTCCATAGAACAATCTATTTACCACTTTTGAGCGACCCAATACGTCATCCAGATCCGTCGGCTGACGGTGAAGGATCTGCCAAACGTTGAACCGGCACGAATAGAAAAATGGTTTAAGGCTTTTGTACAACTTTGAAATCCAACTCAAAACTCAACACTAAACACTCAAAACTGCGAAGCTATCTCCAATTCTTAATTTTTAATTCCTAATTCTTAATTCCACGAAGTGGTGAGCGCAGCACTCATTCTTAATTCCGCGAAGCGGTGAGCGAAGCGGTAAAAACCGAGGAATGGCATTCTTCTCAAAAAGCGGTAATTTATGCCGGAACAAAAAAGCTGGAAGGGTATTTACACCTCATCCGAAATAAAATACATGGACACAAAGGAACGCCCGGGCTTCGAACAAGCTTTAAAGGAATTGGAAACCATCGTTTCCAAACTTGAACAAGAAGAAATTACTCTGGAAGAATCCGTCGACCTGTACGAAAAAGGCCTTAAAATGGCTAAGATCTGCACAGAAACGCTGGAACAAGCGGAACTAAAGATCGAACAGGTTAACGACGCATCCGAATAAAATTACTGGTATGGATAATAACGAATACATCCCCAAACCCGGCCCGCTGCTGGCCACCATCAATTCTCCGGAAGACCTGAAAAAATTAGGACCGGACCAATTGCAGGATGTATGCGATGAACTTCGCGATTACATTATCGATACTGTGTCTGTACACGGCGGCCACTTTGGTGCCAGCCTGGGAGTTGTTGAACTCACCACGGCTTTACATTACGTCTACGATTCCCCACACGATAAGATCATCTGGGATGTGGGTCACCAGGCTTATGGCCATAAGATCCTGACCGGTCGCAGAGATCGTTTTCACACCAATCGTAAATATAAAGGCGTTTCCGGATTCCCAAAACGAAGCGAAAGCGAACACGATGCCTTTGGCGTGGGACATTCTTCCACCTCCATTTCGGCAGCACTTGGAATGGCAGTAGCCAACGACCTGAACGGATCCGACGGCAAAGTGATCGCAGTAATCGGGGATGGAGCCATGACCGGCGGGCAGGCATTCGAAGGTCTCAACAACGCCGGTGCCATGAAGAAAGATGTTCTGGTTGTTTTAAATGACAACAACATGTCGATCGACCCGAATGTAGGGGCCCTAAAAGAATATTTAGCAGATGTAACCAGCAGCCGCACATTTAATAAAATGCGCGATGAGATCTACGATATGCTGGGACATTTCAAGAAAGCCGGTGATAAAATGCGAAAGGTTGCATCCCGGCTCGAATCTGCCATCACCGCGGCCTTAACTCCCGGCTCCCTCTTCCGCTCGCTGGGTTTTAAATACTACGGTCCGATTGATGGACATGATGTGAACAGCCTCAGAAAAACACTCGAAGATCTTAAAACGGTAAAAGGTCCTAAGCTTCTGCACATTGTTACCGTTAAAGGTAAAGGTTTTGCCCCGGCTGAACGCGAACAAACCAAATGGCATGCACAAAGCAGTCCTTTTGATAAGATCACGGGAGACGCCCTGAACCCGAAACCAACAGGCTCTTCAGCTCCAAAATATCAGGATGTATTTGGAAATACGCTGGTTGAGCTAGCAGATGCAGATGATAATATTGTAAGTATGACACCGGCCATGCCAAGTGGTTCCAGTTTACTACCGATGATGAACGCATATCCCGATCGTGCATTTGATGTGGGTATTGCGGAACAACATGCCGTTACTTTTGCCGCCGGACTTGCCGCACAAGGTAAAAAAGCTTTCTGCGCTATTTATTCTACTTTTTTACAGCGCGGGTTCGATCAGCTGGTACATGATGTGGCTATTCAGAAATTACCGGTCGTGTTCTGTATAGATCGGGCAGGTGTGGTTGGAGCCGACGGGCCTACTCACCACGGAGCTTACGATACCTCTTATATGCGCTCCATCCCAAATCTGATCATTTCCTCTCCACTGAATGAGCAGGATCTTCGGGATATGATGTTCACCGCATCCAAATTTGATGATGCCGCATGGGCTATTCGTTATCCTCGGGGCAAAGCAACCGGCATGCAGGTTCGTGACGGCTTTGAATTAATAGAGATCGGTAAAGGTGTTTGTTTGCAGGAAGGTGAAGACGTTGCTGTACTTAGTTTTGGTCCGATTGGAAAATATGTAACGGAAGCCTCTTCAGAACTGGAAACGGATGGCATTCAAATCGGTCATTTTGATATGCGCTACGCCAAACCACTGGATACAGAACTGATCGATGAGATCTGTACCAAGTACGATCACATCATCACTATTGAAGACGGTGCCGTTCTTGGTGGATTCGGAAGTGCAGTAGCCGAATACCTCGCTGAAAAAGCTTCCCGCCCAACACTGAAGATCATGGGGCTTCCTGATCGAATCATAGAGCACGGAACTCAGGAAGAACTCCACGCCGAGGTTGGTCTGGATGTTCCTGCCCTCATTAAAAATGTGAAAGAAGCACTGGTTCGGGCTTAGTATCTTCGGAGGATGAACTACACGCTTTCAGATTTCGACTATCACCTGCCCGAAGAACTCATTGCACAGTCACCGGCTCATCCCCGGGATCATGCCCGGTTATTGATCTATGACCGTGAAGACCGATCCATTACCGACGATCATTTCTACAATCTCGGTAAATATCTACATCCCAAAACACGGCTGGTGGTGAATAACAGTAAGGTGGAGAAGTGCCGGTTGCTATTCGATGACGGTAAACGCGAACTCTTTATCACTTCGGTAAGAAACGACACAACCGTTGAAGCGCTGGTGCGACCGGGAAAGAAATTCAAACTCGGCAGGGAAGTGGAACTTGCCAACGGAGTGACTGCCAAAGTAACGCATATTGCCGATGACGGTCTACGAACCTTGGTACTCTCTCACGATCTGGATGCGCCCGAACTTCAACCATATAAATACACCCCGCTACCCCCGTACATTGCCCAGGATGAATCACTGAGTGAGGAATATCAAACAGTATATGCTAAAGATCTGGGCAGTAAAGCGGCTCCCACGGCCGGTCTCCATTTTACCGACGAGTTGCTGGAGAACCTCCATCAACAGGGAATTAAACGTTCTGAAGTAACGCTTCATGTCGGTTTGGGTACTTTTGCCCCTGTTAAGACCGAGGATCTCAACGAACACGAGATGCATTCCGAGTGGTATCAATTAACCGCAGAAACCGCATCTGAACTCTCCACAGCCCGACATATAACCGCCGTTGGAACCACGAGCGTGCGGGTGTTGGAGTCCATTGCCTCTCAAACCAGAAAATTTAAACCGGGTAATGGCGACACCGATATTTTCATCACTCCCGGGTACGATTTTAAAGCTGTAGACTCCCTGATCACCAATTTCCACCTGCCTAAAAGCACCTTACTGATGCTGGTGTCTGCGTTCATGGGATTTGAGGAAATGCACCGCTTATACACCCACGCCATAGAAAAAAAATATCGTTTTTATTCTTTCGGTGATGCTATGCTCATTCTCTGAATGAGTTAGGTAAAATTATAGCATTCAGCGGATTAGCCGATAACAAGCAATCTGTGTTTAAAACCGCTTTTCCACATAATGTGGAAAACCTCAAGTTTTTACAGGAAAAGGTTACGAAAACACCTTAAAAAATTAGTATCTTTGCACGCCTGTAAACCTGCGATTTACCTTAACGGTAACTCGCCGGCGAAGTTCACCTAAGGGCAGGCAAAAATAGAGGTGCACTTTCATTCAATATTCAATCAATCGATTATTTGAATTACTAAATGTCAAACGTGATTAAAATCAAGCGTGGGGTTGATATAAAGCTGGTTGGCGAAGCTGAAAAAGAATTCGCTCCTACTGTGCCGGTTAAAACCTACGCGATCAAACCCGATGACTTTCACGGCGTTCGTTTTAAACTTTCTGTTAAAGAAGGTGACGAAGTTAAAGCCGGAACTCCTCTCCTATACAATAAAGACCACGATACAGTAAAATTCTGCTCCCCTGTGAGCGGCGAAGTGGCCGAAATAGTTAGAGGGGCAAAACGTAAAATTCTTGAAGTTCGGGTACTGGCCGACAAAGAGATTACCTATGAGGACTTTGGATCTGCAGATCCGGCTTCCCTCAGTAAAGAGCAGATCATTGAAAAAATGTCGCTCTCCGGGTGCTGGCCATTCCTCAAACAGCGTCCATACAATATTGTAGCAAACCCTGAAGTAGAACCTAAAGCCATTTTTATTTCCGGCTACGATTCTGCTCCTCTTGCTCCCGACATGGGACTTCTGCTCGAAGGGCAGGAAAAAGAGCTACAGGCTGGTATTGATGCTCTCGCCAAATTAACAACAGGTCCTATCCACCTTGGTTTAGGCACTGATACTCCGGCCGGAAAGGCTCTCTCTGCACTTAAAGGAGTTAAGGTGACTAAGTATGAAGGTCCGCATCCTGCCGGATTAGTGGGTGTTCATATCCATCATCTGGATCCGATCAATAAAGGCGAACACGTTTGGACGATCAATCCAGAGCATGTAGCAATTATCGGGCGACTTTTCTTAGAAGGAAAATTCGATGCGCGCATCAATATTGCTATGACCGGCTCTGAGGTGATCAATAAGAAATATTATTCCACCATTCTGGGTGCAGCGGTTAAAGGTTTTGTGGATGGTAACATCACAGATGGCAACAACCGCATCATCACCGGTAATGTGTTAACCGGTACAAAGATCACCGACGAAGGATATCTCGGATTCTTCGAACGTCAGATCACTGTGATCCCGGAAGGTGACGAACCTGAAATGTTCGGTTGGTTGATCCCGAAACCCGACAAATTCAGTATTTCAAGAACACTTCCTTCCTGGTTCCAGCGCCAGCTTGGTGAAGTGAAATACAAACTGGATACCGGCAAACACGGCGAACAACGTGCTTTTGTGGTTACCGGCGAGTATGAAAAAGTTTTCCCATTCGATATCTATCCGGTTCAGCTGCTAAAAGCGATCATGACCAACGACATCGAACGCATGGAAAATCTCGGTCTTTATGAGGTTGTAGAGGAAGACTTCGCGCTCTGCGAGGTTGTTTGTACTTCAAAGATCCCGGTTCAGGATACCGTACGCAACGGTCTTGAACTGCTTAAAGAAGAATTAGGTTAGTGATAGCAAAAAGTTAATAGTTAACCAATGAAAGCATTACACAATTATATAGAAGAAAAGATTAAGCCGAGTTTTGAAGAGGGGGGGAAACTGCATAAGTACTGGCCGGTATACGACGGCTTTTACACCTTCCTGTTCGTTCCGGCTCACCCGGTTGAATCCGGCGCACACGTTCGCGACGGAATTGACCTGAAACGAACCATGAATACCGTGATCATGGCACTTATTCCTGCCTTGTTATTCGGTATGTGGAACGTAGGGTACCAACATTACAATGCCATCGGTGAAGATGCCGGCTTTTGGATGCAATTCGGATTTGGAGCATGGAAAGTGCTCCCGATCGTGATCGTATCGTATGCTGCTGGTCTGGGTGCCGAATTCCTGTTCTGTGTGATCAAAGGTCACCAGATCAATGAAGGATATTTGGTTAGTGGTATGTTGATCCCGCTCATTATGCCGGTAGACATCCCACTTTGGATGGTTGCTGTTTCCGCGATCTTCGCCGTTGTAATCGGAAAAGAGGTTTTTGGCGGAACCGGAATGAATATTTTTAACCCGGCTTTAATTGCCCGTGCATTTGCCTTCTTTGCTTATCCGACCTACATGTCGGGGGATAAGGTGTGGATCAATACAGCCGGTGGAGCGGTAGATGGTTTTTCCGGCGCAACCATTCTTGGTGAGCTTGCCACATCCGGAACTACACACTATTCGCCGCTTGAAGCTTTTATTGGAATGATTCCCGGCTCTATCGGCGAGACTTCCGTAATTGCGATCCTGATCGGTGCAGGACTGTTGATCTTCACCGGAATTGGCAGTTGGAAGATCATGCTGAGTGGTTTAGTGGGTGGTGCGACCATGGGCATCATTTTTAACCTTGTTGCACCTTACGCGATCACTCCTTCTCAACAAGCATTTATGGCAGTTCCATTCTGGCAACAGTTAATTTTTGGTGGATTTGCTTTCGGTGTGGTATTTATGGCCACCGACCCGGTTTCGGGTTCACAAACCGAAACAGGAAAATGGATCTACGGCTTCCTCATCGGTTTCTTAGCTATTATGATCCGTGTATTTAACCCTGCTTACCCGGAGGGTGTGATGTTAGCTATTCTGTTCATGAACACAATGGCTCCTCTGATCGACCATTACGTAGTTGAGGCGAACATCAAAAAACGACAAAAAAGATTAGCTCTTAAAACTGCGAGTGCATAATTATGAATGTAAACAGTAACGCATACACATTCGGATTTGCCGGTATACTGGTTATTCTTGTTGCCGCCGCTCTTGCTTCTGCTGCCACTATTCTGAAACCATTTCAGGATAAAAATGTGGAGCAGGAAAAGATGCAGAATATTTTAAGCTCTATCGGCGTGGATAAAACCCGCGATGAGGCCGCCGAGGTTTTCGACGAGTACGTTGTTGATAAGTTAGTGCTAAGCGGCGGTGAAGTTGTTGAAGGTATGGACGCTTTTGGTGTGGTGATGGAAAAAGAAGCCCGTCGCCCTAACGATGAGCGCAACGCTCCTTTATACATCGCTGAAAAAGACGGCGAGACTTATTATGTGATCCCATTACGCGGAACCGGTCTTTGGGGACCGATCTGGGGATATATTGCTCTTGAAAGTGATGTAAACACCATTTATGGTGCCGTATTTGATCACAAAGGAGAAACTCCCGGTCTTGGCGCAGAGATCACAACGCCAGCATTTACTGAGCAATTCAAAGGAAAAAAGATTCTTGAAGGCGGAGATCTGGTAAGTATTTCTGTAGTTAAAGCAAATGCCGATACCCCTTACGAAGTGGATGGCATCAGCGGAGGTACCATTACCTCAAACGGAGTGGAAGCAATGATCCAGGATTGTCTGGCATCGTACTATCCGTTCTTAGAAGAATATGCAGGCACAACCGCCAGCGCACAATTAAACAACTAAACGCCAGCACTTAATAAATCTCGTTATGGCAGAAGTTTTAGACAAAAAAGAAGTTGAAAAAGAGCAATTGGTGGATAAGAAGCCAAAGGAGCCGCTCTTTAGTAAAAAGAACAGAAAATTAATCACAGATCCTCTTAACGACGACAACCCGATCACTGTACAGGTATTGGGAATTTGTTCCGCTCTTGCGATCACCGTAAAACTGGAGCCGGCTATTGTAATGTCGCTTTCTGTATTATTCGTGCTGGCCGCCGGTAATGTGATCATTTCCTGGATGCGAAACCTGATCCCGAACAGAATCAGGATCATTGTTCAGCTGGTAGTTGTTGCTGCATTGGTAGTATTGGTTGACCAGGTACTTAAGGCATTTGTGTATGACGTATCTAAGCAGCTTTCTGTATTTGTTGGATTGATCATCACCAACTGTATCATCATGGGTCGACTTGAGGCTTTTGCGCTTGGTAACACCCCGTGGAAATCTTTCCTTGATGGTCTCGGTAACGCCTTCGGTTATGCCTGGATCCTCGTTACTGTAGCGTTCTTCCGTGAACTTCTTGGTTCTGGTACTCTTTTAGGAATCCATGTTATTCCTGATAGCTGGTACATAGCAAACGGTGGATTTTACAGCAACAATGGTTTCATGTTGTTCCCGCCAATGGCATTGATCACTGTTGGAATTATCATCTGGGTTCAGCGTTCCAGAAACACCAAATTGATAGAGGAGTAATAAACCATGCAAGATCTGTTAAACATATTTGTAAAATCGATTTTTATCGACAATATGATCTTTGCCTACTTCTTAGGCATGTGTTCATATCTGGCGGTATCAAAGAAAGTATCTACAGCACTTGGTTTAGGAGCAGCGGTAATTTTCGTACTTACCATTACCGTACCTGCTAACTACCTGCTTCAGAATTATGTATTGTCGGAAGGAGCACTTACATGGATCAGTCCAGAGTTTGCTGAAGTGGATCTGAGTTTCCTTTCGTTTATTCTGTTCATCGCTGTTATTGCTTCGATGGTACAGCTTGTGGAAATGACCGTGGAAAAATATGCGCCGGCTCTGTATGGCGCACTTGGTATTTTCCTTCCGCTTATCGCGGTAAACTGTGCGATCCTGGGTGGCTCGTTATTTATGCAGGAAAGAAATTATGCATCAATCTCTGAAGCCACTGTATTCGGACTTGGTAGCGGTATTGGTTGGTTACTGGCTATTGTTGCTATTGCCGCCATTCGTGAAAAGATCCAGTATTCAAACGTTCCGGCTCCGCTGAAAGGACTTGGGATCACTTTCATCATAACCGGCCTGATGGGTATTGCCTTCATGTCGTTCTTAGGAATTAAACTCTAAAGTCATCAGGTATTTTAAATTATGATATTTGCAGCATCAACTGGATTAATTATCGGGATCAGCATTGCAGTATTTCTCATTGCGGTTCTCTTGTTGGTTTCAATTCTGCTGGGAGCTAAGTCAGTATTAGCACCTTCTGGCCCTGTAAAGATCAGAATCAACGGAGAAAAAGAGATCGAAGTTGAATCCGGCGGAACCTTGCTAAGTACTCTTGGTAACAATAAGATCTTTCTACCTTCTGCCTGTGGGGGAGGTGGTACTTGTATTCAATGTAAGTGCCAGGTTCACGAAGGTGGTGGAGAGATCCTGCCTACCGAGAAACCTCACTTCACCCGTAAAGAACAAGCCGATGACTGGCGCCTGGGTTGTCAGGTAAAGGTTAAACAGGATATGGACATCCAGATCCCTGAAGAGGTGTTCGGTATTAAGAAGTGGGAAGCAAAAGTAGTTTCTAACTACAACGTAGCTTCGTTCATTAAAGAATTTATTGTAGAGATCCCTGAAGATATGGACTACAAGGCAGGCGGTTATATTCAGATCGAGATTCCGCCTTGTGTGGTAGACTATAAAGATATCGACATTACAGCCCATCCTGAAGAACACCCGGGAGAGCCTGAAAAATTCAAGCTGGAATGGGATAAATTCGGCCTCTGGGATCTGAAAATGAAAAATGACGAGACCGTGGAACGCGCCTATTCTATGGCCAGCTATCCTGCAGAAGGTCGCCGTGTTATGCTGAACGTTCGAATCGCCACCCCACCATGGGATCGTGATAAAAACGGCTGGATGGATGTAAATCCGGGTATCGCCTCCTCATATATATTCTCCAGAAAACCGGGCGATACGGTTACTATTTCCGGTCCTTACGGTGAATTCTTCATTAAGGAAGAAAGCGAAGCTGAAATGTTATACATCGGTGGTGGTGCTGGTATGGCTCCGATGCGATCCCACTTATACCACTTATTCAAAACTTTGGAAACCGGCCGCAAAGTTACTTATTGGTACGGCGGGCGTTCAAAGCGAGAGTTATTCTATCTGGACCACTTCCGTAAGCTGGAAGAAAAATTCGATAATTTTAAATTCTTCGTAGTTCTTTCTGAACCTCTTGAAGAGGATAACTGGAAAGAAAAGAAAGACATTAATGATGAGGATGGCGATGGCTTCCTCGGATTTGTTCACCAGGCGGTAATTGACCAGTACCTGAGTAAACATCCGGAACCGGAAGAGATCGAATTCTATTTCTGTGGACCTCCACTTATGAACAAAGCCGTTACCAAGATGTGTGACGACTGGGGCGTCCCTGAAGAGAATGTTTCCTTTGATGATTTCGGAGGATAATCCCCCCCGCACTTTGAAACCCCGCATATTTTTTAAATGTGCGGGGTTTTTTATTTGTTGTTATTTTAAGCGCAAACAATCTGTGTATATGAAATATTTTTCCCTTCTTTTAACAGCTGTTATTATTCTATCTGGCTGTAATACACCCGCGAATAAACATATGGTAGAGAACTCAGGATATGCTCAGGGTTCTACATATCACATCAAATATTTAACCTCAGAAGCGCGCAATTTTGGGGATGAAATCGATACCCTGTTTAAACAGATCGACGCGTCTATGAGTACATACATTCCCTCCTCACTAATTTCTCAGGTGAACAAAGGCGATACCACCGTACAGGTAGATGCTTATTTCCTTACCGTACTCAAGCGATCTATGGAGATCGCTAAAGAAACACAAGGGGCCTTCGATCCAACCGTAGGACCATTGGTCAAGTTATGGGGATTTGGATACGACAAGATCCGCACTGATGTAACAGAGACCATGATCGCAAAAACCATGGGTAAAACCGGTTTTGAGAATATCACTATACAGGAGGATGAGGTAACTATCCCGGCCGGATTCAATATTGATTTTAACGCCATTGCACAGGGCTATACCGTGGATGTGATCTCAGAATATCTGGAAGAGCACGGCATCAGGTCTTATATGGTGGAAGTTGGGGGAGAAGTACGAACACGAGGCACCAATCAGGATGGGAACATCTGGAAAATCGGCGTGGATAAACCAACCGAGCAGATCAATGCCCAGGATCGGTTTCAATTCATCCTGGAACTGAACAATGCGGCATTAGCTACCTCCGGTAACTATCGGAAGTTTTGGGTGGACAAAGAAACCGGAATAAAGTATGCCCACACTATTGATCCTAAAACAGGTCAGCCCGCACGTAATAAATTGCTAAGTGCCTCAATAGTGGCTGATAACGCTATGGATGCCGACGGCTATGCCACCGTTTGTATGGTGAAGGGATTAGAAGCCTGTAAAGAGTTTCTTGCTGCTAAACCCGGCCTGGAAGGGTATCTGGTTTACGCAGATGAGGATGGAAGCTGGGGCGAATACATCACTCAGGGGTTCCGCGAGTTTATCGTAAACTAAAACCGGATTCGGAACCAATCCGGTCATCTCATCCTCTGATCGTATCAACTATCAGTTAACGAACGGAGAAAATTCCTCTACCTCGATACGGCGAGCTTCTTTCTCGTCTTCATTCTTGCACTGATCTTCTGGAGTAGCTCCGCAGAAAGCACAAGGTGCGCCGTCTTTGTTCAAAAATGGACTGTTGCTGGCGCAGGTGCCGCCAAATTTTCCGTTCTTTTTAAATAATATCTTTACAGCGAGTCCGGCAAATCCTATTCCAAGAAATGCGACCGCTAAACCTACCGTTAGTAAAATAACTTTCATTAAATGCTCCCTTTAAATTGGAACCTTAAAGTTCGGGATTTATAGCTTAAACGGCAATCTGAGAGGAATAATTTCACATGTATATAATCACAGGAGTTTGTATATTTGTCGCCCGTTGTTCTTCGACAGAGATCAACAATTATTGAAATGATGCGCCCGTAGCTCAACTGGATAGAGTACCAGGTTTCGGCCCTGGGGGTTGGGGGTTCGAACCCTCCCGGGCGTACATTCACAAAGCCACTTTCTTTTTAAGAGAGTGGCTTTTTTTATTTATGATTAATTGGAGTTCATTGAATATTCTTAGCTTTCAACTATTTTACCACAGATTAATAAACTCAGAGTTTTCTTAATGAAAGGAACAGCATACTTATTTCAAGCTGCTTTAATCATCCTTTGGTGGGTCATGATCAGTGTTAATGATCATGTTTATTCAGTCTTTTCTTACACCATCATTAATAAACAGTCTTACTTCGCTCTTCTGGTTCCTGATGTTCTATTACTTGGCATCTTATCTTTGATCAGGGCCTATTTTAAAAAGGAAGTTTTGGGTTACATAATACTTGGAGCCTTTTCGTACGCCACATTATTTTGTATCAATGCTTCATTTTTAGGTCATGATGGTTTGATACCTACTACGATTATGACTTTTGGCTTGTTCTTCAATCTATATCTTTGTTTCCCTAAATATTTTCACAGACAATCCGATTCAAACTCACTGCTATATAACTCTATTAAAACAACAATACAGATTCTAAGCTTCTGGCTCCTCTTTCTGGTTCTTATTCCTTATATAATTCTATTGAATACCCAACCACTAATATCTCTTCCTTCATCAACACCTCTATTGATAGTTTCGACCGCTCTATTCCTATTGTTTAGTTTACTCGGCCTACTCAGTGCGTTTGAAATGGTTAAAAAAGGAAACGGTACCCCACTTCCAGTAGACTCAACGAATCTATTAGTAATTAGCGGGCCATATTCTTTGGTTCGTAATCCAATGGCTGTCGCCGGAGTTGGCCAGCTAGTTAGTATTTCTCTCGCCTTTTCATCAGTACCTATTTTACTGTTTGCTATACTAGGCGCTTTGTCCTGGCATATAATTGTAAGACCAATCGAAGAACAGGATCTATACCAAAAATTTGGCGAGGATTACCTTCATTATAAAAGAACAGTTAAGTGCTGGATACCAACTTCCTTGTTCGAAAAGTATAATTAACTCACCAACTTTAAATACCGCCCTACATCAAAAGCTTCCATCGGGGAGTCTTTGCGTAAATAGAGTGGGTGATGTGGATGACCGGCTTTTGAGATATTACCACGGGTATAGTACCGGCTTTCCGAATCTTTGATCTCTTCAAAAATATCTTTCAGACACCGTAACAGATACGGTCGCTTTTCGATCAGGGTTCCCCACGCACACCAGATATCCGCTCCCGATGGAAGATCGTTCACCAACCGTGCGATCACTTCTACATTCTTATCATGGATCTTCTTCTGAAAGCGTCGGTGCATGTTATCCGGATTCGTGGCCCGCTGTGGATATAAGTTGAACATCAGCCAACCATCATAGCCCTGTTCCCTGGCAAACCGGGCAACAGAAGCAACCGTTGGATCCAGATCGTTCGGTTTTGCTGTGGATGGATTGATCCCAAAACAGATCAGTGGATTATTCCCTTCCTGACCTAAAGAGTAGCGGGTCAGTGGTTCGTCATGGTGGTAGATCCAGTCTTTATCAGGAAACAATATTCTTGTGTTAGGAATTATGTGTAGTGCGGCTAAAATACCCAAACACTCGTACGTGTGAAAATAAAAAAGGCCCCGTAAAGGAGCCTTTTCTATTCGTTTTACATCCGGAATTACTTGATCAACATCATTTTGTTGGTGATCACGGTAGCCTGTGTCTGAATACGATACAGATAAATTCCACTTGAGAAAGCAGTAGCGTTGAACTGAACGGTATGCGTTCCGGCATCTTTGCTTCCTTCTGCCAATACCGCTACTTCCTGTCCCAGCATATTAAACACGCTTACCCTTACATTCTGTGCCTCAGGAAGAGTAAACTGGATCTGTGTGGTAGGGTTGAAAGGATTCGGATAGTTTGACAGGGTGATCTCTGTTGGGGTCTCATCTGCCTCTTCGCTTGTAATATCCCCTTTAACTTTTGCGGCAAACGTACCATCCGACTGTGTGGTAGGAGAACCAAGGTCGGTTGATGTATCCCAATCCGCATAGGTATCAGTATCGGTGGATAACGACGTACGATAGATGGTAAACCCTTCTCCGGCCACCGGAAGACTCGTGCTTCCCCATCCGGTTGCAATACCGGCAGAAGCACCACCTTCCCAGGTCACCGCATCGATCTCGTTGCCCGAGTCATCCTTCAGGATCAATGTTTCTCCAGCATTATTCAGCGCCGGCAGGCTCACATAATCATCCGCATTCTTTCCATACATATTTCTGAAACTTCTGCGGTGAGAAGCCAGCGTGAGATATGAATTCCCTGCGATCTTATGCTTATTGGAAAACGTAAAGGTGGAGCCTGTTCCGTTGTTGTCCGTAATGGTCCAGCCATTTAGCGTGATCTCAGCTGAAGTGGTATTGTATATCTCGATCCACTCTTCATTTGATTCGTTGCCCGGTGTATCGTAGAATATTTCACTGAATAAAATATCTGCGGTGGTACTTACCGGTGGACTATCGGTTGTGAATGTATATGGCTCATCTACTCCGGTATTTCCGGCATCATCCGTTGAAACAACCTGATAGTAATATTGGGTGCCGGCAGTAAGTCCTGATATGGTAATTGAATGGGACGTTACGAGCCCTGACCCACTAACTGAAGAACCATAAGAAGTGGTGGTTCCGTAATTTACCTGCGTACTTGATGCCTCATCCGTAGTCCAGGTGATCGTAGCTTCTGTTTCTGTTATTCCTGTCGAAGCCACTGCTGAAATGACCGGAGCCGTGACATCTGCCAACGGCAGGCTGGCCGGGTCACCGTTATTAGGCGCCGTGGTCCAGTCTGCATCGGTGTCTGTATCTGTAGTCAACGATACCCGAACAATACTTTCTCCTTCAGCGGCTGTTGGTCCGGTACCCCATCCGGCAGGCACTCCGGCTGATGCTCCACCTTCCCATGCTACCTGATCAATGGTATTGCCAGTATCATCTAAAAGCAGAAGGGATTCTCCTGAATTATTGAGGGCCGGCAAACTGCCGTATTGATGTGCGTCTGCGGCATATAAAGCCTGGAAGCCAAGAGCTGTTCGGGCTATTGTGAAATGATCATTAGGAGCGATCACACTTCCTGAAGGGAAGGTATAGGAAGCTCCTGTTCCGTTATTATCAACGATCGTATATCCCGAGATATCCAGATTCGAAGCTGTAGTATTGTATACTTCGAGCCATTCTTCGTCGGTCTCAGTACCCGGAGTATCATAAAAGATCTCGCTGAAAAGTACCTCAGCAATCGCGGGTGTAACCGTTGTGAACGAAGCCTGTGAACTGGTAGAGACATTCCCTGACTGATCGGCGGATTCCACTTCGAAGAAATATTCCGTTCCCGGAGTTAATCCTGTAAGCGTTACGGAATGCGACGTAACTGAACCTGTCCCACTATCCATCGAACCTAACGTAGCAGTTGGCCCGTAATTTACCACAGAGGTTGCCGCCTCATCCGTAGTCCAGGTGATGGTTGCTTCCGTTTCGGTGATAGAACTGCTTGCAATTGATGTAATTACCGGCGGAGTGACATCGGCAGCAGGAATATTCGCAGGATCACCATTATTTGGGGCAACGGCCCAGTCTGCTCCGGTATCTGTGTCAGTTGTTACCGGTGATCGGTATATCGACTCTCCTGTAGCTGCCGTTGGTCCGCTTCCCCAACCGGTTGGGACTCCCGAAGAAGCGCCTCCTTCCCAGGCTACAGCGTCCACTTCTGCACCGGATCCATCTGTAAGGATTAATGCGTCGCCACTGTTATTCAGGGCAGGAATTGACCCGTATTGACTTGCGGCTATTCCGTAGATCGCGGTAAATCCCGCTTCATTACTTGCAACCACAAAATATGACCCGGCTCCGATCACACTTCCTGCCGGAAATGTATAGGATGATCCGGTACCGTTGTTATCGGTGATCGTATATCCGGCCAGATCCAGCGAGCCCGATCCTCCGTTATATAACTCGATCCATTCCTCATCACTATCTGTTCCGGGAGTGTCGTAAAAGATCTCAGAGAACACAACCGTTCCTGTTCCCCCGGTTCCGGATTGTGTGGTTGTAAATGAGTATCCACCGGATGAACTATTATTCCCGGAACCATCCGTGCTGCTTACCTGAAAAAAATACGTGGTGTTAGCGCTAAGTCCGGTTAGTAGTACACTGTGACTAGTGGTGGCGCCGGAAGTACTTTGTGAAGAACCATAACCTGTAGTCAGCCCATAGTCTACCAGGGAGCTGGATGATTCGTCAGTAATCCAGGTTATCGTTGCGCTATTAGATCCGATATTTCCTGCCTGCACCGATGAGATAACAGGAGGGGTTATATCCGGTGTACCGGTATTTCCATCCGGAAAAAAGGCTCTTCTAACTAACGATGTGTCCAGAATAAACGGGTTTTCATTTCCCTGATATCCGGCAATTGAAGAACTTCGCGCCAATTCAGCTGCATCTACAGGATCGGCGTAATGCCATTGATAAAGGTCGTCTTTCTGTAGTTCAAAGAAACTCTGTGTTGCGGCACTTTGGTAAATGGCATTGAAATAAAAGACAGCGCGCGCAGCATTTCCTTTATGTTGTTCCCGGGGTTCAAAAGCCGTACTACCATAGTTTTCTGCATACAGATCGATATTATTGGTTGGAATTGAACTTTGAGACTGATCCAGATAATACCAGGTATCGGTAAGGTTATCATCGATCTCGCCTAAGGGATCGTTGTTTCTCGCGCTGTTTACATTCGATTTTGTGGGAAACAAATGGTGTAAGTCGGATCGCTGAGGCTCCACTCCCGCACCCATACTCTGGGGCCAGGTGTGCTCTGCATTGATCCCTTTATTGTAAGCGTCTGTACTCGGGTCTGCATTCGGATCCAGAGTAATGGTGTACCCGGTATACACACCCGATACATTACCGTTCACATTATCAATAATACCATACATGATATCTCTGGCATTATCATAGCCCAGTGTTTGGGCCGGAGTATAATTCTGCTGCAGATAATCGATCAACGCCTGTCCTTCAAGTCCCGCACCAATTGTCTGGTTTTGAGCTTGAGCCGGATTAGTGATTGAAAGAAGTGCAAACAATGCTAAATAGACGTACGCATTCCATGCGCCGGACAGTTTCCTGCCATAGAGTAATCCTACCATAGATGAGTTTTATTTTATTCTGATTTAATGCCCTTCTTGTGGTGACAGTGATTTTACGGATCACCGGTGGATGCTCCCCAACCATATTTCGGGGATTACACATTTAGCTAGGTGGCGTGGTATTCTAAGCATTAGTTAGCAACTTTGCATAACCAAACTGTTAATTAGTTGCTATATATAACCCATTATTATTGTGGATAACTCTCTAACCGTCTGACATAAAATATGTTAAGAAAAGCAGCCGAATAAATTTTTAGATAAGATTTTTTCGCTATATAAATAAACTATGTCGTTATGCAAACCTGTCTGCCAGTCGATTGATCAAATAACCGGACTCATTCAGCGCCTGAGTTGCGAATTTTCCGAAGAAATCGGTAACGCCTTCAAACTCGCGGATAAACCCTTCCCGGTCATTATTCTTAACCAGTTCTGCCAGCTTTTGATGATGCTCAAAAAAGTTTGTTAACAGATCTCTGCGATCCTCATTGGCAAAAACGATATCTGCATACAGCTCAGCGCTTTGAGCGAATATCCTGCCTGTCATCATTAACTCTGCCCGGTAAATAGGAGAGGAAAATTGAAGCATATCTGAAGGCTTCAGATCATATCGCTCCATGAACGATCCGTGGAGTAATGCCACAAAGTGACGAAGTCCCTGCACCAGGTGCATTACATGATCATGTTTTTCCGGGTCTGCTTCAATAATGCGCATTCCCCACAACTCACACTGCTTGATAAACCAATCCGCCTGCTCCCCGTTTCTGGCCGGACAAACTACCATCAACTGCTTGGATAAATTCTCAACATCCGGGCCGTGCATTGGGTGCAGCCCAACTACCGGTCCTACATGAGATTCCAGCATAGCCTGAATTGGAAATGCTTTATTTGAAGTGAAATCAGCCAGTATGGTTTCAGGTCGTAATCGCCCGCTCAAACGCTCGATTACAGCCTTTGTCACATTGATCGGAACCGTTATTATGATCATATCCGCAATCTCTGCCAATTCCTCTAATTCGTGCCAGTTTCCTTTATCGATGCTATAAGCATGGTGGCCGGTTTGTGAGGTCATACGTTTATACAACTCACCCATCCCTCCATCACCCCCAATGTAAACAATGTGTTTGGGCTCCTCGGTCGAAATCGGAAACTTTGCCTGAGACTGACTGTCCCTGGAAGAACTCATGATCATTCGTAGAAAATCATCGGCCCAGTCGGGATCTATTCCCTTTTGTTCGGCTAGTTTTCTAAATGCTGCACTTTTGGCTTCTTCTCGTTCCGGAACAAATACCGGAAGTTTGTTTTCTACTTTTCTGCGAATAACATCCTGTACCGTTTTTGCCCGCTCGGCCAGCAGGTCAAGGATCTCTTCGTCAATTTCATCAATTCGCTTTCTGGGAGTATCAAGCTCCTTATGTTGATGGGGCATAGTCACATATTTTGTTCGAGTGCTGAAAATACATAACCGCTCACTAAATGTTTGCTTATTTATTGGATTAAAATTGACTGTTCTACAATGAAAACAACTTTAAGATTGTTTTAAGAACCTTAACATAAAACCAAGTACCTTTAAGATTCGCGTAAACGCTAAAACACTCTTACATGTCCGAATTTAATCTTCAATCACCATTTCAACCGGCGGGGGATCAACCAACTGCCATTGCCGATCTAACGGAAGGGATCAACGCCGGGGATAAATTTCAGACATTATTAGGGATCACGGGATCAGGTAAAACCCGCACCATTGCCAGTGTAATTGAGAATGTTCAAAAACCCACACTGGTTATGAGTCATAATAAAACGCTTGCGGCCCAGCTATTTAGAGAGCTCAGCGATTTCTTTCCGGATAACCGGGTAGAGTTCTTTATCAGTTACTACGACTATTACCAACCCGAAGCGTACTTGTCGGCACAGGATAAATACATCGAAAAAGATCTGTCGATTAATGAAGAGATCCAGCGACTGAGGCTGCGGGCTACCAGCTCTTTGCTATCCGGCAGGAGGGATGTGATCATCGTTTCATCGGTTAGTTGTATCTATGGTATCGGATCACCATCGGAGTATGCAAAACTGATCGTTAATCTGCGAACCGGAATGGAGATCCCCCGCAACAAACTGCTTTATGATATGGTGGATCTTCATTACACCCGCAACGATCATGATTTCAGGCGTGGAGTTTTCCGTGTTCGCGGGGATGTTATTGATGTTTTTCCGGCATATTCTGATGAAGGTCTTCGGATCTCTATGTGGGGGGATGAAGTAGAAAAACTTCAGCTGTTTGATGTGGATACCGGTAATATTATTGAAGAAGTACAGGAGTTTAAGATCTATCCGGCTTCCCATTATGTAACTACCAAAAGTCGCCTGGAACAATCGATACAGCAGATTCGCGAAGAATTGCAATGGCGTACAAAAGTGTTGATCGATGAAGAAAAATTTCTTGAAGCAAAACGCCTGGAACAGCGCACGTTGTTTGATATTGAAATGATACAGGAGGTGGGGTATTGCTCCGGTATCGAGAACTACTCCAGATATTTAAGTGCCCGTAAACCAGGAGAACGACCTTTCTGTTTGCTTGATTATTTTCCGGATGATTTCATGATCGTGGTGGATGAAAGTCATCAGACCATTCCTCAGATCTCGGCTATGTACGGGGGAGACCGCTCCAGAAAAGTTCAACTCGTGGAGCATGGATTCCGGCTGCCTTCAGCTCTGGATAACCGTCCGCTCACTTTCGATGAATGGGAGGGACTCGTTAATCAGGCTATTTTTGTAAGTGCAACCCCATCCGACTACGAACTTGAAAAGAGTGGTGGCGTTTATGCAGAGCAGATCATCCGTCCTACCGGGTTGATGGAACCGGAGATCGAAGTACGACCACTAGGCAATCAGGTGGATGACCTGATGGAGGAGATCAGAATTCGTGTGGCTAAAAAAGAACGCGTGCTGGTTATCACATTAACAAAACGTCTGAGTGAGGAACTCAGTGAATATCTTAAAAATGTGGGGATCTCGGCGGCCTACATGCACAGTGAACTTGACGCCCTCGAGCGTATCGAAGTATTGTATAAGTATCGACGAGGAGATTATGATGTGCTGGTAGGAATTAACCTGCTTCGTGAAGGGATCGATATCCCTGAATTGAGTTTGGTTGCCATCATGGATGCGGATAAAGAAGGATTCCTTCGTTCAGAAACTTCCCTGTTTCAGATCGTTGGGCGTGCAGCACGTAATGCTAAAGGTAGAGCCATTCTTTATGCAGATAAGATTACAGACAGCATGAAGAAAGTGATCGATGAAACGAATCGCCGTCGTAAGATACAGGAAGAGTACAATAAGGAACATGGTATCACCCCAACCACCGTTCAAAAAGAATTAAAACCATTGGTAGATCCGGCTCTGATCTCCAATCAAAAATTCGATTTTGGTCAGGAAGCACAGAAACAAGCCGAGCAGGATTATCTGGAAAGTATCAAGGTGGCAGAAGATGGAATTCAGTACAAACCGAACCCTGCCATGCATGAGGTGACCTTTGAGAGTAAGGAAAAACTGATCGAGCATTTGCGCGAAACCATGATCAATGCAGCGAAGAATATGGAATTTGAGGAAGCTGCCAGAATCAGAGATCAGATCGAAAAACTGAACAAAGAGCTCTAAAAACATCTCGGATACAAAGAGAGGGCAGACGATCAGGTCTGCCCCCTGAGGGATTTATGGAGTCAAATTTTAAAAAGCTGTACTGACAACAGTTGAAATCCGAATTTATTATTCAGCTTTTCCAACTTTCTTGCACAGGGCAGCTAATGTCTCCAGTTCCTCAGAGGTCAGAGCCGAAAATTCATGTACGATGTTATTAAGGTGAACGGGAAAGTATTTTTCAATGAACTTTTCGCCTTCTTTGGTCAGGGAAATGATCACAGCTCTGCGATCTTCAGGATTTTGTTTCCTTTCCACATAACCACGCTTGATCAGGTTGTCGATCACCATCGTAATATTACCACCACTCTTCAGGATCTTTGCGCCTAATTCCCGCTGATTCTGGCAACCAAGATGATAGAGTGCTTCTAATATACCGAACTGACTTTCAGTGATATTTTCTTCCGACATTTTGCGGCTAAGCCGGTTCGAGATACTATTCGATGCCCTCATCAATTTAATGAAGGCGTTTAATGTATCTACTTCTCGTTGTGTTCCTTTATAGTGCGTTGGCATGACACAAATAACGCCATTTGTTTAATATTAAACAACCCGGAAATCGTGTTTATTACCCGTCTAAATAACGATTACAGCTTATAGGTGATCGAGACCGGAACATGATCGGACATATCCCATTTCTTTTCGATTTCCGCCTCCACTGCTTTTTCAGCCAGTGCCGGAGTAGCCATATGGTAGTCGATCCGCCAGCCCTTATTTCGTTGTTTCGATGCGGCCCGGTAACTCCACCACGAATATAGATCTGTTTCTCCGGGATGCAGTTTTCGGAAAACATCTTCAAAACCCGTCTCCAAAAAGTCCGTTACCCACTGTCTTTCCTCTGGCAGGAATCCGGATGTTTTGTGCTGCTTATCGGGATTGTGAATGTCGATCTCGGTATGACAAATATTGAAATCGCCACACACTACCGTTGGCTTTGGATCGTCGTTGAACCGGGAAGTGAATGAAGTGAATTCATCCAGAAATTTCATCTTCATATCCTGGCGGACATCACCGGTAGTCCCACTGGGGAAGTAGGCAGAAATTACCCGGATGTTTTCGAATTCACAGGTAAGAACACGTCCTTCGGCATCGATCCAATCAACACCAATACCTTCCTGAATGGAAACCGGATTTTCTTTACTAAAGATCGCCACTCCGGAATAGCCTTTCTTCTCGGCAACATAATAGGCCTCGTGATATTCCAATTCTTTCAATTCTGCAGGAACCTGATCAATGTCAGCCCTTAATTCCTGAAAGCAAATAATATCAGGCGCAGATTCTTCGATCCACTCCATCAGTCCTTTTTTAAAGGCGGCGCGAACTCCGTTTATATTATAAGAACTGATCTTCATCTCATACTCCTTTTAGTATGGCAAATTTTCGCTTACCAACTTTAAGGACCACTTCTTCGCCGGCTTTCATGGCTAGTTCCAGAGCAAAATCTTCAACCTTTTCATCATCCAGACTAACACCGCCTTGTTTGATCAATCGCTTGGTCTCCCCATTACTTGGTGAAAAGTTCAGCTCTTTAATTACATCCATCAATCTAGCGGATTCTCCGGCGGTCAATTCAAATTCCGGAGCATCATCCGGTACGCTTTTATTGATCACCGTTTGTTCGAAGTGTTTACGCGCATCTTTCGCAGCTTCTTCACCGTGATACATCTTCACGATCGTAAAGGCCAGATCATGTTTAGCATTTCGGGGGTCTTTCTCTGCTTTATCCTTTACCGCGGGTAATTCATCGATCGGAACATCGGTTACCAACTCATAATAAGTGTAGATTAGATCATCTGGAATGGACAGTGATTTTCCGTACATATCATTCGGGTTTTCATCGATCCCGATATAGTTGTCATACGATTTCGACATTTTAGCGGACCCGTCCGTACCTACTAGTAATGGCATCATCAAGCATACCTGCTGATCCAGATCACTGTCTTTCTGTAATTGTCGGCCTACCAAAAGGTTAAATTTCTGGTCGGTACCTCCTAACTCCACATCACTTTGCAGGTGTACAGAATCCTGACCTTGTGCTAACGGATACAAAAATTCATGCAAGGAGATCGCCTCTTTGTTCTCAAATCGTTTCGAGAAATCGTCCCGCTCGATCATCCGGGCAACCGTCATCTTTGAGGTCAATCCGATCACATCCATAAAACTCATAGAGCCCAGCCAATCTGCATTATTTACCAAAGTAAGCTTCTCCAGGTCGAGGATCTTTTTAGCTTGCTCAATGTAGGTTTTAGCATTTTCTTCAACCTCTTCGGAGGTGAGCGGCGGCCGGGTAGAATTTCTGCCGGTTGGATCACCGATCATTGCAGTAAAACCACCAATTATAAGTATGGCCTCATGTCCCAGATCCTGGAATTGTCGCAGTTTTCTCAGGATCACAGAGTGACCCAGATGCAGATCGGGGCGGGTTGGATCCACCCCTAATTTGATCTTAAGAGGCTTGTTCTCTTTTTTAGATTTCTTGAGCTTCTCAACCAGCTCTTCAACAGGAACGATCTCAACGGTTCCTCTTTTAATGATCTCGATTTGTTCTTCAACAGGAAGAAATGCCATTATTCGCTAATTATCGTTTAGAAATGGTAGATTTTCTACCGGGTTATAGTTGCTTAAATTTTCTTTGAGTGTCTCGGTATAGCCTTCGGTTCCGGGTATCACAAAAGCTAGTGCATCATATGCCCATGGCCCCACATAAATGATATAAGGATATAACATTGAGTTATCGCGGATCTCTTCTTTCGGGATATTAAAACCAGCCAGTAACAAAAGAATGGTACTTATGATCATCCCGCTTTTCAGTACACCGAAAGCGCCGCCTAGAATTCTATTTACCATACTTAAATTTACGGCTTTCAACAATTCCTTTGTTAAATAGCCTATCAGTGCAATGATAAGTAGCGTACCAAGAAATAATATAGCCGCAGATAAAAACGGAATATAAGGAGTGGCATTATCCTCAAAAAATGGTGTTAACATACCACTTAATGTATCCATGTATTTAAAAGTGAGAAATATTGCCAGAGTGATCCCGACAATATTCAGGACCTCTTTTACCAAACCATTCACCGCACCGCGATATGCAAAATATAAAAGTGGTACGGCTATGATGAGATCCAATATTTCCATGGTTATTATCCGGCTAATTCTTCTTTTACTAAGCGGCTAACCAGCGCTCCGTCTGCTTTACCTTTTAGTTGCCCCATCAGCGGGCCCATTACCTTACCCATATCCTGGGGTCCGGTTGCACCCATGGCCGAAATTTTTTCTTTAACAATTGCCCGAACCTCATCTTCTCCCATCATTTCCGGCAAATAGGTTTCAATGATCGCTAATTCCTTTTCTTCGTTAGCTACCAGATCTTCCCGGCCACCCTGCTGAAATTGGGTTATAGATTCTTTGCGTTGTTTTGCGGCTTTGGTTATAACCTGAAGTGCATCCTCATCAGACAGCTCTGCTTTACCACCCTGACGTTGTTCGATCTCTTTTTCCATCAGTTTGGCTTTCAGTGAACGAAGTACCTGCAGTTTGTCCTGCTCTTTAGCCTTCATCGCATCCTTAAGATCTGCCATTATTTGGTCTTTAATACTCATAACATGCTCACATTTTTAGTTGGAAAATAAGCAAAAAAAAAGGTTACACAATCAGCTTGCGTAACCTTAAAATTCATAACCAGTACGTTATCAAGCTTTATTTTTGTCAATAAAGTCTTTCACATTATCCTGATCAATCATTACCTCACGGTAACTGTACTTACCACTCTCATTTTTAGTTGAAAGAATGACCTTAGCCATCCTGCGAGCGGATGCTTTCTGCTGTAATGCTTCTGAACCGAATACTTGTTTCTTAGCCATTGTTCAACTTATTTAATTTCTTTATGTGTGGTATGCTTACGAAGAACCGGGTTGTATTTTTTTAATTCCAGGCGCTCTGTAGTGGTACGGCGATTTTTGGTTGTCACATAACGTGATGAACCTGGCTTCTCTGTACACTCTAGAATGACCTGAACTCTGTTTCCTTTTGCCATTGTTCTATACTTCTTTTAAAAGGGTTCCTTTTCTACGAGCGTCTTTCAGTACGGCTGTGATCCCTTTCTTGTTGATGGTTCTCAGCGTTTTAGCAGATACTTTCAAAGTGATCCACTTATCTTCTTCTGGTACGTAGAAGCGTCGTTTTTGTAAATTCAGATGAAAGCGATGTTTCGTCTTGTTATTAGACTTTGAAGAACGGAAACCGTTCATCGCTTTTTTACCTGTAATATCGTCTCTTCGCGACATCGTTTCTTGGGTTATTCAATTTTTGAGATAGACACCAAAGATATAGCTATAATTCTCAAAATTCAACGCCCGTAACACCAAAAATTCATAAAAATCGAGTTATCCACCATTTTTAATATTTATCCACACCTTTTTTGAATAAAAAATTCTTCCAAATTTAGCCCCTGCCTGCTTATCTCAGTTTTTTTCGATATTGACCCTGTCTATTTTTGTTTTTGACCTTAATAGCCCTATTTTCCCAAATCAATCTACTCATCTAACCAAGCTATCACCCTATTTTTATGGCAAATAACAATAATTCCGACTACAAGGCTTCGAATATACAGGTTTTAGAGGGTCTTGAGGCGGTTAGAAAGCGCCCTGCGATGTATATCGGGGACACAGGTCAACGCGGGCTTCACCACTTAATTAATGAGGTAGTAGATAATTCTATTGATGAAGCTCTTGCCGGCCATTGTGATCACATCATAGTTCGTATTAATAAAGACGGTTCACTAACTGTTGAGGACAACGGTCGTGGTATCCCGGTTGATATGCACCCTAAACTTGGAATCCCTGCTGTTGAGGTGGTCTTAACAAAATTGCACGCTGGTGGTAAATTTGACAAGGATACATATAAGGTATCCGGTGGTCTGCACGGGGTGGGTGTGAGTTGTGTGAACGCTCTTGCCACATGGTTCAAAGCTGAAATTCATCGTGATGGCGAAATTCATACCATGCAATTCGAACGTGGTATCACTAAAGATCCGCTTTCAGTTATCGGTAAAACTGATAAGACCGGTACGTTTATCACGTTTATGCCGGACCCAACCATCTTTACTCAGACGGTAGAATTCAAATTCAATATTATCGCTGAGCGCATGAGAGAATTAGCCTTCCTGAATCCGGAAGTAACTATAGAACTCATCGATGAACGCGAAGAGGATCCTGATTTAGGTCAGGAAACCTACCATTACGAGGGCGGATTAAAAGATTTTGTTACTTATTTAGATGAGGCCCGTGAATCAACCATGCCGGAACCGATCTTTATTACCGGGGAAGTTGAGGGTGTACCCGTAGATCTGGCCATGCAGTATAATTCTTCGTATGCTGAGAATGTGCACTCTTATGTTAACAACATTAATACCCGCGAAGGGGGGACACACGTTTCCGGTTTCAGAAGAGCGCTTACTCGCTGTTTGAAAAACTATGCAGATAAGAACGGTCTTATTAAATCTAATAGTAAGGTCTCCATCTCGGGTGAAGATTTCCGTGAGGGACTGACCGCTGTTTTGAGTGTTAAAGTTGGTGAGCCACAGTTTGAAGGCCAGACCAAAACAAAACTTGGTAACTCTGAGGTTCAAAGCGCCGTAGAAGTTACTGTTTATGATCAGCTTAATGAATATTTAGAGCAAAATCCCAAGATCGCTAAAAAGGTGATTGAGAAAGTGGTGCTCGCTGCTGAAGCCCGGGAAGCGGCACGAAAAGCCCGGCAACTTGTTCAACGCAAAAGTGTGATGAGTGGTGGCGGTCTCCCCGGTAAACTGGCCGATTGCTCTATTAAAGACCCTGAACATAGCGAGATCTACCTGGTGGAGGGTGACTCTGCGGGTGGTTCTGCAAAAATGGGCCGAAACCGTAGTTTTCAGGCTATTCTTCCTCTTCGTGGTAAGATCCTGAATGTTGAAAAAGCCAAGATCAACAAGATCCTCGAGAATAAAGAAATTCAGGCAATGATCACTGCACTTGGGTCCGGTATCGGTCACAGTGAGGAAGAATTTGAGATCGAAAAACTTAGATACCACAAGATCATTATCATGACGGATGCTGACGTGGATGGCTCTCACATTCGAACCCTTTTACTCACTTTCTTTTACCGATATATGCGCCCGATCGTTGAAGGCGGCTATGTATATATAGCAACGCCTCCTTTATATAGATTAACAGCCGGTAAAAATATTGATTATGCCTGGGATGATGATACCCGGGACAAGCTTATCAAAGAATTAAAGAAGGGTAAGCGTAAATTCGATGTTTCCCGGTACAAGGGGCTTGGTGAGATGAACCCGGAACAGCTTTGGGAAACCACAATGGATCCCGAAACCCGTACACTGCAACAGGTTACGATTGAAAGTGCTGCCGGCGCAGACAAGATGTTCTCAACCTTAATGGGTGATGATGTTACACCCCGACGCGAGTTCATCGAACGTAATGCGAAATACGCCAATCTCGACATCTAATCAAATTCTGAACCACTCATACTTACTTAAAGAAGACTTTTATATATGGCCAGAGAAAAAATTATACCAATAACCATTGAAGATGAAATGCAATCATCCTACATCGATTATTCGATGTCGGTTATTGTGTCGCGGGCGCTGCCTGATGTAAGAGATGGTCTTAAACCTGTACACCGCCGTGCTCTATTCGGCATGAACGATCTTGGAATGCTTCATAACAGGGGGTACAAGAAAAGTGCCCGTATTGTGGGTGAGGTATTAGGTAAGTATCACCCGCATGGTGATTCTGCTGTGTATGATACCATTGTTCGTATGGTACAGGATTTCTCCCTTCGCTATCCTTTGTGTGATGGTCAGGGAAACTTCGGCTCTGTGGATGGTGATTCCGCAGCCGCTATGCGTTATACCGAAGTTCGTATGGATCGAATTGCAGAAGAGCTGCTTAACGATATCAATAAAGAAACGGTAGATTATCAACCGAACTTTGATGATACACTTCAGGAGCCTACGGTACTTCCCGGTACATTACCGAACTTATTGGTGAATGGTTCTTCGGGTATTGCAGTAGGTATGGCCACCAACATGGCTCCTCATAACTTACCCGAAGTCATCAACGGTATTAAATCCTATATCGATAATCCTGATATCGAGATCAAGCAATTGATGGAACATATTACCGCTCCTGATTTTCCTACCGGTGGTATCATTTATGGCTACGAAGGGGTAAAAGAGGCATATGAAACCGGTCGTGGTAAGATCACACTTAGAGCGCGCGCTAATACAGAGGAATTACGTGGGGGCCGTGAACAGATCGTTATTACGGAGATCCCGTATCAGGTCAACAAGAGTACTCTTATAGAAAAGATCGCTCAACTCGTAAATCACGAGAAGATCACTGAAATTTCTGAGGTCAGAGATGAGTCTGACCGCGAAGGTATGCGTGTTGTGATCGTATTGAAGCGTTCTGCAAATGCCGGCGTTGTTCTTAATCAGCTGTACAAATACACACAAATGCAGACCACCTTTGGGGTGATCAATCTTGCGTTGGTACAGGGCCGGCCAAAAGTAATGAATCTGAAGGAGCTCATTTATCATTACGTTGAGCACCGTATCGAGATCATTATCAGACGAACTATTTACGATCTTGAAGCTGCCGAAGCCCGGGCACATATCCTGGAAGGTCTTAAGATCGCTCTTGATAATCTTGATGAGGTAATTAAAACGATCCGCGCATCTAAAAATCCTCAGGAAGCTAATGTTGAGTTACGTAAGAAGTTTGCACTGACCGACATTCAGGCTAAGGCTATTCTGGAAATGAGACTCCAGAAGCTTACCGGATTAGAGCGTGACAAGATCGATACTGAATACAAAGATATCGTAGAAAAGATCAATGAATATCGTTCTATTCTCTCAAGCCGTGATCGTCAGACGGAGATCATCAAAGAAGAATTGGATGATCTTTCTGCCCGCTATGGTGATGAGCGCAGAACTCAGATCGTTTATTCGGCTGAAGATTTCAGTGTAGAAGATATGATCGCTGATGAAGATGTTGTAGTTACCATTTCAAACAAAGGATTCATCAAACGAATGCCTGTAAGCGGTTACCGTCGTCAACGTCGGGGTGGAAAAGGAATGAAGGGAACCACTACGCGCGACGAGGAATATGTAGAACATCTGTTTGTTGCCACTAATCACAACTACATTTTATTCTTTACAGAAAAAGGCAAGTGTTACTGGCTTAAAGTTTATGAGATTCCGGAAGGTGGGCGCTTGGCTCGTGGCCGCGCCATAGTTAACCTTATTGAACTGGATAAGGATGATAACATTAAAGCATTTGTTCCTGTTAAAACGCTCGACGATGAAGAGTATGTGAACAGTCAATCTATCGTGATGTGTACCGAAGAGGGACAGATCAAAAAGACAAAGCTGGAAGCTTACAGCCGTCCCCGCCGTGATGGTATCATCGCCATCAATATAAAAGAAGGGGACAGCCTGCTGGCTGCTGAACTCACCGACGGCGACAGTAATATTATTCTTGCTAATAAAGATGGCCGGGCTATTCGCTTCCACGAAAGTGATGTTCGTGAAATGGGTAGAAACACTTCCGGTGTTCGCGGTATGTCTTTAGGTAAAGATGATCGTATTGTTGATATGGTGGTTATCAAGAATACTCACGAAGCCACTGTGCTCGCCATCTCAGAAAATGGCTATGGTAAACGTTCACTTGTTGACGATTACAGAGAACAATCTAGAGGCGGTAAAGGAGTGATTACACTTAAGATAACTCCCAAGACTGGTAATCTGATCGCCCTCAAAGAAGTTACTGATCAGGATGACCTGATGGTTATAACTGAGGGTGGAAAGGTGATCAGAATGAGCTGTAGCGGAATCAGAACCATGGGTCGAAATACTCAGGGTGTCCGGATCATGCGTTTAGATTCGAGCGAAGCTATCGCCGCAGTTACTCGGGTTGTAAATGAAGAGGAAGACGAAGAAGTATAATATCTCCTCTTTAAAAGTTTACATTAAAAAAGCCCCGGTCAGTTTTTGACCGGGGCTTTTTATTTGGCTGAAAGTTTCAATGAACAGTGTGCTGTCAGATGTCCAGCATTTTTTTGAGGAGCTCATTTCTCTTGATCTTCAACTGTTCCGGTTCTTCAATTTCAACATCCTCTCCAAATTGAAGCAACCATCTGTTGATATAGTCCAGGTTATCGAATTCGAACGTCACCTTTATTTTTTTAGATTTTTCATCGGATTCCTTAAAAATTTTAGCCGGTAAATTTGCCCTGAAACGCTCTATCTCAGATTTTGAGACCAATAGTATTACTTTTTGCGAAGTGCTGTCAGAACGGAAAATTAAGTCCTCTACGGAGATTTTATTTTTAATCGCTACAATTTCTTCCAGAATCCGGATCTCTCGCATATTTTGAAGTATAAAATTCCGGATTTCCCCTCTTAGGTGAGATCGACCGATCATATTCCAATGGTCTTCAAAAAATACGAGAAGAAGAGGGTCTACTTTTCTTATCTCCGTCTTTCCTGATTTTGTGGTGTATTGAAACTCCACTCTTTTTTTCTGAGCGATCGCACTACTAAGCAGATACCAGTCTCCGCCTTTCTTTTTTTCCGCTCCAAATTTCATGTAAGGATCAACGATCGTTCTCTCTTCCAACGAACTCATCAGTTCTTTAAGATCATCCGGTAGTACGTTTTTGATCTTAAGTTCCACACCATGCGCATCATTCACCAACTGTTCATCTATCTGAGATTTTACAAAATTCAATCCCACCATAATTGTAGCTAATTCTTTCGGGGTAAACATCAGGGGCGGAACTTTATACCCTGGCATTACGCCATAACCGGCATACTTATCCCAGGTTACCGGTACATTTATCTCTTGTAACGCATTGAAATCTCTAAATATAGTGCGTCTGCTTACTCCAAATTTCTCTGCGATCTCTTCAACGGTTAATTTTCTTCCCGGCTGCTGAAGCAGCAGCATTAATTTTAATCTTCGTTCAGAGCTTTTCATTATTTCTTGATAGTACTACAATTGCTTTTCCTGAATAGAACGAAGAATTAAGCACTTCATCAAGATGATAAATGGTCATTTTGAGAGGCTTATCTATGTTCCGAATCTCATCTGCAGCCTCCGATGCCCCCTTTAAAAATATCAAAGAATCCCAGGGCTTAGTTCCGATTAAGTCCCACAACTCATAGAGCTTGAACGCATGCTTTGTAACCACCACTGAACCGGGACTAATTGTTAGATCGGAGATCGAGCCGGTATTAGTGATCACATTACCACATTTAACTTTTAATACCATCTGTTTTACCGCCATGATCTTTTTTGTGACGATATCATTGAGCACAAAACTCTTTTTGGGATTACAAATAGCCAATGGAATTCCCGGTAATCCACCGCCTGTCCCGGTGTCAATAATAGATTCGGCTTTTTTAAACTCATCTACACTCGCAATCAACAATGAATGAGCAATGTGTTCTTCTGCCGTTTCACGTGAAACATCCCGGCTGACAAGATTTATTTTTTTATTCCACCACAATAATTGCTCTGAGTACACGTCCAGGGCCTGTGCGTTTTTCTCAATGAGTTTTTCAATATAACTAACCTGATTAGTCGATAGGGTGGTATTTACTATGGAATGTTTCACATGAAACATCAGCTTTTCAAGTAAACTAACAAGACTGAAACATCACTGGCACTTACACCACTAATTCTGCTTGCCTGACCAATGGTTTCCGGTTTGATCTTACTTAGCTTTTGAAATCCTTCCGTGGATAGACTCTTAATTCTGGAATAGTCCATGGATTCAGGAATTCTCGTGTTCTCTTTTTCACTTAATTCCTTCACCATTTCAAACTCTTTCTGTATATAACCGGAATACTTGACCTGTATCTCTACCTGCTCTTTGACGAATTTATCTTGTGTTATCCCGTCTACCAGAGACTTTAATTCCTTATCGGCATCGATTATATCATTGATCCCGATCTCAGGCCGGGTAAGTACCGTATATGCTTTTACCGGTTGAGAAAGGGGAGTAGTGCCCTGTTTTTTGAGCATTGCATCCATATTCTCCGGTCTAACCGTGTAATTCTGAAACAGATCGTTAAGTTTATCAATTGCCTCTTTCTTGATTCTAAACTTATTATATCGCTCCTCATCTGCCAAGCCAATCTTATAACCAAGCTCCGTAAGACGCAGATCCGCATTATCCTGTCTTAACAAAATTCTATGCTCTGCCCTTGAGGTAAACATTCTATAGGGTTCTTCGGTCCCTTTATTGATCAGATCATCGATCAATACCCCAATATAAGCTTCACTTCTTTTCAGTATAAATTCATCTTTTCCCTGAACTTTTAGTGCCGCATTAATACCAGCCATCAAACCCTGACAAGCAGCTTCTTCATACCCAGTTGTTCCATTAATTTGCCCGGCAAAATAGAGTCCTTCTACACGCTTAGTCTCTAACGTTCTTTTAATTTGATGCGGTGGGAAGTAATCATATTCAATGGCATACCCGGGCCGAATCATGAGTGCGTTCTCAAACCCGGGGATCTTCTTTAAAGACGTTACCTGTGTTTCTTCAGGAAGTGAGGTAGAGAATCCATTCAAATACATTTCATAAGTATTCCAACCTTCCGGTTCCAGAAACAGCTGATGTCGTTCTTTATCAGCAAAACGATTGATCTTATCCTCAATACTTGGACAATATCTGGGACCGATTGATTTAATTCTTCCATTAAACATCGGACTTCTGTCAAAACCGGTCTTTAATTCATCGTGAACATCCAGGTTGGTATATCCGATCCAGCAATTCAATTGTTCATCAACAGATGGCAATGGACCTTCAGTCATAAATGAAAATGGGGAGGGATCTTCATCTCCAAACTGAACTTCCAGTTTTGAATAATCTACCGTTCTTCCATCAATTCTTGGGGGAGTACCCGTTTTCAACCGGCCAACTTCAAAACCAAGTTTTTCCAATGCGGCAGTTATACCTATAGATGCCCGTTCACCTGAACGCCCACCACCATATTGTGCTTCACCTATATGGATGATGCCATTCAAAAATGTACCACTGGTCAGAACTACCGCATTTGCATAAATTTCCTGACCCGTTTGTGTGATTACACCTGTAACCTTTCCATCATCAGAAATTAAATCGGTTACATTATCCTGGCGGAAAAATAAATGCTCTTTTTGTTCCAGCATCTCTCTCATGATCCGGGAGTATTCCATTCGATCACTCTGACAACGGGGGCTCCACATAGCCGGCCCCTTACTGCGATTTAGCATTCGGAACTGTACCCCTGAACTATCACTAACTATTCCGGATAAGCCACCAAGCGCATCAATTTCCCTAACCAACTGTCCTTTAGCCACACCGCCCATTGCCGGATTACAAGACATTTTTGCAATCGCTTCCAGGTTCATGGTAATTAGCAATGTCTTAGCACCAAGCTGTGCAGCTGCACCTGCAGCTTCGCTACCCGCATGACCAGCGCCAACTACAATTACATCATAATGAGAGTATAAACTTGACATTAGTTATTGTTTATTATGTTCTTAGAACATTTTAGATTAGCCACCATACTACAAATAGAAAAAAAGCTCTGAACTAACAAGTAATTCAGAGCTTTCTGCGATCCGGAAGGGACTCGAACCCTCGACCTCCTGCGTGACAGGCAGGCGTTCTAACCAACTGAACTACCGGACCATGTTTTTGAGAGCATCAAATATACACAGGTATTCAATTTGATGTCAACCAAAAAACCAATTTTTCTGAGATTTTTATAGAAGCCCCTCAATTGCGCTCTTAAGCTCTTTACTGTTCGGTTTAACACCGCTTCTGAACCTTCTAACGAGATTTCCTTCCTTATCAATGAGAAATTTTTCGAAATTCCATTTGATATCACCTTCAAAATCCTCGTTTGGTTGAGAAGTTAAATAACTAAAGAGCGGCGCCTGATCATCACCAATCACAGACACCTTTGAAGCCATTGGGAAACTTACCCCATATTCAAGTGTGCAAAATTGTTTGATCTCTTCATTCGAACCGGGCTCCTGACCTTTAAAATTATTGGCCGGAAAACCGATAATAACTAGTCCATCATCCTGATATTCTTCGTAGATCTCCTGGAGGCCTTCGTATTGAGGAGTGTAACCACATTTTGAAGCTACATTCACGATCATAATAACTTTACCTTCATATTTCGCCAGAGAGAATTCTTTTCCATCAATATCGGTTAGTTTAAAATCGTATAGAGAGTTATCATTCGCGGGCATAACACTGATTAAAAGAGTTAGTAGTAGTGAAACAATTATTTTCATATGATTGCCTGATTGTTTTCGTTTATTGCTGAACCTATACTAAAGTTAAAATCATTCCAAATGAGTAAAAACTTCCTCCGATTTATTTTTCCATCATTACTGATCCTATTGTTTATATCGGACACCTCACATGCTCAGATGTTTTCTGTAGGAAGTAAACCCGAGACTACTACTTCATCAAATTCTTATATCCGACTTGGTTATGCACCTGCCAATTTTAGTTTCACAGGAAACCCTAATGCCGTAGCTGCAAATGATCGGTTCGACCTTAATAACGGAACGTTCTCTCTGGGATTAGAAAGTCCTGGTTTTGTTTTACGCGCCTTGGTTGGAAACAATCTTACCGGATTAAAAGACCAAACCTATTTTAACCTGTCTTTTATACTTTCAAACCGCATTGGATTAATTAGAAAGCCCGCATTTTCATTTGGATTTCCAATAGAGCTAAACACCTCCCTGACTAGCGTTACCAACGAACAATCACAATTACGATTCAATCAATCGGATCTGGGTGCAGGAACCGGATTATTCATGAGAAATAAAATAGGGCGACGCCTGACAGTAAATAATCAGGTAACCCTTGGGTATGGGTTCAGTAACTCCAGCGGAAATTTCTTTGGGGGAACGGTTTCTTATCTTTCCGGAAAAAGCAGAATAAACCTGAATAATGTTTTTGGCGGAAGAGGATTGAGTATCGGGTATGATTTTAACCTGAGATCCTTCGATATTGAAGAAGAATTTTATGATTATGATCTTATCATCCATGAACTAACCCTGGGAATATCTCTTTGAAAGCAGACAAACTATTACTTGAACTTGAACACCTCCTGGAGCAAAGTGGATATACACTTAGAAAGGAACGTGGCAGTTTTCGTGGATCGGATTGTATCATAGAAGGGGATAAGATCGTGATGGTTAACAAGAACAAGCCCGTTGAGTCACAGATAGGTACCATTGTATCTGTACTCGGAGAGATCGACCTTTCAGAAGTATATATAAAGCCGGTAATAAGAAAAGAACTGGTTCGTCTGTGGGATCAAATGCAAATTTCGCCTGTAACAGCCGCAAATAGCTGGGAGCAAGAGTAGATATGCGTTTTACCTTTCTTGGCACAGGTACTTCGATGGGTGTTCCGGTTTCAGGCGGCTTTATGAGAGAGGAATTGGTCCATGATCCAAGAAATGAACGAACCCGCTGCTCTGCGTGGATTGAAACTAAAGACACTTCGATCATCATTGATACAGGTCCGGAATTCAGAATACAAAGTATCAGGAACCGAATTCAAAAAGTGGACCATGTACTTGTCACCCATGAACATATGGACCATATTGGTGGGTTGGATGATCTTCGGATGTATAACTACAAGCGGCCGGACCCGATACCGGTGTACTCAACACCCTCCGCAATTAATTCCATCCAAAAACGATTCGATTACATGTTCGGCGAGAACAAATATCCGGGTTCAACCTCTCTGGATCTGATTGAAGCGTCTGAAAAATTTTGGTTAAATGATGAGATTGAGGTCACCCCGTTGCCCATTCTTCACGGATCGTTGCCAATACTAGGATATCGCATAAATGACCTCGCTTATCTGACCGATGTAAAGTTCATACCGGATTCTACCCTGCAACTAATTCAGGGGTGTGAGATACTCATTTTAAGTGCCCTGCGTTGGGAGCCCGAACACCCAACCCATTTAACGATACCGGAAGCTGTTAACATCGCCCAAAGAGTGGGGGCATCAAAAACCTATTTGATCCACATGAATAGTTATGTGGATCACGAAGAAACCAATAAACGACTACCGGCCGGAATAACCCTGGCGTATGACCAGCAGTCATTTACTTTTTAAGAATTTCACTACAGAAATTTCTTGTAATCCTCTGTACTCTTTAGTTGTTCCACGATCTGTTTCACTCCCTGAGCTGTATTTAAGTTACAAACCAGAATGGCATCTTCAGTTTCAACCACAGCTACATTATCCAGACCAACCAGAGAGATCATTTTTTCACCTTCTGATACAACAAGATTATTCTCCGACGCAGCAAAAGTAACATTCATTGCCTGTATCGCATTACCCAATTTATTCTTATCGGCTAATTCATACACGGCGGTCCAGCTACCCACGTCGTTCCAGCCAAATTCGCCCGGAACAACGTAAATAGACCCGGCTTTTTCCATTATACCATAATCAATGGAAATGGATTCACAGGCATGGTAAAAGTCATTGATGGCCGGACCATGATAATCTGTAAATAGTTCAGGAGATGCATTTTTAACTTCAGCATACATATCCGGCAGATGCTGTTCAATTTCATTAAGTACGGTAGAAGCTTTCCAAATGAACATTCCGCTATTCCAGAAATAATCACCTGATTCAATGTATTCCTCTGCCGTTTTTTCATCTGGTTTTTCTTTAAACCCGAGTACCGGGTGAACGGGGTTTCCTTTCAGGTCTTCTTTTTCTTCTCCATTAGCGTGAATATACCCAAAACCCGTTTCCGGCCGGCTCGGTGTAATACCGATCGTAACCAGATGTTCTCCGGATTGAGCTTTTTCAATGGCCGAACTCAGAATTTGATTGAATTTATCAGGCTCTGTAATGTGATGATCTGCAGGAAGCACCACCATTACCGCATCAGGATCCTTTTTATGTAGCAGTTCAGCAGCAATGGCTACACAAGGTGCGGTATTCTTGGCAACCGGTTCACCTACAATATTTTCCTCCGGCACTTTGGGTAACTGCTCTTTTACGATCTCTACATAATTATCGTTGGTCACCACCATGATACGTTCCTGAGGAATCAACTCTTTAATGCGTGCAGCGGTATTCTGGATCATAGTTCCATCCCCGAAAAGATTCAGGAATTGTTTTGGAAGTGATTTAGTGCTTTTTGGCCAGAACCGTGTTCCTGATCCACCGGCCATAATTACAGCATATACCATAAAAATATTGTGATAAAGATTAACATTGGGGCGCAAAGATACTGAATTGCGCTGCTATTTATCGAGTTCCGATTTAGTAAGCGTTAAAATGAACGTGGAACCTTCGTTAGGCACACTCTTGATCTTTAATTGTTCGCCATGTGCTTCCAGAATGTGCTTTACAATGGCCAGCCCTAGTCCGGTACCCCCCTTTTCTCTTGATCTTGACTTATCCACCCGGAAGAATCGCTCGGTTACCCTTGGAATATCTGTTTCATCGATACCGATCCCGGAATCTTTCACAAACAAATTGATCTTATTCGGATTTTTGGAATCGGTTAACCCGATATCAACAGAGCCTCCGGGTATATTATACTTTATCCCGTTCTCGATGAGGTTGATCAGAACCTGTTTGATCTGATTTCGGTCAGCTCTGACTTGCAGGTTCTTGTCTATATTTGTGATATTCAGAGAAATATTATCTTTCTGAGCTTTGTAAGTAAGACTCTCTGCAATTTCGTGAATGGTCTCATAGAGGTAAATATCTTCCAGCTCTGATTTGAGTTCCCCTGTTTCCAGTTTTGAGATCTCCATAAGATCTTTAGTAAGAAAGATGAGGCGATTTACGTTTCTCATCGCTTTTTGCAGGAAATCCCGGTTTACCTCTTCATCCTCTAAGGCCCCGTTCAACAGTGTTTCGATAAAACCCTGAATGGCAAAAATAGGAGTCTTTAATTCATGCGAAATATCCCCGATAAACTCTTTCCGATAGTTCTCAATGCGGTTCAACCGTTGTATTTCACGTTCAACGGTACGGCTGGATTTTATGAGATGCTTGATGATGTAATCTAATTCATCATCGTAAAGTGTTCGCAGATCCTCAATTTCCTCGAACCGTTTCTTCGAAATATTCTTCGAGACCTGTTCCAGTACTTTGATCCGCCTGAACTCCAGAAGATACGTTACCGTGTAGGCTATAATAAACGAGGTAAACAGAATAGCCCCCGAAACCATCAACGATTCGGATTGGGAGTGTTCAAGAATAAAAAACACCAAAAGGTAGGCTATTAATGCAGAAAGCGCTGATATATACAGCGCTATTCGTGAACCTAGCTTAAAGAATTTTGCGTTTCTGCGTTTCTTACTCATTCCTTAAATCTGTAACCAACGCCCTTCACTGTTTCGATGTAATGATCTCCCAGTTTTTCCCGGATCTTTCGAACATGAACATCCACCGTACGATCCACCACATAAATATTGTCTCCCCACACTTTATTTAACAGCGTCTGGCGATCCAGTACTTTTCCTTTTCTGCTGGCCAGGAAAAACAATAATTCGAACTCTTTGCGGGGTAATTGAAATTCTTCTTCCCCTCGTTTTACGATATACCGGTCTTTATCGATCTCCAGATCGTGAACATCCAGTTTATTTACCGATTCCTGAGTTTCATCGAAGCGGCGCATAACCGCTTTAATGCGCGAAACGAGTTTGGTCGTGCTGATCGGTTTGGTGATGTAATCATCCCCGCCTTTATTCAGGCCTTCAACCTCGGTCTTTTCATCACTTCGGGCGGTTAAAAAGATGATAGGAATGCGCTTTAACTCATCGTCTTTACGCATGATCTCAACTGCTTCGAGCCCGTCCATTTTCGGCATCATGATATCCATCAATACGAGATCGGGTTTATTCTCGCGGGCAATTTCAATGCCTTGTTCACCATTTTCGGCTTTTAATACTTCGAATCCCTCTTTTTTAAGATTGTATTCGATCAGATCTAAAAGATCACGTTCATCATCAACTACTAGAATGGTTTGTTTAGCCACAGCAACGTTAGGTTTATTATCCGGTAATAATTCTATAATGGTACTAATGTAATGCACCAATAGGAAATGAAGAAATTGTTACGAGAATAGCTATTTATTCAACATGGACAACGCTTTGCGGATTACTGCAGATGAATCTTCGCCACCAACCTCTTTGATGGCTTTCATAGCAGCCTGTTCTGCTTCTTTTGTCCGGAACCCTAATGCTTCCAATGCCTGAATCGCTTCTTCCATCACCCCGGTTTTTGGAACAGTCGCCGAACCATTGCCGGACGTGTCCAATTCTTTAAGCTTTTCTTTCAATTCCAGACAAATACGTTCCGCTGTCTTTTTCCCGATTCCGGGAACTCTGGAGAGGGTGGCGGTATCCTGATTAACAATGGCTGAGATGAGGTTGGAAGCCGGTAATCCGCTTAAAATGGTGAGTCCGAGTTTTGGCCCCACACCTTTTACGGTGATCAGCTTTTCGAACAATGCCTTCTCCGCGCTGGTGAAGAACCCGAATAACCGCTGGTCATTTTCTGTGATATGGTGATAGATCAGTATTTTGAGTTCACTGCCCGCCGATTCGAGTTGCTCGAAGGTTTGGGTGGAGATCTCAACCCGATAACCTACACCATTCACATCGATCAAAACTCTGTCCGGATGCTTCTCTTCAATATGTCCTTTTAAAAATGCGATCATTATCTACGAACCCTGTCCGGATTATTTTCCACAAAACTGGCCCAATCCGATTTTTTATTGTTTTGATGTGTTTTTTTGGAGGATGTCGGAATTGCTTTGCCGTTCATCAGGTGACACCAGGCAACGGCCAGTGCATCTGTGGCATCCTTCGAAAGTTTTTCATCGGGCAACTTTACCATTTTATGCAGCATAAAGGCAACCTGATCTTTCGTGGCGTTTCCATTTCCGGTAATGGATTTCTTCACCACTTTTGGGAAATACTCTGTCACTTCAAGTCCGGCATTCTTGATGGCCAGAATCGCTGCCGCCTGAGCCCGGCCTAGTTTCAGCATTGCTTGCGGATCCACCCCGTAGATCGGGGTTTCAACGGCACACTTATTAGGCTGAACAGATCGTATGATCTCAGTGATCTTGCCGTAGATGTGTTTCAGGCGATCGGAATGATCGTCGATGTGAGCGGAGCGAATGGTATCGCAACGCAGTGCGATCAAAGAGCCATTCTCCTCGGTAAGAACCGCATATCCGGTATTTCTGGAACCAGGATCTATACCGAGGATAATATCAGGCATTCAATTATTCTTCGTTTGCGTAAACTTTTGCGAGATCTTCGATCATCTGTTCAGAGATTCCGGAAGTTACAAACCCACCATCATGGAATAAGTTCTGCATGGTCACTTTTCGTGTAAGATCAGAGAACAGGGTTACGCAGTAATCGGCGCATTCATCCGCAGATGGATTACCCAGCGGGGCGATCATATCAGCAAATGTGTACATGCCGTCAAATCCTTTGATTCCTGTTCCGGCCGAGGTTTTAGTCGGCGCCTGAGAAACGGTATTTACACGAATTCCTCTTGGAGCCAGTCTGCTTCCGTAATTCCGGGCGATACTTTCCAATAACGCTTTGGCATCATTCATATCAGAATATTTACTGAAAATACGCTGCGCCCCGATGTATGAAAGAGCAACAACGCTACCACCGTCGTTTAAAAGACCGGCTTCATCAGCATGATGCAAAATGCGATGTAATGAAATAGCAGAAATATCCAGAGATTGCTGGAACCACTGATAATTGATATCGGTATAGGGGAGTTTCTTTCTCACATTGGGCGACATACCGATCGCGTGGAGTACAAAATCAACTCCGCCGCCAAAATGTTCTTTCGTTTTATTTACAAGATCTATGACTTCATTATCACTTGAAACATCACATGGGATAACCGGTGCACCTGTTGCCTCACTTAACGCGTCCAGCTGTCCAAGACGCAATGCAACCGGAGCGTTCGATAACACAAATTCGGCTCCTTCACGCTTGCAGGCCAATGCAATTCTCCAGGCGATGCTGCGCTCGTCGAGTGCACCAAAAATGATTCCTTTTTTACCTTTTAGTAAACCGTAACCTTCACTCATTCTATTAACTTTCCTGTTGGTTGTTTTGAACGGGGTAAAATCCCACTTATTCCGATAAAATGATAGCCGTAATTAGTTTTAGCTATTGGGTACCATGAATTAACCTACTTAACACTGATAACCTGAACGACTATTCCAAAGAAGCGGGTTATTTAAACCGTTTACAAAACCGATCCTTTCGTAATTCAACTCGTTCATGTTGTTAATTCTTGCTAATTGGTGCTTCAGTTCATCATTTTGAATGTAACTTCAAAAGAATAACCCGGATCATTTCTTCAGGGTGATCTCCATCATTCCCGCAGGAAAAAGCCGGGAGAGAAAAGTACCCTCATAGACCGTTCTGGTCTGCTTCGAAATATTCATAAGGGGCTCGATCAGATAATTATACAGATATAATCCTTTTTCGAATTTGATGCGGGTGTATACATTTTCCGAAAAGTGGAAATCGAAATAATAATCCCGGCCATACGAAGCTCCCTGCACAAAGAAATCCATGGTTTTAGAGGAGAACATCTTTTTATGGGTTGGATCATTAAAGTTATACCGGCTGGTAAAATGCGGCACACGTATACTGATCGTACCTCCGGGTTTTAAAATGCGGTGAATCTCTTTTAACAGCGGAATGTATTCCAGATGCTCCAGGATATCCTGTGCCCGGATGTGATCAAATTCCTCATCCTCAAACGGCAGCGGAAGCTCCTCCAGATTATGAACCACATCCACGCCGGGCAGGGGAGCAATATCAAGGTTCACCCAACCCTCGCGAATATCGTTGCCACACCCAAGATTTAGCTTATGTTCAGATTCTATCTCCATTGTGATAATCTAACTTTTATACGGATCCTTATCCATCAGATACGCTAAAAGCTGGTCACGGTTTGAATTGTTTTCCAGCCACGCTTTGGTCTCTCTGAGTTTTTCGTAATCTGATTTACCGAACCGCTCTGAATACATGGTTCTCAACCTTGATACCATTTCTTCATTCTTCAGCTGATTCTGCCATTCATCAGTAAAAAATCTGTATAACTGCCGGGTAAGATCATTTTCCGTTAGAACGGCCCACTCATCTCTGTCGAACCAAACGCCGTTACATCCACCACAGCGGTCGATGTAGAACTCAACATCCGGCCAGATCTTATATCGTTTCAGGATCCTTCCGCAATCCGGACAGATCAAGGGTTTTCTTTTTGCTACGGCAGGCAGGGGCGTCTCTTCGCTCAACTTCGGTTCAATGGTGATCTTTCCGGCCTGATTTTCCAGCCAGTCGGCATATTCGCTGGACGAAATCCACGTTCCCTCACACGAACTACAAACATACGCCGGCACCCGTTTATCGAGTAGTTTACGCTCCATTTTTGAATAACAATCCGGGCAGTTGATCATGGTTTAAAATTTCTTGCGGTTACTCCCGAAATGATACAAAACATCGGGTTAATATGAGTGCTGAAGATTCCGGGCTATGATCCCCAATGATGGCTATTTGAGATCCGATGAGAATGAAAACCATCCTACGTTAAACTGTTCTGTCTGAGTTGATCAATCGATCTATTGGAAAGGTATCTGAAAGCCAAAGAGTAGAAACGCGTTATATATTGGGACTCTTTTAGGAAACCTGTGCCCATAATCTGCTCTTAATTCAATAGACCATGGTCCATATTTTGCTCCAAGCCCACCAAATAAACTTAGATAGTATTCATCAGGCGAAGTAATTACGGGCTCAGAAACCGACTCGTTCTCCAGCGTTCTTATCTGGTCTCTTATATGGTACGTTTGCAGAATTAATTCTTGTTTGGATGAGTATTCTAATTTCTTACTTAATCCTGTTCCTACGGTAACAAAAGGCTGTATTTTATCCTGATTAAATGTAAAAGAATACCCCACATCGAATCTTAAAAATGTAGCCGAAATATTACTGTTTCGTTTTGTAGTAACGGTTTCTACCACACATGGTCCTGCAATGCCTCCGCACATATTAGTCTCACGTCGGGTAAAAGACCTCATTTCTTCACCTTCAGGTGTGTTGATAGAAAAATACTGCACCCCTACAAAAAACGATTTCCTGCCTAGTTCTCCCGGCAATATAAAATTAGCGGTTGCTCCAAGAGTAAATTGAATAGTTGAGTAAAATCTTTTGGTATCGTTTGAGAATAACTGCTCATTAAACATAGATGAAGATACCCCCGTAAATATCCTGCCTCCTATACGCGTTTTATCTAATTTCTTTATAAATGTTATTTCATCGGCCCCCATTTGCTGATTACAACTAACAACAAAGTTCATCAAATGCTTCGCTGTATACCTTAATTGATCGATTTCTTCATAAGAACAGCTCGGTAAATGATGCTTCAACTGATACTTATAATTGTCTTTATCCCCGGTCATTACACGGTATTTACTAAGCCCTGTAGTTAACTCTCCCTTAATGACCAATTCATCCTTTGTATTAAGAGCAACATATTCGTGAGATATTAACTCGAATATTCCTTCGTCAGTCTTTAAATAAAAATTATCTCTCGAGTGTCTGTATAAATACAGATCCACAGTTCCCTGCACCAAAACCGAAAGAAAAACTTTTTTTATGATTGATGACTGCTCGATAGGTTTCAGATCATTCGTCGAGTTGAATTTAAACGGTGTCTGATCTACTGAGACTTCAGCCGAATAATAGAGATTACCGGAAACATAAAATCCATCGATATCTGCCGGTGAGAAGCTCTTTAAATCAGAATCCGGGTTACTTCTAAAAACAACGGTATCCGGGTTCTGATACCATTCCTGATAATCGATCTCTCCCGTTAAAGTGTCACCTTCTATTGATAGTATAAAACCCTTTTGAAAGTTCGTTTGAGACCATGACACTTTTGAAAAAACCATCAACAGGCACAGCGCTATTATTATTCTCTTCATTGATTTCTTATAACTACAAATTGACAACCCGGTTTCAGAAAAATATTTAACCATCCTAAAATATACCGGTAATATATCCAGATCTTACTCTAACAAAATCATTTTTTTAGTGCATACAAAATTCCCAAAATATGTTTTAAGACTAGAACTTAAAATTGAAAAGCTCAACACAGGCTTCCCGGGGGGCGAGCTCTTTGTTCTGGTTTTGCAGTATATCAACGAGATCTTTCCTTTAAAAAGAGAAAACAGAACAGGGTGTTATAAACTCAAAACTCATCACTCAGAACTCACAACTAAAATTATCCACATTACTGTTGATAACACCAATTATAGTCCGTAATTTTATCGGCTCTGTAATTGACGGAGTAAATCCTGTTTTTCCATGTTTGAAAATCTATCCTCAAATCTAGACAAAGCATTCCAAAGCCTTAAGGGCGAAGCACGTATCACCGAAGTGAATATCGCGGAGACAGTACGTGAAATTCGTCGTGCCTTGCTGGATGCCGATGTTAATTTTGAGGTAGCCCGTCAGTTTACAGCCGATATTAAGGATAAGGTGCTCGGCTCCGATGTACTCACCTCCGTAAATCCCGGCCAGCAGTTCACTAAAATTGTGTACGATGAGCTGGTTGAGACCTTTGGCGGTGAAAAGCACGACATAGCCCAGTCACACACTCCGCCTACAGTTATATTGATTGCAGGTTTACAAGGTTCGGGTAAAACCACTTTCTCCGGAAAGTTAGCCCGTTATCTCAAGCAGGAGCATAAAAGGAATCCTCTTCTTGCTGCCGCCGATGTTTATCGCCCTGCTGCAGTAAACCAGCTAAAAACGCTCGCTCAACAAATAGACATTCCGGTCTATTCCATAGAGCAACAAGATGCCGTTCGGGTAGCCAAAGAGGCTGTTTCGATGGCAAAAAGTCTTGCTCTAGATACGGTTATCATTGATACCGCCGGACGTTTACACGTTGACGAAGCGATGATGAATGAGGTTGCGGAAATTAAAAATGCCGTAAATCCTCATGAGATCCTGTTCGTGGTCGATTCCATGACCGGTCAGGATGCGGTAAATACTGCAAAAGAATTTAACGAGCGACTTAATTTCGATGGCGTTGTTTTAACCAAACTGGATGGTGATACCCGTGGTGGTGCCGCCCTTTCCATTAAAACCGTTGTCGATAAGCCCATCAAATTTGTGAGCACCGGTGAAAAACTGGAAGCTCTTTCTCCTTTTTACCCGGACAGGATGGCACAACGCATCCTTGGTATGGGTGATGTGGTTTCGCTTGTTGAAAAAGCACAAAAGGAATTTGACGAAAAAGAAGCCGAGAAACTTCAGAAGAAAATTAGTTCTGACAAGTTCGATCTCGAAGACTTCCTCGATCAGATTCAGAAGATCAAAAAGATGGGTGACTTCGGTGACCTCGTCAAAATGATCCCCGGCGCCAGCAAAGCAATAGAAGATGCAGATATCAGTGATGATGCTTTTAAGCCCATTGAGGCTATAATCTATTCTATGACGCCGGAGGAACGGCGGGACCCTAGCTTATTAAATGGCAGCCGGAGACGGCGCATTGCTAAAGGTTCCGGCACCACTGTTCGTGAGATCAACGATCTGATGAAACAGTTTGAACAGATGAAGAAAATGATGAAGACCATGTCCAAAATGGGAAAAATGGGCCGTGCTCTTCATGGACTTAAAAATCTGCCTTTTGGCCGATAGACTTTAGATAACAACAAAACTCAACTGAGGATACATCATTGATTAAAATCAGACTTCAACGCAAAGGGCGTATTCGTCGTCCTATTTATCATATCGTAGTTGCTGATAGCCGTTCACCTCGTGATGGACGTATTATTGAGCAAGTTGGTCGTTATGATGGCGTTACCGAAAAGAAAGAGACCATACTGAACGAAGAACGTATCATGTATTGGTTAGATACCGGAGCTCAGCCAACCGACTCCGTTCGTAAGATCCTTCGCCAGGAAGGACTGCTCTACAAACGTCACCTGATGATGTGGGGTAAAAGCGAAGAAGAAATTGAAGCAGCACTTACCGAATGGAAAGCTTACCGCGATTCCAAAGAGGACAAAGAAGTTACCCGAAAAGATCAGGTAAAAGCCACTCTTGCTGCCGAAGAAAAAGAAATGAAAAAACAGCTTGATGCCAAAGCTGCAAAAGCTGCTGAAGAATTAGCTGCTCAGGCTGCAGAGGAAGAAGAAGCCGCTGCTGCCGAAGAAGAAGCTGAAGAAACTACTGAAGAAGCAGAAGCTCCTGCCGAAGAGGAAGTTGCCAAAGAAGCCGCAGAAGCAGTGGAAGAAAATGTAGCTGAAGCAACCGAAGAGCCTGCAACAGAAGAAGTAGTGGAAGAAGCTGCTGAGGAAACTGAGGAAGAAGCACCGGCTGAAGCTGAAGAAGCAGCTCCAGAAGAAGAAGTTGCTGAGGAAGCAACCGAAGAATCTTCTGATGCTAAAACTTCCAGCGATCTCACTGCAAAAGAAGCTATCGATCACATTAACTCTACCGACCTGAAAGACCTCGAAGGTTTTGTAGCTGAAGGTGAAGATCGTAAAACTGTTCTTGCAGCCTGGGAAAGCAAACAAGCAGAATAATTTAATCGGCTCCTATGGTTCGGGATGCCAATACATCACCCTTTACAGCTATCGGGCACATTGTCCGGTCTCATGGATTGCACGGCGAACTTAAAGTTCAGATCAATCCTGAGTTCATTAATAACTTTGAATCTGTTTCGCTGGTGTATCTGCAAAACGACCGTGGAGATTTTTACCCTCGCCGGATCAACGAGATCCGAACTGAAGGCAAGGGAAATTCAATTTCGTTCTTTGCACATTTTGACTCTGTCGCTGATCGCAACTCCGCCGATCTTTTGAAAAACCGTTCACTCTACGTTGAAAATCGTGTTGCTGAACAAATTTTTGAAGATCCGGATGCAGACAATGAATCTTTACTCGATTTTGAAGTAATCAATGATTCTGGCGAATCTCTCGGGCTGGTAATTGATGTTATGGACCAGGGCGTTCAAACACTCATTACCGTAGCAACCACCAAGGGTTCTTTACTGATCCCGGTTGTTGATGAATACATCTCCGATATTGATGATCAAAATCAGCGTATTTTTTGCCACAACCTCGAACAACTGGAAGGCTTATGATGAGATTTGATATCATATCCGCTGTTCCGGCTTTACTCGAAGGTCCGCTCAATCACAGTATTGTAAAACGGGCTAAAGAAAAAGGACTGGTAGAGATACATATTCATGATCTGCGTGATTTCACCGAGGATAAGCACCTGAAGATTGACGATTACCCCTATGGCGGTGATCCCGGAATGGTGCTCACGCCTCAACCCATTTTCAGCTGTATCGAACATCTCACACAACAACGTGATTATGATGAGCTGATCTTTACCGCCGCCGATGGCGAATTGTTTACTCAGGAAGAAGCCAACAAACTTTCCCTGAAAAAGAACATTCTCATTTTAAGCGGACATTATAAAGGGGTGGATCAACGGGTTCGCGATGCTTTGATCACCAAAGAATATTCCATTGGTGATTTCGTGTTATCGGGAGGAGAACTACCCGCAATGGTCATTACTGATGCCATTGTACGTTTACTCCCCGGTGCCATTGGCGATGCAGGCAGCGCTCTGAATGATTCATTTCAGGATGGATTACTGGAAGCGCCGGTATATACCCGCCCTGCAGAATTCAAGGGTATGACCGTTCCGGACGTTTTACGTTCCGGCGATCCGAAAAAGATCGGGGCCTGGCAACACGAACAAGCTGTACAGCGCACAAAAGAGCGAAGAAAGGATTTATACGAACAATACAAGAAAGAATATTAACGCCTGTTTCGACAGGATTAACACATACAATCATGGACAAACTAAAATTAGTAGAACAGACTCTGGTAGCTGAAGATATTCCTGAGTTCACAGCTGGTGATACTGTAAATATTCACTATCGTGTACGTGAAGGTGAAAAGGAAAGAATTCAGCAGTACGAAGGTGTGGTTATCTCTGAAAGAGGAAGCGGCCCAAACAAAACCTTTACTGTTCGCAAAATGAGCAGCAACGTTGGCGTTGAGCGTATTTTCCCGCTTAACTCTCCGTTCATTGCAAAAATTGAGGTTAAACGTCGCGGTAAAGTGAGACGTTCTAAACTGTTCTATCTGCGTGAACTACGTGGTAAAGCAGCTCGTATCAAAGAAAAAGACACAAAAAAGAAGTCTTAATTCTTTTATAATTGATCCTCGGTCGATTTTAAGAACACTCCCCACGCCCTGGAAACAGGACGCGGGGTTGTGTGTTTTATCGAACCGGACTCACTTATAATCGCATTATCAAAATCTTTCACTAATGAACATTATCATATTCGGGCCACCTGGTGCGGGAAAAGGAACACAGGCTGCCTTAATAAAAGAAGCATTCAATCTTGAGCATCTGTCAACCGGCAATATGTTCCGGAACGCCATCAAGAACGAAACTCCGGTAGGTTTAAAAGTGAAGTCTATTATGGATGCCGGTAATTTGGTTTCTGATGAGATCGTAGTTGAAATGGTTGACGAGGAGCTCAAAGATCCCAAATACGACAAAGGGTGTATCTTTGACGGATTCCCGAGAACGGTTGCCCAATCGGAAGCTTTTGATAACTTACTTGCTGATAAAGGCCAAAACGTTAAAGCGCTGATCGCCCTTGAAGTACCTGAAGAAGAATTGGTTAGACGAATTCTTTCCCGCGGACAGGGGAGAACCGATGATACCGAAGAGGGAGTGAAGAACCGCTTAAAAGTTTACCATAACGAAACCGCACCTGTACTCGCTTATTATGCCGATCAGGGTTTGGTTAAATCCATCAACGGTGTTGGTACGGTTGATGAGATCTTTGATCGTATCAAGCAAGCACTTGGTTGAGATAGAGTATAACAATGTAAAAAGCCTCTCAGAATGATTTGAGAGGCTTTTTTTTTGCTCCTTATTTTAGATACAGCGCTTTTAATCCACTAAACTAAATGCGTCTGATGCTTTAGTAATCTCCGATAATTCCTCATCACTGAGGGAAAAATCAAGCGATCCGGCATTATCTGAAACCTGCTTTTCATTTCTTGCTCCCACCAATACCGTTCCCATTCCCGGTTGATGCACGGTCCAGTTGATCACAACCTGTGCCAGTGTCGCATTATGTTCTTCAGCGATCGGCCGGATCACATCCAGTAATTGCTGAACCCTGCGGATATTTTCATCCTTAAAGTATTTATCGGTTTTACGGGTGTCATACCCTGAAAACTCATAACCCGGAGTGATCTTTCCGGTCAATAAACCTCGTTGTAATGGACTATACGGAAGGATCGACATTCCTTTTTCTACAGCTTGCGGGATCACCGATTCTTCGTTTTTTCGGTTGATCATACTATATGGAACCTGATTACTCACCAAAGGTACTGTTTTAAGGGCTTCCTCAACCTGATCTGTACTGTAATTACAAACCCCGGCCGCGCGGATCTTTCCTTCTTCCAGTAATTCAGAGATGGCTTCCATGGTTTCATCTATGGGTGTGGAGGGATCGGGCCAGTGTATCTGATACAGATCAATATAATCGGTGTTTAATCTTCTCAGGCTGTCTTCGCATTCTTTTTTAACCCGTTCTTTACTCGCCCAGGCATAGATGGGAACCGGATTCCCCTGATCATCTTCCGACATAAACCGAAAATGACCATCCTCACTCTCCCAGTTAAGCCCGTATTTGGTCAGAATTTGATATTTGTCTCTAGGTATATCTTTCATGGCATCTGCCACCAACTTTTCGCTTTTTCCATAGCCGTAAACAGGTGCTGTATCAATACTGGTGATTCCCAGATCAAATGCCTTCTGTACGGCTTTTATAGCTTCTTTTTCATCAGCTCCACCCCACATCCAGCCACCGATCGCCCAGGCACCAAAACTTATCGGCGTTACTTTTACATCACTTTTTCCTAATACTTTTAAGTCCATAATGAATTTCAATTATTTATTTGATTGCTATTCTAACTTTACTAAAATCCTTTGAATAAATACTATACTAACTCAGACCAACCAATCTACCAATATGTTCCGGCCACTTCTACTTACAGCCTTGTTTATGAGTCTTTCATTACAAACTTTTGCTCAGAACCTAACCATGCCAAAGATCTTTAACGATCATATGGTATTACAAAGAAATACCGATGTTCGACTTTGGGGTAATGCATCCCCGGAGACTTCCGTTCTAATCAAACTTGGTAAGCAGGAATTTAACACTATAAGTAATAGTGATGGATATTGGGAGGTATTTATCACCCCGCAAAAAGCTGGCGGACCACACACACTTACCATCACAGCCGGAAACAAGATCGAGTTTAAGGATGTATATTTCGGAGATGTTTGGCTGGCGGGGGGACAGTCTAATATGGAATGGCAGATCGGTGCGAATATTGACAATATGGAGGAGGAATTGAATGATGCGAATTATCCTGAGATTAGATTTATAAAGATCCCTCATGATATTTCGATGATGCCTCTCAACGATCTGCGAAATGAGACCAGCTGGAAGGTAGCCAATAAAGAAAATGCCCGTGATTTTTCCGCTGTTGCCTGGTTCTTTGCTAAACATAACCATCTGGAAAAAGATGTTCCTGTTGGAATAATAGATGATAACTGGGGAGGAACACCCGCCGAGGCCTGGACACCTATCATGCGTTTGCTTACCGTGAAAGGATATGAACAGGAAGCTGCCGAAATGCTGGAACCTGGAAAAGACTGGGATCAGATAATAGCAGACAATGAAGAAGTGAATAGAATAAAATATGAGCGGGTTCAAGATACTGAGGATTTCAAGATCTATGGAGCTCATACCATGAATTTTGATGATTCTGAATGGAAGGAAATTTCACTTCCGAATGAAAAAGTATTGCGCGATTTCGTTTGGCTGAGAAAAACCTTTGAACTGAAAGAAGTGGATGATGCAGAACTCTCTTTTGGAAATCCCGGTAAATTCACGGTCGCTTTTGTGAATGGAAAACATGTCTACACCAAGATCTGGTCCGATGACCCGGAAGTGATTAAAATTGATAAGAAGTATCTTAAAAAAGGAAAGAATGTGATTGCAGTCCGTACGGTAGAGGACTGGAGTAACGATACCTATTTTGGGAAAACCGGTGAGATGTGGATCAAAACTAACGGCAAGACCATAGATCTGGAAGGCCTCTGGAAATTCTCGAACAGAGTGGAACCACCTCTTCCTGCTACTACCAGATATGAACACAAACCCGGAGCTTTATTCAATTCAATGATCAAACCGGTGGCCGGATATACCATTAAGGGTGCCATTTGGTATCAGGGCGAAAGTAATGTGGATAAAAATCAGTATTACAATGAACTCTTTGAAGCAATGATCGAAGAGTGGAGAAATTACTGGAAACAAGACGATTTCCCATTTTTGTTTGTTCAGTTAGCCAATTACCAACAGAAATATGATTATCCCACTGATTCCGGCTGGGCCCGGCTTCAGGAAGCTCAGACCCAAACTCTGAGTCTGGCAAATACAGGAATGGCAGTAATTGTTGATATCGGAGATGCCAACGACATCCATCCGAGAAATAAACAGGATGTAGGCTATCGGTTATGGCAATCGGCCCGACATGTGGCTTTTAACGAAGACATTGTGTATTCCGGTCCGATGTATCGGTCTCATGTAATTGAAGGGAATACAATTCGGGTATCGTTCGATCATACCGGTTCAGGACTGATCATTAAGAACTCGGATAAAGTAGATGGGTTTGCTATAGCCGGTAAAGACGGGGTCTTTTATTGGGCCAAGGCAACCATCGACGGAAATCAGATCGTACTTCGATCAGACAATGTTCCTGAACCTGTATACATTCGCTATGCATGGGCAGATAATCCTGATGTTTCACTCTACAATAAGGAAGGATTACCCGCAGTGCCATTCAGAACAGACGATTTCTGATAGTAATCACTCTTGGATCATATCCTTTTTGTATGCGTTAATACCTGCTTCGTACACTTCTTTTGCTTTATAAAAGTCGAAGGTGTTGCAGGTATTTCTTGGAATATTGATGCGAACTTCGGGTTTGTACATCTCGAACATAAGGGAGGTAAGACGGTCCTGAGTAAAGCTGAAGGTGCTTTCCATTAACCCCAACAATGAAAAAGCTTCCTCTTCCTGTTTGTCCTGTTTCTTTGCAAACTCCAGAACCTGATCGGGAAGCAGCCTTTCATACCATTTCTGTTCTTTTTCTTCTTCACTATTCAAACTCGATTCTGTGAGTTTCTTCTCTTCGGCACGGGCATTCAGATCAACCGCAACGATGATCGCATCTTCCTGTTTATTCACCAGATTAACAGGAACCGGATTTAACACCCCACCATCTACCAACACTTTATTTCCTAATACAACCGGGGTGAATAATCCGGGAATGGAAACTGAAGCCCGGAGGGCGGTATATAAGTTTCCGTCTCTGAAATACACTTCTTCATTGTGTTTCATATCGGTGGCAACTGCGGTAAAAGGGATCTTAAAATTTTCGATATACAGATCTCCGGTTACCTCTTTATGTTTAGCGAAGAGCTTTTCACCTTTAACAAATCCGGTTTTGGTAAAGGTGAAATCCAAAAGTTCAAACACATCCGAACGGGTTAGTGACAGCAGCCATTTTTTATATTCTGAAAGATGTCCGGCCGCATAAATTCCCCCAACAACGGCGCCCATCGAGCAGCCAATCACTTCAATGATCTCATACCCATCTTTCTCCAGCGCTTCTATTACCGCAATATGAGCGATCCCTCTTGCTCCACCACTTCCCAGTACTAAATGTACTTTCTTCTTTTCCATGTTATTCTATCGATAAATTTGTGAATCTGCTGATGTCTTTTATTTCGGATAATACCACACCTGCATCCGAGGCTTTTATATCCAACCCGAATTTTACTTCCTCGTTATGGTAATTAAATCTGAGATTACCATAATCTGAAAATACTGTTTTAGAATTTTTTCTCTTTTTTAAAAAATCCTGCTTTTCCATCTTTATTCGCAGTTCTTTGATGTGCTCCAGTTCGTACTTCCTTTTCCTTTTATAAAATCCCAGTACACGTTGTATTACTAACTCTTGTCTGTCGATTATTATCTCTTCTTTACCAAATACCATCCAAATTAATGTGATATAAACAAAAATTCCTCCTACTGTCCATGCGATAAGCCATAATACCATAAAAGCCGAGGATTCATTTTCTATAGTATTTGAGACTGAAATGTTTTCGAAGAATAGGGTACTAATTACTAAGATCTCTCCAAATAACCATCCGCAAAGCCACACTATCATAAAAATGATATTGAACCATACTTTTTTTGGATAAAATTCCAGTTCGATCTCTCCGATCCCTTTTCTATTGATCTGATATTGCTTCGAATTACTCATTCACAGCCGGTTAATCCCTCAGCCATTTCAACCAATTCCCAGTAAGGTGGATTATACCCTTCTCGCTTTCTGAAATTTTCTACCTCTTCGGTAAGCTGATTCTTCAGTACTTTATGCCGGTTGATAAACGCATCACTTTTTAATGCCTGGGTTGCATTCATCCCTTCGGGAATAGGACCAATTCCGCCAAAAGCGTTTTTGAGCATACTGTATCCTTTCATCACTCTGACTATCGGTAACATAAAGTTGTTGTAATCGATCTCTTTGCCGGCATCAGCACATTCCAGCATAGCATCGATCACCGCATTGTAAATATGATCTTCCATCAGTGATTCTGTATCTCTCCATTCAGCAACTACCGATAACTGCGGATCATATTCCAGATCGGATGGCATTTGAGTGACAAAATTCTCCACTCCAAAAGTATTTAACAACGTAACTACCCCATTAGATGAGATCGTGGATTCCGACTGCCACAATTTGATCTGATACTGATTATACGCATAGGAACCGACCTCGCTACAGAACATGGCTTCCGGATCATAGAAGTTCATTTTAAAATCGTAGGGAATATGTCTGCTATTTGCTTCTTCATACATTTCCTTTGCCGCTTTATGAGGCAGCATGGGATCTTTCTGTATTTCCGGGAGATCGGCTCTGGGTCGGAGCACCATGAATCTTAGCTTTCGGTCACGGACATATTCTTCAAGGTCTGCGATATCTACACCCCGTTCAATATGGGCTTCGATCAGGTATGGGATATTGGTTCCCTCTTCCACATATACAAAAGCAACATGGGAGAAATTACCCGGATAATCATTACCACGGGAGATCAACGCCGAAACTTCCGCTCCACCCCGCGATACTAACAGATCACCACTGTGTACTTCAATACCAAGGATGTTTGTAGACGGAGTTGCTGACTCTTCTTCCTTTACAAATAAAACAGGTACTGTCTTTCCATCCGATTGCAAAAAAACCTCCTCCACAGCAGCCCGCATTCCATACAATACTTTATACAAGGCATCTCTGGTAATACGATCACTGATATCCCAATTCACGGATTCTTCTTTAAGGATTCTCCGGCTACGGTTATACAATTCGAAAAATGTCTGATTGGTTGGATCGTTCGCAGCAACCATGGGTGCCAGCTCGAAAAACTGATTCAATAATATATCCAGCCGTTGATCATTCGGTTCAAAATCTGAGGATCGCAGCTCGTTCAACACTTCATTAATAGTGGATATCTCCGCTTCAATTATTCCCGGGTTTAGCAGTTCTTTATTCTGTCGGGCATAACTGAATTTTTCTTCAAGCTCATTCCAACGTTCATCCAGATCCCAGATAAAAGGAGTGGAATTTCCTTCACTTTCAATATTGATGGAAGAGGTATCAGGGATCAGTAACAGGCCATAGAGGACAGCTGTTAACAGAAGAATATAAAGGATGTTCTTTTTCATGTAATGAAGGTAGCGAATAAGTACTTCATTTTACTAACTGATAGTGAGTATGATCTCTTTATAATTGAAAAAATCCAACATCTACCCCAGCCAATCCAACATACTTTTCTTCACATCCATCAGGCTGTTTACCTCATTAAACCGATCTGCTCCTTCACCCATCACAAATAATGGAACTTCATTTCTGGTATGAGTTTTTGTAGAAAGATCTTCCAGATTACCGTGATCGCTGGTGATAACCAACAGATCTGAACTTCGCTTATTATGTATGATATGATTCAGAAATTCATCCAGCGGATCCAGTACCTGTTCTGCATCTTCCTGCTTTTGATTGTGACCCGCTTTATCGGTGAGATAGTATTCGTAGAGCACCAGATCATGATCCGGAATCACATTCAATAGTCGTTGAGCTGCATCGGTAGCTGTGATCTTTGGGATATCAATATCCAGCCGTTCGCGCCACGCATTTTGAACGATCTCTGCCGTAAGTGCTTCTTCGTTGAGAACTTCCTCGGTTGAGTTCAATTTCAAATCGGCACTTTTGGTCATAAGTGTGGTGCAACTCCAACGATTTCTTTTTTCTGCGATCTGAAAGAAGATAGGTGGGTACGCATTCATGAAATAAGGCTTCAATCCCAACTCTTTCACCCCATGAAAAATACTATCTGTTCGTAGAAACCCTTTGATTCCGGAATGTGGATACGGCCCGAAATGCTTCCCGATCGCTTTTGATGCATTATGTCCGGTAAAAAGGGTAGTCTGACCCGTTCCGCTTTGGGGTAATCCTTCCACCTCAAGATTGGCATCGATAGGTTTAAATAAATGATCCGGATTGATCACAGTCTCCGCACCTTTCACAAAAGAACCGCCCGTCAGATCAGTAAAACTCTGGTAATTCTTTAGCTGAAATGGATTCTGTTCATGCGCTTCCCCTAATCCCACACCATCAATAAAAATAAAAATTACAGACAAGTTACTTCTCCAGGATCAGGGTTACCGGACCGTCATTCACCAGCTCAACATCCATCATCGCTCCGAATTTTCCGGTTTGAATATTCAGATCAGAATGTGTTTCAAAGTATTTGATCATAGCATCGTACATGGGTTCTGCTTTTTCAGGCCGGGCTGCATCAATATAACTGGGTCGGGTTCCTTTTCGGGCATCTCCATATAACGTAAACTGCGAAACCACCAAAATTTCTCCCTTCACATCACTCACCGAGAGATTCATTTTTTCGTCCTGATCTTCAAACACTCTTAATTTCAGGATCTTCTCACACATCCATTTCATTTGCTCATCGGTATCATCCTGATGAACCCCAACTAACAATAAAAGACCTTTATTAATAGCTCCGGTTATTTGATTACCTACCTTAACCGATGCCGAACTTACGCGCTGTACTACTACTTTCATGCTGTGAATAAGTGTGGATTACTATGTGAATAACAATTTTATAAGATTGGGATAACTTTCGATCCCTGAAGTTCTCAACAAGTTTCCACATTTAACTGAGCTAATCAACATCCGAATCTAATAACTTTTGGTGTGGATGTATGCTATCCAGATTATATGTGCGATTACCGTTCGGTTGTGGAGAACTTTTTCTGATCTCTGCTAAGTCTATGAAACTAAAGAAGGTTTTTTCAACATCGATATCCACAAACCTATGTCAAGCATTGTTCAAAAAAAGGAAAAGTTTGTTATCCACATATCCACACTATCTATAACAAATAACAAAAGATTTAAATCTCATATTATTTGTCTAATACGGTGTGGAAAACAAATGGAAAATGCTTTTCCATATGCTTCATGAAATGGGGTATATTTGTGTGAGCTAAATAAGGTGTACATGAATAAACGCTACCCGATAGGAACATTTGATTCCACCAAAATTTATGATGACGCTGTACTCGAAGAATGGATCGATGAGATAAGATCACTTCCTCTTCGATTAAAAGCTGAATTGTATGGGTTGGAAGATGATATTCTGGATACTCCTTACCGGGAAGGCAGCTGGACGGTAAGACAGATCGTTCACCACCTTGGTGATAGTCACCTGAATGCATTGACCCGTTTTAAACTGGCTTTGACGGAGGATAATCCAACCATCAAACCCTATGACGAAAAACGATGGGCTCAACTCGGTGATTATGAAACTGTTTCTATCAAAGACGGACTCGATTTTATTAAGATCATTCATCGCAAATGGGTGGCAGTACTGGAAACCATGAAACCGGAAGATTTTAAACGCACGTTGATTCATCCCGAAGGAAGAGACGATTATCCAAATGATCTGTTCAGAATTACAGGAATGTATGCCTGGCATGGAAATCATCATTTAGCCCATATTCAACTGGTAACACAAAACAAATAGCCTGATGGCCGATAAGAAAACATTCACTTACAAAGATTCCGGAGTGGACATTAAAGCCGGTGAAGAACTGGTTAACTCGATCAAAGGAGTGGTAAAAGAAACCCACAGCGATGCTGTATTATCCAATATTGGTGGATTTGGTGGTTTTTTTCGTCCCGATCTGGGCGCTTTTAACAAACCGGTGTTTGTGAGTTCGGTGGATGGAGTGGGAACCAAACTGATCGTGGCTTTTAAAGCCGGAAAATATGATACCGTCGGTCAGGATCTGGTAAACCATTGTGTGAATGATATTGCAGTTTGCGGTGCAACTCCGCTGTTTTTTCTGGATTATTTCTCGACCGGGAAACTGGAACAGCATGTGGGATTTGATGTGATCAAAGGCTTTGCCACTGCCTGTAAAGAAAACGGGGTGGCACTGATCGGAGGGGAAACTGCTGAAATGCCGGATATTTACGGCGAAGGTGAATTCGATCTGGCCGGAACCATCGTCGGTATTGTGGATGAAGATAAAGTTATCAACGGATCCGGAATTATGGAAGGGGATGTGCTTCTTGGTTTTAAAAGTTCAGGTTTGCATACCAATGGATATTCACTCGCCAGGAATGTGTTGTTCAGTGAATATGACGTAAACGATCATGTGGATGAACTCGGCAGCACAGTAGGTGAAGAATTACTGAAAGTTCACCGTTCGTATCTGTCACTGATCTCGGAATTAAAAGTGCTGGACGGTGTAAACGGATTTTCGCACATCACCGGTGGAGGAATGGTGGGGAATACGAAACGGATACTTCCCGAAGGACTTGCTCTGGATATAAACTGGGATGCCTGGGAACGTCCGGCTGTGTATAAACTCATTCAGGAGATAGGAAATGTACCGGAAGAAGATATGCAGGCAACTTTTAATCTGGGGATTGGCTTAGTAACCGTTGTTTCACCTGATGCGGTGGATGCTGTTAAAGCAAAAGCTGAAGAACTAGGCGAAGAAGTATTCGAAGTAGGGACTACAATTAAGAACTGATCAATTACGAATTAGGAATAGTTCAATTAGGAATGAAGAATATAAGACTGCTCAGAAATGGGTGGTCTTTTTTTTGGTAAGAATAGAGACTATAAGGTTGGTGGATTTTTTAATGCTCTTTTTACTACATCAGCAACAGTTTCAATTGTGATATTTTTTGATTTACAGTATTCACTATTCAACCAATTTTCCAGTGTTTTAGCACCTTTACTGGCATTACAAGAAATGCAGCACAAAGCGATATTATCGGAATCATTAATTCTAATATCATTTACAATATGCTCCCAGGAAGGTTTGTTTTTTCTAGATTTATTAGTGTATTCAAACTCAATTCCACAATAAATACAATGTGTATCTCTCTCTTTAACAAATTCTTCTACTTCAAAAGGTATTCCCCATTTATTGGACATTTTCTATTTCGTTTAAGTATGTATTAGATAGAATAAATAATCAAAATCTGTGAAACCATCTAATCCATTCTCAATGATCAATTAAGAATAATCTTTTAGTCATTACCCCCGATCTTTTAAGTCTGTGACTTAAAAGTCATAGTAAAGGAAGTCTCCAGACTTCCATTCCCACCAATCGCTTAGAACCACTGATTACACGGATGAAAGGATTTCACGGATTTAAAATTCGATAAAAAAATTTTCTTAAACCATTCAATATTGTAATCCTATTTAGTTTTTGGTACTGTTATAAGAACTAATCAGAAATCATGGCAGATTTAAATATCAAACAAACGGTGCTCGATAGTTTAGAGCAACTTCCACAGGATGCAAGTATGGAAGACATTATGGAAAAGATTCTGCTTATCCATAAAATTGAAAAAGGTATTGAACAAGCTGATAGAGGAGAGTTGATTGATCATGAAGAAGTATTGAATAAAATCAGAAAGTGGTGAAGATCAAATGGACATCTCAATCTATTGAGGATTTAGCATCCATTTTTGAATATATAGCAAGAGATTCACATCAAATTGCCTCAATATTTGTAGAGAGACTATATTTTCATACAGATCAACTAATTGAGAATCCGTTTTCCGGTAGGAAGGTTTCAGAGATGAAAGACAAGAATGTTCGTGAGCTTATCTACAAAAATTATCGAATCGTTTATAGAATTATAAATAATGATGAGATTCAGATATTAACCGTCTTCAATTCATTCAAGTTATTGGATCTGAGAAATTTCAAGTAATCAGAGTTGTTTACATTCCCCCAACAGGATTCTTAGCTGCTTTTTAAAAGGAAGTCTCCCGGTCATTACTCCCTTTTTCTTTTTTTCAGGATGACGATGGTGATCACATAAATTAGGACAATTGCCAGAGGGATGAAGGTGAATCGCTGATCCGGGAAAAGGTACCACAGTAAAAGCACAACAGCAGTCCTCATGACAGTATGAAAAATACCTACCCAGTGTTTGATGATCCACGAAAAGGGAATCCACATTAATCCGGTTAAAATTCCGACGGTCATAGGGAGTGAGGTGTAATCCATCAGAAAGAAAGGAATAGTTATGGAATACACTAAGATTGCCTGAGCGGCCCCATGGAAAAACAAGGCATCAAATTCATTTTTTGGTTTGGAACGATCAGCCAGATGCTCGCCGGTAAATCTTGAAAGAAATAGTGCCAGATACACAATACTACCAGTACCTATAAAGATGAGCCAAACTTCAAGTTCAGGTGGTAGGAAAAAGCCACCAATTCCTATGATCAACCAGACAAATAATCCGGCTAGAGGAGTAGCCAGAAAACTCCGATTTGAAAATTCTATTCGTTGTTCTTCGAGACTTCTTTTCATTTTAAACGGGGGTCATATACTAATTTAACTAAATGTGACTCCTACGGAATCGGAGCACTTTGTTGTATCTAACCTGAGTTATTCTCTCAATTAAGAATATCTGATCTGAATTTATCTGTCCGTTGATTTAATTTCAGAACCGACTTTATGTAAATTAAAATCATTAATACTGTATAAAAAATATAGTTTAATTAATTAATACTTATTATTAGTTATATAATGTGAGAAAGATTTGGTCAGCGGTGTATTCCCGCCGTATATTAGCTCCTGTTAATCAAAAACAAAGCGGCGTGCTCCAAAAGGGCAGGCTTTTTTTATGTCCGGGAATCAGGGATCTTTACGCTAATCTCACCCCGTCGGACCCATACCTATCAGTGCTACCACATCCCGATGTAAAAGCCGATTAAAATCCCGGTTAAAATTTAGAATCTCCCTCATTCATGGATAGGTTTATTATGAAATAAACCATTCATCAAGAATTTTACATACATGAAGATTTCAAAAGCGGTGAAAGCACTGCTCCTTTCGTTAATCATTACTACCACTACTTTATCTGCTCAGCAGCAAATGCAAATGCCACAGGTGGCTCCGGCCGATTCAGTTTCTGAACAGGAATTGGAGACCTTTGTAGATGTGGCTATGGATATTCAGGGTATTCGCATGGAAATGGATCAGCTGGTAATGGCCAGATTAGATGAAGAAGGCATGACCACAGAACGTTTCCAGCAGATCATGCAGAGTAAGCAAAATCCAAATGCTCCGGCTTTGCAGTTATCCACTAAAGAAGAACAAACCGTAGCGAATATGCAGTCGTATCTGCAGGAACTGAGTACTGAGATGCAACAACAGCAATTGGAAGCGATCGATAATTCTGAGATGACGGCCACCCGTTTTCAAAGTATCGCAATGGCACTGCGTACCGATAAAGATCTGGCGATGCGATTTCAGGAAAAAGCCGCTGAAATGGAAGATTCGTAAGGATCTGCAGATCAATTTTAAAAGAAAACCCGACCGTTCTAACCAACAGTCGGGTTTTTTTATGTGCTGATCACAAAAAGCATCCTCAGAAAAAGAGAGATGCTTTTTAAATGAAGGATAACTCTTTGTTTAGTTTACCGTGATCACTTTAACACCGGAAACATCTGCATAAGCAGAAACATAACCTACGGCACCGGGATACATTTGAACAAATTTGATCACATCTTCATCACCGGGACGTTCCAGGGGTGGGTTTCCTTCCCCGGCAAAAGATGCTTGTTGCCAGAATGTCTTGATCTCTCCGGTTCCTTTACCGTGAACTTCTTTAGAGAAGGCTTCTCGGGTTGGATTACGATCACCAAGATCGATAGGAATAATGGAGCTGCCATCTTCCCATTTTCCTTTCTTCTTCAGGAAGATCTTAGATAGATCTTCTTTGGATACACTTTCGGTGGTGTTTGCTGTATTTACGATCACTTTATATGTCTGAGCCGCAATGGTTGAAGACGCAGCTGATATAAAGGCAATGACTAAACCTAATAAAATTCTTTTCATAATAATGATACCTCGCTTTTAGAATGAGTAGATGAGTGTGGCGATAAGTCCGCCAATGTTTCCGGTTTCCTGCTCATAAAGCATGTATTCTGCTTTTACAGTACGGGTAAAGCTAGGCTTGTAATTTATACCCACGGTATAGCGATTGTATTCCACTGAGGTCGTTGTTTGGTGTTCGAACCGAACATAAGGTGTCACTTTATTTATGGTCTGACTCACAACTACAAAAGCTCCGTCAAGATCATAATCAGTGTTGTTGATATTCAGATCACCGGTCCAGTATTCACCATAAACGGTAGTATTTTCATATTTCAGTTTGGCATTAAAAGCATAGGATAGCTTTTTGGCTTCATAATCCTGCACTACATACATAGCCGGAGAGCCGGGATATAGGAAGTCTGCCGGAACATTTGCACCGATCGGTATGATATAATCTTTCTGTTTAAATAAGCTGAAACCAACCGTAGCAAACTGCTTGTAAGAAAGGGCTACATTACCACCTGCAGCAACATTATAGGTGTTATTGAATGATTCATCGATAGAGATGGGGTCGCCTTGTTTGGTTGAAAAATAGGTTACTTCACTTCCAAAGAATCCTACCGCACCGGTTCTTAGCCAGGTGGTATTTCTGAATCCACCTGCAAATAGATCGTAGGAAAGTTTAACATCCTCACCGGATTTACCATTTAAGGAAATACCGTCTGCATTCAATGGGAAAAACTCATGATTCGATACCAATAATGGCAGTGTTGCACTAGTATTCACCGGAGCGTAGTAATAGGTATTCATCGGGCTTAATGGTAGCAAAAAACGACCCACTTTAACGTTTACATAGTCGTTTACTTTTAACTGACCATAGGCTTCGTTTAACATTTGATCGAATTGAAACCCAGGGCGGTAAACAAAAACACTTTTCAGCGTAAAGTTTGAGGTAGGTTGATAGGTAACGAGAATTCCGGCTTCCGAAATAGCTGTTCCGTAATTAACATCTAAATTATCTACACCGTCAAAATAGTTTAATTCGGTGCTAATATATCCTGTAATATTTGTTTGTGGTTCCCAGAAATCCTGAGAAAATGCAGTTCCTACACTTAATAGTGTAATGAATACTGCTAAAATGATCTGTTCTTTGACCTTAAGCATGTTCTCTTTTTTTAACTTTTAATTGTATTCCTCTTTCATAGAGAATGAATAGTTCAGCAGTTATCGACAGGGAATAAAAATTGCTTAAATAAATTAGGTTGAGGTGAGATCGGTAACTGGAATAATTAGTAATTCATGTAATAACAGTAACCTCATCTATGATTGATCAGAAAGGTGAGTAAAGGATGGTTGGTTTAAATTTTAACTTTGATCAGAGGTAGATAGATTTCGCGAGAGTTATCCACAAAAAATTTACTGTCTGATAATTGAATTGGTGATTAACAGTAATTTGTAATTTATTAACAGCTTTTAGTTGGCAGACAGAATACCTTCAGAGAAATAATAGTCTATGATCGGAAAAATTAGTCGGTTCAGGGTATGGGTAAGGCAGAATCAAAAATATGCCCCGGTATTGTTCTTTATCAGTGGTTTTTTATGGGATTCACTTACACTGGGCAGAATTGATCAATTGCTGGATCGGGTGATTCTAAGCACCTATCTGATTGCCGCAAGCATTTGTATTTATCTGTTTAATCTGGCCGATGATGGCAAATGGAAGGGCACGATCGTTGAACGGGTAGAAGAATATCTGCCGTTAGCGATTCAGTTTTTCTTTGGCGGTTTATGCAGTGCATATGTGATCTATTTTTCCAGAAGTGTCTCTTTTTCAAAGTCGGTGTTGTTCTTCTTTATTCTGGTGATCTTGTTGTTCGCAAATGAATTACTCCAAAAAAGAATATCCAACAAGTACCTGCAGTTCAGTGTGTACTTTTTCGTGAATTTCACCTTCTTCACCTTCTTTCTACCGGTGGTGCTAAAAACGATGAGTACCTTCATTTTTATCGTTTCCGGATTGGTGAGTCTGGCCACAACCATTGGATTGATCGTATTTATCTACAGCGTGAGTCCGTCTACCCGAAGAGAAATTCATGAAGGTAAAATGCTGGGTTTGATCCTCGGTATCTTTTTATTCATCAATGTGATGTACTACTTCAATTTTATTCCTCCGGTACCATTGGCCATGGACGAAGGCATGGTGGCTCACTCCATCGAAAAGGAAAATGGTAATTATATCGTGGAGTACGAACGATCGCCATGGTATAATTTCTGGAGGCAAAACCGTTACGAGTTTGCCCATACGCCCGGAACACCTATATATATTTTTACGTCCATATTTGCTCCCTCCGATCTCAACAAAAAAGTATCTCATCAATGGAAATGGTATAGTCCGCATACCGAAGAGTGGGAACTGATCGATGATATCGGTTTCGAAATAACCGGAGGAAGAGATCAGGGATACCGCGGATTTTCCTACAAATCGAATATGATGGAAGGGAAATGGAAAGTAGAAGTTACCACCGAAGAAGGTCTTGTTCTTGGTATTCTCAATTTTAAAGTGATAAGTGACCCGACTAATCAGCCTCAACGATTAATTACCAAAACTTTTTAATCGAGTATTTATTTAACCGGAAACATAATATCGGTAATGAGATCTTTTTCATCGGTATCAGCCGGATTATTCACATACATTTCTATTGGTGGTATCTTTTTGTTCTGTTTGAATTCCTTATTTCTGCCCATAGACATCATGGTAGTCCAGGCATTGCCCAGATGTTTATAGGGTCCGATATGGCGAAGCGTGTAAATTCGGGTTGAAGGTATTTCACCAATAAAGAAATCATCAGGTAAGTTTTCAGGATCTTCAGCAATTCCAAATCCAACAGTATACCGAGCCTGTTGTTTTTTAAAATCCCATTCATCATAAATGGTAAACATCATCCCGTTAAGAACAGATTGGTTTTCGAATGCATACCCACCCAGTCTGCCAAAGTCTTCTTTCATTTGAATAGTTACCTGATCCATGGCACAGGAGCTCTTAAGGCCGATGTATTTTGTGCCCGTAAAACCGGACTCACCTTTCCATTCCAGTTTTGAAGGAACTTCACCGTGTTCTGCATAATCCTTGAGCATGGACAAACCTCGATCAAAATCCATCCTGATGAATTGTTCCATCGAAGACTTCATCCAGAACATAAACCAGGGTAACGATGAATCCATGATCCATTTTACATGTGTTCCTTTCCCATCCGGATTAAGTTTAAAGGTAATTTTAGCTTCCGATTTCCATGGTTTCAGAAAAGTGAGGTCCATGAAAAGTGTTTCATTTTCTTTGGCTCCGGTTATTGTCATTTCGCCGGCGCCAACCCGGTCACCTTCCCAGTGATAATAATTGGAATCATCAGAAAAGGTCAGTTTTACATCCGGTTCCATAATCAACCATGGCGACCATGGTATCCATTGTTTAAAATCGTTGAGAATTTGAAATACTTCAGACGGAGATTTTTCTATAGAAACGGATGCGGAAACGTTAATCGTAGGCATAGCAATGGGTTAGAATGATTGATACTTCTAAAATGTATTAATTCCGAACTCAACTGTAAAAAATGAATAAAAAATTGATTTACGATTGGTACGAAAACACCTCTTCCAAAGGTTTATCAAAAACGATGGAAATTTTAAAAGCCAGCTCCAGCGAAGGCGAATATTTTGCCGCTTCAATTGCATTAATGGTTTGCCGCGTTACACCTACAGCTTCTGCCAGTTCCTGCTGTGTCATTTCGTTATGCAGAAAGCGGAGTTTTCGAATCTGATTTACAATTTGTCCATCCATCATACTATGCCAGTTTTCTGTAGTGATAAACCATAGTTATGCGCTTTATCAAACTGGATCCTAAAATGGTTAGAAAGAGAACGTGTCTTAATGTAGATAATGAATAAATACTACTATAAGTCTCATTAGCTTGCCCAAGAATCGGAGCCAGAAAAAGCTGAACCAGCATAATTACCAGAATTACCATCACAAACGAATAAGCAAATTTGTGACCAAAAGCTTCAATCTGATAATCACGTTCATCTTTATCCACGTTACTTCGGTGTTCGGTTAATCCGATAAATAATTCAATTGCCAGAACAATCCAGAAGGTGTTTACAAATATTTTAGTGAGTGATGCTTCGTGTTCTGCAAGAAATCCGGGCATTCCGAAAAAGAATAACACATAGAAAAAAATTACAGTTGCTGATGAGGCGATTGAAGTCCAGGATAAAATTTCGTGTTTCGACATAAATACTCCATTGTTTAATGTATGCCGGGCTTTACGTCGTGTAAAATAAATGTTACATAATGTATAAAAATATTTACGCGCGGTTAAAAAAACTGATATTCTAATTCCCGAAGGGTTAAATTATATGTATAATATATGTTATGAAATCAGAAGCTCCTATACGAAAGATCATCCATGTGGATATGGATGCATTTTTTGCCGCGGTGGAACAACGTGACCATCCCGAGTGGAGAGGAAAACCGGTGATTGTTGGGGGCAGACCCGGTGGCCGGGGAGTAGTTTCAACGGCTAGTTATGAAGCACGCAAGTTTGGGGTGCATTCTGCTATGCCAACCAATAAAGCGTATCAATTATGTCCTCATGGTATTTTTGTGAGATCCCGTTTTGATGCTTATAAAGAAGCATCATCAAAGATCAGAGAAATCTTTTTTGAATACACCGATCTGGTTGAACCTCTTTCTTTGGATGAAGCCTATCTGGATGTAACCGAGAATCATATAAACAATCCATCTGCTACACTCATTGCAAAGGAGATCAAAGAGCGGATATTGGAAGCCACTCAGTTAACTGCTTCTGCGGGAGTAGGTCCGAATAAATTTATTGCCAAAGTTGCTTCAGATTTCAATAAACCGAATGGATTGACGGTAATTACTCCGGATAAAGCAGAAGAATTCCTGGAAGAGCTGGATATAAAGAAGTTTTTCGGGGTTGGTAAAGCCACTCAGCAGAAAATGCATGCATTAGGCATTAAAACGGGAGCTGATCTTAAAAAATGGTCAGAGATAGATCTGGTGAAAGCCTTCGGGAAATCGGGGCGTTACTATTACAACATAGTACGTGGAAAAGATAACCGGGAAGTGAAGCCGCACCGAACCCGGAAATCGTATGGTAAGGAACGCACATTTTCGGAGGATATGAGTAGCCTGGACTGGGTGAATAATTTTCTGGATGAACTGGCTCAGACTATTTCTGAAGGGATGAGGAAAATACCCACAGCCGGAAAAACAGTGACACTAAAAGTACGGTATAAAAATTTTGATACCGTTACCCGAAGTCAGTCTTTAACGCATTACACGAATGATGCCAAAGAAATATCTATGGTAGCACGGCAACTACTGGAGCAAACCGAAGCCGGAAAAAGGGAGATCCGGTTGCTGGGAATTTCCTTATCCAATTTAAATCTGATCGAGAAAGAGTATTGGGAGCAGCTGGAATTGGGGGTTTAATGGTAAGTGATGATTAGACGAGGTTCTTATTTTATACAGTGATCCAGCTCAATGTAAAGAGACTAAAATCAGAATAAGTACGAACAAAAAATGTATAATTTCTTGGTCACTTACCTATCACCATTTCACTGCCTCCATCATTTATAAAAAAATAAACCGGTATAAAACTATATTCCATATCCCTTCGTCTTAACCCTGTAACCAATTGCGGTAGTTGGATTGAAAACAAAGGAAATGGAAGACGCACAACTTGTCCGGGATTTTTTGGGAGGCAATCATCAGGCTTTTAATAAGCTGATCGATCGCTGGCAGGATCGTATCCATCATTTTGCATACCGGTATTTTGCCAGTAACGATGATGCGGCCGAGATCACCCAAAAAACATTTATCAAAGCGTATCAGAAATTAGATACTCTGGATGACGTGCAAAAATTCGGATCGTGGCTGTACCGAATTGCCAATAACCTTTGTTTAGATGAGTTGAAGCGGGCAGGCCGGCGAAAGTCGACATCGCTGGAAGCCCTGAAAACAGCTCCTCAATCAGAAACAGCTTCATCAGCAGATTCAAAACTGATGAGAAGTGAAGCCATGGTATTGCTCCATAAAGCATTATTGCAATTACCCAACGAGCAACGCATGGTGGTGATCATGAAAGAGTATGAGGGACTCACTTTCAGAGAAATTGCTGAAATACTGGATGAATCGGAGAATACAATTAAATCCCGGATGTATTACGGACTTCGGGCACTAAAAAAAACCTTCGATTCCTGGAACATCAATAAAGAAGTATTCAATTATGAATAAGCAAGAAGCACGAAATTTATTAATGGATTACATGTACGGCGAACTTGATCCCGGTCAGGTGCGCGCACTGGAAGAGTTCATGCAAAATGATCCTGAATTAAAAGAAGAATTTAATGAACTTAATGAGACCCGTTCCTTGCTGCAGCATTTACCGGTTCAAAGTCCTGAAGAGCAACTGGTAATGATGGCGCCGGAAGAGAACCGATCACAAACCGCATCGGATGCGAAAAGCTGGTGGTCAATCGTGAGTAACGCCTTGTTTCCAAAACAAGGATTTGGTCGATTCGCTTTTGGTGTAGCCACGTTTGCATTTCTATTTATCGTAACCGGCGCACTAACTGATATGAAAGTTAGTGTAACAGACGGAGCGTTTTCACTCACCTTCGGTGAACAACCGGCTGAACAGACCGGATTCACCGCCGAACAGGTTCAGTTGATCGTGAGTCAGGTACAGCAGGAAAATGCAGATATGATCAATGAGTATATCGAATCGGCACAGGCACAGCAGCAGCTTCAATTTGAACAAACCTTATCTACCTTTGCCGATTATTTTAACGATCAGAGAGCCTCAGACTGGGAATTATTCAACTACGGGTTATCCAGCCTGGAAGAAACTACCTACAACCGATTTGAGCAAACCGATCAGGTGTTGGGCGAAATCATACAAACTGTAAGTACAAACTAATTTATAGGATAGAAGATGAAAAAGTTGTTACAAATACTATTGATCGGAGTGATCGCGATCACGGTGAATCCGACCATGATCCGCGCTCAAAAGATCGATACAAACCGAATGAACCGGGATATCCGGATCATGGAAAATATACTTGGTGAACTATTTAAAGTTCAGATCACCAATGGTGGCCGCAACAGTATGTTCATAAGTAATATGGGGGGAATAAATTCACGGGGTATTCGCGGCACCTATCTGCCGGGCTACGGCGTGATCATGATGGTTCCGCAAAACTCATATTTCGGGCGGGGAATTCAGGTGATCTCCCGGGATGGAAATAGTGCCAGCATTTCCTTCTATTATGACTCCGATGAACAGGAGGGGGATCGCTCTGTTGATAAAGAATCCGTAATTGCCCGAATCAAGGAATTTCTGAAAGATTATGGCTCAACCATTGGTCAGCTTGATGATAATGAACACATAAATGTGATCTATGGCTCGAAAAGTAGTCGTGAATTGGCCTTCGCGTTATATCCGGGATCAAATACAGATGAATCCGATACACCGGAAAAGTTACCGGTCATCTCAATATCAGCAAAAGTGAAAGATCTGAAAGACTATCGTACCGGTAAAATAAACGATGGTAAACTAGAAGACCGGCTTGTAGTATCTACCGTTGAGGATAAGGAGTATCTGGATCTTAAAGTGATGAGCAATATTTTTGAAACAGCCCTTCGCGATAAAGAGAAAGATGCATTTCGTTTAAGTGGTACCATCAATTATATGATGCTGGATAATTTTGGAGCATTATTCTCGATGGATGTGATGTACAGCGAATTTGGAAGCTTTGGCCGTGAATTTGATGAATTACGACGGTTAAGAGACAGAATGCATGATGAAAGAACCAAGCGAACCGGAGTAAATGAAGAGCCCGCCCCGGGAGCCCCGGATGTGATCAAAGACAGTGAGCGTGAAGCCAAAGCGGAAGAAGCATACAAACGACTTAAAAATGATCTGAAAGAGTACCTGGTAGATTATGGCAGAACATTGAGTTCCCTAAACGACGATCATTATGTTTTACTAAGTGTAAATATCGGTGGCAGATGGGACACTATTCCCGATCGGTTTGATGTACAGATCAAAAAATCCGTTTTGAGTCGCTTAGACAACGGTAAAATATCCCGGGAAGAGGCATTGAAAAGTGTAGTGCTTAAGGAGTACTAAAAAAGGATTGATTAGATTACTGTTAGCTAAAGTTGAAGGGTTGTTTCCCGGAAAGGAGACAACCTTTTTTTATGTTAGAATCAGAATAAAATCCGGTTCATAAGTCAAAATCACACTTCTTTTGCATCGCCCGTTCGAGCAGCAGTTCGTAATCTTCGGCATCAATTTCTATACACCCGAACTGGCTTAGGTGGTCGGTGTAGAACTGGGTATCCCATAAACGAAACCCGTTTTTCTTTAAGATCTGATGGCAGTAATAAAGCGCAACTTTATCAGCTTCATTCTCCAGTTTAAACATGCTTTCCCCGAAAAATGCGGCTTGTAAATGCACCCCGTACAGTCCCCCAACTAATTTACCCTCTTTGTACACTTCTACACTGTGAGCGTACCCACTTTGATTTAGAATGTCGTACGAATTAATTATAAGATCATTGATCCAGGTTGACTCGCGGTCGGCGCATGCGGTTACTACTTCTCTGAACCGGGTATCAATCTTTACTTCAAACTTACCCTGCCGGATCAATCGCGCCAGATTTTTTGAAACATGAAACTGATCAACAGGGATAATTCCACGCATTCGGGCCGAATACCATTCCACATCATCGGAATCTCTGGAATCAGCCATCGGGAATATTCCCTGAGCATAGGCAGAAAGTAAATTTTCGGGAGGAATGATGTTCATTAGTTAGATGGAGTCACACAATATGAGTATTGAGAGTTGAATTAATTGCAAAAAAACTGAATAAACTCTCAATACTCTAAACTCAAAGCTTTTAGCCCCTAAAAATCACAGTACATCATCGGACCGGAGCCAATAGGAGAACCCGGCGGTGGTGACATGGAATCAGGGATATCAAACTCCTCCGGATCATCGAGATAGCTCTCGATCATCATTTGGGTATATAACGATAAGGCATCGTCACGTTCGCTCAGCATTTCACTCAATTCCACCAGTTTTTTGGTGACAATAGCTTTTGTAAGCGGATTTGACTGAGAGGATGCATGAAGTTTGATCAGATTTACCACCACGAGTTGATCGACTACTTTTTGAATGGCATCGTGATAATCATCGCCGAATTTATTCTTCCAGCTATGTTTGATGATCTCGTCGATAACCTGTTCCAGAGACAGATTATTAACCCGTGCACCGTATTCTACTAACCGGTTTGCCCGTTGCGGGTTCAGAATCAGACCAAGAGAAAAGTTGGCTGCTATTTCTGCAATTCCAAGGGCATCCAGCGATGGTCCGGTATTTCCTTTGAATAATTCGCGGGAAGAGTGCATTCCGGGAGGTCGGGTCGGGATGAGGTCCAGCAGATTCTCGGGCACGGCTAAAACTTCAGGCTGGATGGTTTTCAACATAGCCTGTAGTGCTTTTTCCTGAGTTGAACGATCCAGGATCTTCGGTGTAGGTTGATTGTCCCCACGAAGTTTGTACGTATAATCGAGTCCGCCGATCAGTTTAACGGTAGCCTCCGTTTGATATCGATGGAAGAAATAGATCGGAACAAGCACATCTTCCAGTTTAGACATTGGTGTGCCTGCAGGGATATTTGCTTCCCCGAAATTATCCAGCGCGATATCACGGACCTTAAGGATATACGAAAGCTGAGTTACGGGATCTTTTCCGAATTCCCATAAATGCGCATAAGGATGTGCACCACCCTGGGGACGGGCATCACTGTCAGAAATATATTTATATCCGGCATCGTGAGCGTCTTCCAGTATTTTATTTAACGCAGCTTGTTCGTCCGTTCCCTCCGGAAAATCCTGATAACCAAACGCAATGGTCACTTTATCCCACTCACCGATACCGGTATCGTAGGCATCACTCAAATCCAGTTTTCCATTTTTGATGTCTACCTTAGGATGAGGGTAATCCATTACAGATGCGCGGTCATTAACACTGGCTGCAAAGTTATGAAAGATGCCAAGTGTATGGCCCACTTCGTGAGCTGATAACTGTCGAATTCTGGCCAGAGCCATTTCCATCATTCGCGGATCGTCTTCATTTCCTTCCTTAAAAGGAGCGAGTAATCCTGTGGCAATCATATAATCCTGACGAACGCGAAGCGAGCCAAGCAACACGTTTCCTTTAATGATCTCTCCTGTTCTTGGATCAACAACCGAGCCGCCATACGACCAGCCGCGCGTTGAACGATGCACCCAATTGATCACATTGTATCGAATATCGAGGGGATGGGCATCATCCGGGAGGATCTTTACCTGAAACGCATTTTTATAACCGGCCGCTTCAAAAGCCTGATTCCACCAGCTGGCACCTTCCAATAACGCTGAACGTACAGGTTCCGGAGTACCATTATCCAGATAATAAACTATAGGCTCAACCGGTTCACTTATTTCAGCTTCCGGGTTTTTCTTTACCAGTCGGTGACGGTTGATATACCGAACCATCATGTCTTCATCGATAGGAGCTGCATAATCCATGAATGACGTTGGGTAAAATCCACCCCGGGGATCATACAATCGGGGTTCGTAGTTATCGTCAGGAAGTTCAACAAATGAATGATGCTGGCGAACGGTGATAGATTCCGGAGATGGAACCACAGAACGAACTTGTCCCCCGGGATTTGATCCCCCGAAGGTAAGCATGGTTTCGAATTCAGTATTTTTTGGGAAGTTGAAAGTTCCCTCAGCATATAACGAACTACGGTTCGCATCTAACCGGTAACTACCCTCCCGCATGCGGCTTAACCGATCTGTAACCCCGTGAGCGTCACGAATCAGAAAAGGGGTCAGGTCAATGAGATAAGTTCCGTTTGTTTCGGCTTCGATCTTAAAAGCAGCTAATACCGATGAAGCGAAAGCTTCACGAACCGATTTTTTTTCCAGTTCATTATCGGATTGTGCGATGTAATTCAGATTAGGCTGGATCATGAATAACTTTGGGCCACGCTTTTCGAAATAGACAATACGTTCTCCTCCCTGTTGACTCCGGTCCAGCCCTATATCGTTAGAGCCAACACCGGCAGCCAGATAATTGGCGTACAAAAATTCGAAGTTTAGTTTATCAACCTTCAGCCAAAGCTTGTCATTATCTTCGTCGAGGTAGTAATCAAAAAAACCTTCGGTAACGGTAAGGTCTTTGGTTTTTTCTTTAATAGAAGGCGTTTGGGCCATAAGTGCGGCAGCATAGATCGCCAGAAATGCAGTAAGGATAACTCGTTTCATAATTCCCTGATTGGTAGTTCGATTTAGCACAGGGAAGTAAACAGTTTTAAGCGGTAGATAAAAAACACATTGATGCTTTTTTACACGAATCACTCAAAATTTTTGGCGGGACCATAATTCTGCTTAATTAATGAAGATGAGAACGGTGTAAGTACAAACAAAAAAGGCTCTGCCATTGAATGACAGAGCCCTGACGTTCAATAAAAAAACCGTCAATTATTCAGTAAGTTTCCGTCTTTATCCCACTCGGCAGCGGCGGAGCTTGTTTGATGATTGATGCACTTTGCCAGCCATTCCTCATCATAGCTAAGATCATGTTCATCAAGCACATCCTGAGGGACACCATCCCACACATTAGGCCGGTTACCTTCATAGCCAATGTCTTTAAATCCGATCTCGGAGGTATAATAACCGGTCAGGGTTAGGTTTCGCATCCGTGTAAAGAACTCTATTCCGGCCTTTGTCTCCGGGGTACTTTTATCCGGGTAGGCGATAGCGTCCATGATCTCTGTTTTTTGAGTGGTATCCAGATCAATAAAATGGCTGTTGTAATTCGCTTTCGCATAATCATCAAGCCACTTAATTCCGTTGCGAATCGGTTTTTGCAAATTGGGCATGTCCTTTACAATAAAATCGATGAATTCAGGTACATGTGCATCCCCGGCAGAACCGGCCGAATCGGTAGCCGGGAGGATGAGATCACAAAGATCAGCGATGGTCTCATATTCATGGTCGGTTAAGAATTCTTCGGCAAAAAGCCGCTTGTCACGAAGCATTTCTTCTTTGTAACGACCATATTCTTCAAATGAATAGAAATCGGTAAGCGACTTCCTGGGGTCGCGCATACTTATTGTGCAACCATTTAAATACAGTCCGGCACCTAGTGAGCCTAAGATCAGGGTTTTGATTGAATCTCGTCGGTCCATAATTAAATGTTTTGTTTTTTAAGTTGATCTACGATGTGTTCCGAGGCTCTCCATGATAAAGCCAGAATGGTCCAGGTAGGGTTTTTGTCCGCTTGAGATACAAAAGGACCTCCATCAACCACAAATACATTGTTAGCATCATGCAGTTGATTATAGCGATTGGTTACCGAGGTTTTTGGATCGTCACCCATTCTTGTTGTTCCCACTTCATGAATGATCCTTCCCGGAGCAGCCAGACCATAGTCACTATCGGCACCCGGTTTATCGCCTAAAGGAATGGCTCCCATTCCTTCAAAAATGCGCTCGAAGGTTTCGTGCATGTGTTTGGCCTGCAATCGTTCGTAATCTGTCCAGTTATAATGGAACCGAAGCACCGGAATTCCCCACTGGTCCTTCACATCCGGGTCGATCTCGCAGTAATTATCATACTGTGGAACACTTTCTCCCCGTCCCGACATCCCCATTACAGCACCATAAAATCGTTTTACGTCGGTTCTGAGTTTATCACCATATCCGCCAACAGTGTCGCCAAAATGCTTATTCAGATCGGTGGTGTTGAATCCAAACCCATATGAAGGCATACCAAGTCCGCCCCAGACCTCAATGTGATACCCGCGAGGGAAATCCAGATTCTTTTCGTTCAACCACCATGGCGTATAAACGTGCATGCCACCAACACCATCCTCGTTATAGGTTTTCCGGTTGAGCATGGCCGGAACAATTGCGGCCCGGCTTGCACCGGTAGAATCGTGAATATACCGGCCCACGATCCCGCTGCTGTTACCTAACCCATTAGGGTGGGAATTACTTTTCGAATTTAACAGGATGCGGGCAGAACTTGCTGCAGAAGCTCCCAATACTACCACCTTTGCCCGGATTTCATTTTCTTCTCCGGTCACTTTATTGATGTAGATCACTCCCCGGGCTTTTCCGTTTCCGTCAACCGAAACCTCGCGCACCATGGAATTATTATAAAGATCGACCCGGCCGGTAGATTTTTGAGCCGGAAAAATGAGGCAGGTTCCGGCGGAGAAATCAGCGTAGATCTGACAAGCCCGGTTACATTGGCCACAGTAAAAACAAACACCACGATCGTTGTTAATCCGTTTCGTTAAAATCGACAATCGGGAAGGGATTACCGGAATTCCGGCATTACGGGCGCCTTTTATATAGTAGAGTTCATGTAATCTGGGTTTTGGAGGAGGCAGAAAAAAGCCATCCGGCTCATTAAAGATCCCTTCCTTACTCCCGAACACACCGATCAGTTTATCTACCCGGTCGTAATATGGTTTAATATCGTTGTAAGAGATCGGCCAGTTATCACCAAGACCATCAAAATCTCTACGTTTAAAATCGAGCGGGCCAAAGCGCAGTGAAATACGTCCCCAGTGATTGGTTCTTCCTCCAAGCATGCGCGACCTGAACCAGTCGAATTGGGTGCCATCTTTTCGGGTGTAAGGCTCTCCATCGATATCCCAGCCACCATACGCGGCATCAAAATCGCCAAATGCACGTGTTGAACCAGCGCCACGTCGGGGTGATTCCCAGGAGGGACGCAATTGAGTTCGGTGTTCATTCTTCGCCGGGTCAAAAAATGGACCAGCTTCTAATACGGCAACTTTCAGGCCCGATTCTGCCAAAACTTTGGCGGCCATTCCACCACCGGCACCAGATCCCACAACCACGGCATCGTACCCATCCTGCGATTTCCTGATATGCATGCTTTATTCTCCGAAATAACTATTGAAAATGATTGATGGGTGGATTGTACTGTGGAACACTCATAAAAACAAATATTGGAATTCTAAATATACCATCAGGTTAAAATTCATGGCAAATAAGGCTGATTTGGAACATGAATACTTCGCGATACTTTAAAAAGAAAAAGTAAAAAACAGAGTTAATTATGAAAATAATAAAAGCGACCGGGGTAGTACTCGGTGTTATAATCATTGGAATAGTCAAACTTACGCTGAGTATTGATGGCATGGTGAAATCCGGTATCGAAAAGAACGGATCTGAAATGCTTAATACCGAAGTGTCGGTAGCAGATGTAGATCTTTCTTTACTGGATGGATCGGGAAGTATTGAAGGTTTTGAAGTAAATAATCCGGAAAAATATAATTCAGAGAATGCCATCCGGATAAAGAAAGCAACGATCAGAGTCGATCTGGCTTCCTTATTCTCCGATCAGGTAATCATAAAAGACCTCAGGATTTATGCTCCTGAATTAACCTTTGAACAGGAGGGCATGACCGCAAACCTGAAAGAGCTAAACGATCAATTAGACACTAGCGGTGACGAAGATTCGGACAAAATGCTGGTGATCGAGCATTTGATAGTGGATAAAGGAAAGGTCACCGTTAGTACCGACATCGACAGAGAACGAATGGCAAGTGCAGAGATCGACCGATTTGAATTGAATAATATTGGAAAGGAAGGGAATAACACCATTCAGCAAAGTATAAAACAGGTCATAGAGCCGATGTTGCAAGAGGCTATTACGAAAGCGGCAACCAGCGGAGTGTTAGATCAGTTAAAGAATAAGGCAAAGGAGATCATTAACGGATGATCAATCACTCAGACCATTCCCAAGTCGTTTAGGATGATTATCCTCAGCCTGTAATTCATCAAAAGCCTGCTGAAAATTCTCCATCAGTTCCATGTATTTTTCAGAATCTGAAACCCGACGTTCAATTTTTCTGGTAATGAGGGTTTCGTTACGGGCATATTTGATGAGTCTGTAGAAATGGAACTCAACCAGATCACCGTCTTCATCTTCCAGATAGACCTTACCAAACTGATCTACACTTTTGAATTTAAAGGTATGTCGCCCGGCAGATGAGGTCGCAGTTCGGTATTTGTTGAAGGTAGCCCAGTCGAATTTACTGCCCGAAACGCTAACTACCTGTGCAATATTCCAGCAATTGATCCGGTCATCTTTTTTCCAGTGTAGAATTTCAGGATACCAGGAATGTGGCGGAACGCCCTTTTTCTTATTTCTGAATAAGCCCATAAAGTCTGTTATTTCTGAGTTTGAAATAACCTACGAACAGTTTTACTAAAAGATATCTTTTCTTCTATAATATCTTCAGGTTTCAAAACTTCCAGTTTTCGGCTGCCTCTGTAAAAAGCATACATACTTATCGCCATTACTGTATGAGCGATATCCAAATGATTGAACCATTTACTGATGCCGATCTCACTGGTGTAAAAAAAGGCGGCTAGTGTGGCAAATAAAACCGTTAATACAAAATAACGGCTTCCCTCATTGCGGGTTTTTTTAAACACCAGAAAATGCAGTGGCAATACCACCAACCCTAATCCATATGCAGAATGAACTTGTATGAAAAAGAAATTGAGGGTAGAGAAGGTTATTACGGCAAAGGTTAGTAACTCAATCAAATTGGCAACTTCCAGAAACTTACCAAATGTTTGATTGATGACGGGTTGAGCATGCATTATAGACGCGCGCTCAACAGCCATGACGGCCAGCATACTTATGAGCCAACCCGGTAATTTCCAGACTAAGCCAACCTGAGCCTGAAACGCATGCCCGAGCATACCCCCTAAAAACGTGGCAATGCCCATGATTAAAAAGTACCAGCGCATATACCGATGTACTTTTCCCGGCTTATTTAATTGCTTCAAGCGGACGAACGCATATACACAAACTCCCGTGATCCACAGATCCGTGAAAGTAACCATCGGTTCCATGATGGTGATATCAAATAGTTCAATGGAGGGCTGTCCGCTGTGAGTTTGCATATCCTTAAGTATAGTTTATTGACCCGGAATAGCCAAAAAAGACCAGAAAAACAGAACTATACGTTACGCAAACCTATAATCTGGCTATTATTTGATCAAGAGCATTTTACGGGAGATACAGATCCCTGATGGGGTAGTTAATTGATAGATATATACACCGCTGGACAGCCCTTTTGCATCAAATTTAACCGAATGTAATCCAGCCGACTGTATAACCTTGTTTACTAATATCGTTACTTCCTGTCCAATCGAATTAATAACCCGAAGAGAGATTTCACTAGCTACCGGTAATTCGTATTGAATTAAGGTAGTCGGGTTGAATGGATTGGGGTAATTAGGTAATAATTGATAACCGGCAGGTCTTAATTCAAGAGGCTCAGTGTTTGTAAGTTTACAACTATTGGATGCAATACCCCCGGCACCCATAGGAGCTTCTTCAAAGTTGGAGATCACAAGTTTATCCAGCATTAACCCATCTTCTCGATAACTAAGGGTAAGTATATGGTCCCCTTTTTCCAGCTTTTTATTGAATACTGGCACCCATTCCCATCCTGATGTAGTTAGGTTTAATATAGGTTCAAAATCCCCGTCATCAATTTTTAAGTAGAGTGAATTTCCACCACTTTCAGGGTTATTTAAACGGGCATAAACATCATAATAGCCGGTTGTATCGATTTTGAAAGGTAGAATTATAAGTGCGGAACTATCAGCGGAGGCATTCCGATAATTATTGAAGCCCTCTTTAGGGGAGACCAACAGATCATTTGATGCTAAAGAATCCTTTAAAATCTCCCAACTATCTCCATGAAAGGCGCATTCCGGTTCAAGAAATAATTCGGTGGTACCAACAGGATTTACAAACGCCTGAATTTCCATGACCTCCAGCATCTTAAGAGCATAGCGTTTTCCTAATTCACGATAACCGGCGGAATCAAAATGAAGATTATCGGATGCGGCGGTACATTGGCTGGAGGAAACCACATAAGAATTAGGCAAAGTGTTTGGTAAAGTATTTATGATCGAATTCATACCGGCCACCACTCCACCAACATCAGCGTGAACTACCTCGCCAGCGAGTAATGGGGTTTGCTCCGGATCGAGATTCAGATCGTTGATCAGGTTATCATATACGGTTTTAACTTTTTGAGGCCATGCTGAATCACCATTATTGGATTCTCCCTGATGAAGTAAAAATCCTTTAATCACCCCAAAGTTCTGTGCTTCTTGGGCTAGATTTACTAAGTACTGATATGGGTTACCATCATACTCATTAATGATATTAAGCAGCCAGTCTGCTGTAACAGATTCCACATAATCCTGATATTTATCCTTGTCGAATAATTCAATTTTGCTACCGGCCACCGAAACATTAATAATTCCTACCCTTATGCTGTCAGGGAGGTTTTCAACTAAGGTTCGGCCAAAGTAATCTGCAGGAGAAAGGCCACTATAACATCGGGTGAGTGGCGGAACGGCCGGGTACCAATTTTCCTTACTGCGACTTAAATTGGAACAATTAACAGCCTGAAAAACCTGAAAACGGCTATCTACACGCTGGTCCTCCGTTTCAATTGCTCCCTGTCCTTCCATATTAGATTGTCCAAAACTGAGGTATATATAGAAATCAGGATCGGGTGTTTGTGCAGGTACACTCATTGAAAGAAAAATTATGGAGAGAAGTGAAAACCCCAGAATTGCTGAAATCTTAAAACGCCTCATGACAGTAACGAAAGAATTTGTATAAATGATTAAAATCGGTTGATCAGTGGAAAAGTGAAAGCAGGAAGTAGCGAATTGTTAATCGTAGCCTTGAAAGGCTTTTCACACGGAAAAAGAGTAGTTAAATAATTAATAAATAACCTGAAAAATCAGTTCAAAAAAAATAAATGTGAGAAGGGTAATTCGTAGATACAAAAAAGGCCTGCTGCTGTAGCGGGCCTGATGTTTCAAGTAACTCCTATCAATATACGGTGGACGTCGTGGCCAGACCAAATCTGTTTTATAATATATAACTAATGATAAGTAATAGCTGTTTATCAGTTTTTGATATATGATTATCAATGAATTTTATGGAGTAATTACTAATAGCTTTCAGAGTTTCCGGATACGATATTTACCGGAAAGAGGAGTCCATTGAGCTGAAATTCACATCACCCAAACAGAGTCAAAGTATAAATGATGTAGAATCTCACGAAGAATCAGAATGCCAACATAGTATTGTTGGTCCATTTCCACTTGAGACAGAACGGGAGATCGCCCCATGGAAAGCATCGCATATTCAGTGAATACAGATTCAATCTCTTGCTTTGAAAATGACTGATGCTTTCCTTTTGGCAGGTTCAATGCTGAGGCAATCAGTTCATCATTGATCACTAAGTGTTGGTCCTTATTTTTAAGTACCGGTCTGGCCATCAACTGATCCTCGATCTCAGTGATCGTGTACTCAATTTCAGCTTCTGTAGGAATATCGTTTTTAATAAAACGATCGATAAGTATTTGAACCCCGATCGGGAGGTTTTCGGAATGGATGAGGCGTCCTTCGCTAAATGACAAAAAGCTAACCTTCTGCTCACCAATATGAACATAACGAGCAGATCGGTGCCCGGTATTCAGGTTGGAAAAATGTCGTTGTAATTCTTCGGTTGAAAAATCAGATCTATTTAGCCTCATAATGGGAGGAGATATACTAAAAAGGGGTATTAAACCGGTTCAGGGGTATGAAATTGAAATAAAAAAGGGTGTCGAGTATACACTCAACACCCTCAAAGTACAAAAAAAATGATCAGACAAGTTTATCCACGTAATCCAGTTTTTCCCAGGGAAACTCAGCCCGGCCAAAATGTCCATAAGCTGCGGTTGGTCGATAGATCGGTCTAAGCAGATCAAAACGGTTTATGATGGCTTTCGGAGTGCAATCAAATGTTTTTGCAACCAGATCAGCAAGTTCAAGGTCACTCATTTTACCTGACCCGTAACTGTTTACGCTAATAGAAACAGGTTCTGCAACGCCGATAGCATAGGCCAGTTGTACCAGAACTTCATCAGCCAGTTCGGCAGCAACCAGGTTTTTAGCGATATGGCGGGCAGCATAGGCTGCGCTACGATCAACCTTTGATGGATCTTTCCCGGAAAAAGCACCGCCACCATGAGCACCGAATCCACCGTACGTATCCACAATGATCTTTCTACCGGTAAGGCCGGCATCTCCATGAGGTCCGCCGATCACGAACTTTCCGGTTGGGTTGATATGATATTTTGTATCTGCGTCTAGCAGGTGCTCAGGAAGAATCTTTGCAACCACTAATTTTTTTACATCTTCGTGGATCTGCGCCTGTTCCACGCCATCAGCGTGTTGAGTTGAAAGCACGATGGTATCAATGCGTTTCGGCTTGCCGGCATCATCATATTCAATGGTAACCTGCGATTTGCTGTCGGGGCCCAAATACGGCATTAAGTCTGTATTTTTGCGGATGCGGGCCAGCTCTTTCAATAGGTTATGAGAGAATTGTAAAGGCATTGGCATGTATTCGGGCGTTTCTTTGGTGGCGAAACCGAACATCATTCCCTGGTCACCGGCGCCATCCCGATCAACACCCATGGCGATATCGGGACTTTGAGTATGAATGGATGATAATACCCCGCAACTTTCCGAATCGAAACGGTAAGCAGGTTTGGTATAACCAATTTCTTTGATCACCTGACGCACAATTTCCTGAACATCAACGTACGCTTCAGTGGTAACTTCACCGCCAACCACAGCTAATCCGGTGGTTACAAAAGTTTCGACGGCTACTCTGGATTTTGGATCCTGGGTGAGTAATTCATCCAATATGGCATCTGAGATCTGATCTGCGACTTTATCGGGATGCCCTTCCGATACAGATTCTGAAGTAAATAGTTTTTTCATGTATTAATTTCTGATAAGGTACTTTCGGTTACGAATAGAAAGCTCAAGTTAAGCAGATTTATCGGAAATAAGAGAGAAAAACTAAAATTTATGGTATGCAGAATTGTAGAGCGTGCTACCCAAACAGATCGCCATTTTCATTCTTTTTGTCGATACCCAGATATTGATAAGCCTTAGCGGTTGCCACCCTCCCTTTGGGGGTTCGTTGTAAAAATCCTTCTTTGATCAGGTAGGGTTCATAAACTTCTTCGATAGTGCCCTTATCTTCGCCCACCGCAACGCCCAGCGTACCTAACCCGACCGGACCACCACTGTAGTTTTCAATAATTGCCCGCAGCATCCTGATGTCCATTTCATCAAGGCCGTTGGCATCCACATCCAGCATATTTAGAGCCTTATCAGCTACTTTCTGGTCGATGGCAGTAAGTCCATCCACCTGAGCAAAATCTCTTGTCCGGCGAAGCAGCTTGTTTACAATACGAGGTGTTCCCCGACTCCGGCTGGCAATTTCGTATGCACCGGGCTCATCAATACCGAAATTCATGATATGTGCTGTACGTAAAGCAATACGTTGAAGTAACTCCACATCGTAATAGTCGAGCCTGATATCAATCCCAAACCGCGCCCTTAACGGTGCCGTGAGCATTCCTTTCCGGGTGGTGGCACCAACCAATGTAAACTGATTCAGATCGATCTGAATACTTCGGGCATTAGGTCCGGAGTCGATAACAATATCCAGTTTAAAATCTTCCATAGCCGAATACAGGTACTCTTCGATCACGGGATTCAAACGATGGATCTCATCAATAAATAACACATCTCCCTGCTCAAGATTTGTGAGCATCCCGGCGAGGTCTCCCGGTTTTTCAAGAACCGGACCGGTAGTAGGTCGAATATTAACGCCCATTTCTTGTGCAATAATGTAGGAAAGGGTGGTTTTACCTAAACCCGGAGGTCCTGATAAGATCACATGATCGAGGGCATCGCCACGTTGTTTAGCTGCTTTAATAAACACACTAAGGTTCGTGATCGCCTTCTGCTGGCCTATAAATTCCTCCAGTGAAGAAGGGCGTACAGATTGCTCGAAAGCATCTTCTTTACCGGACGGATTTAAAAGCGGGTTTTGCACAGATATATGGGTTAAATTACTTGTAGTTTATGTAATAATACTTAGTTTTCTGCCGAATTGCGCAGCTAACTGGAAGCAAGCTATGAATACAGATTCTCTATCTCCGGATGAACTAAATTTTGATCCTATCGAGGAACAAAAGAAGCGGAACGTAAAGAAAAAGGAAAACAAAAAGAAGAAAACCACACTAAAGGAGGCAGGATTGAAGGATGGATTAAGTTCCGATACCGTTAAAATTACCGGTAACGAATTTTTCTTCAACTACGAATTAAGTTGGCTAAAATTTAATGAGAGAGTTTTAGCTGAGGCAAAAGATCCCGGCAATAAATTGATGGAACGGGTAAAGTTTATCGGGATCGTGTGTTCCAATCTGGATGAATTTTTTCAGAAAAGGGTGGGCGGACTTAAGCGACAGGTACATGCCGGGGTAAAGAAACTCTCGGTAGACGGGATGACCGCTTCAGAACAGCTGAAAGCCATTCGACTGGAAGTTCACAGGATGATCGAAGAATACCGGGGCTGTTTTTTTAATGAATTACTGCCGGAGCTTGAGGAGAAGGGAATCAGAATTAAGCATTATAACGAGCTTAGTGATTATCAAAAAAATGTAAGCGATAATTATTTTGAGAAGCAGATCTATCCGATCGTTACTCCTTTAGCGGTAGATGAGTCTCACCCATTTCCGTTTATTTCTAATCAGAGTTTATCGTTTGCCGTAGAATTACAGCATCCGACCACCCGGGAAAAGATGTTTGCACGGATCAAGATCCCGTCAAACCGCCCGAGATTTATACAGGTTCACCGACGGGGGAACCGGGTCATTTTAGTACCCATCGAAGATCTGATCAGTTCAAAGATCGGCTCGTTCTTTCCCGGGATGAATGTACTTTCGGCACACCTTTTCCGTGTTACAAGAAATGCATCGCTCGAGAGAAATGAAGAAGAAGCCGACGATTTATTGGAAGTGATCGAAGATGAATTAAGAGAACGTAAGTTTGCAGAGATCGTCCGGCTTGAGTTAGACCGGGATATGCCTCGACATATCAAAAAATTACTCATTAAAAATCTGGGTATCAGCTGGAATGATGTGTACGAGATGGAAGGGACGATCGGGTTGGTTGATGCTTTTCAGATCGCGTCAATTAAGGGTTTTAATTCACTGAAAAGTAAAGTGTGGTTGCCGGTACTTCATCCGGTGTTAAAACACGAGATCGAAGAAGATGCCCCGAATATATTTGATGTAATTAGAAAAGGAGATTTTATGGTACACCATCCGTACCACAGTTTCCGATTAAGCACGCAACATTTTATCGAGGCCGCCGCGAAAGATCCAAATGTGCTGGCGATCAAACAAACAATGTACCGCACCTCAAAAGATTCTCCGATCATGCATTCCCTCATGCAAGCTGCAGAAGACGGTAAACAAGTGGCGGTGTTGGTAGAGATCAAAGCCCGATTTGATGAAGAACGAAATATCAGTTGGGCTCAGCAATTAGAAAATTTTGGTGTGCACGTGGCATATGGAATACCCGGACTTAAAATTCATACCAAAGTTACTATGGTGGTTCGGGAAGAAGCCGACGGCTTGAGAACCTATTGTCATATCGGGACCGGAAACTACAACCCGGATACCGCTCAGTTATATGAAGACCTTGGCCTGTTTACCTGTAATGAAACCCTGGCTTCGGATGTAACCGATATCTTTAATCTGTTAACCGGATATGCTCCCAGCCAGACTTTTGAGAAGCTTTTTGTAGCTCCCAAACATATGCGCCGCCAGATGACAGAGCTCATTGAATTTGAGACCAAACAAGCTAAAGCCGGAAAGCCATCGCGAATCATCGCAAAAATGAATAGTCTGGAAGATCCGCATATCATTCAGAAGCTGTATGAGGCCTCACAACATGGTGTTAAGATCGACCTGATCGTTCGCGGAGTATGCAGGTTGATTCCAGGCAAAACCGGATTAAGTGAAAACATTGCGGTTCATTCAGTGATAGGAAGGTTCCTTGAACACTCAAGAATTTATTATTTCCATAATGGAGGTAAGCATCGTTACCTGATCGGTTCGGCAGATTGGATGCACCGAAATCTGGATGCAAGGGTGGAAGCGATCGTTCCGATCGAGAGTACCCAGCTCAAAAAATACCTTCAGTTTGTGTTGAATATCTATTTAAAAGATAATCAACAACGCTGGACACTGAATGATGACGGTTCCTACGTGAAAGTTACCCGCGAAAAAGGAGAGGCCAAAGTGTCGACCCATAAGATGTTGATGCGCCATATGAAAGACGCGGCCGAACCCATTCCGGTAGAGATACTGGAACCGTAGTTGATATTATTGATTGGTCTGCTCTTCGAAATTATCGTAGTCAGAATAACCAAGATCATAATTCAGTTTTTGATAGAGCAGAAAGGCCGCATCCCGAAAAATACCATTATAGGCGTATGTTTTATGGGTTGCGGTGAGAGCCTCACGGCTTTGACCAACATTTACTAATGCGTTGGCCAGGTACCACCATGCTTTTTCTGCTATCATGAGATTACTGTCTTCAACACGTTCGATGGCTGCATTAAAAGCCTCAATTGATTGGTCGTAATCACCTTTATTGTAGTAAATGATGCCTTTATTTAAATAAGCTTTAGAGCCGTAAGGTTCGGTATCGAAGTTTTCGATCACATCATCAAACAATTCAATTGCCTGATCGGTATTCCCGGTTAACGAAGCATTAAAACCAAGATTCAGTAGTGAATCCGCCGGAGTTATGATCATTTCTTTAGCTCTAATACCATCAGAAGTCTCTATTTGATCTGCCGGAATATGATCCACCAAAAATTCTGAGAGTTCTGTTTTCGGCGGATCATTGAAAACCTGCAGAAAAGCAACAAGTACCAGAACAGATGCTGCTACGGCGTGCCAGGTCCACTTTGGAAGGGCATGAATGTCTGCAGCGCGATCGCCGGGTTTTAAACTATCCGACCTTTCTTCAAGTAGTTTTCGTACGCCAACTTCAATTTCCAATTCGTCTAACAGGTCCGGATTTTTTGCAAACTCGACCCACAAAGCCTCTATTTCTTTTTCACTTAACTGACCGTTTAGATAGGCGTCAATTTGTTTTCTAATTTGATTATTTGTGTCACTCATAGCTAAAAATATGTACTTCAGAATGTATCACATTCTACATTCTGAAAGGTAAGACGCATCAGAATACAACTCCTTACATTAATTCCTTCAAATAGTTAGTTTTTTGCGGCAACATTCTTTCAGCATTTTAATGATACGATGTTTTTTTGTCCATGCATTGTTCACTGAAATTTTGAAATGTTTTGCAACGGCTGCTGCCTCATCCCCCGCATGCCGGAACCAATAGGATATATATTCTTTATAATCAGGTCGTAATTCATTCATGCATTTTTCCAGAACCACCTGTCGTTCTTCCTCAAGCAGGTTTTTTAATTGATCCCCATCTTGTTTGTAGGAATCCGGAACCTCTTCGTAAGATTCTTCTTTGTGCTTTCGCAGAAGCGTAATAAACTCATTTCGGGCCGATGTGAAGAGATAGTAGATAATGGTGTCCGGGTTCTCCACTTGCCCGGCCCGGATTTGCTCAATGGTACCCAAAAGTGCATTTTGTGCACAGTCCTGAGCATCTTCATGTCCGGCATGAAGGCGCACTTTTAAATATTTTATCAGCACAGAAATGATAATCGGTGTCAGCCTGGCCAACACAACCCGGTCGTTCTTTTCGACAGCAGCGACAAACTCCGAATAATCCATGTACCTGTTATTCCAAAATTTTTAACGGCTTAAGATAACATAACTCCATAAAAATATAATTAAGAAAATTAGATTTTAACCACGTAGTTTTAATGCATGTACCGCGTTCAGCTAAATAACTTTGAGGGTCCGCTCGATCTGTTGCTTTTTTTTATAAAAAGGGACGAGCTGGATATTTATGACATCCCGATATCCTACATCACGGAACAATTTCTGGATTATATCACCCTGATGGAGGAACTGGACCTTGATGTAGCCAGCGAATTTGTACTTATGGCAAGCATGCTCATGAGTATAAAAGCTAAAATGATGTTGCCCCGCGAAGAGAGCGAAGAGGATGAGATCGATGAGACCGATCCACGCTACGAACTGGTTCAGCGTTTGCTCGAATATAAGCGCTACAAAGAGATGGCCGAAAAAATGGCGGATATCGACGAAGAAACCAGGAAAAAATATGCCCGGGGCTATCATGATGCTGATGAGGTCGAACAACAAGCTTCCGGTGAGGCACTTAAAGATGTGAATCTTTTTGACCTGATAGCGGCTTTCAGAAAAGTACTATCTGATATTGAACGAAAGAACATTGTTCATAAAGTCGAAAAAGTTGAAACAACGATCGAGCGACAGGCTGAATTCGTGATCGAACGGTTACAAAGATCAGGTAGAATGTCTTTTACAGAACTTTGCACAACAATAACACATCGAATTATTGTTGTAGTTACTTTTCTGGCTGTTCTGGAAATGATCAAAGAGCAGCAGATCAATTTATTTTTGGGTGATGAACCCACCGATTTCTATGTTGATCTGAAACCTGTTGATGAAATAATAGGCACTAATTAAAAAGGTATTATGATAAAGCGACTCCTATCCATTCTAACCGTATCCGCATTACTGATTAGTTGTGGAGGTACAGAGCCGATGGTTGAAAAACCGGCGCCCTCGATATTTGAATTCTACAACACTATCACATCCGAGGGACTAAAAGCAGATCTTAGTGTATTAGCTCACGATTCTCTGGAGGGCAGGGAAACGGGGAAACCCGGATTGGATAAAGCAGCCCGTTATCTGGCAGGAAGATATAAAGTGATGGGCCTGAAGCCGGTAGGAGATAATGGTTCGTACTTTCAGGAATTTGATCTGGATCAAACCGTATTCGAAAGCGTTACTTATAATGTTTACGATGATAATGAGTATCTGATCGACGGATCGACCCACAGCGCAGAAGAAATTGCAAATTTCACCACATTGATCGGTGGCGAACAGTCATTAAAAGGTGAAGCCGTATTTGTGGGGTATGGTCTTCAGAACGAAGAAGTAAATCAGTTTACCGATGATGTAGCCGGAAAATGGCTGGTATTACTGTACGAGCGCGGATATTCTGATTTTGGAGCACTTCGATCCTATATAGGCGAAGGCAAAGCTGTTGGCGCCATCCTGATCATGGGAACCGATGTGGAATCGTTTACCCAACAGGCAGAACGGATGCAAGGCGAGTTTAATGAAGGCGGGGGATTATCTCTATCGTATTTAAATGAAGGTAACGAAGAATTTTCAAGCGCGATTAACCGGATCAATCCTGAATTGGCTGCCAAAGTTCTGGGGTTTGATACCGTGGAAGAGCTGGATGGAATGGCCGAAGAGTTAAAAGCGGCCCCGGCTGAGTTTGAAGCATATGACCTTCCGTTTGTCTTTGAACATTCTCCAAAAGTGGAGCAGCGTATCGTAAAGTCAAAAAATATTGTGGCCTTCATGGAAGGTTCTGATCCTGAACTGAAAAATGAAGTAGTGGTATTAAGCTCCCATTACGACCATGTGGGAATCGGCGCGCCGGATTCAACCGGAGATACCATTTATAATGGTGCGGATGATGACGGAAGCGGAACGGTTGGAGTCTTACATGCAGCGCAGGCATTCAGTGCCGCTAAAGCAGCTGGTGCCGGACCAAAACGCAGCGTTCTGTTCCTGAATGTATCAGGAGAAGAGAAAGGATTACTCGGCTCCCGTTACTACTCCGATCATCCGATCTTTGAAGTGGAGAATACCGTTGCAAACCTGAATGTGGATATGATCGGCCGACGTGATTTTGAACATCCGGACAACCCCGATTATGTGTATATCATCGGAGGGGAGATCATTTCATCCGGATTGAATGATATGTTGAAACAAGCCAATGAGGAAAGTGTGAATATTGAATTGAGTGACCGCTATAATGATCTGGAAGATCCAAATCAGTTCTACCGAAGAAGTGATCACTGGAACTTTGGTCGCCTGGGGATCCCATTCGTATTCTTTTTTAACGGAGTGCATGAAGATTACCATAAAGCCTCGGATGAGATCGAGAAGATCGATTTCGGAGCATTAACCAAACGCACCCAACTCCTTTTTGCAACTACAGCGATGGTAGCAAATGCCGCTGAACGTCCGGAAGTGGATAATCAGGTTTTTATTGAAAAGACCCAGCAACAACCGAGATAGGTTGCTGCTAACACACATAGTTTAAAGGGTGCATATAGCGCCCTTTTTTATTTCCCCATGATCACAAAAGAAGCCCAGTGCACCGGGTGACTATAATAAGGGTGTTTCAGCATTTCCAGTTTAGCTTCCCGAAGGGCCATAGATTTATAATCCATCAGATCGGACTCATACCAATCCATTTTAATGAGAATCTTATCCATCAGCGAGAATTCCTGTTCCTGCAAAACGTTGATCTGATGATAGAACTTTGCCATAAAAACGGGGGTACTGCGATCGTAGATACTCCACAAAGTTGCCACTACCGAAGAGGCTCCGGCGGTTAAGAAGGCTCGTTGTAAGCCCAGAATACCTTCACCTGAAATAACCTTACCCGTAGCGGTATTACAGGCGCTGAGTACAACCATGTCGGCGGAGAGATCCAGAGCGGCAATTTCGTTAGCATTCAGATAACCGTCTTCCCCAAATAGGTTTTCGTATTGCAGTTTTTTTGAAAGGATAAGTCCGCTTTGTCCGGGTACCAGCTCATTAATGGCCCCATGCGTGGCAAAGTGAATGTAACGGAATTCACTCAGGTCCAGTTTCTTAAGGGCGGCCTCCGTAACCTGTTCGTTCTTTAAGATCTTAGCGGAATCAAAATTTTTAGCCATCGAATCTACTTCGATGAGGGTAAAAGGAAGCGTGGCAAAGGCATTTTGAGAACCGGTTTGAAAGAAACCACTATCATCAGACTCAAAGCCGGTTCCCGCAAGCCCTAAGACAGACTCTGATGCACTTCGATGTGGTTCAGGTAATAAATTATAAACCCCGACCGAAGGTATGAACTTGATGATGAACCGTTCGATCAGATAACTATCGCCGATGAGAAGAGCGTCGAAAGGTAGCAGCGAAAGCTCGCCATCCGGAACGATCACCAATTGATTGATACCGGTCAGGTATTGTAGTAAGGGGCCGATCAACTGATCAAACAGAGGTTGCGAAAGATCCGAAAGGGTGTCTTCGTCTTTCATCGCGATGATCGCATTCCTGAAGTCATCAATTTGTAGATTCAATGTTTCCCGGGAAAAATCCTTTCCTGATAATGCATGATAATGAACCTTATCCCTCGTGATCAGCATAATTGCTATCCCCGAGTGAGTAAAAGCGTACTCGATAATGGCCGTATTTTTATCTGTCATAGCCTGAACTTTTTTCAGGCTCAACATTTCCGGTTTTTTAATTTCTTTCCACTCAGGATATTTAAGAAGAATCTCTTCTAAAAGGGCATCATACCTGATCTGAAGATCAGAGATCTCAGCACCAATGTTGGTTTTGTCTTGTAAGTTCTGCGATTCTTCCTGTGAACGATACAGCCGGTCTATCTTCTTTTGAATTTCAAGTAATTGAAGATCATCGCTTTCTGAGAGTTGCAACGGTTTATTTTTTTCTAATGCCAGTTGATCGAGTAAAGCCCGTGATTTTGCCCGCTCAAATAGTTCAAAGGCACGATCCAGCTTCTTATCATCGGTGGCATACCAGGAACCCACATCATTAAAAAAGGTCGCATAATCCGAAAAAGCACCGATTTTTAGTGAGTTACCCGATAAACTAAACCGACGGTATTCAATTTCTTCTAAACCGGCTTCAGCGTAAATAAAGGCGCTATCTGACCCCACACCTCTATACGCCTGTGCAAGTTTGATGAGGGCATTTAACCGGGATTCGGGTTGTAGAGAAAGAGCAATGTTGTAATAATTCTTAGTGATCGAAAGCTTTTCCTGATCAGAGATAAATTCCTGATCGAGTTTTGTAAGGCGGTCCTGATAACTTCGTAATACCCAGAAGGCCTCAGTATTATGTGCCTCATCTTTAGCTGTGTTTAGAAAATCCAGCGCTTTTTTTTGTTCGTCCTGCAGCAGGGCAAGATCGGCTAACGAAATGAGAATTTCTCCGGCGAGTACTTGCTTATCATTCTCCCGGGCTATGGCCAACGAAGAAGTAAAAAGTTGTCCGGCCATTTCGTAATCGTTACGAAGTAAAAAACTTCTCCCCAGTAAATGAAGAATATGAGCGTCCAGAGACTCACTCCCCAGTTTCTCATAGATAAGATGTGCATTGTTGAACAGGGGTATCGCCTGATCTGCATTTCCCAATGTTAAATAGAGGCGGCCCAAAAGATCCTGATACCGAGCTACATCCACGGGTTTGTCCATACTTTCAGCCAGAGCAAGCCCTTTTCGTAAGAAGATAATGGCTTTATTCAAATCGTTTAACCGGCGATAATAATCACCCATTAACCGGTATATTTCCAACTGCAGATACTTATTCTGAATAGCCTGAGCAATGGAGTAACTTTCCAGGATAAAGGGCTCTGCTTCCTCGACTTTACCAAGCCATAAATAAGAGATATACTTCGACAGGTACGCTCTGCTTTTTGCATAGAGATCAGATACCGGGCTGTATTTTAACGCCGAATCAGCCATACTTATAGAACGTGGAAAGTCCTCTAAGAATTGATAAGCATACGAAAGGTTTCTGTAAAGCGTAGCGTATTGGGAGGAATCGTCCGAAGGGTGCATCAGGTCAATCCCTTGCTGAAATAAAATGATGGAAGAGTCCCGGTTTCCCTGAAAGCCATAAATATTTCCGATGTGATTCTTTATAAAACCCCGGTCAGCCGGCGAAACAACGTTCTGATAGAGGTGTTCTGCTCTTTTAAAATAGTTTAAGGCCACCTCATACTCACTGGAATTATATAGCGATTTAGCATAGGTGATGAGGGCGTGTGCTGCCCGGGTTGAATCGGCATTCTTAACAGCAGAGTCATAGGCCCGGGTAAACAAGACATCAGCAGAATCCGGCAGGTCTTTTTTTACCAGATCAAGGGCTTGTTCTAAATTATAATCATACGCATGTATCCAATCCTGGGCATTGGAAAGAGCGGGTAGGAACAGAAACAGTATCAGAAGAGATGTTCTGTACAGCGGTAGCATGCAGACAAACGATATTATAAGAGAGACTTAACTTGTTATTAAAAGGTAATATCCTGTTTTTTTAGCTACAACCAAAACTAAAATAGGAGTGTACAATGAATACGTTAAGCACAGAGAGAATAGAAGTCAGGTACAGAACAGATGATGAGGAAGAGACGGGGGGCGATGGAAGTAGTGATGGCGGAACTACGAATCCCCCGGGAGGTAATGGGTAATTCAGTAAAAATCTGGACAGAAAAAAATGAAAGCCCCGGAATTCCAGGGGCTTTTTTTATTCTCCGAAAAGAGCATTCACAAAGGCTTCTTTATCAAAAACCTGCAAGTCTTCGATCTTTTCTCCAAGCCCGATATACTTCACCGGTACGTTCAATTCGTGTGAGATCCCTATCACAATACCACCTTTCGCTGTTCCGTCTAATTTGGTGAGTGCGAGTCCGGTTATGTCCACCGCCTCGGTAAATGCTTTGGCCTGCTGCATGGCATTCTGCCCGGTAGAGGCATCCAGTACCAGGATCACTTCATGCGGGGCATTATCCACCACTTTACTCATAACCCGTTTGATCTTGGATAATTCATCCATCAGTGCCTTTTTATTATGCAATCGTCCGGCCGTGTCTATAAGTGCGATATCGGCACCACGGGCTTTAGCGGCTGCAGCAGTATCGTAAGCAACGGCTGCCGGATCGGCATTTTGTCCCTGTTCAATGATGGGGACCTCTGCCCGTTCACTCCAGATCTTCAACTGATCGACCGCAGCAGCACGGAAGGTATCGGCCGCACCTAATAGTACATTCTTTCCGGCGGCTTTGTACATGTAAGATAACTTACCGATGGTGGTGGTTTTCCCAACACCGTTCACACCCACCACTAACACAATATGTGGTTTCTCCGGGAAATCGGCATCGTAGGCGGCGGGACGATCATCAGAACTGTCTTTGAGTAAGGCAACGATCTCATCACGGAGTAATCCCTGCAACTCACTTTGGGTAACGAACTTATCACGGGCCACCCGTTTTTCGATTCGTTTTATGATCTCAATGGTGGTTTTAACGCCAACATCGGAGGTGATGAGGATCTCTTCAAGTTCATCAAGAGTTTCATCATCCACCTGATCTTTCCCGGCGAGTGCTTTGCCGAGTTTATTAAGCAGTCCGCTTCGGCTCTTTTCAACACCTTTATCCAGTGTTTCTTTTTTCTTTAAACCGATCTTTTCTAAAAATCCCATAGTAGTTAGTTGAATTCAGCTCCCCGCATAATGTTGTGGTAGCGTTTAAAATAAGCAATAAATGAAATGATCATGATAGCCACTGAAGCGTAAAGCAGAATTTCATGGGCCTGAGTGGCATCGCGGAAAAAGAACACAGAGATCCAGTATAAAGCGATCACATTCACCGAAATTTTTCCACTCATGGTACTCATGGCTACCTTACCGTATTTCAGTTTAATGAAAGAGGATCCCATCAGGATCAACACATCCCGGATAATGAAAAAGATAAGGAACCAAACAGGTACCCATCCCAGCCAAACGGTATAGATGAACAAAGTGCCGGCGCATAGTTTATCCGAGATCGGGTCGATCATTTTACCCACCTCAGAGATAGTATTGGTCTTTCGGGCGACCAGGCCATCCAGGTAATCCGAGATCAGGCCATAGAAAATGAGTACCAGTACCGTGGCGTTATAGTTGTACTCGTTCCTGTAATGAAAATAAATAATCGGAAAGGCTACAAAGAACCTGGTAAACGAAATAAAATTGGAAAGCGTGACCACCTTTCCTGTTACTTCTACCTTCTTTCCGTCGATATTTTTATTAATACCCAATCCTGAATGTATTTTGCGATATTCCACGCAAAGTTAAAGCCAAATAGCACATAAAACCACTATGAATAACGCCAATGAGCTGGTAGAAAAAGAAATTCGAAGTAAAGAAGTATTTTGTGGCAAGTTACTGCATGTTTTTTATGATGAAGCCCGATTACCGGATGGTTCGGTTAGTAGCCGGGAATGGATAAAACACCCCGGAGCCTGTGCTATCGTTCCGGTTTTCGAAAACAATGACATCATGCTGGTGCGTCAGTTTCGCTACCCCATGAAACAGATATTCTGGGAAGTACCCGCCGGAAAGATCGATCCGGGGGAGTCTCAGGACGCTACTGCCCGCAGGGAACTGCAAGAAGAGGCGGGCTTGGTGTGCGCGGATCTGCACTACATCGGCCATTTTTATCCGGCGATCGGATATGCCGACGAAGTGATCCATATCTATGCAGCAACGGGGCTTTCAACCGTGGAGCAAAATACCGACGAGGATGAATTTGTTGAAAAAGAGCGTATTCCATTCGGGGAAGCCATGGATATGATCCATAATGGCCAGATCAACGACGGTAAGACGGTGGTTTGTTTAACCCGGGTCTGGAATTGGCTGAATCGCTTGCCAATTACTTAATGATCCCTTCTTTTTTAGCCAACTCAAATAACGTTGCATGCATCTCAGATTCAGTTACCTGACCCCGCCGGATCAGTTCATTCATTTCATCACCGCTCAACATTAACAGGCATCCCATTTCATTCAGTGTGGCATCCAGAAAACGCGGATCGGTATTCGACAATGTTACCAGATCCACCCCTTCGGGATTGGCTTTAAGGTCAATAAGCAGATAAAAGACATCCTCGGGTTGTTCTCCAAAAGGAAATTTCTCAAGACGGGTTTCGTGTAATTCAGGCATGTTTTTCTAAAAAATCTCTGGCTTTTATGATTTCTATGATCTCGTTGGTGCTGCGATCGACCACTTGCACCTGGAATAAACTGATAATGGCCTGATCGTTCAACGTCTCGATCACTTCTTCAATGGTATCACATTCTTCCGTTTCACTTACCAGATCATTTACTCCCTGTACAATATACCGGATGGTGGCTTCTTTTTTCTTAGCTGCTGAAGCGGACGTTGGTTCCGGTTGTGGTTCTTCAAAATATTCACGGATCGCCTCCTCGGTAACGTACCAGCTAACACCTAGTTTGCGCCCTCGTAGTTTGCCTTCTCTGAGATAGCTTCGAAGAGTGAGTTTTGAGATTCCCAGTAATTCATGCAGATCATCCACCGAATACAGGGTAAGATTTCCAATTTTACGTGGCATTGAGAATAGTAATAGATTATAAATTATCAGTGATTGATATAGCTTAAACAGATTTTAAATATAACTAACTTATCATTAGTTATATATAACAAATTTGATTTGGTCAGCCGGGCTTTACCGCCGTATATTGAGAGCAGTTAATCAAAAAACAAGGCAGCGCGCTGATCAAAGCGGGCTTTTTTTATGTCCGTGAATTACGGAATCCCACCTGAAATTAACGAGCAGATTACCATTTCCGATTCTGATTCGTACTTTAGCCGGCTAATACTATAAATTACCAGTTATGAAAGGGAATATACTCTTCCTGTTGGCAGCAATCCTGTTGACTTCCTGTTCAGGTTCGGAATTATTTATTGACCGGGATCATTCTTCATGGAATAGAACCCCCGGGCCGGATGCACAGGAATTGATCTATAGTATTCACCTGATCGGTGATGCCGGTTCTCCTTCCCTTGATAAACAGGAACCGGTGCTGGCACTTTTTCAACAATTTTTGAAGAACGACGGAGAACAGAGCGCCGCCATTTTTCTCGGCGATAATATCTATCTGAACGGGCTACCCGATACCACCCATCCAAACCGGTCATTTTATGAGGCCCGCATCAACGAACAACTGAAAACGGTAGAAGGCTATAAGGGAAAAGTGTTTTTTATTCCTGGTAACCATGATTGGGATGATGGCGGTAAAGATGGTTTGGCTGCCATACACCGACAGGAAAGGTACATCGAGCATTACCTGAACAGGGGGAATATTTTTATTCCTGATAATGGTTTTCCGGGACCGGTAGAAATTAAACTCATGGATAAGGATGATCATCCGGACCTGAAGCACGATATCCGGCTTGTGGCACTCGACACTCAATGGTGGTTACATCCCTTTGAAAAACCATTCGGCGATACCGGTGAATACGAGTTGACCGATGCCGGGGACATGATCAATGAATTGCAGGATATTGTACGAAAACGGAAGAATGATTATCTGATCGTGGCCGGGCATCACCCATTGATCTCAAAAGAAAGACATGGAGGATATTTTCCGCTGAAGACCCATTTAAAACCACCGGTATTTGGTTCACTGTACGTGTTATACCGAAAGATATTCGGGTATAAGCAGGACATCACCCACCCGCTATATAGCAGTATGGTGCAAAATATGGAGGAGGCTTTTAGTGAGAAAGAAGAGATCATCTATGTGTCGGGCCATGCACATAGTTTGCAATACCATAGAATGGTGCAGAATAAACGCTATACCCAACATCATCTCGTTAGCGGAGCCGGATCTAAAACAGATTTCGTAGCCGATGGCAGGGATTCCGAGTTCAGTTATGAAGGCAAAGGGTTCTTATCACTCAGAGTATATAAAGACGGCTCGGTATGGATGGAAGCATGGAGGCCAAAAGGGGATGGCAGCTCCGGAGAATTACTTTATCGTACGCAAATTCAGGGTAGTTTTGGCGATCCCCTGGAAGAAGCCCCTGAAGAACTCCCGGATTACGATTATTCTGATAGTACCGTGGTTACCGCAGCAAATCCCGATTACGCATCAGCAGGACCAATAAAGCGGGCGCTGATGGGTAGTAACCGAAGAGACCTGTGGGCGGTGGAGTCAGAATTTCCGGTTTTTGATGTAACCGAAGTTGAAGGAGGGCTGGAAGTGGTTCGTTCAGGGGGGAAAGGTCAAAGTAATACACTGCATCTGGATGGTTCAGATGACCGGGAGTTTGTACTGCGTTCGGTGGATAAGGTGGCGGGCAAGATCTGGTCTGACGCCTTGCGACAAACTTTTGCGTTGGATGTAGCTCAGGATCAGTTTTCCATGCTTGACCCATATGCAGCGTTGGTGGTGAGTTCGTTATCGGGAGCGGCAGGAGTCCTTCACGTGGAACCAACGATCTACTATGTACCCGATGATCCACTTTTGGGGGAATATGGCAAGGAAATGGCGGGAACACTGGCATTGTTCGAGCAGAAACCTGATAACGATATGAGTGATGTGGCCTCTGTTGAGTATGCCGAAGACGTTATGGGTTGGTTTGATATGCTCCGGGAAGTGGATGGTGACATTGATCACCGGATCGATCAACCCCTGATGGCGCGGTCGCGGTTGTTCGATATGTTTATCGGCGATTGGGACCGGCACTACGATCAATGGCGCTGGGCCGCGGTGGAGCCGGATGATAATCAGGGAAAGATCTACAGACCCATTCCCCGCGACCGGGATGTGGCCCTCATGAAACTCAATGGATTTGCGCCAACGCTGGCAAAGTTTGGCCCGTTCTTTCAGTATCAGAATACGGAAGAATCCTATGGCGACCTGAAAGGATTGAACTATAACTCGTTAGGGATCACACGGCGCTTCACCAATCAGCTTACCAAAGAAGACTGGCTGACGATCGCGGAAGAGTTACAGCAAAATTTAACCGACGAAGCCATAGAATCTGCAGTAAGATCATATCCCGGAGCGGTGTATGAACTGCACGGGGAGGATATGATCCGCATTTTGAAAGTACGCCGTGATCAGCTTCGGGCAGTAACCGAACAATATTACCGTCTGATCAGTAAAGTGGTAAGCATTCCGGCGAGCCATAAAAGGGAACGAATTCTCATCACCATCCCCGACGAACATCATGTCCGGGTACAGATCTACAAACTAAGCGGAAAGGGAAAACTCAGGGATCTCTACTTCGACCGGACGTTCAACGATCAGGAAACCCGTGAACTCAGGATCTTTGCCATGGGAGATAATGATCAGATCATTCTTAACGGTAAGGCCACCAATAAGATCCGGCTGCGAATAGTTGGTGGTGCAGGAAATGATGAGTTCATCGATGAAGATCCCGGCATCCGGAAACATGTATTTGTATACGATACAGAAGCAGGTAACTCCTTTGAGCTGGGAAAGGGTGCCGGAATAACCACCGAAGCCGACCCTGCTATCAATCAGTATAACATGGAGGATGATTATGCCTGGAATTCAGTGCGGGCGAAATTTTACTTCAACTACAACAGTAACGACGGGCTGTTTATCGGTGGCGGCCCTATGATAACACGCCACTCATTCCGCCGGTTACCGGCTTTCGATCAATATATTGTGGGTAATCTGGCACCACTTACCATGGCCGCAACCTTAAAGTATAAAGGCGTGTGGTACGAGGTTAAACAAGGGCTGGATATTTCTGCCGACGGGTTGGTAAAATTACCGGGCAGTTTCCGTTATTTTTATGGATTGGGTAATGAAACAGCCGACCCGAAAAGCCGGTCGATCAATTATTACCGGGGATTATTATCTCAATATGAGATCTCCGGAGGACTGAGTAAAAGCAGAAATGAGACCGTCACATTCAATGCCACAACCGGGTTGGTGTTTACCGATGTGAAAGATGTGCAGGGTTCAAATAATATCCTCACCAATCCACAGGCCGGAGTTAACCCGAATATTTTTAATGATCAGTATTATTCAGCCACAAAAATTGGTTTTTCAATTAATGATGCGGGTCATGACCCCAATCCAACCAATGGGGTTAACTTTGATCTGCAATCGGAATACTATATCGGATTGAATGAGTTCAGTACCAATCACACCAAACTGAATTCTGCTCTTAGTTTGTACTACACTGCCGAGACAAAAAGACAGGTCACGTATGCCGGCCGGGTTGGGGGTGAGCATATTATCGGAGCGTTTCCATTCTATCAGTCTACCTCAGTAGGTGGTTCCCATAATCTGAGGGGATTCAACAACCGAAGATTTTCAGGAAGAAGCTCGTTTTACAGTAACAATGAACTCCGGTTCGAGCTTTTTGATATCTATAATCACTACGTGGGCGGAAAACTGGGCGCCATCACATTTATGGATATCGGTCGTGTATGGACCGATAATGAGAATTCCTCCATCTGGCATAAAGGATATGGAGGCGGAATTTGGTTTAACCTTTTTGACGCCGTTCTCGTATCCGGCTACTTCGGTAGATCAAAAGACAGTCATAATGTGTTAATTACGGCAGGATTTTTCTTTTGATCACTGTTCTGGCATCATAATTGAGAACAGGGCAGAACCCATTTTAACCTCAGGAAATTCAACGAATGGCTGAACACAACAACATCCGATTATTAGCCGCCGTCATGTTTGCCGACATAGTTGGCTACACCCGCTTTATGCAGGAAGATGAAGGGAAGGCGAAGTCTCTGCGCGATCATCAACGCAAAGTGCTGGAAAACTATATTCTGGAGCATAACGGGCGGATCATGCAGTATTACGGAGACGGAACCCTGAGTATGTTCGGCAGTGCGATCGAAGCAGTGAATGCGGCAAAAAAGATACAGCAGGTATTAGGACAGGAAGAACCTAAAGTGCCGCTCAGAATTGGTATCCACCTGGGGGATGTGGTGTACGATGATGAAGGAATTTACGGGGATGCGGTAAATATCGCAGCGCGTATTCAGGGCCTGGGCATACCCGGATCCGTTTTGATGTCGGAAAAGATCTTTGATGAGATCAAAAATCATCCGGGACTCAGAGTAGAAGCTTTTGGAAAACATGAGCTGAAGAATGTATTTCAACCGATCGGAATATTTGCCTTAGCCCACAAGGGACTTGAGGTGCCCAGCCAGAGTTATATCGAAAACCTGACCGGTACCTTTGAGAACAGCGTGGCCGTGTTACCCTTCATGAACATGAGTTCAGATCCTGAAAATGAATACTTCAGTGACGGCATCACCGAGGAGATCATCAATGCGCTGGTAAAACATAAAGGGATGTCGGTGGCATCGAGAACCTCGGTATTTGCGTATAAAGATCAGTCTAAAGACATCCGGAAGATCGGAGAAGAACTGAACGTGGCTACCGTATTAGAAGGAAGTGTAAGAAAGTTCGGCAACCGGGTAAGAGTAACGGCACAGTTGATCAACACCAGCGACGGGTTTCATAAGTGGTCGGAGAATTTCGACCGGGAATTAAAAGACATTTTTGAAGTACAGGATGAGATCGCCCGGAAGATATCCGATGAGCTAAAGAACAGCTTCAATCTGTCGAGCTCTAAAAAAGTATACGAAGCATCCACCGACAATGTGGTGGCCTACAATCATTATCTGAAAGGGCGTTTTTACTGGAATAAGCGCACTCCGGATGCCGTGTTCAAAGCCATCGAATATTACGAACTGGCTATTTCTGAATGTGACACCTACACCAAAGCCTATTCAGCCCTGGCTAATTGTTATAGTTTTCTGGCCGCGATCGGATTTGTAACCGGCAATGAGGCGCTCAAAAAAGCAGAAGCGTATGCCACCAAAGCTCTGGAACTGGATAATAACTCCAGTGAATCGTACGCCGCTCTGGGAATTGTAAATCTGCTCTTTAAATGGGACTTCCCCGAGGCAGAGGCTTGTTTCAGAAAAGCAATTACCCTGGATCCGGATAATATAGACGCCCGAATGGGACTGGGTTATCACGCGATGATCGTGGGAAATAACGAAAAGATGGTGCGTTATTTTAAAGAAGCCGTATCGCTCGACCCGCTTTCATTACCCGCTAAGCAGGAATTGGCAAAAGCGTATAACATCATGGGCAACGATAAGAAAGCACTGGCCATCTATAACGAGATTTTTGATCTGGATAAACTGTACATACCGGCCTATGCCGGGCTTACCGCGGTTTATATCAACATGAAAGACTATGAAAGAGCCGAAGAAACCATTCGAAAAGCGATCACGATCAGCGGGAAAGACATGGATAGTATCCCGCTGTTAGGCTACATTGAGGCATTAAAAGGCAATAAAGAAAAAGCGTATCGTATCCTGGAGCGCATGAAACAGGTGGAGCAGGAGAATCACAATTTAAATCTGGTCATTGGGCAGGCCCTGATCTATGCCGCTTTGGGGGATAAAGAAAGGACGCTTCAATCGATAGAGCAGGCGGTGGATGAGCGGTTCGGTGCGGTATTATTTCTTCATACCATACCCACCTTCGACCCGCTGAAGAATGATCCCGATTATGTGAGGATCTTCCAGAGATTATGCCCCGAACACCGAATTGCCAGCGAGATGGTTCAATAAAAAAAGGATACTGAACTAAACGGTGTATTTAGTAGATTTGCTTAGATCTAAATAAGCAGGGTAAGTATGGAAGAACAAACGAAGAAGAAAGAAAAGAAGCTCGGGTCATCGAAACGGGGAGTATCTGATATGTTCAGAACACTGTATCGCACCCATATGGATCTGAGCAATATTGCTGATAACAAATCGAATATCATGATCAGTATCAATGGTATCATTATCTCGATCATTCTTGCTTCCATTTCCCCCAAGATCGATTCAAATCCCTGGCTGCTCATTCCAACCGCCATCTTATTGATCACTTCGGTGATCTCTATGGTGTTTGCTATTTTATCTGCCCGCCCGAGGATAAGCAGCGAACAGGTTACCCTGGATGATGTACGCTCGAACAAAGCCAATATCCTGTTCTTTGGAAATTACCACATGCTGAGTCGCGAAGAATTTGTGGAAGGCCTCGAAGAACTGATGCAGGACAGCACCAGCTTATACGACAATTTAGCCAGAGATATTTATGGGATCGGCAAGGTGCTCACCAAAAAGTACAAGCTGCTTCGCTTTTCCTATGACTTCCTGATGTTCGGCCTCATTTTATCCGTGATCGGCTTCATCATCATTTTCAACTACGTTGCGCACTAAGAAAACAGCCGTTATTTACATCCCCAGCCGGAATGAGTGGCAGCACGTTCTCCCTTTTTAACTCCGAATTGCGGTGCACTGTAAAAAACCTGTACGCCTTCTGTTTGATCTATGTTTGCATATTCAGGTAAACTGAAACAATCCCGGGCCGTTGTGATGCGGGAATTGGTAACGGAAGTTGAGTTTTTATATTCCAGATAGGGTTCATACAACTCATCCACATATTCGGAAACCACTCTTAGGTCATATACGGCAATGGTTACCGCCGTAGCTACTTCTTGCGATAATCGTTGATAAGAAGTCATGGAGATGGTATCGGCGAGGGCGATCACATCGGTGTCCGGGGCATTTTCCAGCATCAGAATACCCTCGGTATCCAGGTAGGAAAGATGTAATTCGGTGGGGGAAGCAATGACTGCCTCTGTTTTTCCGGACAGAGACCGGATCATAGAAGGAGTGCCATTGTTGCAGGTAGACAGGGTGGTGAGGGCGATATTGTTACTGAACAGCGAAAGATCATGCGCAAAGAGGCGGGAATCATAATACAGATCGGATGCCGAACGATGATACACTGAGTTAGGTGCCTGCGGGATCTCATGTCCGAAATAAAAGAAATAGGTGTCAGCGTTCCGGGCTTCTGTTCGTGCTGAGTATATCCTTGCTTCGGCTTGTAATCCACCGTTTTGGGGAGAATAAGTGCCGTAGTCGACGAGCTTTCCATTGCGGTAATGAAACCACTCCCGGTCTTTTTTAGGGAAGAACAGGGCGGCCTTACGCTCCGGCTTCTGATGAAAGATAAACACCTCTCCATGATGTGCTTTCAGCGCTACCGAATAAGCTTTTTTTACAGCGTGTTCATCAGCCTTAATGGCCTTACCGTCATCATGGTAGAGATAATCCCCGTCACCATGTATTACGTAGATGAGGGAATAGTCCGGCGCAGTATCTTTGTTCACCGGTACTTGCTTGTTCAGGGATCGTGAGCCGGTGCAGGCCCCACTGACAAGCCCGATACCGGCAAGTAACCACAGGATCTTTGAAGATATAAAAGATGTATGTCCGGACATTTGTATTCCCTCCGGTTCCGGTCAGAGTAGTAATAAGATGATCACGATCAGCAGAGCCGTACTCAGGCTCAGCGTAACCACACTATCAGCCTGCTCCAGGTCCTGTTGGACAAAGGTGGCATAATCGTTCAATTGGTTTGACGGAACCCGGGCATAGCCGTTCTCGCCATTCAATTCGTCTTTTTTGTTCTGTAGATCCGTCCTCAGATCAGAAAGGTTATCCCGGTCGGTATCAGGAATTCCATCCATATTTTCCACTTTACTGATGGTGGAGATCAGACCGGTGAGTTCGGTGTCCAGTTTCTCCCGTTTTAACTCAGGTTCTGTGGTCTGGTGGATATCTTTCACCACTTCGTTAAGGTGGGTTTTGATCTTTTGAAAAGGATCGGTGTTTTGTGCATACCCCTGAGTACCGAAAAGTAAGAACAGCCCCAAAAAGGTAATAGAAACGAATAGCTTTCTCATTGTATGTTCATTAATTAGTGTTACATACAATGCTACACGAAATAAGGTGATCAGTTCCGAAGTTTATAAAATTGTTGAGTTAGCAGGCACCTGCCCGGCCGTGTTTCGGAAGCAGATCAGTCTTCCTCTCCGGAGGCAAAAGCATCGGTGATACGCTGATTCATGAGCCGCTTATAATTCGCGAACTCATACTCACTAACGGTAAATTCAGATCTGAACTCCCCGTTATTACAGGATACCAACAGTTTATTCGGTTTTTCAGATTCACTAACGGTAACCTGTATGTCTCCCAGTTTGTAGCTATCTCTGATTTCGGGCATGATTTAAAAAAGATGTTCGTTTGGTGGACAAAGATATTTATTTTAGCAACTAAAATTGTTTAATAGCAGGCACAATGAACAAAAAGAGTATTATAGCAGTCGTAATTGTCGGTTTTATCGCATTCTTCATGTACAATGCACTCCATGAGACCACCAATACCGAAATACCCAATGCACCGGACTGGCAAACACTGGAAACCGGACAAAAAGTTGCATCAGAAAGTGAAAAACTGATCCTGGTGGATGTGTATGAAGACGGATGTAAATACTGCCGGGCAATGGAGCGCGAAACCTATCCCGATCCAACGGTGAGAGCCGTTCTCGACGCCGGTTACGTTCCCGTAAAAATAAATGGAAATTCTGATGAGATGATCACATTTAACGGGGAGGCGGTAAATTCGAGAGAATGGGCCAAAGAATTTGGCGTGTTTGTGTATCCAACCACTATTATTCTGGATGCTGACGGAAAGGAGATCAAGAAAAAGACCGGATACATGAATGTAGACGAATTCCGTCAGTTTCTTTACCGATAGGATACCGGATGCATACCGATATAAACGAAGCCATTCTCAGGATCTATTGCGAAGACCGGCCCGGGATCATTGCTGAGGTCACCAGTTTTATTCTGGATCACGGAGGTAATATCCTCGATCTGGATCAACACACCGATTCGGATAACAGAAAATTCTTTATGCGGGTATCATGGGACCTGAACAACTTCGGGATTCCTCGGGAAGAGATCGGGAGCACATTCAACACGATGGTGGCGGGCACGTATTCCATGAACTGGGATCTCTCCTTTTCCGATAAGCCACCGCGGATTGCGCTGTTTGTATCAAAGCAATTACACTGTTTGTTCGACATTCTGGGCCGCTGGAAGACCAAAGAGTGGATGGTAGATATCCCGCTCATCATCAGTAATCATGAAGATGCCCGGGAAATTGCGGAGAAATTCGGGATCGAATATCAATGCCTGCCCATCACCAAAGAGAATAAAGCCGAACAGGAAGCGGCGCAGATCGAACTGCTCAAAGAACACAATATTGAGCTCATCGTATTGGCCCGGTACATGCAGATCCTGTCTCCTTCGTTCATTGATGCGTATCGCAATAACATCATCAACATCCATCACTCTTTTCTGCCGGCATTTCCGGGGGCGCGCCCCTACCATTCGGCCTACGAACGCGGGGTAAAGATTATCGGGGCCACCAGCCATTATGTAACAGAAGATCTGGACGAAGGTCCTATCATAGAGCAGGACATTGTGCCGGTTACCCATCGCGACTCCATTCAGGATCTGATAAGAAAAGGGCGGGATCTGGAAACGTTAGTGCTGTCCCGCGCTGTTTGGAAACATATACAGCGTAAAACTTTGGTAACCGCTAACCGGACTATTATCTTCAATTAAGTCCGATTCAATCAATTACTAATCACAAACAAACATCATGAAAAAGCTGGCCATACTGGCTCTTGTATTCGTTTCGTGCGCAGCCACGACCGATCCTGAGCGAAACACTACCAATGAAAAAGAATACGGGTTCGAACTTTACGTAGAAGGAATTGAAGTACCCTGGGGATTTGACTGGTTACCCAACGGAGATATGCTGGTTACGGAAAGAGGCGGAGATCTGTTTCTGGTAAGAGAGGGCGAAATTGTATCAACGATCTCGAATGTGCCGGATGATCTGGTGCAACAGGGTCAGGGAGGATTCATGGATGTAAGGGTCCACCCGGATTATGAAGAAAATGGCTGGATCTATTTTACGTATGCATCCACCGAAGGTGAAGGGGATGGTGCCAATACGAAAGTGATCCGCACAAAACTGGAAGGAAATGCCCTCACCGGAACAGAAGTATTGTACAAAGCTGGACCGAACAGCAATCGCGGCCAGCACTTTGGCAGCCGGTTGGAATTTGATAACAACGGCTATCTCTATTTTACCGTGGGAGACCGCGGGAACAGAGATGTGTATCCACAGGATATAACCAGCGATATGGGTAAAGTGTACCGCATTTTTGATGATGGCCGCATCCCGGAAGACAATCCGTTCTACAACGAATCAGGCGCTAAGAAGGCCATTTATTCGTACGGACACCGGAATCAGCAGGGCATGGAAATGAACCCGTGGAGCGGAAAGATCTGGGCGCATGAACACGGACCACAGGGTGGGGATGAGCTCAATATCATTCAGCCCGGAAAGAATTACGGCTGGCCGGTGATCAGTTACGGGATCAACTATAACGGTACCGAGTTTGCCGAAGATACTGCTCGGGCAGGCATGGAACAGCCGGCCACCTATTGGGTGCCATCCATTGCGCCTTCAGGAATGGCTTTTGTGACCAGCGATACCTATCCGGACTGGAAAGGACATCTGTTGGTGGGGTCACTGAAATTCGGCTTCTTGCATCTCGTAAAATTAGATGGCGACACCGTAACCGGCAGGGAAGAAGTACTGAACGGTATCGGTCGTGTTCGCAGCGTGGAAGAAGGTCCTGACGGGATCATTTACGTCGGCGTGGAGGGAAAAGGCATTTACAAAGTAACGGCCAAATAACCGAGTATTAAAGGTGCGGAAAGAAAGTAAACCCTCAGGAAGTTAAGATCCTGAGGGTTTTTTATGTACAGCAATCTCAGATACCCAGGCTCCAGCCATCCCGGTATTCACGCTTCACGAATTGGTTGGCTGGTTCAAAGTTGGTGATCTTCATATTCGGGCCATCCCATAATAACTGAATATTACGGCCGGGGAAGGTATCCCGAACTCTGCTTTTCTCCACGCCTGTATCGTCGGTATAGGTTTCGGTAACCTGTTCCAGATAATCGTAACTGCGGATAGCAAGATTCCCCATCAGGATGGATTCAGTGAGTGGTCCTGCGGTTTCAAAGCCGGAACTCATTTTCATTTCACCGTAACCCGCCAGGCAGCCATTCACCCATTGATGATAATGCCCCTCAGGAACACGCGAAATGGTTTCAGGAACCGCAATTACCTCATTCAGTGAAGTAGGCAATAACCGGGGATTGCGTCCATATGTGCTGCACATCATGGTTCCTTTATCCCCGATCATCAGAACACCGTTACCGCCATCGCCCATAATTTCGTTAGGTTCCAGTTCCTCAGGGCGTTCGGGTTGAATGCCTCCATCCATCCAGTGCATGGTTACCTTCTGCCGGTCTCCTTCCTCCGGGAAATTCAGTACGATATGAGACGAAGGCGGACAACTGTCGGGGAAATAACCACGGCGGAATTCATCCACATACACGGCACCCACACTTGCTTCTACCCGGTCGGGATAATTCAGGCCTAATACAGTAAAAGGAGGTTCCATCAGGTGGCAGGCCATATCGCCCAGAGCACCGGTGCCGTAATCCCACCAGCCGCGCCAGTTAAACGGAACCAGCCCATCCACATATTCTTTATGAGGAGCCGTGCCCAACCATAGATCCCAGTCCAGTTCAGCAGGGATAGAAGGAGCAGGTTGCGGCCATTTGATTCCCTGTGGCCAAACCGGGCGGTTGGTCCACACTTTAACGGTATGAACATCACCAATAAGTCCGGCCTGATACCATTCCGTCATCTGCCGTACGCCATCTCCCGAAGCGCCCTGATTTCCCATTTGAGTGACCACTTTGTACTTCTCGGCTGCCTCGGTTAACATGCGCGCCTCGTAGATATCGTGAGTAAGTGGTTTTTCCACATACACATGCTTACCCAACTGCATGGCCGCCATAGCCTGAATGGCGTGATTATGATCAGGAGTGCTTACGCAAACCGCATCGATGTTCTTATGTTCGGCATCCAGCATTTTTCGGTAATCCTTATAAAAAGGAGCATCGGGAAAACTCTCCCGCGAAGTGGCCGCCCTGCGAAGGTCCACATCACAGAGATAAGCGATCTTTGCATTGGGATGGGTGGCAAAACTGGCTAGATTACTGGTTCCCTTACCACCGGCTCCGATACCGGCAATGTAGAGCGTGTCGCTCGGAGCTACTTTTCCGGGCCCGCCCAGCACATGACTCGGTACAATTGAAAATGCGGCTCCGGCCATGCCCATGGTTTTAAGGAAGTCCTTGCGGCTGATGCTCTTCTTAGATTCTTTTTCAGGCTTGCTCATAGTAAAAGTTGGTTAGGTTGGTTGGCTGAATTAACCAAAAACAAAGCAGAACTACCAGAGCAATTCCCGCCCCTGTAATTAAAAAATTGTAAGGAGTTAGCCGAAGGTGCGTCTAACGGGTATGGGGAAGAGAGCGACATATCGTTTTCCATTCGGGAGTTATCCGGCCGTGCGCATTGCGGTGCTGCTGATAGCGGGGATCATCGTAGGCGAACAACTGTATCTTTCACCATGGATCCCGGCGCTGATAATACTGTTGATCGCAGGAAGCGTGTTGATGTCGGAGCTTCAAAAGAAAAAGAAGATCGGGTTGATCCGCACAAGGTTAATGACCGGAAGTGTTGCCTTGCTGATCCTGTTCACCGGCGTATTCAGAATATCGGCCGTAAAAGATGCTGCTCCGGGTTCTGTGGAGCAACTCCTGCAACTCATGGCCTGGGAAAAGGTGGAAATGACCGGTATGGTAGTCTCAACGAGTAAAACGGCCTCCTCCAAATATCGTGCAGATATACAAATTACACGCACAGAAATACAAAATGAACGTATTGATGATGCCCCATTCATGATCAGACTACTATTTGAGGAGGACCTTAACCTGCAACGATCCGAGACTCTTACTTTTATCGGGACGATCATTCCGGTGAGTGAAAGAAGGAATCCCGCCGATTTTGATTATGCCTCGTATCTGAAAGACCGCGGAATATTTGTGCAGGTTAAACTGGATAAGGTGATCACTCATCATAAAAACACGTCGGTATTCCGTTGGGCCTGGTGGAGAGAAAAAGCATTACACATTGTAGAGCAAAACTTTGATGAGGAAACCGCACCCATAGCCAAAGCATTGTTACTCGGTTACAAGCAGGATCTGGAAGGAGTATCGAGAACGGCCTTTGCCCGGGCGGGACTTTCACATATCATGGCGGTATCGGGATTGCATGTTGGTTTTGTGATCGCCCCATTCTGGTTTCTGATTCCCTGGTTCTGGAACCGCAAATACGGTCGCGAAGCCGGGATGGTGATCCTGATCCTCATATTGTGGGGCTATGCCGGAATTACCGGGTTTCCTGCTTCGGTGATGCGGGCCTCCATTACGGCCGGATTCCTGACCTACGGCAAATTATTCTATCGGTCAGGGAACTCCATCAATCTAACGGCTGCCTCAGCCATCACATTATTACTGCTCGATCCCACGGATCTGTTTGCGATCGGATTTCAGCTTTCATTCGCGGCAGTGTTCACCATTTTACTGATCCTGCCCGTCATACAGCGCTGGTTGCCCTATTGGTTACGCATCAAATGGTACGGGAGTCCGCTTATGGTGGTGATCGTTTCCGTAGTGGTGCAGTTGGGTTTGTATCCCTTGCAGGTGTATTACTTTGGGGAGATCTCAGTGGTGAGTCCGCTGGCCAATGCTTTATTCGTGCCTCTATTAGGATTGATGGTTCCTTTCGCCTTACTGAATGTATTTGTAGGGGCGATCAGCATCACGGTGAGTTCTGCCCTGAATATTCCGGTTCTATGGTTTTTGAAAGGGATGAATCGCTTTGTGATGTTTGTCTCCACCCAGGATTGGGCATGGATGCAGTCCGGACTGGAAAGTCTGTGGATCTTCCCCATGTGGCTGGCGCTCATTTTTACCATTGCGGGGTGGAATACTCCGGCCATTCGATGGAAAATGCTCAATCTGTCGCTGATCCTTATTCTGATCGTACAAATGGATGGGTTGCTTCGAACCAGCGGGAGCAATCTGATGGAGGTCACCATCTTCGATGTGGGGCAGGGAGATGCCTCGCTCATCCGAACTCCGAATAACAAATATCTACTGATCGATGCAGGAGTTTGGAGTCCCGGATACGACAGCGGGAAGTCGGTCATCATACCCTATCTGAAAAGCAAAGGCATTCATACACTTGATGCGGTCGTGTTAAGTCATCCCCACGCCGATCATATCGGTGGAATTCTGACGTTACTGGAAACCGTAGAGATCGACACCATTTACAATTCCGGTTTCGAATATGATTCCAACCTGTTTCACCGATATCAGGAATTAGCAAAAGAAAAGGAAGTCCCGGTCCGACCGGTACAATCCGGCGAGATGATCCATATAGATCCGGCTCTTTTGGTGATGGTGGCAGGACCGGACGGAGCCGTCAGGAACTCAGATCCCAATCAGCATTCGGTGGTATTGAATGTGGTGTACGGGGAAACGGAGTTTCTTTTTACGGGGGATGCTGGAGAGGCCGAAGAAGAGCATCTGGTGCAGAATTACGAAGACCTGCTGGATACCGATTTCCTGAAAGTGGGTCATCACGGAAGCCGCACCAGTTCGTATGAATCATTTCTCAATTACGTGACCCCGGAAATAGCCGTGGTATCATTGGGTGAAAAGAATAAATACGACCATCCGCACGCCGAAGCCATTCAGCGTCTCAAAGCCACCGGCACCGAACTCTACTTCACCAGCCGGGACAAAGGCATGATCTTCCAAAGCGACGGCCAACGCATTTGGATAGTAAACTGGGAAGAGGCCGGCTTTTAACACCCATAATCCAGTCCTTCCGCAACACAAGCTGGTCTCTGCGAAGCCCCAATTCATAATTCATAATTTTGAATTCTTAATTCCGCGAAGCGAATGCGAAGCGCCTCACTCAAAACTCTGAAACGGTCATTGCGAGGGTTGAAGTGAGCAAAGCGAACACAAACCGCGGCAATCTCGTGATCTGCGTTGCGCCCACCCCACCCGACCTCCCCTTCGCAAGGGGAGGGGCTCAAACACCTGGTTCCGTAGCTCCGCTGCGGAATTCCCCTACCGGAGCTCTGCTCCATAGAATGATCTGTTTACCACTTTTGAGTGACCTTAAATCTCAAAAAACCATTTACTCATCAAAAGTCCCCTCTTGAGAGGGGATTTAGGGGTGTGTTACTTACAAGCTCATCCACCATTCAAAGCTTATAATCATGCTTCGGGTTTTTCGACCTCCCCTTCGCAAGGGGAGGAGCTCAAACACCTGGTTCCGTAGCTCCGCTGCGGAATTCTCCCACTGGAGCTCTGCTCCATAGAATAATCTGTTTACCACTTTTGAGTGACCAAATCCGCCATCCAGATCCGTCGGCTGACGGAGAAGGATCCGCCAAACGTTGAACCA
>CEVE01109021.1_pt1 | contig 118182 bp, 117 predicted proteins | sample 356431 | NCBI WGS metagenome assembly CEVE01 (sample SAMEA2622764, study PRJEB7988) | marine metagenome | isolation source: saline water (ENVO:00002010), including
TGGCTGATCGTCCTCTCAGACCAGCTACCCGTCGATGCCTTGGTGAGCCTTTACCTCACCAACTAGCTGATAGGCCGCGAGACCCTCCCGGAGCGCCGGAACCTTTCCTAAGTGCGCCATGCGACGCTCTCAGGGTATTGGGTATTAATCCAGGTTTCCCTGGGCTATTCCCATCTCCGGGACAGGTTTCTCACGTGTTACGCACCCGTTCGCCACTCTCCCATTGGGACCGAAGTCCCGGGATCGTTCGACTTGCATGTATTAAGCACGCCGCCAGCGTTCGTCCTGAGCCAGGATCAAACTCTCCGTCAAGATCTCGTCGCAATGACACGAAGTCGCTGCGACACGATCGAAGAGCCCCTGTTGCGTTTCAACGAGGTGGAAAATACCCCTAACGCAACAGCTGGCTGGAATTGTTGCGATGCTCTCATCTGGCAAGCCAGCTGTGAACATCGCTGTTAAATGGTTGTGTCAAGACCATGAGTGGCCTGACACGATTGTGTGGTTCGATCAGCGGTTACGTGAGTAACAGCCGATCGCCCGCACTGGCGTTTATCGTCCTCTGTTCTGTTGTCAAAGAGCGCTGCGACCGCAAAGAGCGGCAGCTTGGCGACACGCGCCTGCCGAAATCGGCATGCGGAGGTGTCGAAGCCCTTTAACGTTGTGTAAACAGCGCCAAGGGGCGAAGGGCTACCCTACCGGCGAAAAGGGGTGAGTGGCAACCTTTCAGTGCTTATCCTCGAAGTATTTTTCAACGGGTTTGGCTAACCAGACGTCAAAAGATGCCAGAGCTTCTTTCCGCGACGCAACAAGATGTATTTACCGTGCAGCAGGTGGTGTGCGGTGAGCGACGAATCAGCTTCGTTGACGCGCTCGCCGTTTACATAAATACCACCCTCGGTAATGGCTCTCTTAGCGTCTTTTCGGCTTTGACAAAGCCCAGTTTCCACGAGGCAGTCAATGATGCCCATTTGGATTGTTTGGGTCTGGGTGGAGGGCACTTCACCACTAATGAATTCGAGGGCTGATTGAGATACGGCAGAAATGTCGGCCGATGGGTCAAACAGAAGATCGGATGCTTCAGCAGCGGAGGCTGCGGCCTGTTCGCCGTGAACTATCGTTGTTAACTCCTTAGCCAAGGTCCGTTGACCCAGGCGATTTTCTGGATGCTGGTCATGCTCAGTGACGAGATCATCGATCTCTTCAGGAGATAAGAATGTGAGCTGCAGCAAAAGTTTGCGAACTTCTGAGTCGTCGACGCTGATCCACGCTTGGTAGAAGCGATAAGGACTCATCTTCTCTGAGCTGAGCCAAATCGTTTCGCCGCCCGCGGTTTTGCCGTATTTGCTGCCGTCGGGTTTCGTCAGCAGTGGCCAAGTAAGGGCATGGGCTGTTTGTCCGAGCTTTCGACGTATGAGATCTGCTCCCAGCACGATGTTGCCCCATTGATCTGAGCCTCCGACTTGAAGTTCGCATTTCTCGTTTTCGGCGAGCCACAGGTAGTCATAGCCCTGCAGGAGCATGTAGCTGAATTCTGTGTAGGAGATGCCATCTCCCTCAGACATTCGACTTTTCACTGAATCTTTGGCGACCATTTGGTTGACAGTGACGTGCTTTCCTATATCCCTTAAGAATTCCAAGACGCTGACGCCGACAGTCCAGGCGCGGTTGTCGAGTAACTTCGCAGCTGATTCGCCTTCGAACTCTAGGAACATTCTCAGTTGCGGGAGAATGCCTTCTAAGTTCTTTGCGAGTCCGTCATCGTCAAGCAGGTTTCGTTCTGCGTCGCGGCCGCTGGGGTCTCCAACCATGCCGGTGGCGCCGCCTGCCAGGCTGATTGGCAGATGCCCAGCTAGCTGAAAGCGGCGAAGTGTCAATAATCCGATGAGATTTCCGACATGCAAGCTGTCAGCAGTGGGGTCAAAGCCGCAGTACAAAACGATGGGTCCCGAGGACAGGCGAGCGGCGAGGGCGTCACGGTCAGTTGTGTCATGAATAAGGCCTCGCGCCTCAAGGTCGGAGAGAATGTCCACAACGACAGTGTGCCGCGGAGTGGGCCCTAAAGGGAAACGCTTTTAGTTGTTATCGGTCGACTTCTGCTACGCCGTCGATCATTTCATAGCGCTCTGGGCGGAGTAGCTGTTGTCTCACGGTGCCGTAAAAAAGCAACACCGCTAGGGGGCCGAACAAGAGCATCATAAGAATCCAGTTCGTGCGTCGACGTTGCTGCTGCTCCCAGCGCGATTTCGCTATAACCAGGACAGAAACGATCCCCCAGATCACTACTAAAGAAGCAAGGATCAACGAAACCCAGACGATTGGACCTGAACGCACAACTCAAACCTATCTGTGGTTGTTATCGAACCACGTCATATATAACGATGAACGCTGCTAGAGAGCTTGAGGTCATAAGGCCGATGCCAAAAGCTTGGAATGTTCCGTCGAACACCGACCGGCCTCCTAACGCCAGTAGCACGGTGGCAGCAGCTGTCGCGATGAGCCAGGCAGGAAACGATCCAATGGTGACTTGTTGAGGGAGGGTGGCGACCATGAACCATCCGATGACGAAACCGATGGCCAGAAGAAGCAGGTTCTCCATTTGGGTCACCAGATACCGCATTGCACCGAAGCTACAGGAGGTTCAGGTCAGCAGTTGTTCGGCCAACGTGAATCCGTATCGGGCAACGCGTTTGGTGCTGTCATCCAATGCCAACCCTTGATCGTCTAGCTGGTCTTCTGTGATCCATTGAAGGGCGAGAGATTCATGGTTGCCTTGAACTCGCGCCCCTTTGGGTGCTTTGATCAAATAGCGCACGTCGAGATGTAAGTGTGAGCTTTGGGACGCTGATGGGTCTTCCACGACGTGAACATCAATATCTATTGGCCTGCTCCACACTTCAAGGTTCTCAATGCCACTTTCTTCTTGGGCTTCGCGGAGTGCTACCGCTTCCAGTCGGGCGTTGCCGTCGGCATGGCCTCCAGGCTGTAGCCATCGCTTGGCTTTTGTGTGGAGCAGAATCAGACCGGATGACGCGTCATGGTCGACCACCCAACTGGACCCTGTGAAGTGCCCATCTAGGCACGACCTGTGGAGAGCATCTGGATTTTGCTCAACGAATTCCAGGATCGTGTCTTGAGCAGCTCTTTGCGCTTGGTCTGTTGGAGTGAAGGCCTCGACGGCTGCTACCGCTGTGCTTAGCCGGTCATCGAATGCGTCTTCAGGGTTGGTGAACGCGTACCAGTCGTCGGTGTTTGTCACGAAATAGATTCCACGTGAGCTTTCAGCGCTGCTAACTGTTCGGTGACCGCTTCCGGTCCACCTCCCCCATGGCTGTTGCGTCGGGCCCAGCCAACGCCTGGTTGCAGCAGCCGTGCTGCTTCGGGCCCTAGGTCTGGGTGGTTGTTCACTAGATCAGTTAACTCTGCGTCGCTGTCTAAAGATTCTCGGACGAGTCCAGCGATGACTGAATGTGCTTCTCTGAACGGGAGGCCTCTCTGGACAAGAAAGTCAGCTAGGTCAGTTGCGGCGATTTCTTGAGAATCGGCACTAGCGGACATTGAGTGCCCGTTGAACTTCAGAGATTCGATCATGCCTGTCAACGCGATCGTGGTGAGTCGGATGGTGTCGCAACTATCGAACAGTGGCTCTTTGTCCTCTTGTAGGTCTTTGTTGTAGGTCAGAGGAAGACCTTTTTGGGTCGCCAGGAACCCGGTGAGGTTTCCTAGTAACCGACCCGCCTTTCCTCTTGCTAATTCCGCTACGTCAGGGTTTTTCTTCTGGGGCATCATCGATGATCCAGTCGCGAACTCGTCATCGAGTTCGACGTAGTTGAATTCGCTTGAGGCCCACAGGCATAGCTCTTCACCAAGTTTTGAGAGATGAATGCCCACCACGGTGAGCGAATAGAGCAGGTCTGCGACGAAATCGCGGTCGGAAACTGCATCGAGTGAGTTGTTGAATACGTCGCTGAAGCCAAGTTTGTCGGCGACCGAGGCTGGTTTTATAGGCAGCGACGTACCTGCGAGAGCACCGGCGCCTAGCACTGATACGTCTGTTCTCCGACGCGTCTCGGCTAGCCGGTCGATGTCTCTCAGAAACATCCAGCAGTATGCGGCTAGGTGGTGTGCGAGGGCAACTGGTTGGGCTCGTTGTAAATGGGTGTAGCCCGGGAGGTACAGCCCCTCTTGATGCGCTTCTTCGGCTCTATGCAGCAGTGTTTGCACTAGAGAGTGAACGATCCGGGTTAGGGAGTCGATTTCGCTGAGCACTACCAGACGAACATCGTTGGCTACCTGGTCGTTACGGCTTCGGGCGGTGTGAATTTTTGCGGCTGCAGCGGTGATCTCAGTTGCTCGTCTCTCGACAGCAGTGTGGATATCTTCGTCGGTTGCTGCCCATTGGAACGTGCCCCCCGATATTTCTTTTTCTACAACGTCCAGGGCATCCAGAATTTCTGAGAGTTCACTTTCGTTTAGCAGACCCACTTCACACAGCATCTCTACGTGCGCGCGTGAGCCCGCTATGTCTTCTCTAAACATTCTTTGGTCAAAAGGCAGTGAGTCGTTCAACTCGCGTAAGGCCTGATTGGGGTTGCCTTCGAATCGTCCGTACCAAAGGGTGTTTCCGTCTGCCATAAGAAGTTCCTGTTAGAGGTTGAGGTGGGGTTGGGTGCGATTAACTGTTTAAAGTCCGGCTAGTTCACGGAAATGCTCAGCTACAGCTTCTCCTGTGGTGTGGGGTGCCGCTACGACCAAGATGGTGTCGTCGCCTGCGACGGTGCCAAGTACATCGTCGCTGTCGCTGCGATCGATAGCTGACGCGACGACATGAGCGGATCCTGGTGGGGTGGTGAGCACAACTAGATTTTGTGAGTGTTGCGCGTCGACTACCCAGTCTCCGCAGACGCGTCGGAGGGTTTCTAATGGGACTGCTCGTTGGGTGGCGATTTCAGGTATCGCGTACACGGTTTGACCACCGGCGCGAAGTTTCACTGCGCCTAGTTCATCTAGGTCCCTGCTGACGCTGGCCTGGGAAGCTTCAACGCCTTCAGCTGCTAGTAGTTCGACGAGTTCGCCGTGGTCGCTCACCGAGCGTTCCGCGAGGATCCGCTCAATGAGATGCTGCCGCTGGGATTTACTGGCCATGGTTAGTCGTTTCTCCAATGATCCATGACAGCAACCCGCGTGCACTGTGCATCCGGTTGTGTGCTTGAGGAAATACTCTGCTTTGGGGACTTTCAATCACCTCATCTGTAACTTCTTCACCTCTGTGCGCGGGAAGGCAATGCATGAAAATGCTGCTTGCACTCGCAACTCCCATCAGAGAGGCGTCCACGGTGAACGGACTAAATACATCAAGCCTTTCTGACCTTTCATTTTCTTGACCCATCGACGTCCATACATCGGTATAGACCACATCGGCTCCTTCAACGGCTTCGCGAGGATTATCTGTTACTTGAACAGACCCACCGGAAGTCAATACCCGATCAAGGTCAAGGTCGGTAGGTTCGTGTCCGGCTGGCGATGCGACGCTCGTCTCAATTCCTAACATCGAACAGCCAATAGCTAGTGATCTCCAAACATTGTTGGCGTCACCTACATAGGCGACTTTGCCGACACGTGAGAGACCTATTTCCTGTTCAATAGTTAGCAAATCAGCCAACGCCTGCATTGGGTGAGCGCGGTCCGACAGCAAATTGACGATCGGCATCGCGTCGGCTGCTGCCATGCGTTCGAGACGGTCATGGTCGAACACACGGGCAGCCAGAACCGAGTGATAGCCAGCCATTACTCGTACGACGTCTTCCGCCGTTTCACGACTATCGATGCCCAGTTCCTCGGGTTTGATGTACATCGGATGTCCACCTAACTGCACGGTGGCCATTTCCATAGAGTTCCTAGTTCTACCCGACGGTTTTTCGAAGATCAGCGCTACTCCCTGACCATCAAGGACTTTGGGGAGATCTGGTTTGATTGACAGTTCTAAGACGTGCTGGAGTTCTTCGACGGTGAGATCGTCAACTTCTAAAAAGTGTCGCATCAGTCGCCCCCTAGAACTACCGACAACTTGGCCATAGCCTCATCGATTTCCTCAGACGAGACCGTTAGTGGCGGAGCGAGTCGTATCGCTGTTGGACTGATTCCGTTGACGACAAGGCCTTCTTCCAGACAGGCCAGTGCTATCTCTGGTCCTGTCTTGCCTACTGCGTCGGTGTCGATCTCTGCGGCGATCAGAAGACCGAGACCTCTAGTGTCAATAACGTTAGGCACGTCGAGCAGCTTGCCCATAAGTTCCTCGCCAGCTGCTGCGGCTAGAGCTGGAGCGTTGATGGATTCCATCACTCGGAGCACAGCACGGGCAGCTGAGGTAGCGAGAGGCTGCCCGCCATATGTTGTTGCGTGGTCTCCTGGTTGGAACGCTTGGGCTATCTCTTTCTTCGCCCAGATAGCTCCGATTGGTACTCCATTACCGAGGGCTTTTGCCATAGTGACAACGTCTGGCCGCACATCGCTTGTGGAGTCGAAATGATGTTGCCAAGCGAACCATTCGCCCGTCCGAGCGAACCCCGTTTGTACTTCGTCAAACATCAACAGCATCTGCCGTTCGTCGCACAGCTGACGCACTTTCCTTAGATATTCGCCATCCGCGACGTTCACTCCCCCTTCGCCTTGAACGACTTCGAGCAGCACTGCGGCACATGAAGGATCAATCGCAGCTTCCAAAGCATCGAAGTCGTTGTAGGCGACGTGGCGAAATCCTTCCGGCAGCGGTTGAAAGGTTTCATGTTTTTCTGTTTGTCCAGTTGCATGCAACGTCGCGAGAGTTCTTCCATGGAAAGACCGCAATGCGCTCACCACCACGTGCTTGCCGTGCCCACCGTTACGACGAGCGAGTTTGATAGCCCCTTCAAGTGACTCCGCTCCGCTGTTGCAGAAGAAAACTTGGCCGCCGCCGCCTTGCAACCTGTCGATAGTTTCGGCCACTTCTAGCCCTGGGACGGTCTCATAGAGGTTGGAGACGTGAAGAAGAGTGCGTGCTTGTTCTGCTAGGGCTTCGGCTATAGCAGGATGCGCGTGTCCGAGAGAAGTGACTGCTAATCCGCACAGAAAGTCAAGATAACGATTTCCTTCTCTGTCATAGAGTTCGGTTCCTGATCCTCGAACGAACTGCACCGGTGGTTGACCGTATGTCGGCATGAGCGGGTAGGTATCGGGACTATCTTTTGCGACGGTTGAACTATTCATTAGTTGGGTCCTTAAGGGATAAGTGTTGTAAGAGCGGTGCTAGTCGGTGATCATCGTGCCGATGCCGGCGTCGGTGAAGAGCTCTAAGAGAGCAACATGGGGGATTCGTCCGTCCACTAAATGTGCGCTCGTGACACCGTTTTTCACTGCCCGCACGCAGGCTTCTATTTTGGGGATCATTCCGCCGGTGATGTCGCCGTTGTCGGTTTTGTGTTGGAGTTCGTCAGCGGATATCTCTCTGATCAGCGAGTCCTCGTCTTCGAGGTCTTCGTAAAGACCTTCGACATCGGTGAGGTAGAGAACTTTTTCTGCTTCCATTGCCTGGGCTATGGCCCCTGCGACTGTGTCTGCGTTGATGTTGTATGCCTGACCTGTCGCGTCGGCGCCAATAGTGGACATAACTGGGATGAGTCCCTCAGCGAATAGTTTCTCAAGCAGAGTCGGGTCCACCGAGGTGACATCACCGACGAAACCCAGATCCGGGTTTCGCGCTGCCGCGGTGATCAGACCTCCGTCTTCGCCACTGACGCCAACGGCTAACGGACCGTGGGCGTTAATTGAGCTAACAATTTCTCTGTTGACTTTGCCTACAAGCACCATTCGTGCGATATCGAGTGTTTCGGCGTCGGTGACCCGGAGCCCATCACGGAACTCGGGTTCTTTGCCTAGCCGTTCCATCAACTCGCCTATTTGAGGTCCTCCTCCGTGGACAACTAACGGCAAAATGCCGACTTGGTGCATCAGCACGACGTCTTCTGCGAAGCGTTCGGCGAGGGCTGGATCGGTCATGGCGTTGCCACCAAATTTGATGACCACGACTTTGCCTCGCCACCGTTGGATGTACGGGAGTATTTCGACGAGGAGTTCGGCGTTTTCCATGTGAGCTGCGATGGATTGCGCGTGGAGTTCAGTTTCGCTGTTTGTGGCTGAGGCTTCGCCTGGACCTACAAGCCGTAGTGGGGGGATTTTGTCACTCATCGTTTGCTCCGATCAGGGCATCAAACCGCTTGTAGGGAGGCCTGAGGTTTCATCTAGTCCCAACGCAATGTTGGCGCATTGAATAGCGGCACCGGAAGCGCCTTTCACCAAATTGTCTAGGGCGCTGATAATTAGTAGCCATCCTGTTCGTTCATCAACCCGAGCGGTTATATGCACTGTGTTGGCGCCAAGGGTTGCCTTTGTTGAGGGCGAAGTTTCGTCGACAACGATGAACGGCTCTTCTGCATAAAACTGTTCCAGTAGTTCGAGAGCGTTCTGCGTGGAGAACGATGGGTCTATTGGCCGGGCGTAACACGTTGCGAGGATTCCCCTGACCATTGGGGCGAGGTGCGGGGTGAACAGCACTTGACATCCGGTGACTTGTTCAATTTCTGGGGTGTGACGATGGTTGAGTAATCCGTAGGCGTTGAAGTTCTCATCGACAGAAGCAAACGTGGTTTCGGGTTTGGGGGTTCGGCCTGCGCCGCTGATTCCTGAAGCTGCGTCGACGATCACACCGGTGAGGTGGATTTTTTCTTGTTGAGCGAAAGGACTTAATGCGAGAGAGGCTGAGGTTGGGTAACAGCCTGGTACCGCTACTCCCCTGGCTCCTTTCAGGTCGGTGCGATAGAGCTCCGGAAGGCCGTACACGAATTCGTCGAGGAGTTCTGGCATCACGTGCTCTGTTTGGTACCACTGCGGATACAGCGCAGGGTCTTTCAGCCTGAAGTCCGAACCAAGATCGAGGACGCAACCCACTTTTTGGTAGAGATCAGCGACAATTGGTTGGCTTGCCATGTGGGGAAGGCCAAGGAACACTGCGTCGAGGCCTTCAAACAAGGTCGGCTGGTATTCCGAATAGGTCATGTCCCCAAAATCGGCGGCGAGGCTTGGGTAGAGGGAACGTACTTTGGTTCCAGCTTGGGTGTCGCCGCTTGCGGCAGCGAGCTCCATATGGGGGTGGGCGGCGATGAGACGCATGAGTTCAGCACCGGTGAAGCCCGATGCGCCAACGATCCCGACCCGAAGTTTTCCGTCGCTTGCCATGGCGATCAGGGTACAGGAACAAACACCAAATGCATAATTATTCACATAAATGAATATTTATGCACCAGTGTGTTGATTTGATACTTCGAACCTGGTCATAAGGTGTGTAGGTGGCATCTGAGAAGGGGTTAACCAGGGGGTGGAGCCCAATCATCTCCCTAGGGGTCATGACCTGCACCTGTTACGGAGCAGCGTTTTACGCGTACGGGATACTCCTCGACCCCATCCATACAGAGTTCGGATGGTCCCTCACCTTCCTGGGAAGCGTCTTCGCGGTCGCACAACTGATCAGCGCCTTCGGCGCTTCGGTAGCGGGCCGACTACTTGACCGTTGGGGAGGACAACTGGTTTTCAAAATTCAGGGTGCCGCGTCCGTGTTGTTGTTCACTGCGAGCTGGTCCCAGAACGCAGCGCTGTTCGCAGTACTGATGTCAACTGGGTTGGGTTTTATGGCCGCAAGCGGTTTCTACCATGTGTCAACCGCGATAGCGGGCCGCGTCGGGCCTTCTGATCCTGGTCGCTCGATTGCTGTCCTCACCGCTATCGGCGCATTTTGCAGCCCTATCTATTTGCCGGTTGGGGCCGTTCTCATCAACTCCTGGGGGTGGCGAGCAGCGATACAGATCTTCGCGGTGACAGGACTCGTCGGCGCCTTGCAAGCCGCCCACTTTGCTGGCGGCGGAAAATCCGATCAAGCATCTGGTCCTTCTCCTAAAGCGGTCACAGCGCTCCGTTCCGCCATTCATCGTCCCGCAGTGCGAAGGATGCTGTTGGCGTACGCGTTTGCGGGGTTCTCGTTCAGCACTCTGCTCGTCTATCAGGTCCCCATCATGATCGACCAAGGCCTCGCGCTCAGTACTGCTGCGGGAATCGCTGGCTTCCGAGGTTTTTGTCAGCTTTTCGGCCGGGTGGGTGTGATCGCCGCTATTGCTAAACAAGAAGCCGCGGTGGCTCTACGGGTCAGCTACCTATTAGCTGCCAGCGGTTCGTTGTTCATCCTTGCCGGGAACATGTGGCTCGGCGTTGCCTACGGTGCGTTAGTTGGCAGCAGTCTCGGAGCAACCACACCCCTGCAAGCTATCCATGCCCAAAACACCTTCGAACCCGAAGACTTGGGTCTGCTAATGGGGCTGCAACAATCGGTGTTTGCTTTCGCTGGGGCAGCAGGGCCAGTGGTCGCTGGAATCACCGCAGATGTGTCGGACAGCCAAACACCCACGGTGTGGATGTCGGTGTTGAGTCTGCTCCTCGCAGCGTTTCTCCTCAAAGGAAACCGAACAACACAACCTGTCAACTAGGGTTCAATGTTCTTCCCGGCCTAGCTTCTAAGTTGTCGGGGTGCTCCGGACCTTGTTGAGACTCGCTATTGCCTGCGTGTTGGTGGTTGTGGGGTGGGGTTCGTCTGCTTCAGCTTGGGATACGACTGCTGGGAACGACACGAATTATGGGTCGATCACGTTCGGCGGCACTGGAACCGATTACGGACATGGGATAGCGCTCGACACTGCTGGCAATATCCATGTCACCGGCACCTTCGGAGGGACAGTTGATTTCGGGGCCGGTGATGTCACCTCCGCCGGCAGCTACGACGGGTTCGTGGTGAAACTCAATAGTGCCGGTCAAGCAGTCGTCGCCGGTGGCGGCGGTACGCCTGCTGCGCCTCCTCCCCCATGTCCGTGGCCAACCGCAACGTATGTAACCGAACCGGGATGTGTTGAACCGTTGAAAGGTGGGATCAGTGTTGATGCTGATGGGACGTTGTTCACGGTCGGGAATCTTGATGTCACTGGTGTCACCATCGACTTAGAGGACGGTGAAACAGCAACAGACATCGAACTCGTCTCGGGTGCAACCACAACCGGATACGTGTTGACATCGAAGCAACGCATCATCGGGTTCGGTGACACCCCAGTCACAGACCCCGACGGCACAGATTTGGTGACGTTGTGGCCAGGTGAAACCGTCACCCAACTATCAAATAACCGTAACGGCACGCATTTCGCGACGTCACATGGCCGGGTGTTCGACATCAACGGCAACCCTTATGTTGATTTGTCGGGGTACGTGACCACGAACAACATTGTTGACATCAAAACCACCGACTCTGGATCAGGGATTTTGATTGGTGCTGATGGTGGGTTGTTTGACATGCTCGGCGCCCAACACAACGCAGTCCTGCGAGCTCACACCAACCCCAACACCACCGCAATCGACACCACCGGCTAACTACACCAATGAACGGTCTGTACTAATTGGCGGTGGTGACTGGTGATTGTGGGTTTGGAGAGGCACCTTGGGGAGATACCCTCTGATAGCGTTCTAACTGGGCCAACGACGTCCCTGTATCGAGAACATCTATCCAAACGTTTCCCTACATCGGACGTCACCTGTGCACGAAGCAACACACAACGAACTCGGTTTACCCGCGACCCAAGGTCTATACGACCCCCGGTACGAGCACGACGCTTGCGGGGTTGCCTTTGTGGTTGATATGCATGGCCGCAGTTCCCATGACATGGTGCAGCGCGGTTTGACGTGTTTGTATCAACTCGACCATCGTGGCGCGACCGGCGCGGAAGCCAACGTTGGTGACGGGGCAGGAATGCTGATTCAGCTACCTGACTCGTTTTTTCGCCAAGTCACAGATTTCGAGCTACCCGAGGCTGGTAGCTACGCCGCTGGTATGGCGTTCCTTCCATCTGAGGATCCCGACGGTGCAGCTCAAGCCATTGAAGCGCTCGCCGAACAGGAAGGTCTTCGAGTTCTTGGATGGAGAGAGGTACCAACTGTTAGCTCTTCGCTGGGAAGTTTCGCTACCGACGCTATGCCGGTCTTTCGGACCCTGTTCATCGCAGGCTCAGAGAACTCCTCAATCAGAGACCTGGACCTCGAACGGGCCGCGTTCATTCTCCGCAAAAGAATCGAACACGAGATTCAACCAACCGTTTATTTCCCATCTTTGTCGTGCCGCACCTTTGTGTACAAAGGGATGCTTACCTGCGACCAGTTACCCGAATTCTTTCCTGATTTAACCGACGAACGACTAGAAAGCGCCCTCGCGTTAGTTCATTCACGATTCAGTACTAACACGTTTCCTTCTTGGCCCCTCGCCCACCCCTATCGCCTTGTTGCCCATAACGGTGAAATCAACACTGTGATGGGGAACCGAAATTGGATGCGTGCCAGAGAGGGAAAACTTTCAACTGAGCTATTCGGCGACGCGTTAGAACGCGCGTTACCAATCATGACTCAAGGCGCATCTGATACCGCCAGTTTCGATGAAGCCCTCGAACTTCTGTATCTAGGCGGACGGACCTTGCCCCACGCAGTGTTGATGATGATTCCCGAAGCTTGGGAAAATCATGACCGTCTCCCCCAATGGAAACGCGACTTCTACGAATACCACGCCTCACTTATGGAGCCCTGGGATGGGCCCGCTTCGATCGCGTTTACCGACGGAACAGTCATAGGCGCAGTTCTCGACCGCAACGGGTTACGACCATCACGATTTTGGGTCACCGAAGACGGACTAGTTGTAGTTGCGTCCGAAGTAGGGGTACTCGATCTGGACCAGAGCACAGTTGTACAAAAAGGGCGGCTGCAGCCAGGAAAGATGTTCCTGGTCGACACCGAACAAGGACGCATCATCGGTGACGAGGAAATCAAACAAACTCTCGCTGACACCGCCCCCTATGGCGACTGGCTACAAGAAGGGTTGTTGCATCTCGACGACCTACCAGACCGTTTCTTGTTAACGCCTCAGCATTCGTCGGTGGTGAAACGTCAACGCACCTTCGGTTACACCGAAGAAGAGCTAAAAATCTTGCTGGCTCCAATGGCACGAACCGGCGCAGAACCCATTGGGTCAATGGGCACCGACACGCCAATCGCAGCGCTATCTCAACGCCCCAGACTTATCTTCGACTACTTCGCTCAACTTTTCGCTCAAGTCACGAACCCACCATTAGATGCCATCCGCGAAGAGTTAGTGACCTCCACCTCTTCAGTTGTGGGACCTGAGGGAAATGTTCTGCAACCCGGACCGGACTCTTGTCGCCAGATCGTTCTCCCCCACCCGGTGATTTCCAACGAAGACCTCGCCAAGGTGCTGTACCTCAACGAACACGGCGACCATCCCGAATTTAAATCGTTCGCGATCGATGGTTTGTATCCGGTAGCTGAGGGCGGCGCTGGAATGCGAACCGCGATCGAAGACATCCAAGCGAAGGTCTCCGAAGCAATAGCCGACGGCGCAAAAATCATCGTGTTGTCTGACCGTTACAGCAACACAGAAAACGCTCCCATTCCTTCCCTGTTACTCACCGGAGCTGTTCACCATCATCTCGTTCGTAACCGCACCCGAACCGAGGTTGGGTTAATTGTCGAATGTGGTGATGCCCGCGAGGTGCATCACATGGCGCTACTACTCGGCTATGGGGCTGGTGCGATCAACCCGTATCTCGCAATCGAATCGATCGAAGATCTCATCGAAGAGGGCGCGATCACAGAAATTGACAGCAAAACAGCGGTCCGGAACTACATCAAAGCTTGTTCTAAGGGCGTGCTCAAAATCATGTCCAAGATGGGTATCTCTACTGTTGCTAGTTACACCGGTGCTCAAGTATTCGAATGTGTAGGCCTTTCAAATGAAGTCATTGACGACTATTTCACCGACACAACCTCGAAGTTGGGGGGCATTGACCTCAACGTTCTTGCCGAAGAGGTGGCGCTGAGACACCGTTTCGCTCATCTCGACAACCCTGAAGAAGTAGCCCACCGAGATCTGTGGGCTGGCGGCGAGTACCAATGGAGACGGGAAGGCGAGTTCCACTTGTTCAATCCCGAAACCGTGTACCGCCTGCAACATTCAACGCGCACCGGCCAGTACGAACTTTTTAAGGAGTACACCGAACTTGTTGACTCACAGTCAGAAGAACTAGCGACACTTAGAGGGCTGTTTACGTTAACTCCTAGCGACAAAGGCCCAATCTCTATCGACGAAGTTGAGCCTGTTAGCGAAATCGTGAAACGCTTTTCGACTGGCGCTATGAGCTACGGCTCTATCTCTGCTGAGGCGCACGAAACACTCGCTGTTGCTATGAACCGTTTAGGAGCGAAGTCCAATACCGGTGAAGGCGGAGAGGACCCCGAGCGGTTCACACCAGACGCCAACGGCGACTCCCGAAGATCAGCCATCAAACAAGTGGCGTCTGGCCGTTTCGGGGTGACCTCTGAGTACTTGGTGAATTCCGACGACATTCAGATCAAAATGGCTCAAGGAGCGAAACCAGGTGAAGGTGGACAGCTCCCAGGCCCCAAGGTATGGCCATGGATAGCTAAGACCCGTCACTCCACTCCTGGAGTTGGACTGATTTCTCCCCCACCCCACCACGACATCTACTCCATCGAAGACTTAAAACAACTCATTCACGATTTAAAGAACTCAAACCCCGATGCGCGTATCCACGTCAAACTCGTTGCCGAAGTAGGCGTCGGAACCGTCGCAGCCGGTGTCTCCAAAGCAAAAGCTGATGTGGTACTGATCTCAGGCCACGACGGCGGAACCGGCGCCTCCCCACTCACATCACTGAAACACGCTGGTGGACCATGGGAATTAGGTTTAGCTGAAACTCAACAAACATTGTTGATCAACGGACTACGCGACCGAATCGTTGTGCAAACCGACGGCCAACTAAAAACTGGTCGAGATGTCATCGTGGCAGCCCTTCTCGGTGCAGAAGAATTCGGTTTTGCAACTGCCCCCCTAGTTGTTTCTGGGTGCGTAATGATGCGCGTCTGCCATCTCGACACCTGCCCGGTTGGTGTCGCCACCCAAAACAAAGAACTCAGAGCCCGCTACAACGGCAAAGCAGAATTCGTTGTTAATTTCTTCGAGTACATAGCTCAAGAAGTCAGAGAATATTTAGCTGAGCTTGGTTTCCGGTCAATCGAAGAAGCAATCGGCAGAGTTGATTGCCTCGACGTTGATCGCGCAGTCAATCACTGGAAAGCAGACGGTCTTGACCTGACACCAATTCTTCACGTGCCAACTTCTCCCTGGGAACAAGACCGTTTCTGCTCTCAAGAACAAGACCACGGGTTAGACAAAGCACTAGATCAAGAACTGATCCAGCAAGCCCAACCAGCACTAAGCGACGGCACCCCCGTCCGCATCGAAATACCTGTTTCAAACGTCAATCGCACTGTCGGAACGTTGCTCGGCCATCACCTCACAAAGAACCACGGCGGCGAAGGGCTACCCGACAACACAATCGACATCAACATGGCGGGCTCCGCTGGTCAAAGTTTTGGTGCCTTTGTACCTAAAGGCATCACGTTGCGTCTCTCCGGAGATGCTAACGACTATTTGGGTAAAGGCCTTTCCGGTGGTCGCATCACACTGCAACCGCCAAGCAACGCTTCACCGAATTTCGTTGCTGAGGAAAACGTCATCGCCGGAAACGTCATCCTTTATGGGGCAACCTCAGGCGAGGTCTACATCCGAGGCATAGTCGGTGAACGTTTCTGCGTTCGAAACTCAGGCGCAACAGCTGTCGTGGAGGGAATCGGCGACCACGGATGCGAGTACATGACCGGAGGCACAGTCGTCATTTTGGGCGCTACTGGAAGAAACTTCGGTGCCGGAATGTCAGGTGGCGTGGCATTCGTTTACGACCCGGACGACGAATTCCACCGCAACCTCAACACCGAGATGGTGGACTTAGAAAGTTCATTATCTGAAGAAGACGCAGACGCTCTTCGAGACATCATTCGACGTCACCTCGAAGAGACAAACTCAGCTGTTGCTGCAACCGTTCTGGATCGTTGGCACCAACATGTCCGCTCATTTAAGAAAGTGATGCCAAAGGACTATCGGCGAGTGCTCGATGCGATCGCTACAGCTGAAGAACACGGACACAACGTTGAAGAAGCCGTAATGGCAGCGGCAAAGGGGTGAGGGAAAATGGCTGACATTAGAGGATTTCTCAAACATTCACGGCAAACCCCGACACGCAGACCTGTCCCTGTTCGCCTGCTTGACTGGAACGAGGTCTACGAAGACTTCGATCAAGCAGATCTAAAAGATCAAGCAAGTAGGTGCATGGACTGCGGAATTCCGTTCTGCAACAGTGGCTGCCCTCTGGGGAACATCATTCCAGATTGGAATGATCTCGTTTACAAAGACCGGTGGAAAGAAGCAATTGACCGGCTGCACGCAACGAACAACTTCCCAGAGTTCACTGGACGCCTATGCCCCGCTCCGTGCGAAGGGGCATGCGTCTTAGGCATCAACCAGGACCCGGTCGCTATCAAACAGGTTGAAGTAACCATCATCGACCACGCATTTGAGATGGGTTGGGTCACTCCGGTAAAGCCAAGTGTTCTTTCCGGCAAGTCTGTTGCAGTGGTTGGTAGCGGTCCGGCAGGTCTCGCAGCCGCACAACAACTGACACGCGCCGGGCATTCCGTGGTCGTCTTTGAACGCGCTGACCGAATTGGTGGCCTCCTGAGATACGGCATCCCTGAATTCAAAATGGAGAAACGGCACATAGATCGCCGTATCGAACAAATGGAGCTCGAGGGCACAGAGTTTCGAACAGGAATCGATGTAGGCGTAGATATCACCAGTAGCGAACTACAAGAGCAGTTCGATGCGGTTGTATTGGCTGGCGGCGCAACACAATGGCGCGACCTTCCAATAGAGGGCAGAGAATTAAACGGTATCTACCAGGCTATGGAGTATCTCCCCTGGGCTAACCGAGCCCAACACGGAGACATGGGTGTTGAAGAGGTTCCCATTTCCGCCGCAGGTAAGAAAGTTGTGATTATCGGCGGGGGTGACACCGGAGCGGACTGCCTTGGCACTGCACATAGACAAGGCGCGAGCTCAGTTCATCAATTCGAAATAATGGCACGTCCTCCTGAGGAACGTTCAGATGGGAATCCCTGGCCAACGTTCCCGATGACCTTCAAAACAACGTCCGCTCACGAAGAAGGCGGAGAACGGATCTACTCAGTCAATACCGAAAAATTTGTGGGAGATGAAGACGGAAACGTTCGCGCACTCGCCGCACACGAAGTCGAATTCAAAGACGGTCGTTTCGAGAAGGTCCCCGGTTCAGATTTCGAACTCGAAGCAGATGCGGTATTCCTAGCGATGGGCTTCACCGGACCTGAAAAGGGCGATCTCTTAACTCAATTAGGGGTAGACCTCGACGAGAGATCCAATGTCGCTCGCGCCAGCGACTTCTCAACCAATGTTGACGGTGTCTGGGTGTGCGGCGACATGGGCCGAGGGCAAAGCCTCATCGTTTGGGCTATCGCTGAAGGTCGTTCTTGTGCCGCTTCGGTGGACGCTTTCTTAACTGGTTCCACAGCGCTCATGTCTCCGGTAGCACCCACTGATCGACCATTGAACTAACGCCGCTGTTTCCCAACAGATCGTTCTATCGGGCTACCGCACGTCCATCTTCGAGGTACTGATCCAGTTTGGCTAATGCGGCGGGTGTCGCTTCCATGATGCGCGCTACAAGCTCCTGTTGGCGGGAGTCTCGTACCTTGTCTCCCTTCGCTCGACTAAACCCGTCTAAGCGAGCATTCGACAGCCACTCTTTGAGACCGGGGTCAGCATTCCATCGAATCGAGTTCAAGGCGTTATCTCTCGTTGTTCGCATCCAGCCCGAAGTGTCATTGGGATGCGGGACAACTGTGCATATCTCGTTCTTTGTTACATCATCGTCGTAGGTCGCCTCAACGTGGGCAATGAACGCTGCGCTAAATACCTGTTGGCAGGTTCTCACCGTCTGCAATGTCAGATGATTCGGCTCGAAAATGGGTCGTACGGGTCGGTTCGCTAACCCATCTGCTGTGCAGTCGACATGAACCGTGTCACGGCTAGTCAGAATTTGTCCATGGTCAAGGTGGATGTGATCTGTGCCTATTTTTTGAACCCTACCCATACGAACCACATTACGAATCCGGCGCAGTTCCTCTAACTCGGCGACCGTAACAGTGCAGCACCGGTACATCGTTGGGCGAACCGAATGGTCGAATTGCAGCAACGCGCCCTGTTGCACCAACTCGTCAAACATCTGATCTGCATCGACAGATGCAGCCACGATCTCCATCGTCTCGACCTGACGACGGAGAGCCTGCTCCGCGAATTCATCTCCCGGCTGAATGGACGCCCGATCCAACATCCACTGATCTCGCGGTACAACCCACCTAATGACATCTGGATCGACGCTGTTGTCGAGCAGCCAAAGACACGAATCAATCGCGGTCTTTCCCCCACCCACAACCACATACCCCTCTGGGGTGTCATGAATGTTTGGCAATCCGTTCGGAGGAATACACGTGACTCCTTCGGCCACCTCGTAACTGGGGGCCGTGACCGAAGGAACCGTCACATTCATGTACGTAGCATCAACGGTCTTTGCTGCTTCGATGTGAGTTTCAACTCCAGATGCCAGATTCCTGACGGTTCCGTTGCCAACGTATTCACACATGGGGAGGTAATTCACCCTCCCGGTAGGCAGGAACTGCTGGTTCATAACCTGATCGAAGTACGTAACCACCTCAGTACCGGACGCAAGTTCGTACAGCCCGACGTTCAAACCAACCAAATCCTTCTGGTTCGTTCCCAAAGCTCGCGAATTCACACCATAAAACGAAGACGGCTGGTGCAGCCGCACGAACGGATATGAGTCATTCCAGTGACCACCAGGGCGACCGTGACGGTCAACAATGGTGACCGTAGCTTCGGTTTCATTCATGAGCACATCAGTAAATGCCATGCCCATCGCGCCGGCCCCTACAACCAGATAGTCGCTAACGCCGTTCATACCCATGAGAACTAACCCTGAATGTCAGGACCAGCGGCCTCTATCTCAAACTTCACCATGCATCTCTGATCTTCGGTCATTGCTCTGCGGTAATCGTCCCAATCGGGGTGCTCCCCACTCAGCGTCCGGTAATAGTCGATCAGAAGGTCCATCGCGTCGGGCAGACTCACTATCTCTGCTCGACACTGCAACTGCACCCATCGACCAAGCCACTTGTCGGGAAACACACATAACCAAGACACGGGATCTCTACGAAGATTCCAGGTCTTAATTGCTGTCTCTCGGGTACTCATAATGATCTCGTTATCAACCACAGCGAGAGTCACAGGGGACATCTGAGGGGAACCGTCTCGGCGTCGAGTCGCCAAAACGGCTCGGGAATTATCGCGGACGTAGTCCAAACCTTTTTCGATTTCCATACGATCATCCTGACACGTAAAGCAGCATTCAAGTAAGTCTGATTCTCGCAGACTGCTCTAGGGTGAGTTAATGGCCCAGACTCACAAGATCGACAGCGGTCGCGGCTGGGTTGTGGCATTTGGTGGATGTCTCATCAATACATGGACCTTCGGTGTCTTTTACGCGTTCGCTACAGCGTTAGAACAAATGGTCGAAGAGTTCAACGCCAGTCTCTCGGGCATCGCTGCGTTCTTTGCGGTCACAACATTCCTGTTCTTTGCCACCGGGATAGTTGCTGGACCATTAGCTGACCGTTTTGGTGCAAGACGGCTAATTACGGTGGGAGCGGTACTGATGGGTGGGGGTCTGTGGCTCACCGCCCAAGTCGATTCTCTGTTCGCAGGAATCTTGATCTACGGACTCGGTGTCGGACTGGGTATCGGCTCATATTTAGTACCCCTGAGCGTCGCAACGGGCGCCTGGTTCGAAAAACATCGAACCCTTGCCCTGGGTATCAACACCGTTGGTATTGGACTCGGAACTTTGATCCTGGTCCCGGTAGCAGAGTGGCTTATCCGCACCGCCGGGTGGCGTAACGCGTTTGAACTCATGGGAATTGGGAGCGCAATCGTTTATTTGCTAGTTGCCGTCACCTCCTTTAGACCTCCAACTCCACCAGCCCCCTTATCGGTCAGCATTTCCGCAGCACGTAAAGCTCTCCAAAGATCACAATTTTGGCGCCTATACGTCGCTGGCTTCCTCATGTCAGTTGCCCTATTCATCCCCTTTGTCTTTCTAGTGCAATACGCCAAGGAGCAAGGCATCGCATCCAGCACCGCTGCGTTCCTCATCACCTCACTGGGGCTCGGCAGCGTGCTTGGCCGCCTCGGCCTCGGCGTTTTGGGTATGCGATTAGGTGTTCTACCGCTCATCATCATGTGCTTCGCCATTCAACCCATCGCCTATGTGGTCTGGTTAATCGCCGGAGCGAACTATCCGCTTCTACTGCTATTCGCGGCTTTGCTGGGTGTGGGGTACGGCGGATTCGTTGCGTTGAGCCCGGTAGCAATGGCAGGAATTTTCGGTCTGGAAGGGTTAGGCGGTGTCCTGGGAATCCAATACACGTCAGCTGGAGTAGGTGCTCTTATTGGTCCCATTGCGGCCGGTGCAATTATCGACGCAACTGGTTCTTACACAGTCGCAATCGTTGGCGCGATATTTGTTTCTTTCGCTGCGGTATTGTCGGTGATGCCGATGTGGCGCCTAGGCAGTGGGACACCCCCGCCACCCCCAGCCCTTCAGACTCGTTCCTATTTGAGCGAACCCACGGTGTGGCTGGTGTCCCCTAGCTCTGGTTAGGGAAGCTGCGTCAGAGCGTACACTTCGTAGGTGACACCGCCCCCAGGGTGCAGTTGCCCAATGCCAACTCCTTGAACATTGTTCAACCACTCGTATTTCTCATCCCCAGTCTCAAATTGAGGCGCTGACCGTGCTACACCAGCAGAAGTTTCTCCGATGCCTTTGTACTGCATCAAGATCACTGCGTTGTCGTCGGTAACCAAGGTGAGACGCACGTCCAGCTGAATGTTTCGATCGGCGCGTGCGGTCACCCAGTCGCCACCTGGCGAAACAACGGTGCCATTGAGGCGTTCACCGGTAAAGGTCCCACCTGCGACCTCTGCGATGATTCTTGTTCCGTGTGGCCCTCCTTTGATGATTTGGGCCCCCTCAGCGACCTGAAGGTCGAGGGTGAAGAGGTGTTCGACGTCGAGTTGTTCAAGTGCCATTTCTTTAGCCTTCCACATTTGGTGCTATCTCAACCCAAATTAAAGAAGTCGACCAATTCGGGGGGCATTTCGTCGATATCTATTTCGAAAAGCTCCAAGAGGACACCATCAGGAGCGGAGCACATCAAATATCGCCAGTTACCGAATTCTCTAATATCGGATCGAAATTCGACGCCATTGGCAGCCATGCGGTCTCTGAGGTCAGACAACCCTTCAACCCGAATGCCAACGTGGTGATACGCGCCATTGGAGGTACCTCGGGGCTGCTGGTCGTAAACATTGATGCGTCCCTGCCCGACTTTCATAAATATGTTGCGGGATCCTCCGAAATCTCCGTCGTAGCTCACGACCGCTCCGAGGTTCTTTTGCCACCATTCGATGGTCGCTGACGCGTCGCTCGCGAAAATATGAACATGATGCAGGTCAAGCATTGAAATCCTAAAGGGTTCGATTATCCGTACGAGCGCCGCTGTAAATGATCTGCCTCATCGCGTCTGCTGCTCGCTTGTGGAACTCGACTGAGGCTGGTTCGAGGTCATATTGGGGTTGCGGGCAATGCTCGAAATTGTTGTAGGTGTCTTCGCCTCGAACTAACGAAGCGCTGTCCCATTCACTCAGTGTTTGTTCAGTGACGGTGGGCATGTAGTGAAAGGAGAGGCCAATGCGACGATCGTCGGTGGTGTTGGGGCCAGACCCGTGCGCAGTCCGAACGTTGTGGAAGGAGACTTGTCCGGGCTTCAATGGCATAGGGACTGTGAGATGTTGCGCCACATCGATTTCGAGTTCTTGACCTCGGCTTAGCAGGTTGTCTTTTGCATAGGTCTCTTCGTGACCAAGAATTTCTTTATGGCTGCCGGGGATAACACTCATGCACCCCGCAGCCTCACTTGCATCACTGAGCGCGATCCAGATCGAAACAACATCAGAATTCGACAGGCCCCAGTATTGGAGGTCTTGGTGCCAGCCGACATAGCTGGGGCTGCGGGCTTCTTTGATCCAAAACACTGAATTCCAGCAAAGAATGTCTGGACCAATCAGATCCTCAACAGCGTCGAGGATGGTTTCGTTTCTCATGAGCCCATCGATCCACGGAAACAGAATGTGTCCGCTGGAACGCTCGTGGGCGGGCAGAGACCCGCCTCGCATCGATTCCCACCGCTCGAGGCGAATTCGACAATCGCGGACTTGCTCTGCGGTCAGCACAGTTAACGGCGAAACCCATCCGTCGTTTTGGTATTGCTCAATTTGATCGGCGCTAAAGACCTTGCCCATGTCACAAGGCTACGCGGATCTGGAGCGCTGCGGTGAACTGAGCGCTTCAGAATACTTAGCGCAGAAGGCGCAACTGTCCTACGGCGCTGAACCTATGCTCTTGGAGGATTAAAGGGGGCGGGATGTTAGAACACATCCGGGTTATCGACCTTTGCGATGGAACTAGTCAGTTCGCAGGACACATTTTGGCTCGCCTAGGTGCGGAGGTAATAGCAGTCGAACCCATCGAAGGGGTTTCCACGCGTCATTCCGGACCCTATGTGGACGATGACCCTCACCTGGACTTCAGCCTCACCCATTGGGCCTACAACAGAGGGAAAAAATCTGTTGTTTTGGATATCGAGTTGGAGCAGGACCGCGAAAAGTTTTTGCGCCTCATCCAAAGTGCAGACATTTTGTTCGAAGATTGCCAACCCGGCTACTTAGAGTCTCTAGGGCTCTCTCCCCTAGACCTCGCCAATACCAATCCACAAATAATCCACGCCTCTATTACCCCCTACGGTCTCACCGGTCCCCGATCACATTGGCTGGGAACCGACTTAACCGCTGCGGCTGGAAGTTCATTTTTGTACGCGAGCGGCGACGCCGACCGTGCTCCGCTCAGAATAGGAGTTCCTCACAGCTTTCTTCATGGTGCAGCCGATGCCGCTGCTGCGAGTTTGGTCGCTCTTCAAGAACGGAATCGAAGCGGCATGGGCCAACACATCGACGTCTCGGCTCAGGAGTCTCTGACCATTGGATTTCCTCAGAATGTCGCACCGATGGAGAATGCCTTACCTGCCGATCGAATGGCCGGAGGAATCAGGATCGGGGGAATGGAAATCCCATTGTTGTTCCCGTGTCTCGACGGCTACGCCATTTGCGTAATCCTGCCCGGTGCAGCTTTCGCACCGTTTTGTCACCGGTTCACAGATTGGTTGGAAGAAGAAGGTGCTAGCGACGAGAACCTTCGATCCATTGACTGGGTCAACATCGGGGTTCAGTTGTTCGCTGGTGAGGTGAGCTTTGACGCGGTCGCCGCTGCGTTCGCGACCTACGGGCGTTTCCTTGCATCAAAATCCAAAGCCGAGCTGTGGGACGCAGCTTTGGAACGCAATCTTCTCATTACGCCATCGATGACGATTGCTGACCTAGTGAACTACGAACATCTTGAAGCCCGCGAGTTTTGGGATACTGAACCTAATAGCCGAGGCGGCGAAGTGAAGTACCCGGGTGAGTTAGTGAAGTTCAAGAACAACAGCGTCAGTTTCCCCGGACGACCTCCCACTTTGGGCGAACATAACGACTCCATTGCGTTGGAACGACAAACCCAAATTCATGTCCGCGAACCGGCCACTGATTCGTTACCTCTCGACGGGTTGAAAGTTGTTGAGTTCTCCTGGGTCATCGCAACTCCATCCGCTGTTCGAATTCTCTGCGATTACGGGGCTGATGTCGTCAAAGTAGAGACCGCTAGTCGCCCGGACACTATGAGAACGGTGAACCCCTTTGTCAACGAAGACCCACATCCCGACAACAGCGTCGGTTACGGCGTGTATAACGCTGGGAAGCGGAGTTTGAGTCTCGACCTCAGCAAACCGGAAGCCAAAGATGTGGTCTATGACTTAATCCGTTGGGCTGATATCGCCACGGAATCTTTTGCGCCGGGCGCCATGAAACGATTGGGTTTCGGTTACGAAGTGCTCTCAGAAATCAACCCAGGATTGATCATGCTTTCCAGCTCTTTGCTTGGACAAAGCGGTCCTCACTCAACACTTGCCGGCTACGGGTATATGGCTGCAGCGATCGCTGGCTACTACGAATTGACCGGTTGGGCGGATAGGCCGCCAGCTGGACCTTACGGCCCCTACACAGATTTTTTGGCTCCGCGGGTAGTGGTGTCGTCATTGATGGCTGCTTTGGAGAAACGCAGGGAAACTGGGCTCGGTGAGTACATCGATTTGTCACAAACTGAGTGTGCGTTGCACTACCTAGCGCCCGCGATATTGGACCAAACCGTCAACGGGCGGACAATCCAGCGAGCCGGAAATGACGATCCGAATATATTTCCGCACGGTGTGTTTCCCGCTCAAGGCGATGACTCGTGGCTGGCTATCGCTTGCTCAGATGACAGTTGGCCACGATTGGCTCACTTACTGAAGCTCGATGACCTCGCAAATGCCGATCAGACAATTCGTCGCGAACATCGAGCAGCAATTCACGAGCAGATAAATGCGTGGTCGTCGGTTCGCAACAGCACTAATGCTGCCGAAGAACTACAAGCGCTGGGAGTGGCGGCTTATCCGGTGCACGACGCCGCCGGAACTAACTCAGACCCGCAGCTAGCTCACCGGCAACACCAAATCCGAGTTCCGCAAAGCCACGCTGGCCAAATGTGGACTCATTCGTGCAGAACAAAAATGTCACGTACCCCAGCAGTACTCAATAGGGGTGGGCCGTGTTTGGGTGAAGATAACTTTGAAGTGCTGAGTGAACTGCTGGGGTATTCCATAGATCAGATTGCCGATTTAGCCGCAGCAGAGGTTCTGGAGTAACACGCTCAGATCTTCAATTAGAGCTCCACACAAGGGGGTACTGATCGCTGTCAAGTTGATCGCCGTCATCGTGTGTGTCCGACCGAAGGTGGCCTTGGGTTCCCTTGCGAGTGTCATATACGGCATCGTCGCCGCAATACCGCACGGTGTAGCCGCGGCGACGCACGTCGCTTCGCAGGTTGCCTCCAGCTCCATGGACGGTCATTGCGTGAAACGCGTAGACATCCCCCGGTTCTAAGTCCCAGCTAATTATTTCGTAATGGTCACGCGCCGCTTCGATGTCTGGGATATCGACGTAATCGGGGTTTCTTTCGTATTCGCCGTGCCCTGACGTTTTGCCGAATGTCTCGGGTTGGTACCAGATATCCCACGCGTGAGAGCCTTGGATGAATTCGAGGCCTCCGCTCTCAACAGTGACAGCGTCAAGCGCCACCCAAAAAGACATAATCTGCTGACCCCGGACGGGCCAGTACGGCAAGTCGTTATGCCACCGAGTTCGGTTCTCGGTCCCGGGTTCTTTCACAAAAAGCTGGTCGTAAAAGAGGTTGACCTTCGAGGACTCAAAAAATTGCGCTGCCAGCGACACCAAGGGTCCCTGGGTGCAGAATCGTTTCATTTCAGGATCGGTTTCCCAGATTCTTATGTTGCCGTGGAATCTGCCTACACCGCTGTCGGGGACGTAACCATGGAAATATGGTCCTGGTTCGTTGATATCACGTTCGATCGCGTCTTCTAAAACCTCGAGCCATTCTTCGCTTACTACGTTCCTCAAGGGCACAGCACCATCTCGGGCGCACGCGTTGCGTTCTGCTTCGGTTACCTCATAGTTCATTCATTGACCTCGTTGTGTGATTCAAACAGTAGGCCAATAACTCAGCGGCCGTGCCTCTGGAGGAGGGACCCGTCGGCCATCGAGCTGCCTGAGATCCTCGACAAGAACACTTCGAGTGTCAGCCGGGTCAATTACCTCATCGATCCTGAGTGTTCCCGCAGCTTCATACGGCGACGTCGCGAGCGAGATTTCTGACACCATTCTCTCGCGCTCTGCCTCTGCTTCAGCTGGGTCCAACTGCTCAAGCCTGGATGAGTATGCGACGTTGACTCCAACATCTGGATCCATGAAACCAATTTCGGCGCCGGGCCATGAATACAACCCTGAGGACCCTAAACCAGAGCCGTTCATCGCAGGGAAAGCCAGACCAAACCCTTTACGAAGGGTCACAGTCAACGTTGGGGTGGACATATTGCCCAACGCTTCGACGAAACGTATAGCTAGTGAAAGTATGCGGTCATGTTCGACTGCCTTTCCGACCATGAAACCAGGTACGTCCATCAAGAAGATCACAGGCAAATTAAAGGCATCGCATAAACACATCAGTCTGATGGCTTTCCGGCATGCTTCTGGATCCAAAACTCCGGCGTTGAACATGGGGTTGTTGCCGATGATTCCAACTGCGAATCCGTCCAAGCGCCCCAACCCAGTGGTGAGATTCCGCGCGTAACCAGGCTGCAATTCCATGAACGTCCCTGGGTCTAAGAGCGCTGCGCTGAATCGACGCATGTCGTATCCGCGGGTTCTCTTTGATGGGACCATGCCTGCCAGCACTTCGTCGGGTTCTAGGCTTGCTCGATAGTCGCTTCGTGGTGCGTTCGTCCATGCATTTGACGGCAGGTATGAAAGCCACTTCCGAACGGCGTCGTAACCTTCCTCAAACGTGTCCACGCCTACGTCAATTTGTCCTGTAATCCGGGAATGCACGTCGACTCCACCGAGTTCTTCGAAGCCAATGATTTCTCCCGTTGCCACTTCGAAGACCCTGGGCGATGTGACTGCCAAGACCGAACCTCGCACCTGAACAACGAAGTCAGAAAATGCCGACTGAAAGGACGATCCACCAAAACTTTGCCCAACGATCATGGTTGCCATCGGGATTTGCCGACGACGTTGTGTGAGCCCTGGGTCCGGGGCTACATCAGCTATGCCCTCAGCACCAATCAGGTCAGGGATACGCCCTCCGCCTGTTTCACCGATGTACACATATGGCATACCTCGCTCGAGGGCACGTTCGTAAATCCGCTGTATTCGTCGGCCACCAACGATCGCGCTAGAACCCTTCTTTACGGTGATGTCATCGCCGGAAATGGCGACAGGCCGACCATCGATGCGACCCTCACCTCCTACCTTTCCATCACCTGGAGTGTTATGCCTGTCTTCCAAGCGCATGGATCTACCGTGGGTGCCTAACTCGCGAAACGAACCTTTATCCAACACCCCGTCTATGTGATCTCTAATGGTGGGCGTTCCCTCTGATCGCATTCGGGCAACTCGCTCTGCGCCACCCATCTCTTCGCGAATACGTCGTCGTCGTTCATATAAATCTGCGACCGGGTCAATTGTGTTGTCGTTTTCTTCTTCAGTCATATTTTCCTCGGGGTAAGTGGACAGTTCAGCACGTTCTGTCGACTTGCGCTAAAGCCTGACACTACGATCAGCTTTCCAAGTGGTTAGGAAGCCGGGGGGCTTAAATCTTAAATGTTGTCGCATTACCGTGTTCTTGATCTCACTGACGATCGGGGTCACTTCGCGGGCTTCTTGTTAGCGCAACTTGGTGCCGATGTCATTGCCGTCGAACCGCCCTCAGGTCAGCGTTCACGACACCTTCCACCCTTCGCGAACGGCGAAGAAAATCCTGAATCCTCACTTCAACATTGGGCCTACAACCGAGGCAAAAGATCGGTTGTGCTTAGCACCGCGCAGCAACTTCTCGAGTTGGCGAGAACAGCTGACGTCTTAATCGAGTGCGGGGCCATGAATATTGACCTCGACGCACTACGCGCGGCGAATCCTTCACTTGTAACCGTTTCGCTGAGCAATTTCGGAAGCGAAGGCCCTAAGGCTGGTTGGGCCGGCACGGATCTCACGCTAAGTGCGGCGGCTGGCCCCATGTCGCTCAACGGTTACCGCGATCGGGCGCCGGTGCGGATCTCAGCCCCTCAGGTCTGGGTCAACGCCGGCTCCGAAGCTGCTTGTGCGGCGCTCATCGCGTTAACCGAGAGAAAGATCAGCGGTCTCGGACAACACGTCGATGTCTCGGCTCAAGAAGCAATGATTTTGACTGCCCAGGGGTGGTTAGCTCCTTCGCTGTGCGACAACCCTCCTGCCCAACGAACCGGTGGCGGCTTCGAATTATTGGGGATGGTCGAATTCCGGTTCGTCTACGAATGCGCTGATGGTCACGTAACCATCACCTTCTTGCCTGGCGTCTTAGTCGGTTCATTTACGAACCGTTTACTTGAATGGGTCCATCAAGAAGGGCACCTGGACGACGACCTCGCAGAAATTGACTGGGTTGACCTGCTCACTGATCGAGATCTCAAAGATGTCGCATCAATCACAGAGCGGACCGCTCAATGCCTTGCAAACGCTCTTCTGTCTCATACAAAACACGACCTGTTTTCCATGGCTCAACGAGACAAGCTGCTCCTAGTCCCTGTTATCACTCCTGCCGATGTTCTCGAAACGCCCCACTATTCTGATCGCCAGTTTTGGGATGAAATCAAAATGGATCAGGTCGAAACACCAGTGCGATTTCCGGGCCCATGGGCTCACGGAACTCCCACAGGCGTTAAACGATTAGGAAAGCCACCGCTATTGGGCGAGCACACCGACGAAGTCCTGAGCGAAACCCGAGAGTTAGAAAACGTAGAGGGCGACATCGCGAGCACAAAACTCCCGTTCGAAGGAATCACCATTCTCGACTTCACATGGGTATATGCAGGTCCCTTCGCCACTCGCATGTTGGGGTATTACGGCGCCCGAGTTATCCGAGTGGAATCTCAGACGCGACCCGACCAGGTGCGCACATCCGGGTTGAGTCGAGATCCGGAGGACCTTGAGGGCCCAGAGAACAGCCAGCAATGGCATTCAATCAATGCCCACAAAGAGAGCTTGCAGATCAATCTGAAAGTCCCCGAGTCACGACAAGTCGTTTTGGATCTGGCAACTAAATGCGATGTCGTAGTTAACGCTTTTTCGGCAGGGGTTCTTGATCGCGTTGGATTAAGCCCATCAGACCTATTAGAAGTCAACCCGCGCTTAATCGTCTGTTCGACGACACTTTTCGGCCAAAGCGGACCTCTATCTCCTATCCCCGGTTTCGGCAACATGGGTGCTGCTACAGGTGGTTATTACGAGTTAACCGGCTGGGCAGACCGTCTCCCAGCCGGTCCCTTTCTCGCTTACACCGACGCCACTTCCCCGCGCCTTACAGCGGCACTGCTTATGGCGGCTTTAGATCACCGCGAGCGCACCGGCGACGGCATGGTTCTTGATTTCTCTCAGGCGGAGGGCGGAATCCACTTTTTGACCGAAGCGATTCTTGATCAAGAGGTCAATGGGTTCCCTCAGAGTCGAATTGGCAATGCTGACCGATGGATGACGCCACATTCGGTGTACGCGTGTCGCGACGGTATCGACGATGAGTGGGTTGCCATCGCTTGCGAAAATGATGACCAATGGAGGGCCCTTGCTGGAGCCATAGGCGCCGGCAAGTTATCCGGCTTGAGTGTTTCGCAGCGTCGTGAGCGAGAAGGCGAACTAGACGAATTAATCCAATCTTGGTGCCTCTCTCGAAGCGCCGTCGAAGTCACCGAGCTTCTTCAGCGCGAAGCAGTTCCAGCCCATCAAGTTCAGAACAGCCCAGAAGTTATCTCCGACAAACAACTCCTCTACCGCAACCATTTTGTTGAAGTACCCCACGAGATATACGAGACGACGTGGGCTGAGCAATACGGTTTCCGTCTATCGAAAAGCGATGGAACTCCGACAAGAAGCGGTCCGCTGTGGGGAGAGCACAATTTTGAAATCCTGGCCGATCTTTTGGGTTACGACGGGGATCAGATCGCGGATCTTGTGATAGCTGGAGTGCTCGAGTAGCGATAGCTGCGACGTCCAGCAAATTTTGCTTGAGGAACATTAACTTTGACGATTCGCGCAATTGGAGCCGCGAGCACCGCTTCGATAATGATCTCTCAAGAAGAGCTTTCGGTTTCCTCTGAGCAAGGATCTCTTCGGGTATCTACATTGTGTCCAAACATTTGGAGGTTTGTGATGACTGGGCGTATGGCTGACAAGGTTGCAATTATTACCGGCGGCGCATCGGGGATTGGGCGAGCATGTTGTCTGCGCTTCGCTGAAGAGGGCGCCAAAATCGTGGTCGCCGATATCAATCTGGAACGCGCTAGCGCGGTCGCAGATGAAATCGCTTCTGCTGGAGGCGAGGCAATCGCTTTGACAGTTGACACTTCGATACCTGAAGAGGTGGCGGCGATGGCAAGCGGCGCTGTCGAGAGTTTCGGCAGGGTTGATGCCTGCGTGGCCGCGGCAGGGATTTCTCATGCCGGTTATGTGAGCCGTGAGGCTACAGAGCAGGCAGGCGCTGATCGTCACGATCGTAAAGACATGATGCTGATCGATAAATCCCTGTCGAATTGGCAACGCGTCTTGGATGTCAATCTCACTGGAGTGATGTTGACCAATCAGTTAGTAGCTCAGCAAATGGTTAAGTCTGACGGAGGCGCCATTGTCAACATTGCATCCGTGGCAGGGAAAACGGCATTGATGGGAGCATCGGACTATTGCGTCTCTAAGGCCGGTGTATGGATGTTGACGAAATGCGGCGCTATAGAACTCGCCCGACACGGTATCCGCGTCAATGCTGTTGGCCCCGGCTACATAAAGACCTCAATGAGCGGCGCTGCTACTAGCAACGAAGCCTGGGTTGAAGACAGAATTAAAGAAACGCCTCTCCGACGGCTTGGGGAACCGTCAGATATAGCTAACGCATGTCTCTATTTGTGCAGTGACGAAGCAAGCTTTGTTACCGGTGAAATCATTTTCCCAGATGGCGGACTGATCGCCGATAGTCGTTCATAAAGCGGAGCGACATGAAGAAACTGAGTGCCTTACCCACGAGTGACCGCAACATCACACTTCCTGTTGTGCGTTGTAGCCATCTAGCGTCTTTCTCATGCTGAAAGTCGCTGTGGAGCCAGATTGCTGGCGGCGTCAGTCCCTAGTCACTGCTGTCGAGGCAGGAGGAGGGGTAGTAGCCAGCCCCGACGAAGCACAAGTATTGGTGTGGGCCGAGCCGGCGAGAGCTGATCTCCTTCCACCAATGCTCGACGAAAATCCCAACATCGACTGGGTTCAATTGCCCTACGCAGGGATTGAGCCGTTCCTTGAGATGCTTCGTTCTCGACCACACCTCAGTTGGACCTGCGGCAAGGGTGTTTACGCTTCGCCAGTCGCAGAGCACGTTTTGGCTCTCGCTTTGGCGGGATTCCGGTCAATTCATACTTACGCTCGCGCTGATCGGTGGTCAGACCCTGAGGGTCAGAATTTGATTGGAGCAAAGGTAGCTATTCTCGGTGGCGGAGGAATCACCGAAGAGCTATTACCGCTGTTAGCGCCTTTTCGTTGTGAGGTAACGGTCATACGTAATCAAGTGGTTGCAATGGAGGGCGCTGCTCGAGTGGTCGGCGCCGGTGATCTTCACGATGTGCTCCCAACAGCAGATCTTCTCGTTCTCGCGCTCGCGTTGACTCCTGAGACCACTGGAATAATCGGCAAACAGGAACTAGATCTACTCCCCGAGCATGCGTGGATAGTGAATGTCGCCCGGGGGGGTCACATAGTGACTGCAGAGCTGGTGGAAGCGTTGCGGCAGGAAACAATCGGGGGTGCCGCCCTTGATGTCACTGACCCAGAACCCTTGCCTGAGGACCACCCTCTGTGGGCGTTGGAGAATTGCATTATTACCCCTCATATAGGAAACACACCTGAGATGGGTATCCCGCTGCTTGCAGAGAGGGTGACCGAAAACGTACGGCGACGCATCGCTGGTCTACCTCTAGTAGGACCGGTAGACGTTGATAGGGGCTATTGACCGTCAAGCTCGAAGCGTGGCTTGGTGCGTGCTCTCCACTGCCTCGATACAACGTTGACGCACAGTTCCGACTTCCTCATCAGTCATTGTTTTGTCGTTCGCTTGCAACCTGAGAGAAAACGCCAACGAACGCGCACCTTCATCTAACTGCTCGCTACGAAAAACATCGAATAAGCGCAACGATTGGAGTTCTTCACCTGCGGCGTCGCGCAGGGTTGTCTCTATTGCTGAGGCCTGAACTTCCTCGGCGACCACAAAAGCTAGGTCGACGTCACTTGAAGGGAAAGTGGAAACTGGTTGGTAAGGGGTGCCCTGCGCAGAAATGGCAGCTTCGATAACGAGGTCAAGTCTGATGCTAAGCCAGGCACATCTGTCTTCAATTTCGTAGTTTCGTAAAACGGCGGGATCGATTTCTCCAACCGACCCAACTTCTGTGTCTCCGAGATTGATGCGAGCTCCTCTAGTGGGATGGAGTCCCGGTAGACCGTCAGTGTTGGTCAAGTCAAATTTCAGTTTGAGCGCGGATCCTAAAGCTTTGAGCAGTGAAGTCGCTGCGAAGGCATCTGCGTCGGATATCAGCGCTCCCAGATGCTCACTCTCAACCGGTAGTGCCGACGAGTCGTCTGAGACCTCGAATACGGCTCCGGTTTCAAATAATTCCACCCCGGTGTTGCGATGCGAATAGTTATATGACACTGCCGCCAATAACCCAGGCAGCAGGGACGGCCTTAGAACCGATTCCTCGACCGCTAATGGGTTAAGTAACCGCACCGGCTCTTCGACAACTAGACCGGCTCTATTGATGTCACCTGGAGCCAGGAATGGGTTGGGCATCGCTTCGATAAGTCCTGCTCCAGTCATAATTTGTCGGATCACTCGGCGAAGCTTTTGCTCTGGGGAGAGCCGACCTGCGTCTGGAGATCGAGGAACCGTGGTACCCAATCTTCCATAGCCGTAATGACGTGCTATCTCTTCGGCAACATCGGTTTCGGTTTCAGTATCAGGTCGAAATGAGGGAATAGTTACCAGTTGGGCATCCCCATCATCGGTCGGTTCGACGCCGAAGCCAATCGGAGTAAGTAGGTCTCGTATTTCTTCAGACGAGAATTCTCGTCCAAGCAGCATGCTGACTCTGGAAGTTCTCACTGGAACTGAGATGGTGTCGCGAGTCGTGCCTGCCACATCAAGCACTTCTCCCACCACTTCGATCCCACCGGGAGTAATTTCGTTGAGTAGGTCACAAAACCGTTCGACAGCGGTCACGCTTATCTGCCAATCGGTGCCCCGTTCAAATCGGGCTGATGCTTCTGACCTCAAACCGAGTCTCTGTGAAGTTCTAGCTATCGACTCAGGTTCCCAGCAGGCGAGTTCTAGCAAAACGGAGTTAGTGCTGTCAGATATCTCCGTCGAAGCGCCACCCATTACGCCAGCAATACCAATAGGTTCATCCGCCTCGTTGACAATCACCCCATCGTTGGATTGAAGTGTGCGCTCTTGATCGTCAAGGGTTGTGATCTTTTCTCCCGCTGTTGCCCGTCGCACTCCTATATGACCGTTCGGGAGAAGCGATAAGTCGTACGTGTGGTTGGGGGTTCCAAGTTCAAGCATCACATAGTTGGAGACGTCGACAACAGAATTGATGGGACGCATCCCCAACAAGGTCAAGCGCATTTGCATCCATAGAGGGGACTCTCCAACGCTGACACCTGTTAGTACTCGACCCGTAAATCTCGGGCATAGATCTCCGTCAGCAATTTCGATGCTCGCCAGACCTTGATCCGAACCGGTTGGAGTTACTGACCGTTCAGGTATTTGAAATGGAACATTTAGTCGAGCTGCCAAGTCCCGTGCTACGCCCGCGATTGACATCGCATCCGGACGATTGGGATTGATCTCAAGATCCCATAAGACATCCCCAACGAGCCCGAGCTCTTGCATTAGCGGGGCCCCGGTCTCAAGATTGTCGGGCAAAATCATGATGCCGTCGTGGTCGGCACCTAAGCCCAGTTCCGCAGCAGAGCAGCACATGCCGTTAGACATCTCCCCTCGCATTTTTCGCTGCGCGATTTCCATGCCGTCAGGCATAACTGTGCCAATAGTCGCGAACGGGATCAGGTCACCGACCGACATGTTGAATGCTCCGCAGCAAACTTGCATTGGTTCGCCATTGTCTATTTCGACGTCTACAAGCTGAATTCTGTCTGCTTTCGGGTGGGGCCTAAGGTCAGCGACTCGCGCTACTACTACGCCATCAAGCGAGTTGAGGATTTGTGTCGCTTCAACCGCCATCCCCAGGTCGCTCATATGGTCTGCCAGTTCGTGAGGGTCCCCTTCAATAGGGGCGAATTCACGTAACCAAGAGAGGAGAACTTTCATATCGCAACCTCCCTAGAACTGCTTAAGAAATCTGACGTCGTTGGTGTACATGTCTCTTAAGTCTTTGATGCCATATCGCATCAACGCTAAGCGGTCTATTCCGAAACCAAAGGCGAATCCCGTCCACTCTTCGCTATCAACTCCGCAGTTTGCCAGAACGTTCGGGTGCACCATTCCGCAACCGCCTAACTCAATCCATCCGGTTCGTTGGCAGGTCTGGCATCCTGCTCCTTCGCAGATCACGCAGGTGATGTCGAACTCGGCGCTCGGTTCGGTAAATGGGAAGTAAGAAGGTCGCAAGCGACTACTTATGGCTCCTCCGAAGTAAGCAGCGGTGAACTCATTTAAGGTTCCTGCTAAGTCGGACAAACTGATGCCTCGGTCTACGACGAGTCCTTCTATCTGGTGGAACACCGGCATGTGACTGGCATCGGCGGTATCTCGCCGAAACACACGTCCTGGACAAACTGTGTAGATCGGTGGAGCAGCTGATTCCATGACTCGCACCTGCACTGGTGAAGTGTGGGTGCGAAGCAAGATATTTGTTGCTTCTCCTCCTTCGCCATCGCCTATCTCGGTGCGTTCACCAAGGTCCAAATAGAGGGTGTCGAACATTGACCTGGCAGGGTGCGCAGCTGGAAGGTTTAAGGCCTCAAAGTTGTACCAGTCTGTCTCTGCTTGTGGTCCTTCGGAGACTGTGAATCCCATTCCGACGAAAACATCTTCGAGACGTTCCATGGTTTGCGTTACTAAGTGCAGATGACCACGAGCTGGCGCTTGTAGTGATTCGGTGAGATCGAGTCGTTCTGCTTCTAACTGCACTCGACGACTCGCCGACTCAAACGTGTCTCTAGCCGATGCGTGTGCCTCGCGGACGGCCTCTTGTGCTTGGTTCAGAGCTTGCCCGACAGTTGCTCGTTCTTCTGCGTCAACTTCGGCCATCAGGCGTTTGAGACCACCTAGTGTCGACTTCTTTCCAAAAAGCATCGGCTCTACAGCTTTCAAGCTTTCCAAGTCGCTTGTTTTTTCAATCTCGCTAATTGCAGCGGCCTGTGCTTCAGCTATTTGCTCGTAGACACTCACACTGTGAAGGATACGGCCACTGGGGCGGCTACCCGAAGTCAATAACGCAATGAGTTGACATTGGTAATTTCATTAGCGCATGCGGTACATGAGTAATCCGGCTGCAACTGCAACATTCAATGATTCAACGAAGGGTTTCATAGGCACGCTGACTAAAGCATTGGCCCTATTCGCTACCACTTCCGATAAGCCGCGAGCTTCGCTTCCCATAACGAGCGCCATGTGTTCTGAGAGCGGCAGTGCATCAAGTTCCGTGTCACCTTTAGAGTCGGTGGCAACGACAAAGTGGCCCGCTTCGCGCAGTGTATTAAGGCCAGAAACAAGATCAAAGTTTCGAAGAGACTGCAATGCGAACGACGCACCAGCGCTGGCTCGAATCGCTTTCGAGCTCCACAGGTCCGCAGTTCCTTTCGAGGTAGCGATGGCGTCGAACCCAGCCGCAGCGGCTGTCCGAGCAATAGCCCCCAAATTGCCGGGGTCTTGGACAGCGTCGACTACCACCACGCGTCGGCACTGTGCCAGGGAATCAACATCTGTTTCTTTCACCGTCGCCACTGCGAGTATCCCTTGTGGAGATCCGCTGTCGGCAATTCGGTCTAGCACCTCTTTCTCAACCTCGAAGCACGACACATCGGACTCTTCGAAGCGCTCAAGAATTCCGAGTTGGTCTGCGCTGTAAAAAATGTCTTGGATGCCAGCGCCAATATCTGCCGCTGTTCTGATGGCGCGAGGGCCTTCAATAACCGCTTGATGTTGACTATCTCGAAAACGGCGATCACTGACCAGGCGCCTAAGACGCTTAAGTCGAGGTGATTGGGAGGAAAGAGTCAGCTTGCTTGCCGGGCAGACTCAGCCTTTGCAACCAACTTGCTGAAGGCCTCGGGATCATTAACAGCCATCTCAGACAAAATTTTGCGGTCGACCTGCACCCCGGCAGCATTGAGACCATTCACAAGCTTGCTGTAACTAGTTCCGTTCTGTCGAGCCGCCGCGTTGATTCTCTGAATCCACAGTCTCCGAAATTCACCTTTTCGGGCTCGACGGTCCCTGAACGCGTAGTTACCGCTGTGCATAACTTGCTCGTTGGCCGCTCTATATGAACGACTCTTATTGCCGTAATAACCCTTGGCTTGCTGCAAGGTCGCTTTCCGGCTCTTTCTCCCTGCTACAGAACGCTTTACTCGTGCCACTTAACGTCTCCTCTAAGAATCGTTTCTACTTGCCCAACATCTTGTTGATGCGCGGCAAATCGGCTTTGCTGATTTCACCTTCGAGCGCTAAGCGGCGCTTCCTCTTCGCTGACTTCTTTTCCAGGATGTGGTTTCTGCCCTGCTTGCGCCGGACAAGTTTTCCAGAACCACTGGTTTTGAACCTCTTTTTGGCTCCACTGTGTGTCTTCATTTTGGGCATAACGTTTCCTTATCAAAGGGTTCGAGAGTTCTATTTGTCGGATATCGGGGCGCAGCCCCACTCTCTAAGGGTTTGGGTCTTCTTCGTTTTTCTTTTGGCGTTGTTTCGCCGCCTTATCGGGACTGAGAACCATGGTCATGTTGCGGCCATCTAGTTTGGGAAATTGGTCAACTTTTCCCACCGTTTCGACTGTCTCTGCAACTCGTTCAAGAATTTCTCGGCCTAATTCTGGGTGAAAGACTTCTCTTCCTCGGAACATGATCGTGATTTTGACCTTGTGACCCTCTGAGAGAAACTTCTCTACTTTGGTCGTCTTGGTGTCAAAATCTCCTTGTCCAATCTTTGGCCGATATTTCATTTCCTTTAAGGAAACGGAACTTGCCTTCTTTCTTGACTCCTTCGCCCGTTGAGATGACTCATACTTAAATTTGCCGTAGTCCATGATCCGGCAGACCGGAGGGTTGGCATCTGGTGCCACTTCCACCAAGTCAAGATCTAGTTCTTGAGCAATATTTAGTGCTTCTGGCAAGGGTTTGATACCGATTTGTTCGCCGTCTGGCGCTACTAGTCGGACCTCCCGCACTCGAATCTCTTCATTGATCCGAGCGTCGCCTTCATCTGGGCGTGCTATGGCCTTACTCGCTTAACCAAGGACATTCTCCTAGTCCGTTGATGGCACCTCCCGCTATAAAACGAAAGGCGGACACAGTTGGTGTCCGCCTCACATATCGGTGTCTACCAACAGCCGAAACTGTTTCCTGAACCGACAGGGACCAAATCGCACCCTTGGGTGGACCGGTGGGGGCGAAACCCCTCTTGTATCTGTTGTTGAGGGCGTAGGGTAGCAGGGTAAAAACAAATTCCGAACTAGCAGCAGCCAACTTTGGTTCCTGCACTATTACGAAAGAGGGCACGTGAGCAGCTTTTGGACTCCTTCTGGAGAGCATGAGGTTCCCAATGAAGACGCTGGGGGCGGGGCTTTCGACCCTCAGGTGGCAGGGGTGGGAGACAGCGAAATAGACCCTGAGACAGCCGCAGCTATGGAACAGCAACTTCGAGAAGCTCAGGAACAATTACTCTCCGTGCCGGCTGGCCAGATCGTCGCGAACCACGTGATCGGCCTGTTCGAGTTAGCAGCTCTCCATCTTCGGGTTAACCCTCCAAACCTAGAAGAGGCCCGCCTCCCGATCGACGCTATGGGCATCTTGGTGGAGCAACTTGGTGATCAGCTACCAGAACATCAAACGTTGGCTGCCGCGCTGCACCAAATCCGGCTTGCGTTTGTGGAAGTCCAAAACCAGACGCCAGATGATGAGGCTTGATTTAAACCAGATCTAAGGAACGATCTTCGAGATAGGCAGCTCGATCACATCGGTAGCCCCCAGCTCAAGGAGTTCGGGGATCAAAACGTTGATGTCGTTCTTGTTAACTACTGTCTCGACTGCGAAACCTCCCCCACCCCACAACTCGTTAACAGTTGGCGCCTTCATTGAAGGAAGGACATTTATAACTGCATCAAGTTCTGAGGCACCGACATTTAATTTCATCAGCACCCGCCCGCGAGCATCCAATACTCCATCCAACAACGTTTTGATCTGCTCCATCGCTTTGCGCTTGTCCGGGTCTTGATACGAGTCGTTGTTGGCAAATATTTCGGTGTAGCTCGTCAAGATTTCGTCGATTATTTTGAGGCCGGCGGCCTTTAGGGCACTTCCTGTCTCGGTTAAGTCAACAACAGCATCCACGATCTCGGGTGCCTTTGCTTCAGTTGCCCCATAACTCAGTTGGACGTCGGCCTCGACTCCTGCTTCGGCAAAGTGGCGCTTCGTCAACTCGGGGTATTCGCTCGAAACCCGAACTCCTTGCGGCAAATCTTTGATGCTTTCATAAGCGCTGTCCGCTGGAACAGCTACGACAATCTTCACGGGCTTCGCTGTAACTTTCGAATACTTGAGTTCGCCGAGCGAAGTCACATCGCTACCTGTCTCTTCGATCCAGTCTCGTCCAGCGATACCTACATCAAACAAACCATTTGCAACATATACAGGGATTTCTTGTGGCCGCAGAATACGCACTTCAGCGATCCTTGGGTCATCTATCGTTGCTCGGTAGTCAACCTCACTGCTCCGACGAACAGTGAGGTCGGCCTCTTCAAACAACTGAAAGGTCGCCTTTTCCAGAGAACCTTTCGGTAACACAAGTTTCAGCATGATGTTGACAGTACCGGTCCAGATAACTGAATCAGCAGTTAATTTCTTGATTCACCAACAACGATCGACACGAATGGTGGTCGCTATCTCAAAGTGTTCAGTCGACCGATAAGTCGTCGAGACCTTCAATCATGTGTCCAAGCCGCGCATTTTTAGTTCGCAAGTAGCCCAAATTTTCTGCAGTAGCACCGGTGTTGGTAGCAACCCGCTCGACGATTTCTAGACCATAACCCTCAAGACCCCCGATTTTCTTTGGGTTGTTAGTCATTAAACGCATCTTGGTTACTCCGAGCTCAACAAGTATTTGAGCTCCAATGCCATATTCTCGGCTGTCGACCGGCAGGCCTAACTCCAAATTGGCGTCAACCGTATCTCGCCCCTCATCTTGAAGATGATAAGCGGCCATTTTGTGGCCAATGCCGATGCCTCGACCCTCATGACCGCGCAAGTAGACAAGCACACCTGCTCCGGATTCAGATATCGCGTCGAGAGCCGAGTGGAGCTGACTTCCGCAGTCGCAACGCATAGACGCAAGGATGTCCCCTGTTAAGCATTCGCTGTGAACGCGAACCAAGACGGGCTCTTCTGCACCCATGATCTGACCATACGCTAAAGCTAGGTGTTCGGTTTCGTCGAAGTCTCTAAAAACGTGGGCCGTGAAGTCTCCGTAGACGGTGGGGATTCGTGCTTGGGATACGGGGTCAACGAGACGTTCGTTCGCTCTCCGATAGCGAATCAGGTCTGCTATTGAGATCAGCAACAGATCATGTTCTTCACAGAATTCTATGAGGTCCGGCAAGCGGGACATAGTGCCATCTTCGTTCACCACCTCAGCCAGAACTCCAGCGGGTTCGCATCCAGCTAGCCGCGCTAAGTCAACGGCTGCTTCGGTGTGGCCGGCGCGCTTCAGAACGCCACCCGGTCGATATCGAAGAGGCAAGACATGGCCGGGGCGAACAAAGTCATGCGGTTCGCTGCTTGGAGATGCCAACAAATTGAGCGTTCGTGAACGGTCGCTTGCAGAGATGCCGGTGGTGGTTCCTTCGGCTGCGTCCACGGTGACGGTATATGCGGTCCTCATGGGTTCGGTGTTGATAGCCACCATTAAGGGCAAGGCGAGATCATCGAGTTTTTCACCGGTCATTGGCGCACATAAGACACCGGACGTGTAACGAACGAAGAATGCGATAGTTTCCGGCGTCGCGTGTTCCGCTGCCATAATCAGGTCGCCTTCATTTTCGCGGTCTTCGTCATCGACCACGACTACAATTTCGCCCCGACCAATAGCTTCAATGGCGTCCTCCACCGCAGCCAATGGAGAATCAGGATCTCCGGATTTTTGATTCCTTGATTTGGGCATCGCTCTGAACCTCTTCGGTGCCTTTTACTACTGGCTTTCAGTGTGGGGGGCTAGGAGCCGTTCGACATACTTGGCAATTACATCAACTTCTAGATTTACGTTATCGCCCTCAACATAGGTTCCGAGGGTGGTTACTTCGAGGGTATGTGGAATTAAAGCTACTGAAAACGCCTGGTCCTTGGTGTCGAAACAGGTCAAACTCACTCCGTCCACCGTTACAGAGCCCTTCTCCACAAAGTAACGCTCGAGATTTTTCGGGATTTGTATTCGTAAATCCGGTCCGGGTTCGAGAACGGTGCCAACCCCATCAACATGACCTTGGACCATGTGCCCCCCTAAACGGTCGCTAGATCTCACTGCGCGCTCCAGGTTCACAGGATCACCAGGCTGCAAACGACCTAACGAAGTTCGGCTAATTGTCTCAGCTACTACGTCCGCTTCCCACCAGCCGTCCCCGATAGCGACGACTGTCAAGCAGCAGCCGTTCACCGATATCGAGTCATCGATTTTTGTGTCCTGGGTAACCGTTTGCGCTGCGAAACGGTAACGATCGCCTTCGTTGTTGACAAAAGACCCAAGCTCTTCGATCAATCCGGTAAACATCAATCTCCTTCTAGTGGTCGAAGCTCGACACGGATGTCAGTTCCTATGCTGCGAATGTCGCGAATGTTGCCGCGCCATAGATCTGCCATTGTCGCAGAACCTGGACCTTCAAACACTGGTCGCCCGTCATCACCGCCCATCAATGCGGGCGCAATGTAAAAGATGTACTCATTCACCAAGCCTTCGGAATGGAATTGAGATGCCACACTCGCCCCTCCTTCAACGAGAAGATCAACGACACCTCGGTCGCTAAGGTCGCGGAGAAGGGCACCTAACTCTCCCTCAACTTCCCAGCAAGGATGCACCGCTGAATTAGGAGGGGCTTGGCCCAAGACGATTCGCTGGGGGTCCGAACCTGGCACTAGGCGTGTTGTTAATGACGGATCGTCAGCTCGCACAGTTCCGGCACCGACCAAAATTGCGTCACACCTTGCTCGCAGTGAATGCACATCGCGCCGGGCCTCTTCGCTAGTGATCCATTCTGATGAACCGTCTGGGGCCGCGATTCTTCCGTCGAGAGTAAGAGCTATCTTGAGCACCACCCACGGCATTCCAGTCGCACGCTGGTACAAGTAGGGTTCTAGTTGCGCCTCCACTAACTCTCGCTGAACTCCTGAGACAACCTCAAGACCGGCGTCGCGAAGCGCCTGCAGTCCCTTACCTGAAACTTTCTGGTCGGGGTCCTCAACACCGACCAATACACGGCTGAAACCCGCTTCAACTATGTGATCTACGCATGGAGAAGTTCTTCCCACATGACAACAAGGTTCAAGAGTTGTGGCCAGCGTCGCTCCCCTGGTCGTTTCACCGGCGAGATCGATCGCGACCCTTTCCGCGTGAAGACCTCCCGGCGGTCGAGTGGCCCCGTCATATAACCGGCCGTCCGAGCCAAGCACTGCGGCTCCTACCCAAGGATTAGGAGCTGTCGTACCTCTGACGGCAGCTGCGTTTTCTATAGCCCTATCCATAAGGTCGGCGTCGGAAGGAGGATTGGAGGTATTCACCGTTAATGCAGCCGTTCACCGTGAAGTAACCGCAAAGCATGAGGTAATACGTCAGCGACCGCCTCATAACACTCCACGCACCCCGCCGTTGACCCCGGGGTGTTAATAATGATGGATCCTCCTACGATCCCAGCGATACCTCGGGATAGTCGACCCAACGGATTTATTAGTCGCATGGCTTCCGCTATTCCGGGTGCCTCTCTTTCTATTACTAGCCGTGTTCCTTCCGGGGTTAGATCTCGTTCCGTGAAGCCTGTTCCGCCTGTAGTGACTATCAACCCGCGAAAGTCATTTGTAAGGTCGGCAAGAGCTTCTGCAACGTTTTGCACACCGTCTGCCACCACCTTGTGCTCAACGACTTCATAGTTGTGGGAGTTGAGGGTCACCACTAGCGCTTCGCCGCTTCGGTCCTCCCTAACCCCTTCAACCACTCCATCGGACACGGTCAACACTTTGGCCAGCAAAGATTCATCGTGCCCACCAGAGGTATGTGAATGATGTCCAGATTCATTGCCTTTTTCGTCTGAGGGCATATTCGGAGGCTACCGCTCTGACCTGTCAAGCATCGAACCGTATTGAGGAAGTAGGTTCTGGGTATGAGTTACGCCAAAGATCGCACATATTTAGATGCCGATAGTCATCTAATGGAATTGCCCGACTTTTTGACCGCTCACGCTGATCCAGCGATTCGCGATCGGATCCCCAAGATTGATTTCGATGCTGGAGCGCGGAGCAGTGATTCTTGGGAAGAAGCAGCAAAAACCGGGGCTCACTCTCCCGAAACGGTTGCCGAATTAGTTGCTCTCGGAGATGGCCTCATTGCCGGCCCAAAGGGCTACTACGCGCTGGGAGCCTTTAACAAAGACGAACGTCGAATGGCGTTAGATCTACTTGGGTTCGACCAACAGTTTGTTTTCTCAACATTTAGCGCGCCCATTGCGTTCGACCCTAAAGCAGACCTAGACATCCGTTATGGCGCAACGCGAGCACATAACCGAGCGATGGCCGAATTCTGTTCTGACGATCCGCGCCTTATCGGAGTTGCTTTACTTCCACTCGACGAGCCAGAAAAATCCATAAGGGAAATCGATTTCGCGATATCTGAAGGACTAGGAGCTGTGTGGGTGCCTCATAGACCCGCAGGCGGGGGCTCACCCGGACACAACGACCTAGACCCTGTGTGGGCACGTTTGGCTGAGGCAGGAATCCCATTTCTGTTGCATGTCGGCGGCAATCCGCTACAAATCAAACCCGACTGGATGAATACAGGTCGACCAATTCCGACAGATTGGATCGGCGGCGGTGAGAACGTTCGAGGCAAAGATATGATCGCCCTTCACCATGCCGCGGAGACCTTTGTTGGGGCGATGGTTTTAGACGGCGTCTTGCAACGACACCCTGACTTACGCGGTGGTGTAATCGAGCTCGGAGCTGGCTGGGTACCCGCTCTCCTGCGCCGTTTAGATTTGATCGCTCAAATTTGGAAACGGTCAGAATCCGACTTAGCGGCACTAAAGACGGCCCCGTCAGAGTTGATCTCTCGCCAAATGGCCTTCACGCCCTATCCCTTCGAAGACGTCGGCGCCATGATTCGCGAATCGAACCCTGATTTGTATCTTTTTTCCTCTGATTACCCTCATATAGAAGGGGGACGAAACCCTTTAGGTCGCTTCGAAACTTCACTAGAAGGCATGAGCGACGAAGTACAAAGCAAATTTTATTCACAAAACATGGCCACGCTCTTGGGTTCATAACTATCGCAAAGTGACCCGGTCGAAACACCTGGTCTTCGGGTTTCCAAAGGAAGGTCTAGTGAAAGACGTCAACTTTGACGCTCAAACCGTCCGAGTGGCACTACACATTCTCGCGGTCTGTGTCTGGGTTGGCGGACAGATCGTCGTAGGGGCAATTGTCCCTGCGCTCAAACGAGCGAATCCTGATGCCGTAAGGCATGTCACAAGGGCATTCGGACGCATCGGCTGGCCATTTTTCGGGCTCGCCATTTTCACCGGCATTTGGAACATGCTGTCTTTACCGGGAACCAGCGCAAGCTGGAATGCATTACTGGGCATCAAGATGCTCCTTGTCGCAATTTCAGGCGCAGGCGCTTGGCTCCACCAGTCAACTACCAGAGTTTCTGTGCGCGGAGCGAGCGCTGGAGTAGCTCTTCTAACTTCCCTAGCTGCGCTCGCAATAGGGGTCATGCTCTCCGGTTAGCAGGTGTTCGGAAGCCTCCGAGTCGCATCAGTCTCAGCAGCGATCTAGTCTCGGCTTGTGACTTACACCTGTTTTGACGTTGAGACCAAAGACGACATCGCCCACATCCGCATGATCAGGCCAGACAAGGCAAATTCCATGATTCCGGAGTTCTGGGATGAGCTGCCACAAATCGTTAACCAACTCTCAGAGGGAAACGATGCCAGAGCAATCGTTCTCTCGGCGGAGGGGCGACACTTTTGTTCAGGTATGGATCTCAGTGTTTTCGCCGACAACAACGATGTAAGCGTTCAAAGCAACGCGAAACACATCAGCCGCCAGCGAGCAAGTTTCCGCACTACTGCGTTGCAGTTACAGAGAACATTTAGCTGCCTCGAAGAGAGTCGGTTACCTGTCCTGTCTGCAATCCAAGGAGCCTGCATCGGCGGTGGCATAGACATGGTGTCTGCAACAGACCTTCGATATGCAACCAAGGACGCCTTCTTTTGCATTCAGGAAATCAACATAGGCATGACTGCTGACGTTGGCACCCTGCAACGAATGCCAAAACTAGTGCCAGAGGGGGTGGTACGGGAGTTGGCCTACACAGGTCGCAACATGTCCGCTTCAGAGGCAAAAGAACGCGGTTTCGTCAATGAAATTTATGAAGACCAAGACGCTATGGACGACGCAGTTCTCGAAATCGCCAAAGAAATAGCATCGAAAAGTCCAATGGCTATTTGGGGCACCAAACAGACCCTTAATTACGGCCGTGACCATTCGGTCGCCGACAGTTTGGAATACATCGCTACTTGGAATGCAGCAATGTTTGACCCAGACGACATGGCCGAGGCGTTCATGGCTCAAACAGAGAATCGTGACGCCGAGTTTCCAGATCATCGACCCACCCGTAAGGGAATCTGAGGACAATCATGGAAAAGCTCTGGCAACTAAGCGCCAACGATCTAGCAAGCGGCATCCGAGAAAAGAAGTTTTCAGCAAGAGAGGTAGTTTCTTCAGTTCTTGAACGAATCGCCGCAAAAAACCCAGAACTCAACGCCATCACTGTTGAGTTCCCTGAAGAAGCTCTATCGGCAGCTGATGCTGCAGATGAGGCCATCGCTGCTGGCCAGACCCTAGGACCATTGCATGGTGTGCCGGTAACCATCAAAGAAAACATTGACGTTGCGGGCCAGGCAACACCCAACGGAGTTCCCGCCTTCGAAGGCCTAATTGCGTCCGCAGATGCTCCTTTGGTGAAGAACCTCCGAGACGCCGGGGCAATTGTCATCGGCCGAACGAACGTACCGGAGTTTTCAATGCGGGGGACCACCGTGAACCCGCTGCGTGGCCGCACATATAACCCCTGGGACGTCGACGCAAGTCCAGGCGGCTCCTCGGGCGGAGGTGGGGCCGCCGCCGCCGCGGGTTTCGGACCTTTGCACCACGGAAATGACATCGGTGGCTCACTTCGTTTTCCAGCGCTTGCTAATGGGATCACCACCGTCAAACCAACCAACAATCGCATCCCCGTATATAACTCCACCGCCCCAGCAGAACGAGGTCCCCTATCCCAAGTCATGTCGGTTCAGGGCATCATGACCCGAGACGCCAGAGATTTGGCTCTTGCCACGGAGGTAATGATTCAACCAGATGCGAGAGACCCTCTATGTCCACCAATTCCTTGGCGTGGCACCCAGTTAAACGACCCGATAACCATTGCCGTGACTAAAGACCCATGCGGTTACGCCATCCATGAAGGAATCCTCGATCTAATTGACCAAGCCGCTGACGCTTTGCGCGATGCGGGTTACCGCGTAGTTGAAGTCTCCACTCCGTCAGTCCAAGAACCTTTCAACGACTGGTTTCGAACCCTAATGACCGAAATGGATGTAGCTCTATGGCCTCTAATCGTCGAATACGGCAGCGACGAAATAAAGACGACCTTTGATTACTTCTTCCAAATGGGAGAAGTACTTGAGTTAGACGGCTTCATTCGCGATTTCGGCGAGCGAACGAGAATGATGCGAGAGTGGAACCTATTCTTAGACGAATACCCGCTAGTGCTCACCCCTATCTACATGAATCGGCTCTACGACTGGGACTACGACCTGCAAAGTTTCGATGCATGTAAGGATTTCCTTGAGGCTTCCAAATACTCAATGGCCATCAACTATCTGGGTTTGCCCGCAGGCGTGATAGGTACCGGAATAGTTGAGGATCGGCCGGCCGCCGTACAAATCGTCGGCCAGCGGTACAGAGAAGACTTGATCTGCGACGCTCTAGAGGCTTTGCAGGAGCGTTGCGGCCGACTCGTCGATCAGCTTTGGGCGAAAGAAGAGCTCTGAACCATTGACCCCGCATCGGCCCTTAGATCCAGGGTAACTTTTTCTGATGACCTCCTTACGACTAGTTCCTCTTGAGTGCGGTTGGCTATCCACAGCGGCTTCATCTGTGGTCGCCGGACTAAGCGGCAACGTGGAATTACCCATACCTAGCTGGCTAGTCATTCACCCCAGTGGCCAGACCGTAGTGTTCGATACAGGTCTTCATCATGAGCTCGTAGAAGGTGTTGCCGCTCGATACCCGCTGATGGCTCGCCAATTCGTGTCTCGCTTCACACCTGAAGACAAGGTCTCTGAACGCCTTCAACAAGTCGATATAGACCCATCGGGGGTAACCAACATCGTCTTCAGCCATCTTCATTTCGACCATTGCGGTGGTACTTCTTTACTACCTAACGCTCGCATCATTGTTCAAGAAGCGGAGTGGAAGTCAGCGCATCACCCCAAATTGATTGAACATGAGGTCTACAACCCTGCTGATTTTGACCTAGGTCACGACGTGCTAAAGGTTGAGGGTACTCACGACGTCTTCGGAGACGGCTCAGTCGTTTGCATTCCAACTCCGGGGCATACCGCTGGCCATCAATCCCTTCGAGTCAACTTGGAAAGTGGCCCCGTCGTCTTAACGGGAGACTGTGTTTACTGGGAACAAGTGCTCGAAGAAATGCTGCTTCCGCCTTTTGGTTTTGACCACCAGATGCAACTCGATTCGATGCAGAAGCTAAAACAGCTCCGAGACGAGGACGGTTGTCGACTTCTATACGGACACGATCAGGCTCAATGGGCCCACCTAACTCAGTCTTCGGCGGGGATAACTTAATCGGGTTGTGAACTCAACCATCGCTGTCTTGACATGCGGTACAAGGCGTGACGCCTCAGATCACTATCAGGATCGATCATTGGATGATCAAAGTCGTCTTCTGCGTTTCGAACCATTCCAAGCCGCTCCATCACAGCTATAGATCGAAGGTTTTTTAGCGATGCGAAACAAAGCAATTCGTCTAGATCTAGTTGGTTGAAGCTGTAGTCCAAAACTCGGCGCGCTGCTTCACTGGCGTAGCCCATTCCCCAATAATCGCGACCTAAACGCCAACCGATATCGATACAAGGAGTGAACGCTGCGTTCCATTGAGGAACAGAAAGCCCTACACAACCGATAAATGGTCCCTGCGTGCCCTTTGCAGAGCGAAGCTCAACGGCCCAAAATCCATAGTCTCGTTCTTCCAAACCTAGCTGCATAGTTTCTGCATATAGATCACTCTGATCCGCACTTAAAAGCGATGGGAAATACCTCATAACTTCAGGGTCGGAGTTCATCAACGCAAACGGGCGTCGATCATCAGGAGCCCAATGGCGCAAGGTCAAACGCAGAGACCGAAGCTGTGGCGCCGGCATACCTCTACTGAGTCAAACGATAAAACCGGCGAGCGCTTCCAGAGAACAACTCGCTTCGCTCCGCGCTGCTCCATCCGGCTTCGTCTGCAATCCTCTGGAAGGCGTTAAACAACACCGTGTAGGAGCAACCTTGTTTATCGACTGGGAAGTTGCTTTCGAACATGCATCGGTTGGGACCAAAAGTGTCGACGCAGTGCCGAATGTCCTCACTCCAAAGTTCAGCTACGTGTTCGGAGCTTGGAGCCTCGGGTAGACGATTTAAGCCCACTCCGTAGATACTCATTCCTATTCCGCCCACCTTGACCATCACGTGCTCGTGTTCAGCAAGCTTCTCAAGAGCTGGCCTGAGGGTGGCTCGAACTTCTTCGCGGGCTCCAGCGTAAGGGCCAATTCCAAGCGGCCCGCCTAAGTGGTCCAGGACCACGGGCGTATCGGGCACAGCTTGCACTAGCTCCACTAACTCTTCTACCTGAGGGTGGAACATCCATGCATCGAAGCTGAAACCCATTTGTCCGAGTTTGGCAAATCCAGCGCGGAAATCTGCGTGGCCCAACAAACCGGGAGGCGGTTTCGTGTGCGACTCGCGGATCTGGTCACTGGCGTCCCATGCATTGGCATGACGAATCCCGCGAAATCGGCCACCGCCGGCCGCGTCTTGGGCGGCCAGTACTTCTTCAACCGCTTCGCCCCTAGCCAAATCAGCAAATCCTACGATTCCTGCAATTTCCGCCCCATCACTCTCCATCGACAACTCAGCTTGCTGTCGCACGAACTCGATTTCTCCGACAGGTCGGAGGTGTTCGGGACCGTCATCTTTGTACTCGGCGCTGCACTCAACAAAAACTGTTTGCGCGACGTTATGACTCGAACCCGTATCTAAATGGAGGTCCGGCAACAGATAGGTCCCTGTTGGGAAGTCCCATAAGTGATGATGCGGGTCAACTATTTCTTCATCGGGATCGATCGCTTCTTCGATCGTGCTTGCTAGCCACTCAGATTTATCCATAGCGGTACTTCCTAGACAGTTATCGGCGACACTGGAGACGCTAGCCAACCTTCACCACGGCCGCCCCCAAGTTTCCCAATCGAACGGCTCAATACCATCTTCGGTAAGTTTCCAAATCGAGGCTTCAACGTCGCCATCAACAATGTCGAGAAAGCCAACGGTGCCCAGTTGAACTGAAAGGTTGTGCGGAAAAGTAGGCGAACCCGGGTTGACGCATAGGACTCCGTCAATGGTGGTGATGTGCTCAACGTGAGTGTCGCCATACACGACGACATCTAAGGTCGTGACGTCAAAGTGTCTATTGATCGCATCTAGAACCCCATAAGTGGGCAGTTCTGGGATCGGCATGTGGTGAGTTAATCCCACAGTCAAATGTCCGAACTTGTGCACCCAAGATGGAGCCAATAATGGGTGCGTCGGTTGAATATCGCGACCTGATGAACCATCGTCTCCATTTCCTCGCGCTGCCCAGGTGGGCGCTATTTGATGAAGTTTTTCTACGACGGAGATCTCGTAGATGTCTCCGGCATGCAAAATTGCTTCGCAGCCTTCGAACGCTTCGTAGACCTGGGGCCAAAGTTCGGGGCCGGCCTCGGGGATATGTGTGTCAGAAACTAGGCCAATTCGCATGAAACATCCTTCACTGTCGCCGCCTCCACTGGAACACTGCCATGCCATCAGTCCCATGGTCGTGAGGCAGAACAAGTCCCCCTTGATGATGTTCTCGCCATGGCGGTTGGGTCACGGGAATAATTTCAGCATTTTCATGCCTTACGTCAAATTCAAGCGGAACTTGAACTGTTTCTTCTGGTGTAACGGTACAAACGCTATATGTCAGCACTCCCCCGGGACGTAGAAGGCGAAACGCCTCATCTAACAATGTCGCTTGAATGCCTACCAGACGCTTGATCGCTTGCTCAGAAATTTGCCAACGAGCGTCACTGCGGCGACCTAAAGCACCGAGACCGCTACATGGAGCATCGACCAAGACTGCGTCCGCACAGTCATTACGAAAGGGCGATTCACTACCATCGCTCACCACAACCTGAGTAGCTGGCCGATACTTCTGGACTACTTCCCGCAGCACTCTTGCGCGCGCAGGGTCGACTTCGTTGGCAAAGACTGGAGACCAACGCGCACCCAGCGCAGTAGTTTTCCCTCCAGGCGCCGCACATAGGTCGATGAATTGCCCCCCGTTGTCACCTGCAGCATCAATGACTTCGACTACCCATTGTGAAGCTTGCCCTTGGACGTAACCATCCGCTCTAGGTTCCGGCCGTTCAGGTGTGTTCATGGCGATTAGAGACTCGCGGCCCTCCTCGCCCCAAGCACCCACAAAAAGATTCCAAATCCAATCTGGGTAGCTAAATTGCACAGCGCCACTCGGCCATACCGCATCGCTTTGCGCGACTTTCCTCAGGACTGCATTGACTAAACCTCGCGCTCTTCGGGGCGCTACGTCAACCGTGTCGTTGACAGCGGCATGAGGTGGGGTCCCAAGGTGTAAGAGCTGGTGCACACCCATTCGCAGCGCCGAGCGAACATCTTCATCTAATTTTCGTTGTATATACGGCCCCATCGCGTGATCTACAGCCCGCCGCATCCGAGTCGTACCTTGAACCAACTCAGTGACAAAGGCTCTATCCCTAACACTTAGGGCCCTCCCATCTTTAGATAGTGCCGTTGCCAGAGCGGTATTAGCTCGCGCTCCCTCGCCGATTTCAGTCAATACCCGAGCGGCCAACTGTCGACTAGTTATTGGCTTCACGTTCCTAAATACACTTCGTCTCCGAGGCGAGCTCCATTGATCCAGTCCACGGCATCTAACCGCGACTTTCCTTCTGGTTGCACAACTAACAGTTGCAGGGAATCTTTACCTGTTCCGACGACGTCTTTGATTAGCCGGCCTGCTTCGCTTTCGCCTTCAATAACATTCGCTTGGTGCACCTTTAGTGAAGATGAGTTAATCGTCGTCCAGGCGCCACCCACTCTAATAACGCGACTCAGCTCAGATGCCGAGAGCGCCCAATCAAGCTCAAGGTCTGATCTAAACAATTTTTTGGCAATAGTCACCTTGCCCTCTTGGGGCTGAGCATTACTTAATCCATGTTGCAAAGCGGCCACTAGTTCTTCAGCTCCTAAGGCGGCTAGTTCCTCGGTCAGTTCCGACGCTGTTATTTGCTCATCAATTGGTATCTCTCGTTTCCTGTAAACGGGTCCTGCATCTAGTTCCGGCTCAAGCCCCATGATGCAGATTCCGGTACTTTGATCACCCGCAAGAATGGCACGTTCAACCGGCGCTGCTCCTCGCCAGCGAGGAAGTAAGGAGAAGTGAACGTTCACCATCGGCAACTTCATTAAAAACTCCACACCGATTATTTGGCCGTAAGCAACAACAACCCCGCAATCAGCCTCTACGGACAAAGCGTCGGAAATCTGATCTGTCACCGGTATGCCAAGGTCCAGTGCAGCCTTCTTCACCGGAGTCGGAGACGGAGCTGCCCTACGCGTTCGCCGACGATCAGGCATCGAGACCACCAAGGGAATTTCGAATCCTGCCTCGACCAACTTCAGCAGCGGAGGAACTGCGGCATCAGGGCTACCGAAATAAACCAGGGAACGCGGATGTTCGGGCGGTGTAGGCAGAGCGATGCTCACGGCAATGCAATGTCAGCTCTAGTTGTGAAATCTTGGTGCCGTGAACTTTGGATATCGCGCCACTGGCGAAGTGCTGCTTTGCGGTCGTCGCGTTCTAAGTGGTCGAGAAGAAGTACACCGTCTAGGTGGTCCAGTTCGTGTTGAAACAACCGGGCTAGAAGCTCGTCGGCTTCTATCGAAACTTCATTTCCGTCCAGGTCGCGTCCAACAAGGTGAACCTCTTTAGGGCGAATAATTTCAAAAGATAATCCCGGAACTGACAAACAACCTTCGTGGAAGCTCCATTCGCCATCGGAATCAACGATTTCTGGGTTGACTAAAGTTTCTGGACCTTCCCCGATGTCGTATACGAATAGCCGCTTCTGAATTCCTACTTGAGGTGCCGCCAACCCAATTCCTTCGGCCTGATACATCGCTGGGACCATATCTTCGACCATCTTGGCGATACGACCGTCAATATCCTCAATTGACGCCGCCGTTTGCCGGAGAACCGGGTCTCCCATCAGACGTATCTGGTAACTCATAGCACTGCCTAGGTTACCGGCCTTAGACACTCAGGCTCTAAGCGGATTGATTTCAATACGGAGCCTTCCCGAAGGTCGGTCTACATTTTTTAAATGATCGACTAGTTCTTGTCGGTCATCGCAACGGATTCGCCATCTGTTTTCGTTAGCGGGCCTTATCTCTAGACCTTCCGGACTTCCTAACCGTTGAATGAACTGATCAGCTGACGCTCCCGAAATTATCGCCCAATGCGCCTCAGGAGGTTGTCGAAGCTGCTTACGGACCTCTAACTCGGTTCGCGCCAGCGATCCAGGGTCCGCGTTCACCGCCGCCTGAAGCACTGGGTGTTGAGGGATTCGTGTCTGAACTACAACACGACCCCCCTTATCGCGGCTACCCACTAAACGAGCTGCTTGAATCAGCAAAGACATGGCCTCTTCTCCTGCTCTATAACGCGGAGCTAAGAGTTCCTGATCAAAGTCCAGGAATGCCACCGTGTCGGCACTTTCAACTCGATGCAGCACTGCTTCAGTGCCAACGTATAAGTCCGCTGTATTTGGTAAAGCTTCGGTAGCTGCTGTTACTTCAGTGACCGGTCGGCGAGAAAGGCGTTCTAATTCCTGGGCGACACCAGTTACGCCCAACTTGACTCGTCGAAACTTTGTGGATGAACACTCAGAACACACCGCGGGCCTTTCATCGCCGTCAAACGGGTGGACGAGGCGGTCTCCCTCTAGTCCCAAGGGTTTACCAGTCTGTTCTGATCGGGCTAGCTCACCGCATTGTGCGCAATAGGCAAACCGGGCTCGTCCCTTTCGGTTTAAAACGCATACGACTTGGCGACCAGTGCTCAATGTTCGAGATAGATGCTGTGAGCACCACGAACCTGCAGAAGGTGGCTCATCTCGAAGGTCAACCAGGTCGACAATGGGCCATCCTGCTCGCTCAGTAGCCCTGTCAGCGGTTAACAACGGAGCTCCGCAAGTCAGAGCCTCTAGAGACGGCGCTGGAGACGCAATTACCCAGCGGGCCCCGTCTCGCTTAGCTCGCTCCAGAACTACGTCACGCGCATGCCAAGTCGGAGCTGCCTCCGATTGGTACGCCTGGTCCTGTTCGTCGAGCACCAACACTGCGTCTAACTCTGTTATGGGTGCCCAGGCAGCCGATCGTGTACCTATGGTGGTTCTTCCACCCGCTGAAGCTCCCCAGTCTCGAGGGTGCAGTGCTACATCGACTCCCGCCCGCTTCATGGCTAATGCAAGACGTTGAGCTCTCGCCAAAGTCGGAACGAGCACTAGCGCCCGTCCCTGAGATGCGGCGGCAATCGCTAGCGAGAAATCATCGCTAGCTGGGGGCATCCGCACCACCGCTCCCCCTCGCCTAAACGACTCCGTAGCTAAATTACTCGGTGCTGTGGCAGGAATAGGACGACCTGCGCTAGGAGTTACAGACGAGACAATCCGAGTGTGGGTTGCGGTGCGCAAGAAGTGCACTCGGCTACCTAGCCACTGCTGACTCGCCCAGGTAGCTAATTCGACAAGGTCCGCAGGAGGTCCAACGCTACTAACTTTCTTTACCTCGCTGAGAGTGACCCCGTCGGGAGGTAGGACATCCAAGGCAGTAATCCATCCCTTCACCCTTCGACCTCGAAGATCGATGCGAACCAAAGTTCCGATGCGAATGGGGACGTCAGGAGAGGCAGCAACCACAGCGTCTGATAGCAAATAGTCGAATTCCTTATCGACAGCTGGTTCGTCAGGAAGAACCCGAACTATTCGCGACACACGCCCATTGTGCTTGAAGGGTGAGACTTCAACGAATCATGCAAGAATTTTATAGACCGAGCGTCGACCGTAGGTCATCGACACGGTCAGTCCGTTCCCACGTAAACAATTCATCGGATGCATCGCGACCAAAATGACCGTAAGCGGCCGTGGGTTGAAAGATCGGCCGTCGAAGGTCCAGGTCCCGTAAGATCGCGGCCGGCCTCAAGTCGAATACTTCGTTGACTGCCGAATTGATACGTTCGGGATCAACATTCTCGGTGCCGAAGGTTTCAACAAGCACCGATACGGGGCGCGCAACCCCTATTGCATATGCGACTTGGACTTCACACCGGTCTGCGGCGCCAGCTGCTACGAGATTCTTGGCCACCCAGCGCGTCGCGTATGCGGCCGAGCGGTCGACCTTAGAAGGGTCTTTTCCCGAGAACGCACCTCCACCGTGTCTTGCGTAACCACCATAAGTATCGACAATAATTTTTCGGCCGGTAAGGCCACAATCACCTACCGGTCCGCCAACCACAAAGTTCCCTGTCGGGTTCACGAAAACTTCAAAGTCATCGTCGGCAAATTCCGCGGGTATGGCTGGTCGTATAACGTGCTCTACCAGGTCAGGCTTGATCATCCCATCTCTATCGATACCCGGGTTGTGCTGACTTGAAACCAAAACGGTCTTTAGTCGGATAGGCCTTCCGTCTTCATATTCAAAAGACACTTGCGTTTTTCCGTCTGGCCTCAGGTACGGAACTTGGCCGGATTTGCGGGCTTCAGTTAATTGTTCAGCCATCCGATGGGCTACATGAATTGGAAGCGGCATCAAAACGTCAGTTTCCCGGCAAGCGTAACCGAACATCATCCCTTGATCCCCGGCACCTTGGCGGTCGAGTTCGTCCTCTTCGCCGGCTTTGCCGCTTCTCACTTCCTCTGAGTCATTAACCCCTTGGGCAATGTCTGGCGACTGTTCATCGAGACTTACCATTACCCCACAAGTGCTTCCATTGAAGTCCAACGAATCTCGGTCATACCCAATGTCGTTGATCGTCTCTCGAACCACAGAGGCGATATCTACGAACCCACTCGTAGTGATCTCCCCTGCTACCACCACCAAACCAGTGGTGACCATGGTTTCGCATGCCACTCGGCTATTTGGGTCTTGTCTGAGCATCGCATCAAGGATGGCGTCAGATATCTGATCCGCCATCTTGTCGGGATGTCCTTCTGTCACCGACTCTGAGGTGAAAGTCCATCGACTCACGCCATCTCTCCTGATCATCTGATTGACTCATCCAAGGCTAGGCCAAAGAGCGTCGCTACACGTAGATCAAGCTATTTCACAAGCATTTGAGTCACAGCATCTAATACTTCATCAGCTATTTGCCGCTTCGACCGAAGAGTGACGTGCTTCTGTTTTCCACCAGCCTCGAGAATCGTTACTTCGTTAGTTTCGTGACCAAAGCCAACTTCTGGAGCTGACACGTCATTGGCGACAATGATGTCAACATTCTTTCTTTGCAGTTTCTCCTGGGCGTGTGAAATCAGTTCTTCAGTCTCTGCAGCGAATCCGACGATTACTTGATCCGGTCGTTTAGCAGCACCCAACGCACTCAAAATATCCTGTGTTTGTTCAAGCACTATTTGGGGCGGTCCAGCGTCTTTTTTGATTTTCCTGTTTGAGACGTCCGCAGGTCGAAAGTCCGCAACGGCTGCAGCCATCACAATCACGTCAGCGTCAACTCGTTGAAATACCGCTTCACTCATTTGTTGTGCAGATTCAACGCGAACAAGGTTAATTCCCGCCGAAAACTCCAAATCGACTGTCGAGATCAGAGTGACATGTGCCCCTCGAGCTAAGGCAGCTTCGGCTAGAGCGTAGCCCTGCTTGCCGGTAGATCGATTACCCACATAACGAACTGGATCTATCGACTCGCGAGTCCCACCCGCTGTCACAAGAACTCTTTTTCCTTGCAGGTCACCACCACTTAACGCACTCTCTATCGTTTCGAAAATACGCTCGGGGTCAGCTAGACGACCCGCTCCCGCGTCCCCACCCGCTAATTTTCCCTCTTCGGCGGGCACCACGATCACACCTCTGTCAACCAAAGTTTTAAGGTTGTCCTGGATGGCAGCGTGTTCCCACATCTCGGTGTGCATCGCGGGGCAAACAACTACCGGAGCTCGCGTTGCGACCAACGTAGCTGTAAGTAAGTCATCGGAAATTCCACTTGCGTAGCTTCCAATGCAACGCGCTGTTGCTGGAGCGACAACAATGAGGTCAGCGGTCTGACCTAGTGTCGTGTGCGGAATCGGGTCCACATCGTCAAAGATTGAGGTTCGAACCGGTTCCGAAGCTAAGGCGTCAAAGGTCGCTCGGCCTACAAACTTTTGTGCACTTTCCGTCATCACTGGAATCACGTGCGCGCCTGAATCAACCAGCATTCGACAAAGCAAAACTGCCTTGTAAGAAGCTATTCCCCCGGTCACCCCCAGGACGATGCGGCGACCTGCCAGCATCGGTGTTATCCCTACTCTTCGTCGGGCACAGCCTCAAGAGCGGCTGCAGCCGCTGCTGCGTCAGCCTCTGCTTGTGCCAGCGCCTCAGCTTCTAAGCGAGCTCTTTCTTCAGGGTCAAACCGCTCATAACCGATTTTGTCTGCTTGGATTTCCTCGAATGCCATGGACAAAGATTTACGTGCAGTGCTTGTGACTTGTGGGGGAACTTCGCTACCCCCACCTTCACCTAAACCCAGGTCATAGGAGATCAATTGGCGTGCTCTTTTGGCCGCAAGGCTCACCAAAGTAAATTTTGAGTCGACCTTTTCAAGCAACGCTTCAAGGCCCGGGCTGATCATGGTGTCTTGCTCATCAGACATATGCGTTACCTCGACAAAATTGGATGACTATAACCGACCCACCATGTTACCAGCGGCCCATTGGCTCCAACGAGCCTTAAAAACATAAGCGTCTATTTCTTTATTTTTTCTGCTCGCGCTGCGGAAATAATCGACTCGATTTCCGCTACGGCCGTCTGGAGTTCCTCATTGAGCACCACTGCGTCGGCCAGGCTGCCGCCAGTTTGTTCTTCCGCCTCTGCGGCATCGAGTCGCTGCTGTATGTGATTTTCACTATCGCCTCTAGATCGCATGCGACGTTCTTGTTCACGCCGATCAGGTGGGACAACTAAGACGACGACTGCGTCCGGTTGCCGTTCCCTCACCGCAACTGCTCCTTGGACGTCTATTTCCAGTAGCAAATCTTTCCCGGCTGGCACGTCGGGAGTAGGAGTTCCGTATCGATAATCAAAGAACGTAGCCCACTCGTAAAAACCGTCCTCTGCTATGCGCTCTACGAATTCATTTTCGGTCACATACACATAGGCGTCTTTGGACTCATTTGGTCTTCGGGGTCGCGTTGTCCATGACCGACTCAAGTGAAGGCTGTCATCTCGTTCCACAAGTTCCGTTACAAGGGTGCCCTTCCCCGCTCCCCCAGCACCACATATAACGAAGACAATTGGAGCTGGATCTTCAGTCACGGTACTCAAATCCTTAACGCGGGTCTGGCAGTTTCAACTTGCAAAGAACGCAACGAGTTGGTCGCGTTGATTTTCCCCGAGTCCTTTCAGCCTACGACTTTCAGCAATGCCCACTTCGGCCATGAGCCGCCGCGCCTTCACTTTCCCGATCTTTGGCATGGACTCTAGTGCGGTGAGAGTTTTCATCTTGCCAACCAGATCATCACTGTCTGCTAGGCGAAGTAGTTCATCAAACGAAACTAGCCCCATCTTCAATTGGTCTTTTGTTTCGGCCCGCACACGACGCGCTGCTGCAGCTTTCTCGAGAGCGGCTTCACGTTGTTTTGGCGAGAGACTCGGCGGGTTTGGCATGGCCGAGCATTCTAACTGGGCAAATGAAGCTGTGGCTCCCTTACTAGATCGCCCGTCCCACTTCATTGGCTATCGCGTCCGCTGCACTCTCGGGATCGTCAGCAGATGTAACTGCCCTACCGATTACCAAAATACCTGCGCCTTGTTGGATCGCTGTAGCCGGGGTTGCAGGGCGGCCTTGGTCGTGGCTCGCAACTCCATCGGGCCTGATTCCTGGGACTACAGTGAGAAGTTCCGGCGCGACTCTAGTTACTTCAACAAGGTCGTCGGCTGCACAAATAACTCCCCCACAGTCCGCCTCTACGGCCGATGTGAGCCTTTGCTCCAGAAGTGCTCTCGGGGCATCTGGTTCTGAGGTCAGTACTGTCACCCCAAGCACCATCGGGGCGGGCAACCCTGCGGCCGCAGCACCTTCATTTAGTCCATGAACAGCTGCAGACAGCATGTCTACGCCGCCCGATGCGTGAACCGTTACGTATGAAACTCCAAGGCTGCCTAAAACCCTCGCCGCCTTTCCTACTGTTGTCGGAATGTCATGCAATTTCAGATCGAGAAACACTTCGTATCCCTGATCGACGAAAGCGCCCACCGCTTCCGGTCCAGCCGCTGAGAAAAGCTCAAGTCCGACTTTGGCAACAGAAAACCAAGGTGACATCCTGCGCCCCAACCGGCCGGCCTCCACGAGGTCGTCGACGTCTAATGCCAGCGCTAGACGAGAGCGAACATCTTCTGAAATATCAAGTGTTTCCATGAGCTGCTCCTACCAAAGAAGTGACTGAACTTATCCGATGCTTGCGGCACCATCGCTCGAGGTTTCGGAGAATTTGCCGAGAGGCTCTCGGGTTCGCGAAGTGAGCTGAGCCCACCTGAACCGCTGAAGCACCGGCTGCCAAAAATTCGACCACGTGTTCCCCTTTGGCTATCCCGCCTACTCCAACTATCGGGATCGGTCCCAGCTTTTCATAGACGTCATATACCGCTCTGAGCGCCACTGGGCGTATGGGTGGACCAGATAGTCCTCCCCCGCCGTTGCCGAGAACGGGGCGTTGCGTTTCTGGATTTATCACCATGCCAAACACAGTGTTTGTCAGGGTGAGAGCCTCAGCGCCGGCGTCCATTGCAGCCCTCGCTATACAAACAATGTCAGTAACGTTGGGACTCAACTTGGCCCAGGTAGGCAACCCTGAAGCAAGCGATGCGCTGATCGCCGCTCGGCAGGAGTCAGGGGCGTGGGAGAACATATCTCCTCTGTCCTCTAGATTGGGGCAACTGACATTGACTTCGACCGCTGAAATCCCTTCAACTCCTTGCAACCGCTTAGCGGCTTCGGCATATTCAGCAACCGTCCTGCCCCAAATACTGACCACTACCCGCGCGTTAAGAGCACGTAAGGCGGGGAGGTCCTCTTGTAACCAGTTCTCAATTCCGGGATTTTGGAGTCCTACTGAATTAATCATTCCTGACGAGGCACCATGAACTCGAGGACTCGGGTTACCTGCCCATGGGTCAACTGAAAGTGATTTCACCACAACTGCACCTAGTTCTGACAGGTCAAAATATGCAGCTAACTCTGCACCGTGGCCTGCTGTACCCGACGCTGTCATTACTGGATTCGGAAGTGTCACCGAGCCAATCTGCACTGACGTGTCACTTGGGGTCACCTTCTTGATTCCTCATAACCTAGGAACTCTTGAAGGGGCTTCACTGTGAGGGGGCTTGACATCCACTCCCTCATTCCTACCGCTGCAGCTCGAGCTGCCGCGACCGTTGTTAAGCAAGGAATTTTGTGTGCTGTTGATGCGAAGCGGATTCGGTAGCCGTCACTTCTCGGTCCCCGTCCTCGGGGGGTGTTGACTACCAGTTTCACTTGGCCAGCGCCTATGAGTTCAACCGCGTCTACTCCAGCACTAATTTCTCGGCCTTCCTCGCTCAGTTTTGCGACGACTGTCTGGACTCGAACTCCATGTTGCTCCAAAAACTTTGCGGTGCCTTCAGTGGCGGCGATTTCGAAACCCATCTCCACAAACCCTTTAGCTGCCTCAAGGCCCTGCTCTTTGTCTCGGTCGGCCAAGGAAAAGAAAATAGTTCCATTGAGAGGTAAACCTTCCCCAGCCGCTATTTGACTTTTTGCAAACGCAAGGCCGAAGGTGACATCTATGCCCATTACCTCTCCTGTGGATCTCATCTCTGGGCCGAGAACCGTGTCAACGTCAGGGAATCGCTGAAATGGAAGTACCGCTTCCTTAACCGCAACGTGACCCTCGCGGATCGCCTCGGGCAGGGCACCGCACGCACGCAAATCTTCGAGCGTTTCGCCTGCCATCACACGTGCCGCCACCTTCGCCAGTTGCACTCCTGTTGCTTTAGCTACGAAAGGTACGGTTCGCGACGCGCGAGGGTTGGCTTCAATAACAAACACTTGGCCCTGTTTAACGGCGAACTGGACGTTTAAAAGTCCGACAACTTCAAGACGTTCCGCCAAGCGTTTTGTGTATTCGATTATTACTTCCTGGGTCTCCGAAGACAGGTTGGGTGGCGGTATAGCGCATGCGCTGTCGCCTGAGTGCACGCCTGCTTCCTCAACGTGTTCCAGAATGCCCCCGAGCAGAAATTCTCCCGTGTGATCTCTGATGGAGTCGACATCTACTTCAGTGGCGTCTTCCAGGAAACGGTCAACAAGAACGGGCCGGTCAGCAGACAGTCCTCCCTCACGCCCTAATCCACCGAAGGCAGTCAGGTCGTCCATAGCCTCCCGTAACTCTTCGAGGTCGTAGACAATTGTCATGGCTCGCCCTCCCAAGACATAGCTCGGTCTCACCAGGGCGGGGAATCCGATTCGGTCACAGATAGCGGAAGCTTGTTCGAATGTGACAGCAGTCCCGCCGGGCGGTTGGGGTATTTCTAATTGGGCGCAGAGCGAATTCCAGCGTTCTCGATCTTCCGCAAGGTCGATCGAATCTGGCGAAGTGCCACATACAAGATTGTCTGGCAGTCCTGAAGCGAGTTTCAGTGGGGTTTGACCTCCCAAACTGACAATGATTCCCGCAGGGTCTTCGGCATCAATGATGTTCAGCACGTCTTCCAGCGTCAACGGTTCAAAGTAAAGCCGGTCAGAGGTGTCGTAGTCGGTGGACACCGTCTCAGGGTTGCAGTTGACCATGATGGTTTCGTAACCGGCCTCTTCGAGGGCGAAACTTGCGTGTACACAGCAGTAATCAAACTCGATACCTTGTCCGATCCGATTTGGGCCCGAACCGAGAATCATCATCCGCGGCCTTTGCCCGGCCCGTATTTCGTCCTCATCTTCATAGGTCGAATAGTGGTAAGGGGTTATTGCGTCGAATTCTGCTGCACATGTATCGACTGTTTTAAAGGTTGCTGCAACTCCCTGAGCAAGTCTCGCTGAGCGGATATCGCTCTCATCGACTTGCATCAAGTACGCGAGTTGAGCGTCAGAGAAACCTAGCTGTTTCGCCCGTCGCCAACCGCGACGGCTTAACGAGGAACAGTCCGTTTCTTCGAGGTGAACTCGTTCTTCGACAATTGCCTGCATCTGATCGAGAAACCATGGATCAATGTGACACGCGCCGTTGATCTCCTCGATTGTGACGTCACGTCGCATGAGTTCCGCTATTTGGAAGAGCCTCTCAGGAGTCGGGACCGAGATCTGCGAAAACAGCTCGTCGGTGTCTTGCTCTATATATTGCTGCTCCCCTGAGTCGGCGTTTAGACCCATACGTCCTTGTTCTAGGGAACGAATACCTTTTTGAAGACTCTCCGGGAAGGTACGCCCGATCGACATTGCCTCTCCAACGGATTGCATTTGCGGGCCGAGAACCCCAGATGCCCCCGGAAGTTTTTCAAAAGCCCAGCGAGGAATCTTAGTGACGACGTAATCAATTGTTGGTTCGAAGCTCGCTGGGGTTTTCTCAGTGATGTCGTTGGTAATTTCATCGAGTCGGTACCCAACGGCTAAACGCGCCGCAATCTTCGCGATTGGAAATCCCGTGGCTTTAGAGGCAAGAGCTGAACTCCGGCTCACCCGCGGGTTCATTTCGATAACTACTTGTTCTCCTGTTTCAGGGTGAACAGCAAATTGAACGTTGGAACCGCCGGTTTCAACTCCAACCCGGCGTATGCAAGCGAAAGCCGCATTTCGCATCTCCTGATATTCGACATCAGAGAGCGTTTGTGCAGGCGCAACGGTTATTGAGTCACCTGTATGGACTCCCATTGCATCAACGTTTTCGATCGAACAGATCACTACGCAGTTATCGGCGTGGTCTCTCATGACCTCTAGTTCAAATTCTTTCCAGCCTTTGATTGATTGCTCTATCAAGATCTCAGAGATGGGGCTCGCTTCTAGACCAAGTGCTGCAACGCGTTCAAATTCTTCTGGCGTGTGGGCAAAAGCTGTTCCTTTTCCGCCGAGAATGTAGGCGGGGCGGATAATGACGGGAAGCCCGATGTCTTCTATGACTGTCATGGCTTCGTCCATGTTGTGCGCTATCCCCGATCGGGCGCATCGCAAACCAATTTCTTCCATGGCTCGCCGAAAAAGATCTCTGTCTTCGGCGGTTGCAATCGCCTCGCCGCTCGCCCCAATCATCTCGACGCCATACTGTTCGAGGACACCTGACTCAACCAGTTCTGTCGCTAGGTTGAGAGCGGTCTGACCCCCGAGAGTTGGCAGGATTGCGTCCGGTCTTTCGCGTTCGATGATGGCGGTAAGGACGTCAAGTTCAAGCGGTTCGATATAGGTCGCGTCGGCAAATTCGGGGTCCGTCATGATCGTTGCGGGGTTCGAGTTCGCCAGGATTATTCGGTAACCCTCATCTCGCAGCACTCGACAGGCTTGGGTACCGGAATAGTCGAATTCGCAAGCCTGCCCAATGACTATCGGGCCAGACCCAATAATAAGAATGCTTTCAATGTCATCGCGTCTTGGCATCAGCTGTTACTCCCGTTGAAAGAAGCCATTAGCTCCGCGAATTCGTGAAATAAATACCTCGAGTCGTGAGGTCCTGGGCTTGCTTCTGGGTGGTATTGGACACTGAACGCGGGAATGTCCTTACATCTCAGACCTTCAAGGGACCCATCGTTAAGGCATACGTGAGTTTCGGTAACTCCTGGCACGGAACCCGCTTCAATGGCGAAGTTGTGATTTTGGCTGGTGATTTCTATTCGGCCGCTTTCGACGTTACGTACTGGGATGTTGCCCCCATGGTGACCGAACTTCATTTTGTATGACTTTCCTCCAAGCGCCAAAGAAAGAATCTGATGCCCAAGGCAAATTCCAAAGATCGGAACTTTACCAAGCAGGTCTGCCAGGGATTGGACTATCGGACCAGCCATTGTTGGGTCCCCCGGGCCGTTAGATAGGAATACCCCGTGAGGCTCGAGGGCAAGCACTTCGTCGCTAGGCGTGTTTGCAGGAACAACTATTACGGTTGCTATTTCTGACAGTTGTTCGACAATCGACTTTTTTATCCCTAGGTCATATGCAACAACCCGCAATGGGCCGTCTCCTTCTTGATACGAATGCCTAGTAGTTACTGCTCCAACAAGGTCAACGCCATCGGTTCCAGGTTCGGCTTCGGCTGCCGCCGTTAAGCGAGCTACCGATGCAGATCCAAATGCGCCCGGCATAGCTCCATTTTCGCGGACGTGTCGCGTGAGTCGCCGCGTATCGACTCCAGCAATCCCTGGTACCCCTTGGGATCGCAAGTAGCTATCTAAATCTGCTTCGCTTCTCCAATTAGATCGTCTCCTGGCCATTTCACGCACGACGACCCCTCTACAAAAGGGCTGTTTTGCTTCGTTGTCATCCGTCGTCACGCCGTAGTTTCCGATGTGGGGATAGGTGAAGTTGATGATTTGACCCGCATATGAAGGGTCAGTAATAACCTCTTGGTAGCCGCTCAAGACGGTGTTGAACACGACCTCACCGGAAGTCATTTCAACTTCAGCACCAATCAATTCGCCTTCGAACGTTGCTCCGTCGGCGAGCACCAATGCTCCTTCCCGGATGGTATTCATCTGATCACCTGTTTGTTCATTCTCGGAATTTCACCTACCTGGTTTCTATTTTCTTTATCCATCTCAATCGATCTCTATGCCTGAACCGAGGAGCCTGAAGAGCACTGCCATGCGAACCGCTACCCCGTTGGTCACTTGTTGTTGCACCAATACGTTTGGCCGTTTATCTAAAACAGCGTCTGCTATTTCAATTCCGCGATTGACTGGTCCGGGGTGGGTGATGACCACTTCGGTTCTCAGTTTGTCGGCCCTGCTTTCGGTCATCCCGTAACGATCGATGTAGTCGTCAATCGAAATCAGGGAGTCGTCAGTGATGCGTTCTTTCTGAATTCTGAGTAGACCCACCACATCAAGGTCGGGCAGAACCGCGTCCAAATCATTGGAAACTGCAACCGGCCATTCAGAAACATCATCTGGCACGAGTGCTTCGGGTGCAACGACAGTGATTTTGGCCCCAAGGCTGCTATACGCGGCCACATCAGTTCGAGCGACACGACTGTGTTTGATGTCTCCAACTATTCCTACGTGAAGGCCTGAGAGAGATGCCTGAGTGCCTGCAGCTCCGTTGAAGTGTTGACAAAGGGTGTAAGCGTCGAGGAGTCCTTGCGTAGGGTGCGCATTTAGTCCATCGCCCGCGTTGATTACCGAAATTGTTTCGCCCACCGCCTCCGCGATATCTCCCGGGAGCCCACCTGAACCGTGCCGGATAACAAGCGCGTCAACGCCGAAGGCCCTAATTGTTTCAACCGTATCTTGAAGAGATTCGCCCTTTGACAGAGACGACGTATGAGTAGGAAAGTCCAAAACATCAGCGGAGAGCCGCTTCGCTGCTAGGTCAAATGACATTCGGGTACGTGTTGAATCTTCGAAAAAGATCAGTGCCACAGTTCGGCCTCTTAGAGCCGGAACCTTCGGAATTGGCCTTTGACACACTTCAACAAATCTGTCGGTGAGGTGCAGCAATTCCCTCATTGCTTCGGTGTCTAGGTCCTTGAGGTCGATGAGGTGATTGCTCATTTTCTCATCTCTCCCAGGAGCACCCCTTCGAGGTTGACGTCAACAACCTCGTCGCGACGAGTTGGCAGATTTTTTCCGACGAAATCGGGTCGAATCGGGAGCTCTCGATGCCCGCGGTCGATAACAACAGCTAGTTGCACGGCGCGGGGCCGACCAAAATCAGTCAAAGCATCTAACGCGGCCCGGATAGTTCTGCCAGTGAAGAGGACGTCGTCCACCAGAACCACTATTTTCCCTCCAAGGTCAATTTGGATGTCGGTTTCGGCTTCGGGCATGACAGGTCTTAGTCCGATGTCATCGCGATATAGCGCTACGTCGAGGGTGCCGATAGGAACATCAACATCATCAATTTCAAACATCATGCGAGCAATGAGTTGCGCTATCTCAACTCCGCCGGTTTGGAGCGCTACGAGCACTACATCTTCAAGGCCCTGATTGCGTTCAATAATTTCGTGACTGATACGCGTAAGCGCTCTCCGAACTTGCGCTGCGTCCAGGACAGTCGTCCGGGCAACAAAAACGCCCCCGTAGGGGGGCGTCATACGGCGCTCGCGGTCGGCCACTACATTTCCTCCTGTCCGTACGAGCCTCTCTGAACTCGCTTCACGGTCAGGAGAGCATCCTAGTGGCAAGAAGGTCAGAGGCTGTGACCAATTCTCAGTAGTTTGATGATTTTACTGAAGGTCGTTCGCGGCTGTTCCAAGGACTCCGTTAATGAACGCACCACTTTCGTCTGTCGCGCCGAAGCGGTTAGCGAGTTCGACAGCTTCGTTGATTACAACCGCTACCGGTAGTTGACGCAACTGCAATTCGTATATCCCTAGGCGAAGAATCCAAAGGTCCAGCATCCCTAGACGGTCTAAAGACCACCCCTCGTGGAGATACGCATCAACTTCAGCGTCAATTCGTTCGATGTCATCTGTAACTCCAAGAACTAGTTCCCTGACTAGCTCGGCGGGTGCTATCACCTGGCTATCCAACAGCTCGTTAGCTGTGATTCCTCTAACTTCTGACTCATAGAGCAGTTCGATTGTCCGCTCTCTTGCTTCTCGCTTCCTAGCCGAAGGAGCCGGAGCAAACGGGTCATCGTTCACCCGTTTGCTCTCTCGATGTAATCACCAGTTCGCGTATCTACTTTGAGTCGCTCTCCAGTTTCGATGAATAGAGGTACCTGCACTATCACACCGGTTTCCATGGTCGCCGCCTTACGCGCTCCCGAAACTCGGTCCCCTTGGATTCCTGGTTCTGTTTCTTTGACGGCTAGCACCACCGAGGCTGGTAATTCAGTACCTACTATTTCGCTGCCATACATCTGCAAAACGGCTGCATTTCCTTCGACAAGATAATTGGGGGCATCGCCTAATTGCTGCCTACTGACTTGGATCTGTTCGTAGGTCTCACTGTCCATAAACACCAGATCGCCACCATCTGAGTACAGGTACTGCATCTCGCGTTTATCGATGACAGCGCGTTCCATTTTCTCCCCGGCTCTAAAGGTTTTTTCTATGACAGCTCCCGTTCGCACGTTCTTCAAGGTTGTACGAACAAACGCTCCGCCTTTGCCCGGCTTCACATGCTGAAATTCCGAGATTTGAAAGAGTCCATCGTCCAAATCGATAGTCATCCCGTTCTTAAAATCTGAGGTGGATATAGACATAGGCTTCCTTCGGCTATGAGGTTGAACTAGATGATTGGGTTTTTCGGGGCAGTGGTAAGTCGACGAAATCCCGAAGATGTGACGAGCACTGTGTCTTCTATTCGAACTCCACCAACACCGGGACGGTACACCCCCGGCTCCACAGTGACTACCTGAGATTTTTCTAATATGTCATCGCTTTGGGAGTTGAGCCACGGACCCTCATGGATTTCTAGGCCTACCCCGTGTCCTGTCCCGTGAACAAAGTATTGAGAAAGGTTGTGGTTCGCGAGATGTGACCGACAGGCATCATCAATATCGGATGCCCTCACTCCCGGTTCGACCTTGTCGCATCCGCTGTTCTGTGCGTCGGTTACCGCCTGGATGATGTCCCATAGGTCTTGATCTACGTCTCCAATGGCAAATGTTCGAGTCATGTCAGAGTGATAGCCATCGATAACCGCACCGAAGTCGAGAATCACTAAGTCACCGGACCGAATGGTGCGGTCTGACGGCCTTGCGTGAGGCAAAGCAGCGTTAGGGCCGCTGGCGCATATGGTGTCGAAGGAAAGGGCTTCAGCTCCTAGTTCGAGCATGGTGCGATCGAGAGCGCGCGCGAATTCCTTCTCAGTGGGCTCACTCGCAAGGTCTGCCCTCACTACCGCTAGAGCTTGGTCTGCGATGGTCGCCGCTGCCTGCAGGCGCACTACTTCTTCGGGTTCTTTAACCTTTCGCAAGTCTGCTAACAGATCCTTGGCCGGAACCAATTCGGCTGCGACGCTTGCTCTTAACGCTTCAGCTTCGCCCCAGGTAATGCGATCCGACTCAACGGCTAACGATCTTGTTTCGGAAAGTAGGTCTTCGATTACTTCTTGGTGTTTTTTTCGGTCTCCGATACAAACATCGATTCCGGTTCCCGCTGTTTCTTTTGGTGCCTGTTCCCCGTATCGACTGTCTGTCAACAATTGCATGTTTCCATCAGTAACGAGAAGGGTGCCTGCGGAGCCAGTAAATCCACTCAGCCACCTCAAACTGATGCCGTCAGAGGTTAAGAAGCTGTCAATGCAAGCATCTGCCATCGCTGCACGCAGGGCAGCAGCGCGTGCTCCTCTTTGTAGCTTTGGGAGATCATTCATTGATTTTGGTGCACGCATCTATCGCAATATCAATTGCTTCGACGTATCCGGCCCCACCCTTACCAACGATTGAAGCTGTGGCGACTGGTTCCACAACCGATAGGTGGCGCCATGATTCTCGCTTTGCAGGATCAGACAGGTGGACCTCAACGATAGGACCCTCGTAAGCCTCAAGAGCATCGTGTAGCGCCCATGCATAGTGAGTAAGGGCGCCAGGGTTAATCACGATTGCAGCCACCCTTTTGCGTGCCGCGTGAATTGCGTCAATCAAGTCACCTTCATGGTTGCTTTGAATGTGTTCCAAGTCGAACTCTTGGGAATTGGCTCGCTCTCGGCTCGCCGTGACGTGGTCTAAGAGTGTTTCGGTCCCGTATACCTCTGGCGCGCGGTCGCCTAAAAGATTGAGGTTAGGACCAGAGAGAAGCAGGATTACTGGACGAGCCACACCAATAGGGTGCCAGATCATGAGGCGAATCAGTGCCTCAGATTTGAGTTAGTGCGAGTCGGAGTACTTTTTCTGGGACTTGTTCCACAACCTCTAGGCCGTTAGGGCCGTCTAGAACGAAGGTCAATCCGGTTAATGCCTTCTTGTCGCGGTGAAACAACTCCATTATGTGATCGATGTCGGAACCTTCAGGGAGGCCGCGCGGTAAGTCATAGACGTCGAGAACGCGGCGATGTTCAGCCAATCTAGCCTCGTCGATTCTGCCGAGGTTGTGCGCTACCAGCGCCGCGTATTCGATTCCGATCGCAACCGCTTCGCCATGTCGAAGGTCGAAGCTTCCTTCGATTTCTAGTGCGTGAGCGAGTGTGTGACCGTAATTGAGTAAGGCTCGGGTCGAGCCTTCTCGTTCGTCAGATGCGACTACATCAGCCTTTATTTGCACGCATGCGGCGACGCGCTCTTCAAGCGGAAGCGCATCTAGTTGCTCGCCTCCTAAAAAGTGGTATTTCGCTAACTCCCCCATCCCTGAACGCATTTCGCGTTTAGGAAGTGATGTGAGTAACTGAGTGTCACATATGACAGCGCACGGCTGCCAAAAGGCCCCTACAAGATTTTTTCCTTCTTCTAGGTTCACCCCTGTCTTTCCACCGATTGCGGCATCGATTTGCCCAAGGAGAGTTGTGGGCACATGCATTACCTGGACACCTCGGTGATAAACCGATGCGGCGAAGCCAGCAACGTCGGTAACTACTCCACCGCCGATCCCGACGACAAGATCGCGACGTGTAAGACCTTCCCTAGCGAATTCTCCGCACAGGTCTTCTAGCACCGAAAGGCGCTTCGCTTGCTCTCCGTCGGGTAGATAGTGGATCGAGGAGGGCAACTCAGTCGGAATCGAAACGTCAATTCCTTTCTGGGTAACGAATGCGACCCTTGATACTTCAGGGGGAACCAGCGATTGGAACTCCGACAGTATCGAATTCCCTACGACTACTGGGTAGCTACGCGAGTCAAGCGGGACATCAATTCGAATCACACACCGAAGAGTACCGACTCTACGGAGTTAAGCAGCTTGAAATATTCAGTCGATGCGCTACCCGAAGAATTCGAGTCAGTCTCGCAAATTCCTTGCGAGTTGAAGGAATCGCTAATAATTCAACGTGACCCCAACGGCATCGGCCATCGCTTCAATTGGCGCTTCTGATCCAGTCCACAATCGGAACTGTTCACCCGCTTGAAATAGCAGCATCCCTAACCCATTGAGCACTTGGAGGCCTTGAGCTTCGGCTTCGATCAAAAGCTTTGTTTTTTCTGGCTTGTAGATGAGGTCTACTACGCACTGGCCCGTTCCCAACAGATTCACGTCGATGGGGATAGGTTCGTTCTCGTTCATTCCTAGAGGTGTTGCGTTGATTACAAGGTCGGCATCGCTGATGGCTTCTTGTTCCACCACTGATGAAGTTCCACCGATGAGGTGGACTAGGTCTTCGGACGATGCACGGGTTCGGTTGCTGACCCCAATATTCGCGCCATGTTCGGCCAGTGTTAAAGCAACGGACCGCGCAGCGCCACCAGCCCCGACGATAACCACACGAAGGCCATCTGGTTCGATGTTTGTTTGCGCTCGGAGTCCGTCTAAGAAGCCAATGCCGTCTGTATTTTCGCCTATCAGACGATCGCCTTCTCGGCGGACGCAATTCACGACACCTAGCTTCGCAGCTGTTGGCGATAACTCGTCCACCGCTCGAGCTGCGGCTGCTTTGTGAGGCATGGTGACGGACAAACCTCGGAAACCATTTGCGCGCATATCAGTAACTGCCTCTTCGCCTTTACCATCTGGCACGCGACACGCTATGTAAGTCCAGTCGAGGCCTAACGCATTGAAGCCCGCGTTGTGAAGGCGTGGGCTTAGCGAGTGGCTAACTGGGTCACCGATGACCGCTGCTATTTGCGTTGTTGGTGTCGGAGTGTCTGTTGGGGGTATCAGCACAGGCCTCGCTCCTGACACTTCGCCTTGTCGCGTTCAAATTCTTCACTGCTGACCGAGAAGTTATGTCGTCCTTCGGCGTCCGCTAGGACGTAATACATCCATTGGCCCGCAACTGGGCCCATCGCTGCTTCAAGTGAAGCTTCGCCCGGAGCAGCTATCGGTGTGGGAGGAAGCCCTTTCGACAGTCGGGTGTTGAAGGGCGACTCCACCTGCAAGTCGCTCAGGGTGAGTTCGTTGTCACCTGTTATGTAAACAATTGAAGCATCGATTCCCAGATACCAGTCGGCTGCGAGCCGGTTATGGATTACTCGAGATATTTTTGCCCGCTCACTACCAATGCGGGCCTCTCGCTCTATCAGACTCGCGAGAACGACAGTTTCGTAGGGAGTTAACCCAACTGTTTGAGGCGAGGCCGCGTATCCAAGTTTGGTGAGGATTTGATCAAATCGAGCGACCATTTGAGTGAGTAGTTCTTCAGGCGTTGAATCTGGGCCAAGGTAGTAAGTGTCGGGAAATAGCAAACCTTCGTAGGGCTCTATAGCTCCACTCGGCATCGCAGATGGGGACGGTGCATAGTTGGAGACAACGTGTTGCATACGCATCTCGGCTTCAAAATCTGCTCCGCTAAAGGGCATATCTTCGATCATGTCAATTTCATTAATGATTTGCCGGACAGTGAGACCTTCGGGAATGGTGACCCTAATTCTCAAAGTTTGTTGGGCGTATCGCGGTCCGTCTTCAAGAACGTCTAACACTTCCCACACAGCAGAATTGGTGTGAAATGTGTAATCGCCAGCTTGGAATAAGGGCGCTCCTTTGAGGCGGACATACCACTCGTAGGCGCGAGCATCAGGTACCACTCCGTTCTCTTCAAGTAAGTCAGATATGCCCTTGGTGCTAATGCCAGGCGGCAAGGTGAGATTGATGGCTGCTCCTTGATCTCCCGGAGGATCTAGTTGTTCTCTACCCCATTTGACCGCTTGCATGGTGGCCCATATGGCGACGAGCAATAGCAGAAGCAAGAACAGCACGGCGAGTGTTGTTCCTCGACCCTTGCGAACAAAGACTGTTTCGTAGTCGACCCCTTCGCGCTGCGGTGGTCGCGATCGCGCAGGGCGACGTTGACGAGGTGGCGGCGGCCGGAAACCTCGAAAAGACGTTCCAGCTGAGTCGTTCATCTACCATCCATCCACGCTTGCAGGATGATCGAAGCAGCCACTTTGTCGACTATCTTTCGTCGTTGGACTGCGTCGAGGCCTTGCTCTTGCAGCATGCGTTCCGCTTCGACCGTAGTTAGTCGTTCATCGTGCATTGCTAACGGTATTGCCACTACTTGCTGCAGAAGTTCCGCTTCCTTGCGGGCATTAAGGGCTGCCTTGCCTTCAACTCCGTCTAACGACAAAGGAAGACCGACGACGAGAATCTCTGCCTCCACCTCCTCGACGATAGCTCTGATCAGTCGATGGTCTTGGTCGCGGCTGCCTGAACGGGCAACCGTCTCGTAAGGGGTTGCAACTCGTCCATCACTGTCGGAGATAGCTACGCCAATTCTTTTCTCTCCAAGATCGATCCCAACGGCTCTCATCCGAGGAATCAGCCTCCCCCTAGGCCCGCAGCGCGCCGGGCACTATCAAGCGCCTGGTCGATTCCGTCTATGTTTTTACCCCCCGCTACGATTAGCGGTGGGTTTCCTTTGCGGCCGAAGCCACCTTGAATTGCCTGTGCTGCATCATCGATTAAGTCAACAGCGCTGAGTTCACCATCGGGCAGCACAGCAGCTACGAGTGCGACTCCCCCTCCGTCCGGAGCACCAGCCAATACGACTGCTCGGATTTCAGGGCGGTCTCGGATTGCTGCGGCGAGATCTCGGAGTTCGTCGCGCTCTAGACCATCTAGTCGAGCGACGACGACACCTTCCTCTGCGGTGTCGGCTAACTCACCGGCGCGAACTCCCGCTGTGACCTGTTGAAGTGTTTTGATTTGGTTGCGTAAATCTTTGATCTCGCCAAGCCGACGGCGAAGCGCGTCGAGTAGCTCCTCTGTTGAAGTGTTCAGCATCTCGTTCATTTGTGAGATTAAGAGCTCATCACTTTGGAGTCGTTCAACCGTCGCAAAGCCGGTGATCGCCTCAACACGACGGATATTCGAACCGATGCTGCTCTCAGAGATGATCCTTAGATGCCCGATATCGCCTAGTGCATCGACGTGAGTACCACCGCATAGTTCAAGTGAGTTCTGCCCTGCCTCTAAGACTCTGACCATGTCTCCGTATTTATCGCCGAAAAACGCGATAGCTCCGGCCTCTTGAGCATGTTCCATAGTCGTTTCATAATGACGACAAGGCGCATTGGTTAGGAGTTCACCGTTAACAAGGTCTTCAATTTGCGCCAACTCATCATCGGTTACTGCTTCGAAGTGGTTGAAGTCGAAACGCAAGCGGTCGGCCGCAACCAATGAACCTGCTTGCTTCACATGGTCACCAAGCACTTCCCTTAAAGCCCAATGAAGGATGTGTGTTGCGGTGTGATTTCGCCGTATAGCCGAGCGCCGCTCTTCGTCTATAGCCGCCGTAGCCATGGAGGGTGAAGCTATGGTCCCTTCCGCTATTCGACCGACGTGTCGATGCAGCCCCGGGAGGGCATAGGTACAGTCTTGAATTTCGATAACGCCACTCTCAGTTTTTATTGTCCCCGTGTCGCCAATCTGTCCACCGCTTTCCGCGTAAAAGGGCGTTTTGTCGAGAAATACTTCGACTTGTTCATCATCTAGTTCGACGACAGCCAGTACCTGCGCGTCGCCTACGACGCCAGAGTCCCTGATGAACTCTGTTACATCAAACTGCTCCAAAATTTGCCGGTACGTCTCATTAGCAACGGTGGGTCCATCGGCCCTAGCGGATCTCGCTCGTTCTCGTTGCTGATCCATCTCTGTGTCGAAACCTTCTTTGTCTAGTGTGAGGTCTCGTTCACTAAGAATTTCCTGAGTGACTTCTACCGGAAAACCGAATGTGTCGTGCAGCTGAAAGGCGACGCTGCCAGGAAGCGGCTCCCCTTGCTCAAGGGCGGTGACTGCTTCGTCCAAGATCTGAGAACCGGTAGCTAAGGTGCGACGGAACTGTTCCTCCTCGCGCCCGACCACATCTTTGACTAGCGCAAGGTTGTCTTGCAGTTCGGAATAATGGTCACCCATCACGTCGCACACGACCTCAACCAGGCGGGGCATCACGACATCCTCTACACCCAGAGTCCACGCGTGCCTGACCGCACGCCGAATAATTCGACGGAGCACATAGCCCCGTTCTTCGTTGGAGGGGAAAACGCCGTCGCTGATGAGTAGTGCGGTCGTGCGGGCGTGATCGGCAAAAATTCGCATGGAAATATCTACCGCTGGGTCCTGCCCGTACTTAAGGCCAGTGATTAGCTCTGCTTCGGTTAGCAAAGGCGCAAATAGGTCTATATCCCACGCCGATGGCACTCCCTGCAGAACCGCCAACAATCGTTCTAATCCTGCCCCTGTGTCAATGCCTGTTTGCGGAAGTGGGGTCAGTTCGCCCGAGCCGTCATTGGAAAACTGCATGAAAACGAGGTTCCACACTTCAATAAATCGATCCTCCCCTCCTTCTGCCGGTCCGCCGTCGTCACCGTATTCGGGTCCGAGGTCGTAGAAGATTTCACTGCAGGGCCCACAAGGTCCTGTATCTCCCGCCGCCCACCAATTGTCTTTATCGAGACGTTGTATGCGCTCGGCCGGCAAACCAACGGACTGGGTCCATATTTCTTCAGCGTCGTCGTCGCTGACATGAACGGTGACCCAGAGGCGGTCCTTTTCTAATTGAAGGACGTCAGTAACAAACTCCCAAGCCCACGGTATGGCTTCCGCTTTGAAGTAATCACCAAAACTGAAGTTACCCATCATTTCAAAGAAGGTGAAGTGGCGATTCGTTCGACCGATGTCATCTAGGTCGTTGTGTTTACCCCCAGCGCGAACACATTTTTGTATGGTGCATAGTCGAGAAGATGGCGGCTGTTCTTCACCCAAGAAGTAGGGCATGAAGGGCACCATTCCTGCAACAGTGAACAACAAAGAAGGTTCATGAGGTATGAGGCTTGCCGACGCGCGAACGTCATGACCTCGCTCACTCCAGAACTTAGAGAATGCTTCGCGTAACTCACCTGCTTGCATGCCCCCTGATGGTACCCAGGTGTCGCTCTTGGAACTCGGTCCTAATCAATAACGATTAGAAAGTTGTTCCTGTTTAGCTCGAAGTTCTGCCTCAGTATCACGCATCTTGCGTTGACCGTCAGTCCAAGCCTCTCGTATATCGCGTCCGACGCGGCGAGCTGTTCCAGCCATAGTCGCCGTGCCGCGAACTGGTGCATACCGTTCGGCAAGGTGGCGAAATTGGCGTCTCACCCATACAGAACCACCAGCGCCGAATATACCTCCGAGCACTAACCACCTAAGTCGTTTAAACACTCATACAGCCTGCCATGAACTGTCACTAATTACGTTCATCTCGGACTGTTACCTCGACCATTTTTGATTCGACCGAACCCAGATTTAGCCCCGGCTGAAATCGCCTTAACTTTTATAAAGGGAACCGAGACTACGCTCAGGGCTTTTCGGCCAGCGGACCCTATCTGCCTCGATGCATCTTCGGCTGCCTGAACGACACCTTGAAGTCTCTGTAGCTCGAGATCAGCGTGGTCAACGGTCTCTCTGAGGTCTTCTACAGCTGGTAGTGCCTGCTCGGATAGCCGGTCAGCTGCCGATCGCAGCTGTTTCAATACTGAAATAAGTTGAGTCAAAATCAGCAGTAGAACCGCCATCGTCACGATGACACACACCGTGACTACCACAGCGACCAAGTCCCAGACTGTCATTTTTCTTGACCCTTTACTTTGTCGTCGGACGTTCCCGCGCCATGCCATGGTTCAACGGCACGCCCCCGATCAGCTAAACGTTGAACAATTTCCGCTTCAAACCCGTGCAAACTGGGCGAGTAGTAGCGCTGCCCAGCTATGTCATCTGGAAGGTATTGCTGCTCTACCCATCCCGATTCACTGCTGTGCGGGTAGAGATAACCCTCCCCATGTCCTAGGTCTTGGGCGCCGCTGTAGTGGCTGTCGCGTAAATGGCGGGGTACCCGACGGCCCTGACCTTGTCGAACGTCACCTCTGGCCCTGTTTATGCCAAGTAACGCTGAGTTCGATTTTGGTGCGGTTGCTAGATGAATAACCGCTTGAGAAAGGTTGAGTTGGGCCTCGGGTAGCCCAACAAAATCGACTGCTCTAGCAGCAGCGTCAGCGATCAAGAGCGACATCGGATCCGCCATCCCAATGTCCTCGGAGGCCAGTATCACGAGTCGCCGAGCTATAAAGCGAGCATCTTCCCCTGCCTCCAGCATGCGAGCGAGCCAATAAAGGCTCGCATCAACATCAGAGCCGCGAATGCTCTTAATGAAAGCCGAAATAACGTCGTAGTGTTCGTCCTCGCCGTACCTGTGAGCACGTGCGTCCAGTGCTTGTTCTGCATGATTTAGCTCTACGGTTGATCCTTTGCCTCCGGCAAGAACTGCTGCTACTTCAAGGGCAGTAAGGGCGCGCCTCGCGTCGCCATCTGCTCGCCGAGCCAGATGTTCAGATGCATCTTGACTCAGTGAGATTTCTTCGTGCTCAGCGCCTCGAAGCAACAATTTCGTCACAGCTTCGTCGCTCAGCTCATTCATGCGGAACAGATTGGATCTTGAGAGGAGTGGTGGGTTGACCTCAAAGTAGGGATTTTCAGTGGTGGCCCCGATGAAGGTAAGCAACCCGTCCTCCACTGAGGGTAGAAGAGCGTCTTGTTGGCTCTTGTTGAACCGATGTACCTCGTCAAGGAACAGAATTGTTCCGACATTCCGCTCACCAAGACGCTGTCTGGCTTCGTCAATGACTTGTCGAACATCTTTAACCGACGCTGAGACCGCAGAAAGTGTCACGAATTGTTTCTTGGTGTGGTTTGCGATGAGGCGAGCGAGGGTGGTCTTTCCGCAACCCGGTGGACCCCACAAGATTATTGAGGTCAGTTTGTCCGCTTGGATCAAAGTTCTGAGCGGGGCCTGGGTTCCTAGCAAATCGTCATGACCGACAAGGTCGTCTAATTGTCGCGGGCGAAGCCGTGCCGCCAATGGAGCTTGGCGGCGCATTACCTCGTCTGCTGCCGACTCGAATAGGTCGCTCATTGCAACGAACCTAGTTCGCCTTGGATCCAAGATCGATCAAGTAGCGGGAGGAAGCACCCTAAGACCTAATTCATTGAGTTGACTGGCGTCTATAGACGAAGGAGCGCTCGTAAGCGGATCGGCTCCCGATTGAGTCTTAGGGAAAGCAATGACCTCTCGGATGTTCTCTTCACCGACTAGTAGCGCCACTAATCGATCTATACCGAAAGCAAAGCCTGCGTGAGGTGGCGCTCCGTACCGGAAGGCGTCCATAAGAAACCCGAACTTCTGCTGTGACTCTTCTTCGTTTATGCCCAGCAAGTTAAAGATTTGTTGTTGGATGTCTCGTCGGTGGATACGAACGCTGCCAGACCCTAGCTCCCATCCATTGAGAACAAGGTCGTACGCCTGGGATCTCACTTTGAGTAAATCGTCAGGGGTGTTGCTATTCGATAGAAGTTCTAGATCATCCGCATGGGGCATAGTGAAGGGGTGGTGTGCGGGAAGCGGATTTCCTTCGTCATCGACATCTTCGAAAAGCGGGAAGTCCACTACCCAAAGAAATCGCAGGCCTCCCTCGTTAACCGGTGGTCTCCCCAATTCGAGCCGAAGAAGCCCCAGCACGTGCACCACTCGTCGCCAATCATCAGCAACGAGGTAACAGATATCTCCCTCTTTCGCATTCATCGCTGACAGCAATCCGGATATTTCGGCTTCGCTCATGAATTTGGCTACTGGCGAGTTCACTTCGCCCGATGGTCCGACTTTGATCCACACCAGCCCCTTGGCGCCCCAACTTTTGGCTTTGTCAGTCAATTGATCCAGTTGGTTACGACCCATCTCGGCACCGCCTTCAACTTTGATTCCTTTGATAGTCGGTGCCTTAAACGCGTTGAAATCAGTGCCTGAGAAGACTTCGGTGAGTTCAACTAATTCCAGATCAAACCGAACGTCTGGTTTGTCCGATCCATATCGGTTCATTGCCTCTATCCAAGGCATCTCTGGGATTGATTCTGGTCTCTGGCCGGTAATGATCTCCGTCGCGTTGCTTACGGCTTCAGATACCACAGATCGAACTTGTTCTCCGTCGGCGAAGCTCATTTCCATATCGAGTTGCGTGAATTCGAATTGTCTATCGGCTCGAAGGTCTTCGTCTCGCATACAGCGAGCGATTTGGTAATAACGGTCGATTCCGCCGACCATGCAAAGCTGTTTGAATAACTGGGGACTCTGAGGAAGCGCGTAGAAGTCTCCTGGACTTAACCTGCTGGGCACAACAAAGTCTCTTGCTCCTTCTGGCGTTGAAGCAATGAGCATCGGAGTTTCTACCTCAACAAAGTCTTGGTCTTCCATCGAGCGGCGAATCGCAGCGCTGATCGCCGCTCTGCTGCGGAGATTTTGTTGCATGCGACCAGTGCGCAGATCTAGGTAACGGTGACGTATACGTATGGTCTCATCAACCTCTACTCGGCCATCTATCTGAAATGGGGGCGGTTCAGCGCTAGCAAGGATTTCGACAGTCGCTTCTCCGATTTCTATAGAACCTGTAGGTAAGTCAGTGTTGATGGTTTCGGGTGGACGTTCTCGGACAGTCCCAGTCACGGCTAGGACATATTCGCTTCGAATGTCGTGAGCGTGGTCGACAACGCACTGGACGATTCCGGTGCGGTCGCGGAGATCCACGAACGCCAAAAACTCGCCGTGTTCTCTGCGTTTAGCTACCCAGCCACAGACTGTGACTGTGCGTCCTATGTCATCGCTAGATAGTTGACCGCAGTAATCAGTTCTATTTGTCATCGCCTATCTCCAGGGCCGTGCAGCGTACTCAAGATTCCAGCCCGAGTAGCTGTCGAACTTGACTGACAACGTCCTCTCGCTGAACAACTATCTGCTCAGTTGCTCTGTCACGCAACATTCGTATCGAAATTGTTGCTTCTTCTACTTCCTGTTCGCCAATAATCAGAGCTATTTGGGCTCCCGATCGATCAGCGCTACGTATCTGACTTCGCATCGAACGACCATCGAAGGACCTGTCTGCAAATATACCGTTGGTTCGCAACAACTGAGTTAGGTCTCGCGCAGACGAACCATCTGTGACATCTATAACCCACACTTGAGTTTTTGGTGCCGGGTTCGGGAAGGATTCTTCGGCGTCGCAGGCCAGCAGTAGTCGTTCGATACCCATGCCGAACCCAATTCCTGGGGTGGCGGGTCCACCGAGTTCTTCGATTAACCCGTTGTAGCGGCCACCTCCACAAACTGTGTTTTGAGCACTCTCTAACGCCTGGCTTTGAAACTCGAAGGTGGTATGGGTGTAATAATCCAACCCTCGAACCAGTTTGGGTTCGATCGTGAACGGAATGTTCAACGCGTTGAGTCCTTCTTGAACTCGTCCAAAATGTGCTTTGGCGTCTCCGTCTAAAAATTCTTCAATCGGAGGTGCTTCGGCGGTGACCCGCTGCGTTGCTGACCGCTTCGAGTCCAGTACTCGCAACGGATGGGATTGAACTTTGCTTCTGTCTTCTTCATCTAAGTCGAGCGTATGTTCTTCTAGGAAATCACGCAGCGACTGCTGGTACTGCTTTCGAGTGTTCGCGTTACCCATCGAGTTCAGAAGCAGGGTTACTTCTTTGAGACCCACACTTCGTAAAACGTTCCACCCTAAAGCAATGACTTCTACATCAATATCCGGGTCATCTGAACCAATACTTTCAATTCCGAATTGGTGGAATTGCCGAAACCGCCCAGCCTGAGGTGCTTCATACCGAAAGTAGGGACCTCTGTAATAAACCTTCCAGGGCACTGGCGGACGATGTTGAACAAAGGACCGGCATATAGCAGCAGTTCCTTCTGGACGCAGGGCCATGTGCCTGTCGCTTCGGTCGTGGAACTCATACATTTCTTTCCCGACCACATCAGTGCCTTCACCGATTCTGGAAAAGACTCCGATGTCTTCAAACAATGGGGTGTCAACTAGAGCGAATCCCGATCGCGAGGCCACGGAGCCAAAAACCTCAACGACTGCCTCCCATCGGGCCGACTCGCCAGGAAGAAGGTCACGTGTTCCGATTGGGGTTTGGAAGGTATTTGCCTTCTTTGACATGTTCATCCTCGGGCGCATCCCGGGTGTGAGAAATAGCTGCCCGGTGGACCTACCATCGTAGATGGTTACGAGAGAAAGTCCCTGATACTTATCGATCTACTTGAACTCACATTCAAGAAGGGGGACGCACGCTGTTTGGCATTATTCGGTGTGCGTCAAACACGGCATCTATTTCTCGTAGGGCTCCAAGTAGCTGTTCCAGAAGGGTGGGATCGCCCACCTCTATATCGAACTGCAGGACCGAAACTTGATCATCCCCGGTAAAGGTGTGAGCGCTGGAAATGCTGAGGTGATGATCAGAGATAACCGATACGACGTCAGCGAGCAGTCGGTCTCGGTCAAGGGCCCTTATCTCAACGCTTGTGCGGAACTGGCCGTTAAAGGCCGCGTCCCAATCAACTTCGATTTGTCGCGCTCCGGAGTACCCGACAAGTTCAAAAGCATTTGAGCAATCGTGTCGATGTATCGAGATGCCGCGACCCTTCGTCACAAAGCCGAGAATTTCGTCCCCGGGAACTGGGTTGCAGCAACCGGCGAGTCTGACGAGTGAGTCTTCGAATCCTTCTACATGTACGCCGCTGGTTCGGCGTCGTCGAGAACCTCGGTGCTGCGCCGGTTTCGCTGGCAGCCTCTGACTGCTTTCTTCTCCTCTGAGGTTCGCCACTAGCCGCTTCGCGATTGAAGATGCCTGCAGGTCACCTTTACCAACAGCTTCATATAGAACCGCTAAGTCACTGCGATTGAATTGTTCAGCCACACGAAGCAGTTCATCACTCTCGATAAGTAGCTGCGCCCGCAAACCTTCCTGCCGCATGGCTTCTGTGATTTGCTCTCGGCCTATTTCAGTTAGCTCTTCGCGGTCCGACTTGGCGAACCATTGTTTTATGCCGTTTTTCGCCTTGGGAGTTGTGGCTATTTCGAGCCAGTCTCGAGATGGGCCAGCGCCGTCGACCTTCGAGGTAAAAATCTCGACAGTGTCACCGGATTGGAGTTGACGGTCTAATGGCACAAGCCTCCCGTCGATTTTGGCTCCAATGGTCGAATCTCCAATGTCGGTGTGAATGGCGTATGCAAAATCTATGGGTGTTGCTTGGGTAGCAAGAGTTACTACATCACCTGTGGGCGTGAAGACGTAGACCTCGTCTTGGTCTAAATCAACGGCGAGGGTGCGCATGAACTCTTCTGGGTCATCTGTTTCTGCCTGCCAGTCAACGATGGAGTTAAGCCAGGGCATATCAGCACCCGAACCTTCGGAAGGGTCCTTGTAACGCCAATGAGCTGCGACACCATGTTCCGCTCGTTGATGCATGTCCTCAGTTCGGATTTGCACTTCAAGGCTCATACCCTCGGGGCCTATCACTGTGGTGTGGAGAGATTGATACAGATTGAACTTCGGCATTGCGATGTAGTCTTTGAATCTTCCAGCAACTGGCTTCCAGGTGCTATGAATCGAGCCCAGCGCTCCGTAGGCATCTCGGATCGTGGAAACCACGACCCTGATACCCACCAGATCGAAGATCTCGTCAAACGATCTCCCTTTCACCACCATTTTTTCGTACACGGCCCAGTGATGTTTTGTTCTCCCTGTCACGTGTGCTTGAACGGATACTTTCGATAGCCGTTCACTTATGGTCTGCGAAACACCTTCTACGTAAGCATCTTGTGCCGGAGTTCGTTCGGCAAGCAGGCGGTCGATCTCTGCGTATCGCTTCGGGTAAAGCGCAGCAAACGCTAAGTCTTCAAGTTCGTTTCGCACCTCTTGCATCCCTAGGCGGTGAGCTAGTGGCGCGTACACATCGAGAGTTTCACGCGCGATTTGTTCTTGTTTTGTGGGTTGTAGGGCGCCAAGAGTTCGCATGTTGTGGAGTCGATCTGCGAGCTTGATTAGTAGGACTCGCAGGTCTTGTGCCATGGCAACAAGCATCTTTCGCAGTGTCGCTGCTTGTTGGGCTTGTTTAGTTGCGAATCGAACTCGGTCAAGTTTGGTTACTCCGTCGACCAGTGCGGCTACGTCAGACCCAAATTCACTTCCGATTTCGATCAGTTCGATACCCGTATCCTCTACGGCGTCGTGTAACAGTGCAGCAGCTATCGATACATCGTCTAGCCCCATTTCCGCTACGACTGATGCGACTGCTACTGGGTGGAGTATGTACGGTTCACCAGATTTTCTGCGTTGCCCTTGATGCGCTTCATCGGCCATTTCATAGGCGCGCACGAGCAGATCGGCGGAACTCTTTGGCCATCGAGCTTTGTAGCGATCCACGACGCCCTGAATTTCCGTGTGTACAGGCGCGACCGCACGCCGCCATGGCAGCACTCTGGTGACAGTGGCCATTAGATCGTCAGGTGGGGGTAGCGCTTCATCTACTTAATAGTGAATCACGGCTGCTACGTCACGTACACCTAGTTGTTGGCGACCGCGAAGAAAATCTATTTCGATTAACACTGCTGCTGCGATAACGCTGGCTCCCGTTTTATCTATGAGCTGCTCCGCAGCCGAAAGTGTTCCACCGGTTGCGAGGACGTCATCAACTATGAGCACCAGGTCTCCTCGGGTAAGAGCTTTCGATTGAATCTCGAGACAGTCATCTCCATACTCCAGGCCGTAGCTCTCCGCGTAGGTTTCACCCGGCAGTTTTCCCGGCTTTCTTATGAGACAGAGCCCAGCATTCAGTCGTTCAGCTATTAGGGGGCCGAAGATAAAACCTCGCGATTCGATGCCGGCGACGTGGGTCACCTCCATGTCGCGGAAAGGTTCTGCCATTAGCTCGGCCGCTGCCGTGAGGGCACGGGGGTCGTTTAGTAGCGGTGATACGTCACGAAAAACGATGCCGGGTTTAGGAAAGTCCGGGAAGTCAGCGATGAGTTCCTGCAGCGATTCAGCGTCATACTGGTTCCTCATCTCAACAGTGTGCTCTTTCGCCTAGCGTTTCCGGCCTTTCTTACGGGGTCTCGGTGGAGAGCTTCTGTCATAACGCTCTGCGGCAAGTGTCACTGCCGCGCTCTCAATGGAATTTGATGCGCTTAGAACTTCTGCGTTTCGATCCTGATCAGCCCAGTGGGGTTCTCTTTGCTTAAGTTTGGCGACCGTTGGCATCGCTACGAATAGAGAACTGTAGGAACCGACGATTAACCCGATGAGCAGCGCTATAGCAAATTCTTGAAGGCTGGTTGCGCCCATGAACAGCGAACCGACCACTAGTAGCGATAGGACCGGTAATACCGAGGTGATAGTTGTGTTGATAGATCGCATGATGACTTGGTTCAGCGAAACGTTGGCAAGGTCGGAATACGTCATCCGCGCTTTGAGCGAAAGTGATCGCTCGTTGTCTTTCACGCGGTCGAAAACGACAATGGTGTCGTAAAGGGAATAGCCCATGATTGTCAAGAAGGCGACGACTGTTGCCGGGCTGATCTCAAACTGAAAGAGCGCGTATATTCCGACCGTAAGCGCTATGTCATGAGCGACAGCCAGCAGCGCGCCAAGAGCCATCTTCCATTCGAAGCGGAGCGTGAGGTACAGCGCTATCAGAATAAAAAACACTATGAGGGCGCGCTGCGCTTTACCGGCGACCTGATCTCCGAAGGAAGGGCTCACTGTTCGCGCACTCACTGATTCCGGATCGACTTGGGCTGCTTCTGCTAACACTGATCCGACTGATTCTGCAGTCGCACCGGAGGGCAATTCACCGCGGACGCGGAAAATGTCATCGCCTCCCGTGATTCGTTGTATTCGAGCGTCATCCATCCCGACATCAGACATTGCATCGTCAATCGTGTCAGTCGTTACGGCCTCAGATGCAGGTGATTCCCAAACACCACCACCCTCAAATTCAATACCGAGATTTAGACCGCGCACAAAAAGAGCTGCTACGCAAATAATCACAGCTACTGCAGAGCAGATGAGAACTCGCCTCGAAACCTGCAGGAAGTCCCACGACGTGTCGCCCCGATACATGCGCCTGATTGAGAAGCTCATGTTCCTACCACCTCTTTAGTCTCGCTGATACCAAGTCGGCTGGGGCGCTCGTTCACTAGACGTCGAGCTACCAGGATCACTAGTGGGCGCATGAAGAAGAATGAAACAGCTATATCGATAAGAGTTGTGATACCGAGGTATAAAGCGAATCCTCTAACTGTTCCGCTGGTCAGCTGGTATAGAACGCCCGCACCAATAAGCGAGGCTAGGTCTGCCCAGATAATGGTAGAGAACGCCGCTCTAAAGCTTCCGTCTGCTGCAGACCTCACAGCGCGGCCTCGGCGGACTTCCTCTTTAATTCTCTCGTAGTAGACGATGTTGGAGTCAACTTGAACGCCAATAGAAACGATGATGCCCGTGGCTCCTGCAAGAGTCAGCGCTAGGCCTTGACTTTCACCGAGCCAGGCAATAATCGACCATAGGGTTGCTCCGCTAATCGCAAGACTGGACACAGCAACTAGCCCCAATAAGCGGTAGTACAACAACATGTAAAGTCCGACCAGCGCTAAGCCCACCAGACCTGCAACCACACCGGCGCGCAACGTTCCTTCGCCTAGTGTTGCCGACACTGTTCGCACGTCATCACGTTCGAACTCGACCGGAAGAGCACCGAATCGAAGCACCAATGCGAGATCTTTTGCTTCTTGCTCATCGAACGAACCTGAGATGACCGCCTGCCCGTTGAACTCCGTCGCGTTAATCGTCGGGGCCGACTCAACTACCCCGTCTAAGACAATCGCAACTTGTCGTTCGTAGTTCGCTACGGCCATTTGATCAAAAGCGATTGCGCCTTCGTCATTGAATGAAACGTTCACAATCCATTGCCCTTGGAAGGTAGCCGCCGCTTCCTCGATCGCTTCCCCAGTGAGCGCAGCTGGCGCCAGAATAAATCCGGTTCGGCCTTCGGAACCCAGAAGAACGACTCGAGATGACGCCTCGTCTTGTTCAGGTGGCGTCAAGATTTCGTTGAGAGAAGGTGGCGGCTCAGATTCGTTTGGTTCCTGCGTTTCAGCAGTGCCACCTGAATCACCGCCGTCTGCGGGTTCCTCTAGAAATTGTTGGACCGCTAAGAGCTGATTCGGATCTTGGGAATCGAAGATGCTTTGAACTGGCCGAAAGGTCAGTTCCGCAGTTTGGCCTATGAGGTCCACGGCCCGTTGTTTGTCCTTGACACCTGGCAGTTGAATAACAACTTGGTTTCCTTGGCGGGTGATATCGGGTTCCGCTACGCCTATTGCATCTACTCGATTCCGAATAATCTCAATGGCGCGTTCAAATTGTTCATCGGTTACCTCATCTGCTGGTCGCAGAACGACCTCAACGCCTCCCTGGAGTTGAACCCCGAGGACTGGTTTCCACCCCGCTGACAGCACCCCAATGAAGGAGACCCCTGCAAAGACTATGACCAGAAGTAACGAGAGAATGTGGGAACGACGCACGGCTTTGATCCAAGGAAATTCAGGGTTGAGGTTTATTCTTCGTCGCTGGCGTCATCAGAATCATCGTCAGCGTCGCCAGCTTTGGAGATGATTTCGCCGATAGATCGCCGTTGAACGCGTAATTCAACGTCGTTGTCTACCTCTAATGAAACAATCTCGCCCTCTTCTTCGGCAACTATGACGCCAATCACGCCGCCGACAGTGGCCACTTCATCACCAACCCCTGCGGCGCGGACCAAAGCTTCACGTTCTTTCATTCTCTTTTGCTGTGGGCGAAGGATCAGGAAGTACATCCCAACAAAGACAATGATTGGCAGTAGTAGCGCCATAGTGAACGACTCCCAGGTCAATAATTAGAAGAACGGCATGTCAGCGTACTGCGCACATCCGCTGTGTCCATGACTCTTTGCCACTTAGGGCGAAAGAACCGCGCGCGATTAACTCCAAGTTTCAAGCGTTTCAGAGCGAAACGCTTCGTAATTTCCTTCTTCGATCGCCTGCCTTGCTTTCTTCACGAGATCAATTAGGAACCACAAATTATGTAAGGTCGCGATACGCGCAGCGGTTGGCTCTTTCACCTGCATAAGGTGACGCAAATAGGCACGACTAAAGCTATTCGACATCGGGTTACCTGGATCGAGAGGCTCGTCGTTGGTGGCGTGTTTCGCGTTGCGAAGATTTAACTTCCCGGTGCTAGTGAGCACAGTTCCGTGTCGAGCGAGTCTCGTAGGCAAAACGCAGTCGAACATATCAACGCCTATGCCGATCGCGTCGACAATTCGGGCTGGGTCGCCGACGCCCATCAAGTATCGGGGACGATCTTCCGGCAGTTCAGAAATGGCTGCTCTTAGTGCGGGCATCATTTCTTGGCGGCTTTCCCCAACAGACAATCCACCAATCCCGTACCCAGCGAAATCGAGAGCACTTAAGTGCTTCGCGCTCTGTGTTCGTAGAACTGGGTCGATACCACCTTGCACGATGCCGAACAAAGCCTGGTCCGCTTTGGAGTGCACGGATTTAGCTCTGGCCGCCCAGTCATGGGTTCGGTTCATCGCTTCGACGATCGTCTTTTGTGGTGAAGGCAGCGGGGGGCACACGTCGAGCGCCATCTGAATATCAGCGCCGAGCTGCTCCTGAGTAACTACCGCATCTTCCGGTGTGAATCGTTTCTTCGAACCGTCATAAATCGAGGTGAAGGTAACTCCATCGTCGTCGATCTTAACGTTGTCATTGAGTGACATGACCTGAAAACCACCAGAGTCGGTCAGCATGTGACCCTCCCACGACACAAAGGAGTGCAACCCTCCTAAACCCTCAATGACTTCGGCACCCGGTCGCAACATGAGGTGGTATGTGTTGCCCAGAACGACTTCAATTTCGAGCTGTTCGTAGTCTCGTTGGTCCAGATGAATTACTGCTCCGCGCGTTCCAACTGGCATGAACACAGGAGTGTTGATTGACCCACGAGGGGTGTGAATTCGCCCTCTGCGAGCTTCCTTGTCCGCTGCAAGTAGTTCATAACGTAAAGACACAGTGCTACAGCATGACAGACAGTCAGCTAGTTAGACATTCGATTCAGCAGCATGGCATCACCAAATGAAAGGAACCGATATTGGTTTTCTAAAGCTTCTTGGTAGAGAAGTTTCCATCGAGCTCCGATGAAGGCATCGATCATCATCAGGAGCGTTGATTTCGGCATATGAAAATTTGTCATCATTGAATCCACAATCTTGAAGTCGGATCCACGACGAAGAAACAATTCGGTGCGCCCTGTCAGAGGGCCCCTGGCAGCTGATTCGAGTGCGCGGACTGTAGTTGTGCCTACCGCCACTACTCGTTCCGCCGTTTGGCAAGCTTCCCATGTCTCATTGCTGACGCTGTAACGCTCACTGTGCATAACGTGATCGGCTGGATTTTCGACGGTCACCGGTCGGAATGTGTCTAGTCCCACAACCAAATCTACTTTTGCGATGCTCACGCCAATCGATTCGATTTTTTCGAGTAGTTCCTTGGTGAGGTGAAGCCCTGCAGTCGGTGCCGCTACTGATCCCGGCGTTCGCGCATAGACGGTCTGGTACCTGTCTGGGGAATGCCCTCTGGATGTGATGTACGGGGGAAGAGGTGACTCCCCCGCCAGAGACAGCCGGTAACAATCGGTTGGTTTAAGGATCGGTTGGCCATCGTGGAAAACCTGAACAGTCCTTCGCCCATCTTCACCCAACTCGTCGCCAACTAGGACTTCTAAGGCACCGTCCCTGTCACTCCTCAATTGGGTTCCGCTTTTCACGCGACGCGCCGGGCGGATGAGAGCGGTCCAGCCTGCCCCTGCAGGTTCTACGAGAAAGACCTCGACGGCTCCCCCTGTGGGTTTTCGTAGCGGCAGCCGTGCTGGAATCACGCTCGTTTCATTTACAACTAGTAAGTCACCTGCCCGTAACTGTTCGGGGAGGTTTGCAACGGTGAGGTGCCGAGGCGCTTCATCTGGTCCTTGATCGACTAGGAGCTTGGCGCTGTCGCGAGGCATCGCAGGCATCTGGGCGATCGCTTTGTCAGGCAACTCGTATTCAAATTCCTGCATGCCTTGTGATGAACTTTGAGCATTCATTCCGAAAACAATTCTAGGTTTCTCGTTTCGCTAGCTGAGCTATTGCCTCGCGAGTCCATGTTGGCGCCACTCCACGTGCTCTCAGTAGGCGATCTACATGTGCGCTTTCTTGCTGGGGGGAACTCTCTATAAGTCCATTCAAGATGACTGACAGGTAAGGCTCGCCGGGCGGTGTTGGTTCAGGGGTCTTCTCACTCGTGAAGGTAAGTAAAGGCCGTTCTCGGTATTGCCCTAGACAAACAACCCTGGAATACCAGCTATTACCGATGCTTATCTCTCCCCGACGAACAACCTCTCCGATATCGATTGTGATGTCGCCGGGTTCAAGACCGTTTTCTTGTGCTGCTACGTCCATAAATTGCTCTTGGGTGATGTCCCAACAGCGGACACAGGCACCTTCGCTCCGGCGAGGTTCCAGAAAGGCTACGCCTCCTCCCCACCTGTCCGACGAAAGTCCAAACGACAGGCTCCACGGGCCATGCACTAACGGGGCGAAATGTCCCGGTTGTTGACTGTCGCGAGCACCGGTGTGTTCGTTGTGGTGTGGTAAGTACCGACCTCCCTGCAAGTAACACAGGAATCGCGCTTTCAAAATGTTTGAGCCGTAAGCCGCGTACCAGATTCGATCCGAAGTCAAGGTTTATCTACTCGAATAGTGATGGGTCTTCGGGGGGTTGTTCAGGCGCAGCTACTCCGAGGTGCTCAAAAGTGGCTGCGGTTACTACGCGCCCTCGAGGTGTGCGTTGGATGAGGCCTTGTTGAATCAAAAAGGGTTCGTAGACGTCTTCTAGCGTTTCAGGTTGCTCTCCGACGCTAATTGACAACGTCGATAGACCGACTGGTCCTCCTCTGTGCGTCACCGCAATCGACTCCAAAATTGAACGATCAACTTTGTCGAGTCCGAGTTCGTCGACACCGAAAAGAGCCAATCCGTTTTGTGCTACGGATAAATCCACAACCCCATCTGCTCGAACTTCGGCGAAATCTCGCACTCTGCGAAGTAGCCGGTTAGCTATGCGAGGGGTGCCCCGACTTCTATTTGCTATTTCGGCAGCTCCTGGCGAATCGATAGTGACGGACAGGATCCCGGCGGCTCTTTCGACGATCAATTTGAGCTCTTCTGGGTTGTAATAGTCCAGCCGTTCAACAAGCCCGAATCGGTCCCTTAACGGGCCAGCGATCAATCCGGTTCGAGTGGTCGCTCCCACCAGAGTGAACGGAGGTAGGTCAAAACGAATTGAGCGCGCAGCAGGCCCTTTTCCGAGGACTACGTCCAGCTGAAAATCTTCCATCGCTGGGTACAAAACTTCCTCAACTTGTTTGGGTAATCGATGAATTTCGTCGATGAAGAGAACATCGCGATCTCCAAGATTTGTCAGAATCGCTGCTAGGTCTCCTGCTCGTTCAATAGCCGGCCCCGAGGTAATGTGCATAGCTACATCGAGCTCGGCAGCAACGATCCCTGCGAGAGTTGTTTTTCCTAAGCCAGGTGGCCCCGCAAACAACAGATGATCAGGAGGTTGCTCTCGACCGCGCGCTGCGTCCAGCACGACCCCAAGATGCTCTTTAAGTTCAACCTGGCCTACAAACTCTTCCAAGCGGCGAGGACGTAATCCAGCTTCATCTTTGTCGTCGACTACAACTTCGGCTCTCAATACTTCGTCACGACCTTCGGAGCTTTCCCTACGGAAGCCTTCTTCTCGACCCCATTCATTCTCAGCCATTAGTTCGCCATCCGTTGAAGCGCTTCGCGAAGCATTGCAGACGTATCTGTACCTTCGAGACCTTCGACAGCAAGCCGCACTTCTTCAGTACCGAAGCCCATCTGGCGAAGTGCTTCACGCACATCGGTGATGGCCGTTGAATTTAATGGTTCACTGTTTGCACCTTCGTGTTCGACTTGTGTTGGCATGTCGAGACGATTTTTGAGTTCCAACACCATTCGTTGAGCGGTTTTCTTACCAACCCCAGGCACAAGACACAGCGCATCAACATCTTCAGTCGCAACAGCATGTTTCAGTTCTTCTGGGGGCAACGTCGCCAGGACTGCCATTCCTAAGGCTGGCCCCACCCCGTGAGCTCCTATGACCGACTCAAAACATTTTCGTTCCGCCAATGTGCCAAAGCCGTACAAAGTTTGGTCGTCTTCTCGTATGTGGTGATGAATGTGCACAAACGCATCAATTCCGATGTCAGGAAGGTCAGCGAGGGTGCGAGGATTGACGGTCACCCTGTATCCGACTCCTGACACGTCGATAACGATCTCTCCTTCAGCGTCCTTATCGATCAGCACACCACGCAGCGACCCGATCATGATGGGTTCGCTGCTTCGGTGAGTCTCCTGCTTGAGGCATGCGCTAGATGACAAAGCGCCACTGCGGCCGCATCAGCCGCATCAGGCGGTGAAGGCCTTTCAGGTAGAGCCAAAAGCGATTGGACCATTCGTTGCATCTGTTCTTTGTTGGCGCTTCCCCAGCCTGCAACTGCTTCTTTGACCTGGTTTGGTGTGTACTCAAAAACTTCGGCGCCGGCTATGTTGCCGATAGCCATAGCTAGTCCACTTACTTGCGCTACACCCATCGCCGTCCGGGCGTTCATCTGAAAGAAGACTCGTTCTATAGCAACTACGTCGGGTCGGTGTTCTTCGACTAGACCGCTGAGCTCCTGGTGAATGGACGCCAGGCGTTGCGGCAAAGGCGCTTTGGCAGGTGTCCTGATAACACCAATTGCCACAGCTTCAGCTTTTCTTCCCGATTGCTCAAGGACTCCATATCCGCAACGAGAGAGTCCGGGATCGATCCCCAAAACGAACACAAGTTCGATTGTACATGACTAGTCCATTACTGCCGATCAGCTTCAGGTCAGTTCGGCGAGGATTTCATCAGAGATATCAAAGTTCGCATACACGCCCTGCACATCGTCGTGGTCATCCAACGCATCCATAACCGCCATAACTTGCGCTGCTTCTCCGCTTGAGGCGAGCTCGACAACGTTTTGCGGCAGATACGTCAGGTCCGTTGATGAAACTTCGATCCCTGATGCTTCAAGCGCTTCTCTAACCGACGCTGTGTCAGAAGGCTCTGTTGTGATTCTCCAACTATCACCCTCCGCAACCACGTCTTCTGCTCCGGCTTCGAGCGCGGTCATCATGATTAGGTCCTCGTCAACAGTTCCAGGCGCCGTGACTACTCCCTTCCGCTCGAACTGCCAAGCAACCGCTCCCGGTTCAGCAAGAGAGCCCCCGGCTCGACTGAAGACACTGCGTATTTCTGCACCGGTTCGATTCCTGTTGTCGGTCAGTACATCAACGAACATTGCTACGCCATGAGGGGCGTAGCCCTCGTAGTTGACTTGCTCGTAGTTAACTCCTTCAAGCTCGCCCGTTCCTCGCTTGATGGCACGTTCTATTGTGTCTAGTGGTACGGAGTTATCGCGTGCCTTCTGGTACATAGTCCTTAGGTTCGCGTTGGAATCCAAGTCGCCCCCGCCCTCACGGGCGGCTACCTCCACTTGGCGAATTAGCTTCGCGAAAAGTTTTCCACGCGCCTTGTCAGCGGCGCCTTTTTTGTGCTTGATGGTTGCCCATTTGGAATGGCCCGACACTTCGATACCTCCGATGAATATTGTGCCATCGTCCCTGGCGTAAGCGAACCCTGAACTTCGAGCAATTACCCAAACCCTTAATCCAGGTTTTCGAGAAACATCTGGTGTATGCGCAGATCTTCTGTTAGTTCCGGGTGAAAGCTGCTTACCGTGACATTTCCTTGGCGGCAAAGCACTGTTGATTGCACACCTCCGTCGAGTTCGATGGTGGCAAGCGTTTCTACAGACGGGTCGCAGCTTTGGACTAAGGGCGCACGAATAAAAACTCCGCGAAAAGGCGAGGTAAAACCGCTGATATTCAGATCCGATTCGAAACTCGCAATTTGTCGACCAAATCCGTTTCGGCGAACAGCTATATCGATTTGCGCAAAACTCTTCTGGTCTGGCCGCCCGTCTATGACATCTTTGGCAAGAAGAATCATGCCTGCGCACGTCCCCAAAACGGGCAACCCTTCTTTGATGAGACGCGCTAGAGGTTCAAAGGTTCCGCTGGACTCCAACAGCATGGAGATCGTTGTTGATTCCCCTCCGGGAATCACTAACGCCTCAACTCCGCGCAGATCTTCTGGCACTCTGACTTGGAGAACGGTAGCTCCTAACTTTTCAAGCGCGGTCGAATGCTCTCTTGAAGCGCCTTGTAAAGCTAGAACTCCGACTGTCCTTGACAAATCAGGCGTCTACCAGCCGCGTTCGGCGAGCTTGGTTTCGAGTTCACCGATTTCGAGGCCGGGCATTGCATCACCCAAACCACGACTTACTTTGGCGACCATCGCTGGGTCTTGGTAATGGGTTACGGCTTCTACTATGGCTTTGGCCCGGGGAGCAGGGTCCTCGCTCTTGAAAATTCCTGAGCCGACGAAGACAGCTTCAGCGCCCAACTGCATGACCAGAGAAGCATCAGCGGGTGTTGCTATGCCACCGGCGCAGAACATGGGGACTGGAAGCGAACCTGTTTCGGCTATCTCTTGCACTAGTCCCAGCGGCGCTTGAAGCTGCTTCGCCCAGTCAAATAACTCAGCTTGATCAGCTTGAGTGATCTTACGGATATCGCCAAGAATCGATCGGAGGTGACGCACTGCTTCGACAATGTTGCCTGTGCCTGCTTCGCCTTTTGACCGAATCATGCACGCGCCTTCTGATATTCGACGAAGCGCTTCTCCAAGGTTTGTGGCACCACATACGAAAGGGACCGTGAATGACCATTTGTCTATGTGGTGAGATTCATCTGCTGGAGTCAGCACTTCGGATTCGTCAACGTAGTCGACACCAAGTGATTCCAGGATTTGAGCTTCGGCAAAGTGACCGATTCTTGCTTTTGCCATCACCGGAATCGTGACGGCCTCTTGTATACCCTCGATCATCACTGGGTCACTCATGCGGGCGACGCCGCCATCGCGTCGAATGTCAGCAGGTACTCGCTCAAGGGCCATTACCGCCACTGCGCCTGCGTCCTCAGCAATCTTGGCTTCCGCCGGTGTGACGACGTCCATGATGACACCGCCTCTCAGCATGTCGGCCAAACCGCGCTTCACACGCACCGTGCCTACCTGCGAGTTTGAGTTACTTGTGCTTTCAGCCATGCCTTCAGTCTAAGCGCACGAAGCAAAGAACGAGTCAGCTTCTGTTAGTCATCGATTTCGAGTATCTCGACCGAGTCACGGGGAGCCAATAACACCCACGTACTGCCTGGCGACATCGCTATAAGGCGACCTTGATTATCGAAGAAATCCGTGTGGACCGTGACGTTTGCTTTGATCCATCGACCTTCAATGAGGCCACCATCTTTCAGTATCAACGCGGTGCCCGAACCTTCGGACACCAACCCCAGCGGTATCCGGGCTCCGTTGACATCTTCTTCATTGGTCAAGACGTACTTCGTGAATTGAATAATGAGATTTTCAGGGGCGAGCTCGTGTTGTTCACCTTTGAGGTCTAGAACAACATGCGGGTCATCGTTCTGGGATCGCGCCCATCCGCTTCGTGCGGCGTCCCAAAGGTGTTCGACCTTTGTTGAGCCCCAGTCGACTTTGACTCCTTTGATTTCACGACTTGGAGCGCTTGTCGTTTCTTCGGGCAGTTCGTATGGCCACAACGGCTCGGAGCTGTGCGGGTCATGCGCTTCTTTGTTGAAAAGTTGCGAGGCGCGAACCCACAAATTGCTCGGGGATATTCGTTCCGTTTGACGCCAATAATGAGACGGGTTTCTATACAAGCCAACATCGGTGATGGCAACAGTGTCGAGGAGTTTCCTGAAAGCCCAGTTGGATCCGCTCCAACCAAAAAGAGCTCCGTCAAATGGCATCAGAAGCGGGATATCGGTTGACCTTCCAGATCGGATAGGGCCAACCGACGTGGGGATTTGGGAGTGAAAAATCGCCAGAAACCTGGTAAGTCCACCCTCCACTAGTTCTTCGAAGACAATGTCGGCATCTTGAAGTCCCTGCTGCGGCAACGCCGTTGGCGCATTGTCAATCTTTAAAGCAAGAGGCGGTGAATAGAGTTCTGTGGAGTCGATGGGAGTGCCACGAAATGGTGCCAAGAATTCTCTTTCTTGGTCTGACACTGGCTTTTGTTGAGGTGTTGTAGTTGACGTGGTGCCGCTCGTTGACGGCTCGGGCGTTTTACCTGATTCGTCGTTTGATTGATCAGGCTGAATGGTGGTCGTAGCTTCGGCCGCCAATTTCGTCGGGGGCGTCTCCGCGTTTACCGTGTCGTGTGCATCTCTGAGGTCAGCGGCGCAAGCGATACAGATAAGTCCGGCTACTCCTACAACGAGAGTCGCTTGCTTCATAACTAAATTACAACTCGCGAAGGGCCGTCATACGCGCTTCGACTGTGGGTCGATCAGTGTTCGCGTTGGTCGAAAGCACCCATAGAGAATCAGTAATGCTGCTAGCCGTTAATAACTCGTTTCGGTTCTCCATCATGGCAAGTGCTTCCACCATGCCTGGCGGGTAACGAGTCAGCGCTACTCCGGCGCTGTCGTTAAGGAAGTCATCGCTTGGGTCGAGCTCTAACCCGAATCTCTGCTTAACGCTCACCGGTAGTAGAGCGAACGGTCGCACCCGTAGTGCGCCTATTCGAATTTGCAACCCAAACGTCGATAACGCTGCAGTCGCTAGAGCAGTTTGGCCAGTAGCTATCTGAGAAATGCGGTTCGCAACAATCGCCTCGAGTTCTATTCGAGTCGCTGAATCCAGCAGGCCTGTCGTAACTACAAGAGTTGACTTTGCGCTTGAACATCCAACCGCCGCCATATTTCGAGCTTCAGTTGAAAGTACCCGGATTTCGGGGACTGGTATCCCTGTTGTTAGGCAAATGGCCTCAACCAAGTTGACAAGACGCGGGTACTGGCCGCTATGCATTTGTTGATTTTCGAGGCTTCGCAACGCGCGCTTTTCAGACGTGATCGCGAGGTATGCGATCCATGACAGCGTTAGCGCTGCAACTATCAGTCCAAGCAATGTCGAACCAGAAATGATGGATACCAAGAAGAAAAGTGCGGCAGATAGCACCGCGACTCCTGTCGCGAAGAACACAACTAGCTGGCTCATGTTTTGCTGGGCTTTGTCGCTCAGGTTGTCCATTTGGGTTCCATGTCTCCGTTGTGTCCTGGCAACTCCGCTGAGTATTGTACGGCGGCAATCCGCCGGCGCTGTTCACAAAGCAGAGAGTCTGGTCAGGTTCGTACCGTTATCTAAACGGCCAGCCCATTCGACTTAACTCACCGCGCCAACCCCCTCGTTCGGGATCTGCTTTTTCGATCGCTATCGCCCGCTCGTAGATCTCGATATATACCCCAGCGAGTCGCTCCATTGCGAACTCCGCTACTCGTTTGGTTCCGGCTTCAATAAGCCCTTGCGTCAATGCCTGATCTGTAAGCACTTTAGTTAATGCCTTTGCCAACATTCCCGCTTCCCCAGGAGGGACGAGAAAAGCCTCATCCCCATTTACGGCAACGTTTCGGTAACCCGGCAAGTCGCTCGCAACCACTGGAGTGCCCGCCGCCATAGCCTCAAGCAGCACTATTCCAAAACTCTCTCCACGAAGCGAGGGAACGCACAATACGTCAGCTCCCTTAATGCGGCTTATCTTCTCTTCATCACTGACTGGGCCGAGCCAACGTAGCCGGTCCTCACCTCTGTATTTGGTCTGTAATTCGTCGGTTTGAGGGCCATCAGACATAATCCACACGGTCACGTTTGCAGGTAAAGATTCCACTGACTTCAGTAATGTCTCCAAACCTTTACGAGGCTCATGCCTGCCAACGTATGCAATTGTTGCGCCTTCGGACGGAGCGGCTTCGGCGTTCCGAAATTTGTCTATTTCGACCCCATTGAAGACCACCTCGTAGTCCCCGCCGAGTGCTTCGAATGCCATCTCTTTGGCATCTTGGGAAACCGCTGTTCGGATGTTCATTCTTGTTGCCAGCCACCGAACACCGGGGGTCATGTAGGCCTTGCTGCCTCCCGCTGCGTGCCAGGTACCTACTATTGGGGCGCTTCGGAGGAACAGCGCCGTTTGGCACGGTCCGGGACAGATGGGCTCATGTATATGAACGACATCAAATTCTTCGTCGCGGAAGGCCCTTATGGTTCTCAAGGTGCAAGCTAAGTCGGGTGCAATCGGAGCTATGGAACCATTAGCAAACGTCGGAATGCTGGCGCCTAATGGAGTTACACCGGTCTCTGGAGGCGCTCCATCGCATGGTCCAAGCACTCGAACTTTGTGACCAAGCCTGTTGAGAGCTCTTGCTAACGCAAGAACTTGACTCTGCACACCTCCAGGGCTGCTGAGACTGTAGGGCGACACGATTCCTATCCGCACATCAGATAAAGCTACGCGAAGTTCCCTTCAGTCCATAGGGCAATTTGATTCGCGGTTATTTTTATTCCGATAAGTCACTGGGCCAATTGGGTTGAAATAAGTGCCATTGCTCAGGGTCGCGGCGTATCAACAGCTCAAGCTCCTCAGCAATCAGTTGAGTTATGCGATGCACGTCTTCTTTGACCGTTCCAACTCTGGAAGTTTCTATTGGGGGCCTCACCATGCCGAGATGTTTGCCTTGTGGTTCGAAATAGACCGCCGTAGGTAAAACTGTCGCCCCTGTGCGTAACGCGAGCAATGCCGGCCCTGCGGGCAATGTCGTTATCTCGCCCATGAAATTGACCTCGCTGCCCCCGCCGGAGATATGCCGGTCGCAGAGAAGGCACACGATCTCGTTTCTCTTCAAGGCCGTAGCGATCTCTGCCCCTGCCGAGGCACTTAAGGGCACGACCTTCATACCTAGCTTCTCGCGAAAGCTCACAAACCATCGAAAAAGCCGGTCAGGATTGATGGGCTCTACCACAACTGTGATTGGCAACTTGTTGACGGTTGCCATCCAGAATCCAGCCCATTCCCAGCCACCCAGGTGGGGTAAGGCCAGGATTACTCCTTTGCCTCTTTCTAATGCTTCTTCAACAAAGTGGTAGTCAGGGACATCTATACCTTCGACCAGCTGGGAGCTGCTTCTGGAAGGAAGCCGGAAGGATTCGATCCAATACCGAATGTAGGAGGCGAAGGCGTTCCTTGTCGCAGCTCGCACAGACTTGTGGTCCGCGTCAACATCCAAGCACCTTGCCATATGTCGCTTGACTATTGATCGCTTACTTCTCAGCAGCAAACAAAGAGGGCCTGCAAGCACAGCAGGCAGCGCCCCAGCGACGGATTTAGGCAGACGTCGAGCACCCCAGGCTCCAATTCGATAGAGCGTTGTGGTCACTCGTCCCGACAAGACTGTCAACTTTGATTACTGGAACTGGAAATGTCTTTGCTGGCTTGTCGCCAAACCTTGAAAAACCTTTGGAGTGCTGTCGCAGATGTCAGAGCCAGCATGATCCAAAGCACGGGAATCAATAGCACTTCGAAACACAGACCAAATCCAAGGACAACCATCCGTTCGGCTCGCTCCATTAGGCCGCCCTTGGCTTCGTAGCCCAACAGTTCGGCCTTGGCTCTTTCGTAGCTGATCAGGGAGGCAGTCGCGAGCACGGCCATCGGCAGCATCATGATGGTTCCCCCTTTGGTGTCTGCCAAGTGCCAGGCAACACCGCACAACAAGAGCCCGTCAGTTACTCGATCGGCGGTTGAGTCAAAAAAGGCACCACGTTTTGAAGTAGTGCCTGCCGCCACGGCGACCGCGCCGTCTAACAAATCGGGCACGGCAGTCAAGATTAGGAAGATCAGTCCCAACTGGAGTTGGCTATTCCCAATCAGAAGGCATGCAGCTACTGACATCCCAAGACCAACACATGTGAGAAAGTTCGCGCTGACTCCAAGTCGAACTAGGAAACGTCCAACTGGTCGCACGAAGCGATCAACTCCGTTGCGAAAGTTTCCGTCAAGCATCGAGGTTTGTCTCCGCGCCACCCTCAAGTTCGCTGCTTTGGGCCCACTCTTCTGGATTTTCTTCGACGAAATATTCGACGATTGTTCCATCAACTGCGTCTACCAGGACAAGGCCTCTGTGTGCTGGTGGATCTTCAGCGGAGTAGACCAACATTTTCCATGTTGGTCTACTCAGCACACCTCTCCAACCAAGTTGTGCACTTGCATGCCCTACCGGAAAGCCGACTGCTCGATTTGCTGCGACGAGTGCTTCATTTTCGTCTAGTCCGAAACTTCGCCCAGCAGCAAGGCTGTATAGACCGAATAAGCCGAGCGCCACACAGCCAGCTATAAGGCCAGTATTGACGAGCACGGGCTCTCCACTAACCGACACTGACCATGTGCCAATACCAAGGGCAACGATGAGATAAATCAGCCCGGTGACTTTCCGACGTTTATTATCCGGAAACTGGTACACCCCGACAAATCCTCGATCAAGATCTTCAGGAAGCTGATCGCGCACTTCGTCGTCGTCCACCTAAATCACGCTACCTGCCATTGGGCATTTCTCACGGCTTCACTCAAAAGCATCTCTCAGACGTTCGAGAGTCGACTCCAACGACTCCGGGAGTACGCGCGTGCCTGAGACTGTGGTCATGAAATTCGTGTCACCATCCCATCGCGGTAACACGTGAACATGAAGATGATCTGGAATTCCGGCCCCTGCTCCTTGACCCAAGTTCGCACCCATATTTATTCCGTCGGGCACGTAGGACTTTTCAATTGCCGAAATGGACCTTGAAACCAAATCAAAGAGTTCCTGCCTGCAGTCACCATCAAGGTCTCCAAAATTGGCAGCGTGGGCATATGGGAGCACCATCACATGGCCCGTGTTGTAGGGGTAGGCGTTTAGGATCACCCCAGCTTGTTCCCCGCAATGAACCAGCAGTTCTGGTTTGCTCTTCCGTAAGTCGAGGACAGCGCACAGCACACACTTTCCCTCTGAGGCTCTAGCGATTTCCCCTGTTTCACCACTTACGTATTCACGCCGCCAAGTAGCCCATATTCGATCTAGACCGTCCATAGAGACATCTTTACCGCTGCGCGCGCTACGTGATTCATTCGAGACCTACTAGTTTCAAAGCGACCCGTGTTCGATAACGCGTGTTCAGTTGAAGAAGAACGGCAGTGAACGCCTCGATCGCGGTTGCGTTAGACAAGTTTCCGCAATCCAGCGCTCTGGTTCCCGGTATTTTCCCGACTACCTCCGCGACAAGGTCGGTTGCCTCGCGGTTGTCGCTACATATCAGAATGTCGCTATCAAGCGGCTCGTTGAGATCACCTAGTTCTTGAGCTGGGACGTGTTGCAGAGTCGCTGCCACTCTTGAGTCAGGCAGGGAAGCTTGCACCGAAGCTGCAACTGAGCCTCTTGGCGGGATGAGTGGAACAAACTCGTCATCAACGCGCGCTAGAGCATTGGACATAGTGACAACGACTTTGTCTCTCACATAGTCCTCAACGCTTCTCGCTGTTATCGCGGCAGCGTCCCATGGCGTGGCGATGACGACGAACTCGCACTCGGCGGCACCTATGTTGTCTGATGGAGTTATTGCTAACTCGCGGTCGGGCCATCGGTCGATAATGCTGTCAACAACTTCCATGGATCGATATTTGGATCGGGACCCCAAAATAATTTCGTAGCCCACATCAGCTAACCGGGCCGCTAACGCTGAGCCCGCAGGTCCTGTTCCGCCAACTATGCCTATCCGCATGAAGTGCCACCGTACTGTCCAATAGCACGGTACGGTGACTTCATTACGCTAGTTACTGCAACGGCACTGAATGATTGTGCCGCTGAAACCAAACGGAGGACGATCTAGATGGGTCTGATGGATGGAAAAAAGCTTCTAATTACTGGAGTGCTTACTGACGCTTCCCTAGCTTTCGAGGTCGCCAAGCTGGCCCAGTTGGAGGGAGCGGAGATAGTACTCACTGGCGCTGGGAGAGCGATGCGTTTAACTGAGCGCACCGCGAAGAAGCTTCCAGAGGTCTGTGACGTTCTCCCGCTTGATGTCACAGAACAAAGCGAAATTGAGGCTGTGGCTGCAGAGTTAAATAGTCGTTGGGGCAGGGTCGATGGGGTTCTGCACGCAATCGGTTTTGCGCCCGAGTCATGTTTGGGGGGAAATTTTTTAAATGCCGAATGGGATGACGTCAGCGTCGCGATGAACATTTCCGCCTACAGCCTTAAGGCTCTAGCCGGAGGCCTTCACCCTCTACTGGCCGAAGCTAAAGGCAACGTGGTTGGCCTCACTTTTGACGCGTCGGTGGCGTGGCCTGTCTACGACTGGATGGGCGTAGCGAAGGCAGCATTTGAGTCAACTGCGCGTTACCTTGCGAAGAGCTTGGGTCCAGATGGCATTCGAGTCAACCTGATATCCGCCGGACCCATTAGGACGATGGCAGCCAAGTCAATTCCTGGATTTGCGGAGTTTGAAGACGCTTGGGAGAGCAGAGCTCCTATGGGGTGGGACATCAACGATCAGCATTCAGTTGCAAGAACGACTCTGGCGTTGATGTCCGACTGGTTTCCAATGACTACGGGGGAGATTATTCACGTGGACGGCGGATACCACGCTATGGGAGCCTGACGGACAAAATGCATTGGGGGCTTTATGGCTCACTTGAAAGTGGACCCACCAGCCCCCGCATTACATCGTCAAGAGTTACGACTCCAGAATTAACTCCCTGAGACGTCACCAACGCTAAGTGAATTTGCGACCTTCGCATCAACTCGAGAACGTCTGGCAATTTTGCATCGCGGTTGACTCTCAACATTGGACGGATGAGGTCAGGCTGCAGTTTGTTGTCTTCAGTTTCGATGCTCAAAAGATCTTTGCTATGGACGAACCCTCTCACATCGTTCATATCCCGGCCGTATACAACCAGCCGCGTGTGCCCGGTCAGGACTATCTGAGATTCAATTTCATCAATCGACGAATCAACGGTAACGGCATCAACTTCTTCCATCGGAGCCATGACTGAGACAACCTCAGCTTCTCCAAATGTGAGGGCACTTTCGATCAGGGCGTGCTCCTGATAGTCGATCAGGCCCTGATCGTGGGATTCATCGACCATGAGCAGTAGCTCGGCGTTCGTTGTCGCATCGTCGAGTTCTGAAGTCGGTTCTACTCGAAAGACTTTCAACAAGCTATTAACGAGGTGGTTAAGTACCCGAATGATTGGTCCTGCAAGCACTAGATATGCCGCCATGGGCCGCGCAAGCAGCAACAACGTGCGTTCTGGTCCTGTAATCGCCAGGCTTTTGGGAACCATCTCTCCAAGCACCATGTGGATGACGACAACAAAGCTGAGGGCGATAGCGAAACTCACTGAGTGCAGGAGCGTCTCATCCATGTCAATGAATCGATGAATTAGTTTTTCGAGAAGCGACGCTACGGCAGGCTCCGCTAATCGGCCCAGCACTAGTGAGCAGACTGTGATTCCAAGCTGGGCTCCTCCGAGGGCATTTAAAACATCTCTTTGCAGGCGCTGCGCTGCTTTGGCCGACTTGCTCCCTGTAGCTACCTGGGAGTCAATGGCCGATTTCATTGCGCCTAGTAGGCCGAATTCAAGCGCCACAAATGCTCCGTTGAGAAGAACCAACAAGGCGCCGACCGCGATTGCTAACGCCGTCATGATTCCTCGCCTTGGCTGTCAAAATAAAGTTCCGACTCAGGGGGGCGCTCTACAGATATCTCGGCGATACGCAGATTCTCTCTACCCAGAATCTCGAATTTCCAGCCTTGCCATTCGAGCTGTTCTCCCACGAGGGGCACCGATCCGAACTGCTCAAGCAGGAAGCCAGCAACTGTTTCGTAGGGACCGCGAGGTAGACGCAACCCAATCATTTCTTCGATGTCACCTCTTGAGGTACGCCCATCAACTACGTAACGGCCATCTCTTGTTTCGCTGGTCGTTCGGACTGGCTCGTCGTACTCGTCGGCGATATCTCCTACTAACTCTTCAAGGATGTCCTCTCTTGTAATGAGTCCTGCTGTGCCTCCGTGCTCGTCTATTACAACCGCTAATCGACTTTCGGCCGCTTCAAGATCTAGCAGCACACCATCAAGCTCTCGGTGTTCGGGAACAATTACTGCTGGCCGCAGGATTTCCGAGAGTGGTCTGAGCTCTCGATCTTCCACTGGAAGCGTAAAAACATCTCTTACTTCGACTATTCCCACTATGTCATCTGTGTCTTGTCCAGTGACCGGGAACCTCGAATACCCACTGTCCTTGGTTATTCTGACCAGATCAGCAATGGTCCCTGATTGTTCGATACCCACCATCGAGGTTCGAGGCGTCAGAGCATCCGCAGCATCTTTTCGCGAAAGTTGAAGAGTTCGCGTAATTAGCCGAGCTTCGTCTGCGCGAATGGTTCGAGCACTGGACGCTCTAACTAGATGTTCGAGGTCTTCCAAAGACCTCAGGGAACGCAATTCTTCCACAGGTTCGATGCCGCATAGGCGGAGCAGCCGATTCGCAAGCCCATTGAACGTAGCCGTTACGGGTGCTGAGATAACTCCATAGACCCTAAGGATCGGACCCAACCAGAGTCCTGTTCCCAGTGGCCGAGATATCGCAATATTTTTCGGTGCTAGCTCTCCGAAAACCATCTGTATTACAGCGGCAATTGCAATCGCTATACCCGCTTGAGCCGGGCCGGAGGTCAAGTTGAAACCTGGTAAGTATCCCAAGAACTCACCGATGGTGTCCTCAGCAAGGAAGCCAAGCAGCAAAGAAGTAACGGTTATACCTAGCTGAGCTCCGCCCAAATGAAAGCTGAGGCGACTAAGAAGCTTCTTCACCGTTCGCGCTCGCCGGTGACCCTCGCCGGCCATTACCTCGACACGCTCCGCATCAACCGCAACCAGAGAAAACTCACCGGCGACGAAAATGCCATTAAGGGCAATTAAGACAAAAACCGCTACTAACCCCATGATTGGATCGATCGTGAACACCTCCATACATCTTTATCTATCCGGACCTGGCTAACGCCAAGGTAGCCTCCAAGCAATGCCTGGGGACAACGCCACTTTCGAACCGGTCAGCGAATGGTCAACTTATCCCCCCGTAGAGGAAACAATTAGGAGTGATAGCACCCTTGGTTGGCTGAAGCGCATCAGCCCTGTCGTATTGACCCATCGCTGGCGAATTTTTTGGTCAGTTATAGCTGCGGTCATCGCCATGGTCGCTCAGATTCTCGTACCTCGCGTGGTCGGTCTGGCAATCGACCGAGCTTTGATTACTGGAACCAGCAGCCTCTGGCTCTTCGTGGCAATTTTGCTAGTCCTCGGGGTCGCACGTGCGGCCGCCACGTTCGGGTACCGCTATGGGCTGTACGGAATGGCGTTCAAAGTTGAGTACCAACTGCGAACCCTGCTTTTTCAGCATCTAGGAAAGCTGTCATTTGCTTTTTTTGATCGAGTGCAAAGCGGACAAATAATCAGTCGAGCTAATTCGGATATCAGATCAGTTCAAATGTTTATGGCATTTGCCCCAATCATGGCTGTCCAGTTTTTCAGCTTCGTGGTCGCTATCGGATTGATGGCTGCAATTAGTGTTCCCCTCACCACAATTACCATGATCGCATTGCCTGGTGTTTTTGCTATTGGACAGCGATTACGCAAAATCATGTTCCCCCTTTCTTGGGTGATTCAGTCACGTCAGGCAGAAATCGCCACCGTCGTTGACGAATCAGTCAATGGAGTTCGAGTAGTTAAAGCGTTCGCTGCAGAACGTCACCAAATTGAGTCTCTAGCAATAGGCGCTCAACGGCTTCGATGGGCGAACTTAGTTCAGCACTGGACTCGCGCTTCTCATACCCCTTTTATAGAAAATTTGCCGCGGGTTGCTTTAGCCACGGTCCTGCTGGTCGGGGGGCTCCAAACGATCGACGGATCGTTGACCGTAGGGGATTTGGTCTCTTTCAATCTCTACATTCTCCTTCTACAAGCTCCATTTCGATTTATTGGGATGTTGTTGATTTTGGGTCAGCGAGCGAAAGCTTCCGCCGAACGAATTTACGAAATCTTGGACGAACCTCCCGCTGTAGACGATCGTCATGATGCTGTGGATCTGATTCCCTCGGGAGGGGGTATTTCATTTTCAGATGTGAGCTTTGCCTACGGAAAGGAGGCGGTAGGTGGATCACAAGGCAGCGAGAACGCTCCTTTGGTTCTAGAGCATTTCAACCTTGATGTTTCGCCAGGAGAAACGATCGCGATTGTTGGCCGAACGGGGTCAGGCAAATCAACGATTGCCCGCCTGCTAATGCGCTTCTACGAACTGCAGGGCGGCAAAATCTCGTTAGATGGAAACGACATCAGATCAGTGACACAAGCGAGTCTCCGATCGGCAATTAGTCTCGTGCCAGACGAGCCGTTCTTGTTTTCGACCAGCGTCCATGAAAACATTTCTTATGGAAAACCAAATGCGTCGAGAGCGGAAGTCGAAGCCGCTGCGAGAGCAGCTCAAGCTCACGAGTTCATTGTTGAACTAGAAGATGGCTACGACACTGTTGTCGGCGAGCGTGGCTACGACTTGTCAGGTGGACAACGTCAACGCATATCCCTGGCGAGACTGTTTCTCAGTGACCCTTCTGTCATCATTTTGGATGACAGCACCAGTGCTATCGATGTCGAGATAGAAGAGCGAATCCACGGCTCCTTGAAGGAACTTTTACGGAAACGAACAACGATCGTGATCGCTCATCGACTATCCACGATCGCGCTTGCCGATCGAGTGGTGTTGGTAAACGATGGTCAAGTCATCGCCGATGGAACCCACCAACAACTGCTCGACACAGAACCCCGATATGTCGAGACTTTGGCTGCCTCACTGGGAGAGAACGACTCGTGGTGATGATGGGACCGCCTGGGGGCGGAGCATTTGCGGGGCCCAGTGCTACTCAGTCGAGCGCTAGCGCCGGCTTACCGTTTGCGGGAGTCCCCTCAGAGATGCAAGAGGGTGCAGAACTAATTCTGAGCAAAGAGCCCGAGCACGCCAGTCCTTTAATCGAGTTCGAGCGATTCGCCACCCGTGCGTCAAGACTGAATCTTCGTTCGCTATTCGAGAACCGCCGCGCGATCGCCCTCTGGGGGCTATTCCTTCTGGCAGTGGAAACTGTGACTGCTCTTCTCGGGCCTGTGTTGACTCAACAGGGCATTGACAACGGCGTAATGCAAGAAGATCGCGGGGCACTCTACAAAGCCGTCGCCCTATTCGGAATAGTTATCGTCGTAAACGGCTTAACGAGCTTTTGGCGACAACGATGGAACGGTCGCCTGGGCGAAAACATCATGTACGACGTGCGGTTGGAGCTCTTCAGTCATTATCAGCGAATGGGGTTGGACTGGTACACCTCTGGAAAATCCGGAGTGCTACTCAGCAGAATGACCTCAGATGTAGAGGCTTTGACCCTGCTGGTCAACGAGGGCTTCGTCAATTTGGTGATTCAAGCTCTCACCGTCTCCGTGGTCACCATCATTCTCTTTTCCTACAACCCGCTGCTCGCGATCTTGTTACTGGCGCTCGTTCTACCGCCTCTAATCCTCATGACTCTTTGGTTTCGAGCGGTCAGCGAACGCGGATACTCCGAGGTTCGAGATCGAATCGCTTCGGTTCTAGCTGATCTGTCCGAGAATCTTTCAGGTGTCAGAGTCATCGCTGCGCTGAACCGTCGCCGACAAAACGCCGAGATGCATAGAACCGTTGTGGGCGCTTATCTTGATGCGAATCTCTACACGGCGCGGGCAGGAGCGATTTACGGACCCGTTACCGAGGGGGTAGGTATCGCTGCCCAAGCGATCGTCCTCTTGGTCGGTGGTTGGATGGTGGTTGACGGTTCATTACAAGTTGGCGAACTGGCTGCGTTTGTGCTGTTCGTAAACACCTTCTTTGCGCCGATTCAACAGATGGTCCAGCTCTACAACACTTACCAACAAGGCCAATCTGGGCTGCACAAAATCAGCGAAATCCTTAGCACTGAGCCATCGATCAAGGAAAAGCCCGGAGCATCTCCGCTACCGCCGATTGAAGGTCATATCAACTTCGATTCAGTGACCTTCAGCTACGGCGACGGCCCAGAAGTTCTCAGCAGGGTTGACCTTTCGATCAATCCTGGTGAAACCTTCGCATTTGTTGGCCCTACCGGCGCGGGAAAAAGCACCATGGCCAAATTAATTACTCGCTTCTACGACCCAAGCTCTGGGGCTGTGTCGATCGATGGAGTTGACCTTAGAGATGTCTCAATTACATCTTTGAGGACTCAGCTCGGCGTAGTTCCTCAGGAGCCATTTCTGTTTTACGGAACTATTCGGGACAATGTCGCCTTCGCTAAGCCAAATGCAACCGATGATGAAATTCACGAAGCCATAGCCCACGTCGGTCTCTCCGAGACAGTCAGTCAGCTAGCCGACGGAGTAGACACTTTGGTCCATGAACGAGGGGTTTCGCTTTCAGCCGGCGAACGGCAACTCATTGCTTTGGCTCGAGCATTTATGGCTCGCCCAAGAGTTCTCGTATTAGACGAGGCGACCTCAAGTCTTGACCTACATTCTGAAGCTCAAATCGAGACTGCTTTGGACGGGCTGCTTGAAGGCAGGACAGCTGTCTTGATAGCCCATCGATTAGCGACCGCTATGAAGGCCGATCGAATCGCGGTAGTCGATGATGGCCGGATTGTTGAACTTGGTTCTCACGCAGAACTCGTCGAACTGGGAGGCCGCTATGCGGAAATGTTCGCGACCTGGTCTTCGCACTCTGAGTCTGACAAAGACTCATCTGTGGAGCGGCTTTCGGATTAGGCGCCAGTATCTGGCAAGCTAGACCCGTGGCCGCTCCTTTTTCTACCGTAGAGCTTCGCGAAGTGTCGGTGAGATACGAGGACAAAACAGTTCTTGGACCATTGGACCTCGATATCGCACCTGAAGACCGGTGGGTAATACTGGGACCTAATGGGAGCGGCAAAACCACTCTGATTAAGGTGCTGTCTCTGTATCGCTACCCAACCACGGGCACTGTTCAAGTTCTTGGAGAGAGCTGGGGAGCCACCGATGTGCGAGAGCTTCGCCAGAAAATTGGTCTTGCTTCGTCTTCTCTCAGGGATCAGTTCAGGCCCGATATCTCGGGCCTGGATATTGTCATGACAGCACGACACGCTGCACTTGAAACGTGGTGGCATCATTATTCCGATGAGGACCGCGACTCCGCCCTGAAGTGCTTATCGCGAGTAGATGCTTTAAAGCTTGCCGACCGCAAGTTCCACACTATGTCCTCGGGGGAACAACAACGGGTGCAGTTGGCTCGGACTCTGATGGGTGACCCAGGCTTACTTCTGCTTGATGAGCCAACTGCGGGGCTTGATTTAGTGGGTAGAGAGCAGCTGGTTGCGACTTTAGCGTCGGTTGCGTCAGATATCGAGACTCCTGCCACCGTTCTCGTAACGCACCACACCGATGAGATTCCTCCTGGCTTTACGCATGGCCTTCTTTTGAGAAGTGGTCGAGTGATGGCGTGTGGTCCGATTGATCAGGTTCTTACCGCCGACTCCTTGTCCGAATGTTTCGGTTTGCGGCTTGAGCTCGAGAATCGAGACGGCCGTTGGCTGTCCTGGGCCCGCAGCTAACGTTCCCATGAGCGATCCGAGCTCTCAGAGACAACAGTCAAAAGTTTTTGGAGAAGTGGCCGAGATTTACCACCGTGTCCGGCCGGGTTATCCAGAGGGTCTATACGATTGGATCCTTGAAACTTCGGGAGTCGATAGCAGTGAACTCCTGATAGACGTCGGATGCGGAACTGGAAAAGCATCTATCTCATTTTTGAGACGCGGATTCACTGTTATCGGAGTCGAACCCGATCCAATGATGGCTCAGATCGCCACCCGTGAGTTCACCGACTTCGATACCTTTTCCGTTGACCAATGCACGCTTGATGATTTCAGAGCCGCTTCATCAGATGCCGGTCTGATATACGCCGGCCAATCTTGGCACTGGATGAACGCTGACACCCGATTCGAGTGCGCAGCCTCCGCACTCAAACCTGGGGGCTGGTTGTGTGTTTTTTGGAATCGACCCGAGAAAATCCATCATTCCTTCGATCTCGAAATGGACGCCCTCTATGCCGAGTTAGCTCCTCAATTCAACGATGAGCGATTCAAGGTTCGCTTGCCTGGATCAAAATCGGTGATTAGCGCCGATACTCCAATCGAAGAGTTCGAGCTAAGCCAATTATTTGGTGATGTTCATACTTTCGAGGCGTCGTGGGAGCAAACAATCAGTAGCGAAGAGCATGTCCAGAATCTTTTGACCCAGTCAGATCACCGAATGCTCGATGAAGGACTTCGAACAGAGCTATTGCGCCAAGTTGGTGAGGTAATTAACAATGCCGGAGGCAGCTACAAACAGCTCTTCACCACTCACGCATATGCGGCGAAGCTTTCTGTCTGAGAAAATCTTTGTATGAGAACTCACGAGGACCGCATTCGTTCTTATTTTGCAGCATGTAGCTCCGGCTCAAAGGATGAGGTGGCAAGCCACTTCACCGAAGACGCAGTCATTTATGACACGAATCACGCGCCAATTATTTCTGCTGAAAACATAGGAAATTTCTGGGTACAAATTCACGCTAAATGGACCGGCGCGAATTGGGTGGTGGAACGCATCGTGGAAGACGAGACCTCCGCGGCGATTGAGTGGCGCATGGATGGTGAACATCAAGGCAACAAGTTTGAGGTCCGCGGAAGCGAGCATTATCAGTTTCGCGAAAGCCTTATCGCAGAAATTCGCCAGTATTGGACTTTTGATGCTTCGAGTCCTGGCAGTGGCTTGATTGACTATCCGTACGGTGATTCAAATCGTTTGGGTTCCGATGACGTCTGACAAAGATCACTCCAGTAACGAACTGCACCTGGTCTATGAAGATCCGCAGTTTTCAGCTCGAAGCCAAACCGCAGCAGCGCTGCGCCGCTTGGGGAACGCTTTTGTGCGTCATCGTCTCAGCGAAGAGGCTTTATCTGCTTTGCAAGAGTGGGCACAATCATCAGCTGAGGCGTTAGAGCTCTCTGAACCTACCGCTCGACCCTCTGATTATTTCGAACGCCGTTATACAGATCCTCGACCGCCTGACGGTTCGGAAGTGATTGCATTCAGCGATAGGACGTTCAGCGGCCCCGCTAACCCAATGGGGGTTGAGGTTGAACTTAGACGCAACGGAGATGGGGTACTCAGCAAGGTGATCTTCGGAGCAGCGTTCGAAAGTGCGCCAGGTAGAGTCCACGGCGGGGCGGTGTCAGCACTCGTGGATGACACCATGGGCTATCTCATGATCGTTTTGGGAGAGGCGGCGTATACAGCGCGGTTAGAAGTCGACTATCGGGGCGGGGTTCCAATAGATACCCCGGTCTGGTTTCAAGCCCAAGAATCACATCGGGAGGGCCGCAAGCTCACGGTGACTTTGACTGTGTCTCCCGACAGGGACGGAGTTCCAGATGTAACTGCGGATCCCCTCATCACAGCGGAGGGTCTATTCATTATTCCAAATCGCGGCTAAGAACTTTGTTTCCCTCGCCAACCTTCGGCTGCCTGTTCAAGGGTCGTGAATCCGACGTCGCCGCGGTCTCGAATTTCGCTAATAAGCTTCTCGAGCATCAACATTCGATGCCCCCGGCCTATGACCTGAGGGTGCATCGTGTATGTCAGCACACCACCAGTCTCGTGTTCTCTCGCCCAATCCAGATCCCCTAACCAGGTCTCCAGAACGGCCGAAACCGGAGTCAAGTTGCCTCCTTTAGGAGGTATGTATTCGAACCAAGGGAAATCGTCGAGATGCCAAGCAATGGGGATCTCAACTAAGTCAACTTGTGACCCCCATGTGACGCCCGACCCCTTTTCCCAGTGGTCACCAACGCGACACCAGTAGGGCTGCACATCGTGCCCCATAAGGGACGAATCATAGGAGAAGCCTTCTTGCACCAATAGCTCCAGTGAATGTTCGCTGACGTACCACCCTGGCGAACGCCACCCGACTGGCCGTCGCCCGGTTATGGACTGCAGAATTTCAGTGCCTTCCCGCAGAACTTCGAGTTCTTCATCCCGGCTTATCCGAGCGGGACTTTCGTGGTGATTGCCGTGGTGCCCTATCTCATGACCACCTTCGATTATGTCCTCAACGAGCTGGGGGTAAGTAGTGGCCGTCAAACCAGGAACGAAAAAGGTGCCATGAATACCATTTCTTTTAAGCGTTTGGAGTATCCGATGCGTTCCTACAACTCCAAACTCTCCTCGGCTGAACGCTGTCGAGTCTTTGGCGCCCATCCATAGGGACACCGTGTCTACGTCGAAAGTGAGGCTGACTGATAGTTCGTCTCGCACAGCTAGAGTCTCGCGCCTACCAATCAGTCTTGTTTTGTAAAAGTTCCGAGAATGGCGTTTCTTTGTTAGGGCCTGGCTCTTTGGGAAGACCTAGGACTCTTTCGCCGATGATGTTTCTTTGCACCTCATCGGTTCCACCATAAATGGATGGCGCTGGGGAAAACACCGCCATCTCCTGAATGACGCCTCCGGTTGCCGCTTCTTCACCCCACAAAGCCATTTCGGGACCAAGTATCGAACCCGCAAGTTGTCGTGTTCTGTGAAGCGCTGATGTCATAAGGATCTTGGCAAGGTTGCCTTCGCCACCTGTTTGTTGGTTTTTGTTTCGTGTTCGCTGGCCATTCATGCGCATTAGTTCGAGTTCTGTATGAAGGCGAACAAGTTCCTGACGAATTCGAGGGTCGTTGAGCTTGTCGCGTTCCTCGGCGAGATCTCGGAGGAGTTGTAACGTGCCTGGGCCTACACCGCCCGCTGCGAGTGCAAGGCGCTTTCCGACGAAAGATCCGGCCGGCCTATCAAGGTGCCCGGCAATGCTGCCAGGGTGAGCTGCCGCGTAAGCCATTCCGTGGCCTCCGCCTATCCCCGCTCGCTCCACCATAAGAGTGGTGTTGGCAACCCGCCAACCCTCGTTAAGTTCTCCGATGAGATCGTCTTGCGAAACGCGCGCTTCGTCTATGAAGACTTCGTTGAATAGAGATCGGCCGGTCATCTCTTTAAGAGGACGTATCTCAACACCCTGCTGATTCATTGGAAATGCGAACCAGCTAATACCCCTGTGTTTTGGGGCGTCGGGTTCCGTTCGTGCAATCAGCATTCCGTAGTCGGCATGCTGTCCTTCGGAGGTCCAAACTTTTTGTCCAGTAATAACCCATTCATCGCCATCACGAGTTGCCTTGGTTTGAAGACCGGCCAAATCGCTACCTGCCCCAGGCTCAGAGAAGAGCTGACACCATGAGTCAGTGCCGTCAAGAATCGAGGGCACGTAGCGGGCTATTTGGTTTTCGTTACCGTGGGCAAGAATCGTCGGCGCTGCGAGCATCATGCCGAGACCTGCCGGCGAGCCGATAGCACCGCTTTCCCTCAACGCTGCGGCGAGGATTCGGGTTTCCGATCTACCCCAGCCCTTACCGTACGGCTCAGGTAGTCCCGGATTTGTAAGACCTGCGGAGGCAAGTAGTTGCCACCATTCTCTCACCGGTAGTTCTGGATCCCAGTTGGCATCTATCCATTCATCAAGTTCGGCGCGCAACTCAGTGCTCATTTGATCGCTCCGGCGGGGGTCGGGGTGGGGTAATTGATTCGTTCCCTTCACGCTACCTGCGACTGCGGTTAGAGAACAGTTAGTCAGCGCGGTAACTTCAGATCTACGAACTGCAGCACCGGAGGCAACGTTGGCTGAGTTAGCTCAAGTGACCATCGACCGTATCCACCATTACCGGGACACGGTTCGTGCGTACCAGATCAGGGTTGATGGCAAAACAATCGGACGTGTGAAGAACGATAAACAGCAAACCTTCGAAATAAGTACCGGAGTTCACCAAATAAGAATGCGTCTGATGTGGTTACAAAGCCCAATAATTGAGGTGCATTTAGCTGAAGGTGACCATGTCAAACTCCGCACAGGCCCCAACGGCGGCATTCTTCAGGCATGGAGGATCTATTTCGCGCCACATACGGCACTGTTCTTGGAAGAGTCTGATCTTTAGCGAGCGAGAAGTGCCTCAAGCGCCATAGCAATTCCGTCATCGTCATGGCTGGGCAACACTTGATCCGCTATCGATAGAACTGTGGGGTGACCGTTCCCCATAGCAAATGAGCGACCAGCCCACTGAAACATCTCTATGTCATTTAGACCGTCTCCAAACGCCCAGGATTCGGCGGGATCTATTCCTATTTTTTGGGCTACTGAGTTCAATCCGCTGCCTTTACTCACCCCTGCTTTCACTATTTCAGGTGTTTCGAGACCTGACGGCCGAACTTCTATCGCTGGGGGCAAAAGACCCGTAAGGTCTGAAATAACTTTTCTGGGGTCAACTTCTTTGCAGTCAAGAAGCCAGGTCAACACGGGACCATCAATTGCAGTGAGGGCGTCCGCAACTCTGGTTGGGTTGATCTCAAAATCAGGCGGGAAATCATGAATGAAATGTTCGTCCCATATATGTCGTCCGTCGGCCATATCGGCAGCTAGAGCAATACCTGGAAAGTGATTCCGCGCTATCTCCGCTCCTTTTAGTTTAAATTCTTCAGGAATGGTGCTCATTGCAAAAAGCGAACCATCGGATTGGAACACCGTTGCTCCGTTAAGACAGACGCTGTAATCAACAGCCAGTTCGCCGGCGAGCGCAGCAACTTGCATCCAGGGCCGGCCAGTTGCAAGAACAACAATGCATCCTCGACTTTTAACTTCTTGTAGCGCTTGACGCACCCGATTCGAGAGTGATCCATCTGAACGCAACAGCGTGCCATCAATGTCGAAGGCCACTAACCCCGGGAGCGCACTCATGACCATGAACCGTAGCTTGGAGCATGATGCCAACCACTACGCGTCTACTGTTCCTCCATCGACTTTTAAGTCGGAGCCAGTGATATGCCAGGCTGCTTCACTTGCAATAAAGGCGACGTACCTTCCAATTTCTTCGGGGTCAGGTATGCCCCCGGTCAGGTTAGGGGCGGAGTTTTCCAAAGCCCAGCGCTGAACTTCATCCCACCCTCGTATGTCGTGTCGACCTGCACGTTTTTCCAAAGCCGAACGAACCTCGGCGGTAGCGATAATCCCTGGGCTAACCAGGTTCGCTGTAACTCCAGAGCCGCGGAGTTCTTTAGCAAGGCTGCGCACTACAACTGGTAACGCAGCTTTTGAGGCGTAGTAGTCAGGGTTGTTTTGGCCTGGTTGTTCGGTACCGACGGTTCCCAAAAAGATCACCCTGCCCCATCTTCGTTCCCTCATCGCGGGGAGTACTCGTTGGGTCAACCTAACTCCGCTCACGACGTTGATATCCCATGCTTCATGCCAGCGCTCTGCAGGATCACTCCAAGACGTGTTACCCGGAGTCCCATAGTTGTTGACTAGAACATCGATCGATCCACAGGATTTTTCAATTTGGGAAACTATGGACTCAATGCCTTCTGACGAAGTCAGACTGCCGTGAACCGCAGTCGCTTTGCCGCCGTTGGCTCCAATTTGTTCCACCACTTCGTCTGCCTGACCTGCTTCGTGGCCATGAACCGCCACTGTTGCACCTTCGCTGGCAAAGACATTTGCTGTGCCCGCGCCAGTTCCGCGATAGGAGCCAGAAATTAAGACGACTTTGTCCTTCAATCCAAGGTCCATAAATGCTCCTAATCGTTCATTCGATCAATTTCGCCGTTGCCGTCGCTACGTCGAGTAACCGATTTTCGTTTCCTTTGTCAACAATCCTGATTCTGCTTGTTACGGATTGGTCATCGACTCTGAGCGCTTCGCCTTCCACCCTAAACGGACCAGATTTAGCCTGCGCCAAGTAATGAACCTCTGCCTGGACGCATCGGGTGGGAGCGTCAAAAGTCAGTTTTCCTATGTGAGCGGCCATCGCGTCAACCAGTACGGCTACTGCTCCACCTTGTATGGATCCGAAGGAATTATGAATCTGCGGATGATGCGGCAACTCGATAATGGGTTCATCCGGATCTACCGTGATTTGCAGGTAGTCATCAAGCGACGGACGCGGCGACTCTTCCTCTTCGGCGTAGTCAACTACTTGACCTCGCGCGGTTCCCACACTGGGGTTGTCACTTCGAGCTGGCAAGCGCGCGTAGGTGCAGATTGATCGACCAACCTCACCATGCTCATCATCGATAGTGGTTTCGGTGACGACATTGTTTCGTCCGATTCGCAGGGGCCGACAATGGGCCACTACTTCGGTGCCTTCGGCTCGCCTGTTTATGACCGTTCCTAGTTCTAGGGTGGCAACCCAGTCTGGATCAACCTGCAGAACTCCATGGTGTCCTGCTACTGAATCAACCAAGGTCGCAACGGCGCCGAGACGCAACCAGCCCCCAGCGTCAAGCAAATCTGGGAGAATTGGCATCGTGGCACTGACATTGCCATCATCGTCTACCTGATGCCGCAGGCGCAGATGTCTAAGTATGTGATGTTTGGGTGGGTAGGATCGCCGTTTCATTTCAACGCATTTTGGAAGCTAAGAGTTGTTGAAGTTCATCCCACAACTCAGCTGTGGCGTCAACCAAAGCATCCAGGTCACCCCCGTTTGCAATGATGAACTGAGCCACGGCTCGGCGCTCTTCATCAGAGGCCTGTGATTCGATTCTGGCCAACGCATCTTCAGGTTTTATGCCGCGTTGATCTTGTAGACGGTCGAGACGCTCTTGCATGGGGGCTTCGACCACGACCACCACTTCATAGGGATGTTTTGTTTCATACCCAAGGCGACTCTCGACAAGAACTGCCATGTCATACACGACTATGGAATCAGGTTTTTCGAGGTCATCCACAGCTTTGTCTAGGAGCTCATTGATAGCTGGGTGAGAGATCTCTTCCAGAGCGCTTAGCTGATCTCCGTCACCGAAAACTATTGAGGCTAAAGCAGTCCGATCGATGCCACCATCCTCAGATGACACCGTTGGTCCAAACCGATCAATTATTGATGAGACAGCCAAGCCACCAGGTTCAAGTATTTGACGGCCGAGGGCATCGACATCAACCACCTCGGCGCCCAAGTCGGATAAGAGCCCAGCAACTGTTGACTTACCAACTCCCATTCCGCCCGTTAGACCGACAATTAGCATGAGAATGTTGGCGCTATCCGCCAACCCGCCCTTCGGGCGCATCAGTTGGTGGTCCCGCGAAGGCTTGTGCAATCTCCATCCACTCCGCTGCGAGGTCACCCGTGATTTCCAGCTCTGCTTCCCTCGCTCGACGCCGCTGGGTTACAACCAGACAAAATTCGTAGGAGTCAGCGACTACTCGGTCTTCGCAGTCCTCAGGGCCCCAGGTCCAGACTTCGCCACTCGGAGATGTGAGTTCAATTCGTACAGGACTGTCAGGCGGCTGCAGTCCTCTATTGACATAACTCCAACCACGGGTCGTCACCCCAATATGAGCTACGTGTCGGAGCCGGTCTGTTTGCGGATATTCGGCACCAAAAGTATCCGCTACGTCGTGACTGTGGGACCAAGTCTCCATTAGTCGGGCGGTAGCGAAAGACAGCGCGCTCATGTCGGGCCCAAACCACGGTATGCGGTCCTTAGGCCCTATAGCTCGGAAGGCTTCAGTCATGCGAGATCTCTCGCCGGCGAACCATTGCCAAAGGTCAGATCCGCTCATAGTTCGTACGTCTAGACCGCCAAAAGTGTGAAGGTCTCCTTCACCCCGAAGCATTTGTTGCTTTGTTTCCTCGAACTCGGTTGGGTCCAGCACCGCAAGACTAGCTGCGACATCTGCCATTCCTAAGTGGATAATGGTCTCATGGGTATCCCAACCGTCGGCTGGAGTCGGCAGACGCCATTCGTCCTCGGTAAGTCCCGCGACTACCTCGTGCAGCGCCTCGGTCTCAGCGTCTAAGTCATCACATATTGCCCTCATATTGGGGACCCTACACCGCTAAAGCGATCAACTTCTGGTTGATTGGTTCTGACGGCTACCGTAGGCAACAAGCAACCACTCTCGGAGAAGCCGTGAAGCAGCCTATTTGGACACCAAGTTCAACTCGCCGAGAGGGTTCCAACCTTTGGGCTTTCGCTGATCAAATAGGGTTACCCCTCGCGGACAACACCTACGGAGATTTGCATCGCTGGTCGGTTGAGAACCAATTCACATTCTGGAGATCCGTATGGGATTTCGCTTCCGGTATCGGCGATTTAGGAGAGATAAGCCATATCGGCGCAGGTGGTCCCGAAACTCGTTTCTTTCCACATGCAAAATTCAATCTTGCTGAAAATTATTTGCGGAGATCCGGTGACGAGGTTGCTATCGCCTATCGGGGTGAGGACGTCGTCGAGCGCTCATTAACCTTCGACGAGTTGAGGCTTTCAGTCGCTCGGGTCCAACAAGCTTTGAAATCGGAAGGTGTGCAACAAGGTGATCGCATAGCTACGTTGTTGCCGAACGGCCCTGAAGCGGTCATTTTCTTTTTAGCCGCTGCCAGTCTCGGCGCGATTTATTCTTCGACAAGTCCGGACTTCGGTTCTGCGGGAGTTCTAGACCGTTTCGGTCAGATTCAGCCAAAGGTATTAGTAGCGACCGATAGTTACTCCTATGCCGGCACCCGTCACGATGTCACTGCAAAGGTTGCTCAGATCGCCAATCAACTTCCCTCACTCAAACGTGTGGTGATGGTGAGCTACGACCATCAATCTCTAAAAGCGGAAGTTCCTTTTTCTGTAGGGCTTGATGACTGGCTAGCACACACTGAATCCCGCGAACCTGAGTTCACCCGATTGAGTTTCGATCAGCCGATCTACGTGTTGTATTCGTCGGGGACGACAGGAAAACCAAAATGCATTGTTCACAAGGCCGGTGGAGTGTTGCTTAAACATTGGTCTGAACACCTGTTGCACTGTGACCTTGGACCTGGTGATCGGCTTATGTACTTCACCACCACCGGATGGATGATGTGGAACTGGCTGGTTGGAGGTCTCGCTTCTGGGGTCTCATTAATCCTTTACGACGGGTCGCCTTTTCACCCCAAACCATCCCGACTTTTTGACCTTGCCGACGAGTTGCAGCCGAATTTGTTTGGAGTAAGCGCAAAATTCATTGAGGCAGCGATGAAGGAAGGACTGAGGCCTCGCGACACCCACGATCTTTCAAGTATCGAGACGATTACTTCAACCGGCTCGCCCTTGGCTCCCGAAGGATTCGACTGGGTGTACGATGCCGTGAAGCCCGATATTCACCTTGCCTCGTTTTCAGGGGGAACAGATATATGCGGGTGCTTCGTAATTGGGGACCCCACCAGTCCGGTATTCCAAGGTGAAATTCAAGCCCCAGCACTTGGCCTGGACGTCGCTGTATTCGATGATTTTGGAAGCCGCCTAAAGGCCGGCGAACAAGGAGAACTTGTTTGCTGCAACTCCTTCCCGTCGATGCCGTTGGAATTTTGGGATGACCCTGACGGAGCCAAATACCACGACGCGTATTTCGGGCGCTTTGAGGGCGTTTGGCATCACGGTGATTTTGCCGAATGGACATCTCAGGGAGGAATGATTATTTCCGGCCGGTCTGACGCGACCTTGAATCCAGGAGGGATTCGCATTGGCACCGCCGAAATCTATCGTCAGGTTGATGCGATCGACGAAGTCCTCGAAAGCATCGTTGTTGGGCAACAATGGCAGTCAGATACTCGAGTGATTCTTTTCGTTCGCCTACGCGACGGACTAGTGCTCGACGATGAATTGACTCAAAAGATCAGAACTCAAGTTCGGGAAGGTGCATCTCCTCGACATGTGCCATCGGTTGTAGCTCAGGTCCCCGCGATTCCGAGAACTCGCAGCGGGAAACTGGTGGAGCTAGCCGTCAGGGATGCCGTTCATGGCAGAACAGTCAAGAATGTCGAAGCGATCGATGACCCACAAGCATTGGAACATTTCCGCAATCACCCCAAATTGACAGATATTCAGTAGTTGGCCACTTTCCTATGACGCCACTGTCCATTCGGTGGCATCCTGAACAGATGCGCAGGGGGACGGCAAGATATGTCACGGAATTGATGTTCGGGTGAGAGGACATAACGACTCAGGCAGAGGTATACCGGCTGCCGCTATCGCAATGGTTGGTTGGGCGGCTTCAGGCGTAATCGCAAAGGGCATAACTGAGCTCGGAGCACTCGCAGTTGTTTTTTGGCGGATGTGGATTTACGCGTTCATCGTTTTGTTGTTCTTGAAGCTTCGAGGCACCCCACTTCGGAAAGAATCATTAAAGTTTTCGTGGCGTGGTGGAGTCTCTTTGGGCGCGGACATCATGCTTTTTTTCTCAGCGCTTCGTTTAACCACGGTTGCTAACGCAACAGTAATTGGCTCGTGTCAACCGCTTATTATGCTGCTGATCGCAGGTCGGCTATTCGGTGAAAAACCTAAACGGCACCACTGGGGGCTAGCGCTGTTGGCCATGTGCGGTGTCGCAATAGTGATGTTCGGCTCTACGGGGGTTCAGGGTTGGAGCCCTAAAGGCGACTTGCTGTCCGTAGCAACAGTGGCGGCGTGGACCGGATATTTTGTGTTCTCTAAAATCAGCAGCCGACATATCGAGTCGTCGCAATACACCGGAGCGACCGCTCTGATCTGCGCGCTTTTTGCGACTCCGTTTGCTTTGGCATCAGGC
>CEVE01009738.1_pt1 | contig 107436 bp, 99 predicted proteins | sample 356431 | NCBI WGS metagenome assembly CEVE01 (sample SAMEA2622764, study PRJEB7988) | marine metagenome | isolation source: saline water (ENVO:00002010), including
AAAAAAATATTAATGCAAATTCAATATGCACATAAAAAAAAATAAGCACTAAACTTATTTTTACATAATATATGATTAAATTAAAAAATATTAATACATAATATAAACAAAAATTTATTTTTTTAAAGACATAAAATAATATAATTTAATATCGTGGTATAGTTGAATCTATTTCACGAGACCAAAGATCTATTCCGCCTTTTAGGTTAGATACTTTATTTTCGAATCTCTGGATATTGGATAAGTACCTCACGATCATTCCGGATCGGATTCCTGAGTGGCAGTATACGATAATCGGGATGTCACTAGGAAGCTCATCCAACCTTGAGGGGACTTGAAGATGATCAATTCTCATTGATGTGCCAGGGATCGTCGCTATCAACTCCTCCTGTGGCTTTCTAACATCGAGTAAGAATACCGCTTCTCCTGCCTTAAATTTGAGATCTAATTCTCTAGGGGTGGTCACTTTACCAATCTCGACAGGCTTTTCCTCTATCCCTGCAGCCTCAACGTAATCTATTTTTAGAATACGAGAATGCATATTCAATGCATCCAGAATGAGGAGCTTTCCGGACAAAACACCTTCTTGCCTCAAGATTATCTTTATTGCTTCTGTAGCTTGAATCGAACCTATAATGCCTGTGACAGATCCAAGGACCCCTGCTTCTGCACAATTAGGGGACATTTCTGGAGGAGGCGCCGTTGGAAACAGATCCCTGTAATTCGGCCCACCATTGTAATTGAAAACTGAGACTTGCCCTTCAAACCGAAGAACACTGGCGAATACCCATGGAACACCAATCTCCGCACACGCGTCGTTGATTGCATACCTCGCGTCAAAATTATCCGTACCGTCAACAACAACGTCAGAACCCAATAACAATTCTGTTGCATTTTTTCCGTCCAATCTGATTGGATATTTTTTGATAATTATTTCCTGGTCTATTTCTTTCAACCTCTCATCTGCAGAATCAATCTTTTTTCGCCCCACTGCCCTCTCTGAATGTAGAATCTGCCTTTGAAGATTTGAAAGGTCAACTTCATCATGATCAATAATTCTAATTTCGCCCACTCCTGCAGCTGCAAGATACAGCAGAGCGGGAGATCCTAATCCGCCTGCTCCGACCACCGTCACAACAGACTCTGACAAAGTAATTTGACCCGATAATCCTATCTGATCTAATGCGATGTGTCTACTGTATCTGTTCAACCGCTTCTTATCCATAACTATCAAATTCCCGGGACAGCAAGGCGGAACAAGCTTGCTATGAAACTAAACCTTCCAATTGTAACAGTCAAATTCCGTGCAAATTTAGGGTCTAATGATCTTCCAGTCGTGTTTTTTATTATCCTGTGGATGAAGTTTTGTTGTAGGGCACTGTCTGGTTTGTCGATCTCCAGCAACCACCTTTCCATGTCTGTAAGTATGCAAAAACCCTGTCTTGTAGCCCAAAGTATCTCTGTAGCGGCATATGTGATCACAACACACCAGAGTATGATGTCCCATGGAGACATCCAGCCAAATGCAATTAGCAGAGTGACCAGTATGTGGATGGTGTAAAGCACCATGGCGAGCATTCTCTTTGAAAGTCCAGTTTCCTTTCTCTTCTCTTCAAAAATGAGGACTTCCATCAAACCATCTCAATGTTGTGATTCCAACCATCTCTCAGAATCAATAGCCGCTTGGCACCCCATACCTGCTGCTGTAATGGCTTGTCTGTAACGGGTATCCACGACATCACCAGCTGCAAAGACCCCTGGGACGCTTGTCATCGTATTCTCAACGTGAAGAATATAGCCTTCTGAGTCTGTTTCGATCTGTCCATCTAAAAACCCGGTTATCGGTTTGTGGCCTATTGCTATGAAAGCCCCCGTGCATGCTATCTGCTCTTGTGAGCCGTCACGAGGATCTTGAATAATAGCGCCCTTGAGCCCCTTCTCATCCCCAAGCCATTCCTTGACTTGTCTGTGTGTCATTATCTCAATTTTTGGGTTGTTCTTTGCCCTATCCAACATCACTTTTGAGGCTCTGAATACATCTCTTCGATGGATTATTGTCACCTTACTCGCAAATCTTGTCAAGAACGTGGCCTCTTCCATGGCTGAATCACCGCCACCTACTACGACTACTTCTTCATCTTTGAAAAACGCCCCGTCACAAGTCGCACATGTAGAAATCCCCCTTCCTTTTTGAGCATCTTCCCCCTTCACCCCAAGCCAAATGGCCTCCGCTCCTGTGCATACGATCAAGCTTTCAGATCGATACTCAACTCCTTCAACCCATACACCGAACGGCCTTGATGACAAATCCACCTTCTCAACGTTTTTGTCAATCACATTCAATCCAAACCTCTCGGCTTGAGATCTTAATTCCATCATCATCTCAGGCCCTCCTATTCCTTCGGGATAACCCGGGAAATTTTCGATGTCTGAGGTTAACATTAGTTGTCCACCTGACATGTACCCTGCGAACATCAAAGGCTCCATCATTGCTCTGGCGGAGTACAATCCTGCAGTGTAACCCGCAGGGCCTGATCCGATTATAATCACGTTGTGTGTGGTGGGCATGGGGCTATGAGGATACAGGAGTCCCTTCAACATTGACTCTGGTAATTACAGAACAACGGTCTATGGAAATTTCATACGATCATGCTTGACACTGCAATAATCGCCGATCTGGCATGAGGCTCCAGACGCCTATTGATTTGTTCTGGTTCAACACCAGGGCCTATGATTCCCAAACCGACCGGCTTATCGTAGCCCAGTTGTAGGTCAATGAGGCTTTTCACAACTGCTTGGCCTATAACTAGCCCGTGGTCGGTTTCTCCTTTTTCTATTATTCCAAGGCATGCAACCCCGATTATATCATCCCTTTCAAGCAATCTAGCGGTTGCGAGAGGAGCTTCTACTGAGCCCGGAACCCAAACGATGTCTGAGATCTCCAGGCCATTGGCGCGAGCTTCATCAGTCGCATGTAGCACCATTTTTTCCACTGACTCTTTGTGGAATGAGCCGCAGACCAAACCCACTCGACTCATCTCAGCCTATCCTCCTTCAACATTCTTCTCACAGTGTCTACTGTTGCTTGGGTAATTGCGTCAATTTCAATGTTCACAAGATCCCCTTTGGTTTTGGACCCTAGCGTGGTCCTCCTCAATGTTTCTGGAATTATATGGAGGTAAAACGACCCATTCGGGTTAATCTTTCCCACTGTGAGGGATATGCCATCGATTGCTATGTAACCCTTTTCAAAAATATATTCGGAAACAGACGGATGTGGTTTTATGATCAACACTGCCGTTTTTGAAATGGTATCCGGGCTGTTTACGAAGACTATTTCCTCAACAGTACCTGTTGCCATGATATGGCCAGAGACAAGATGGCCGCCTACCTCATCGCCAAATTTCATCGATCTTTCATAATTCAACGAGGATCCTTCTACCAATGCTCCCAGTGAGGATCTCTCCAGCGTTTCTGTTATTAGGTCAAAAGTGACAATGTCCGCTTTAATTCCGGTTGCTGTCAGGCAAACACCGTTCAGTGCAACGCTTGCACCAATCTCTAGTCCTTTAGCCGCACCTGCAGGAAGATGAATTTCCCATTCAAGATGACCTTGTTTTTCGGATATTGACTGGAGTCTAGCCACGCCTTCAACAATTCCACTAAACATTGTGATTCACTCTCCGTAGGGTCCGCCATCCTCGTTCGGCCAAAGGTTTAGAATCTTAGCAATTATCTTCCGCGTGCCGTCTAGATCGTCTGAAAGGCCCTCTACCCTCAGAACCTGAACTTCTGAATGACCGTGAGCTGCCAGACCTTCTTTTATCGCGTCAATAGAATGCTTTTGATCGTAACCCAAGGCTATTATGTCCGGATTCACCTCTGCCAGTATATCAAAAATCGGAGTTGACGGAGGATTCCCAACCATCGCTTTATCGACTGGCTTCAAACCTTCGACCATCCTTTTTCTCAGTTGTTGATTTGTTATCGGCTCGTGTTTCCTGCTTCGAACAGTGTCATCATGAGCCACCACAACGACAAGTTCCTCACCCAACATCTTGGCTTGTTCCAAATAATGGAGATGACCTGCATGCAACAAGTCAAACACACCAACTGCCATAACTCTGGTCAAGTACCATTAGCCCCCTGATATATTTTGAAATTCCAGAAGATCTTTTCCAGTTATCATCGGAATGGAGTGAGCCTTTGCATACAACCTCGCCACTTCCACAGGCAGTGCGCCATCCCCCTCAGGTTCAAGCATTTCTGCTCCGATAGTACACGGTACTAAACCAGCCAGCCGGGCGATACTCACGGCCAGTTCTGTGTGTCCCTGCCGGGTAGCTAATCCTCCGATCGACTCTCTGCAGACGGGAATATGGCCAGGCGTTCTGAATTCTTTACCCAGCGCCTCTCTTGCTTCGTCGGGGGAGAGACCTCTTCGCAACACATCGTCGCTCAACTCTCCGAATCGTCTGGTGGTCAGCGATCTGTCTCTGTCTGTGATCCCTGTGAACGTTTTTCTGTGGTTTATAGACAGTGTGAATGCTGATTTTGTGTCGTATTGTAAGTCATCTGTCCTGAGAGAATCGAGAACTGGATGTTGGGTCAACAGATCGGGATGTGTGTGAATATCTTGCAACCAAGGTAAATCAAACAAACTTCCTATTTCATCACCAATTGCCAGAAACAATAATCCTCCACAATCATTTCTAAGCTTGCGGATAACATCTGGTGTCGCAAATTGAGCGGGCCAAAGAAGATCAGTCTCACTTTCTCGAAAGGACGAGTCAAATACCATTACAGGCCTGCCTGCGGCGAATTCCTGTATGGCCTTATCCACATTTGACATTGACGACTCGCCACTCATTCATCATCCGGTGTGGGTTCTGGTAAATAGGGTGGCGTTTTCTGGTATGAATTGAATCTAATGAGCGCAAGGAACTTGAGGGACATGCTACTCGGACATATGATGACCGCATCACGACGAGCCCTAGCCCTGTTGTTGTTAGCTACACTCATCGTACCTCTGACAGCTTCACAAATCAACCCCCAAACCGAACGAGGTGGGTTCGACGCAGCAGGCGAATGGCAGCCTAGGCAATCATTGGAAATTCATGATGAATGGTGGCAGGATTGGTCCAGAGACAAAAATGGAGACAAAATTGACGATCGCATTTCTTGGTTGTTGAACCAGCCTCCTGAAATCTACGAAGGTTGGTGGAAAATGGCCGATTCCGGCTATGCACGCGTTTTTGTGGATTATGATCATCATCCGTCCAGTGCGGATGTGTCCGCTCTTGAGGAATTAGGCGCTGTTGTTACAATGAGGCCCCTCTTTCTTGACAGTTTGATCGCCAATGTACCAATTCACCTCATACACCCCCTTTCACCCATATTCGACTTGTCTGGAGTGGTTATGCTCGAGGATCTGGGACTTGCAGAAACCCACATGAACGAGGCCGCCCCCAATATGGGGGTCACAGAAGTCTGGTCTAATTATGGGTATGATGGCACTGGAGTAACAATAGCCGTCCTAGACACAGGTGTTCGTGGAGATCATGAGGGCCTAAATGACATGGACGATGAAATCACCCTCGGATGTGATCAACCTGACCCAGACCCGTTCAACCCCGAACCCATCTTAATCGACTGTGACCCGAAGATATCTGCTTTTTATGACGCAGTAATAACTGACTCCGAACAACCAGCGAGAGAGTCGTATGATTCTGGCACTCATGGTTCTCATGTAGCAGGCATAGCTGCAGGAACAGGAGGAGGACAAGAATCGCCTGACGGCTCTAGGTATATTGGTGCAGCTCCTGGTGCATGGATAGTAAACATACTAGCTTGTTGCGACGGTGACATTCAGGATATCATAGAAGGGGCACAATGGGCAATTCAAAACAAAGATTCGAGGGGAATAGACATCTTAACATCCTCACTCGGAGAACAACAGCTCGAATTCCACTTCGATAACGACGGATCATCTGCATGGAGCCAACAGATGGACGCTGTCGCCGCATCTGGCATCATAACATTCTTGTCTGCAGGAAACGAGTTTGGCGGAGCCACTTTTGCAGGCTGTAATACCATAGACAGTCCAGGGGATGCCAACCTCCCCATCACGGTCGCAAGCCTTGACAAGGACTTAGGGTTGGCGATATACTCCAGCAGAGGATACACCTCGGACGGCCGCGTGAAACCAGATGTTTCAACAATAGGATCAAACATAATGGCTCCTGACGCCGCTACTTCGGACGGTTATACCAGCAAGTCCGGCACAAGTATGGCAACTCCTCTAATGGCCGGAATTGCCGCACTCATGGTCGAGGCCAACCCGGACATAACACATGATCAGGTCAAAGCCATAATCAGCGCGGACTCAATAGAGCGTGATGTTCAACTTCTAGACGACCCAGGGTTCAATGATTGCAGCATTCTAGAGACTAGGCCCGATAACGAGTTTGGATATGGGCAAGCTGACCCTCTACGATTTGTTGAGTCTGCTGGTGCAATCGACCCATCCCTCAACGTTTCAATGGATGTTACGACACTCCAAGAGATTGGAAATGAATCGCGAGTTTACGGAATATCAAACGGAGGAGCGCCAGGTGTTGGTTACGTCCAAGTCAAAGTTGGTGGTGGGGAGTGGCAACAGGCAGCCGATCTCTCATCTGCAGGCGATTGGTCAACCTGGAATGTCAAACTTAATCCTCACTCAGAATCTGGAAATTCAACAATATACTCCAGATTGGTAATCAGTGAGGACAGGATGTCTCCTGTTGACGCACGAAGAGTCGTCCTAATTGACGGTCAGTCACAGTCGGGTGACGGCGCTGGAGGCCAGACTACCATGGGCCCCTACGTCTTCCTAATCCCCTTCCTAGCCACACTTGCATTGTTGGGTTGGACGGCTCTAAGAGAGGATTGGGTCAATACAACCCCTGTCAAAAAGAAAGACGATGAAGACAAAGAGGAATCTGATGAACTAGGCTCAGACCCGTTTTCAGGAGGCTTGGCCAGTGTAAGGGCGTTCACTTCTGAAATGATGCAAGGCGGCCCCCTTACGGAGAATAAATCAAGAAGGATTTTCACCCTGTGTATCCTGTATTTCGCCCAAGGACTTCCATGGGGATTCGCAAGCGTAACTTTTGCTGCATACCTGGTAGACAACGGAGTTGCAATTGGAGATGTAGCAATACTCTTTGCGACAGTAGCCCTGCCGTGGACCTTTAAATGGATCTGGGGGCCAGTGGTGGATGCAGTCAATATCCCAAGGTATGGTGCCAGACGACAATGGGTGTTAATTGCCCAAACCGGGATGGTTGTAACTCTTGCTACGCTCCTGTTGGTACCAGATCTCAATGCCGAAATTGAGCTGGTAACACGACTGTTATTTGTTCACAACATATTTGCTTCCCTGCAAGACGTGGGCACTGACGCACTGGCAGTGGAGATACTGGAGCCAAATGAGGTTGCCAAAGCCAACGGATTCATGTTCGCGGCAAAAAGAGCCGGCATTATCGTCGGCGGGGCGGTCCTGGGAGTTGCCGTGACAAAAATTGGAATCAGCGGGGTAATTGTAATCCAACTTGCCCTCCTTTCAACGATACTCATGGTACCTTTGTGGATGGTTGAAAAACCCGGCGTCAAATTGTTTCCATGGTCAAAGGCAGAAGCGGATGGAATCAGTTTCGGCGATATTCCTTTGGATTCCGAAACAAGTGAAGACGTGGAATCAGAGCCTTGGAACAACGAAGAACGATTCATGCTAGCAAAGAAGATCGGGTACACACTGGACAGTACCAAAATAACCGCTTCCGCCTTCATGGCCGTAATTGGAATAACCATTTGGTTGATTGGATTTGCAATTGACGTATTTACAATCGATCTCAGATTCGGTGATAACTTGAGGTCGTTTACAAATCCTGCAAGTTATGCGTCAATAGCAGTTTCCATCGCCCTTCTTGGTTTATCCTACACGAGCGTGGCCGATAAAGTAACGACTCTCGTGCCAAACCCCCTCACGGCCCTTCCACAAGGAACTAGGAAGGGCGTGGCAGTCACTTCATTTTTCCTAACTAAGGCATTCTCAGTGCGTTCAGCATTTCTGTTGATCGGATTGTGTTTGCTGTCTGAGCTTTACATTTTTGTTGGCCCTATTGTCATTGACATTTTCATAAATGAAGCCGGGTGGTCTCAGGCGAAATACAATGGTATCGTCGGCGGCGTTGTCGTCTTTGGCGCCTTGATTGGGCAAATCGTCGGCGGGCTGCTTGGAGATAAGTTCGGAGTAAGAAGAGTGGCTATGGTTGGGTTCACCGCACTTGCTCTCGCCAATGCATGCCTCGCATTCCTTCAATCGATGTGGGGAAACACGAGCATTATGACAGTATACCTGATTGCCCAAGCATTCATCGGAGGAATGGCATGGATTTGCATCATCTCACTCAGCATGAGGTTGACATGGAGCAAGGTTGGCGGGACTCAATTTACTGCCTACATGTCATTGTTTAACCTGTCAGGGGTCTTTGCCTACACACTCACAGAAAGGATGATTTCGATTTTCGATTACACCACAGCCATTTACATTGGCGCTGCCTTAACCCTAATCACGGTGTTCATGCTAGTCTTTATTGACGAAGACGAAACAGACAGGATACTAGAGGATGGCACCGGATGGTGGGAAGATCTTCCCGATGATCTGGGAGAAACTCCCATTGAGGTGAGACCAGATGAAAAACCCGCTTCGTCAATTTGAGGGCTGCAAGACCGATTTCCTCATGTTCTCCAAAGACATTTGTGGTTACTGCGTCGCAGCGAAAAATCTGTTGAACGCCAGGGGGTTGACCTACACTGAAATCAATTTAGAACGCGATCACCAACTACGCGCGGACCTGGTGGATCTGACTGGCCACAGGACAGTACCAATAATTTTCGACGTCAGGAACAAAACGGCGTTTGTCGGCGGTTATGACGAGTTGACGACATATCTCTGATTTCATACCGCCATCGCAGTTATTGCTTTAACTAGGGAATCCAACTGTTGTAGGTCTACCATGTGACCTTTTTGATGCCTCATCTTGTTGACCTCCCACCCAGCCTTTTCGAACACTGATATGTGGTCTAGAGCCACATCTATTGGAATTATGTGGTCCCTTTCACCATGCATCCAGATCACAGGGCGAGGCTCGGTTTTTGACACAGCGGTTTCCAGTGCACTTTTCATTACATTTTTCGTGGATATTAAAATTAGTCCGGAGACCCTGTTGAAGATTTCACGGCCAACCATTGCGGAGGCTATCGCCCCGCCTTGAGAGAAACCTCCCAGTATCAACCTACCATCAGGAAGACCTCTTTCTAGATTTTCTAATGCGAGCTGGATTTGTTCCTCGCGTATCTTTTGTTCCAAAATCTCGTCATTTTCACCTTCGATCCACCAGGCCATGCCTCCTCTTGGATGTCTGTGCATCCCCTCTGGACAGTGCAAAAACCACCCCTCTGGGAGGAGCTTCTCTGCAAAAGGTCGCATCTTTTCCCTAGTCCCAGTCATACCATGAAGCATCACCAAATGACCTGTCGATGTCATCTCAGATACTCCAAGAGTAGCCAATCCCGCCGGCTATCTTGATTTTCAGTTCAGTCTGGCCGGTGAAACTTGCTGTTAGCGTGTATTCTCCGCTTGGAGAAGGTATCGTACCAAGTGTTCCTGATTCAGATGAGCCGGGCCCCCAGAATCTCTCTAAAACAGACGAAGAGGTATGGTCTCGGAGTGTGAGGGAAATAGTCGAACCACCAGCCCCTGACTCTGCATCAATCAGGTAGATCATCTCGTTCCAAGATCCGTCATTGGGGTGATCCTGTACCAGAAAGGAATCCTCTACGTCTCCAGAGGGGCCATTGTTCTCATAATCCCTGTTGAGCAGATCCTTCCCCCTCATGAAATGCACCTCTCCAGTATGGTCAGAACCACTCTGGGCGAGTGACATTCGTAATACTTCGATATCGTTGGAGTCAGTGTAGACGAAGCTGGAGATAAATTTGGAATTTGAATCGTAAGTATATATCAGATCTTCTCCATTATCATTAGATGCGGAAATAAATGCTCTATCCCCCTCGATTGATGCGGTTGCAGACCAGTCCTTCTCAAATAATGTGAATGTCCATGACCTATCCCCGATTGGGAACGAGAGGACGGGCTGTTCAACTCCGTTCTCAAACACACCGAGATCGCTGTGTGTTATCCTGCCAAGGAAGGGGTTGTGATTCAAAACGGCATGCCTTCGAGCTTCTTCTTCCGAAGAGATACCGAGCATGTATGCATTACCATCTTCCTCCTCGTCTACTGTTGCAACTACTAACCTTGCAGAGTCATCTGAAAATTCAGGGGTCGTGAAAGTGAATAGCCACCAATCACCGACCTCCCACTCTGGAACCTCAATCTCAGAGTCGTTACCGAGTATGGCGTCCGTGGCACCAGTACAGCCTTGAAGTCCCATGGACAAAACCGCCAGCAGTGAGAGGGTTACGGCGTTGCGCATGCACAACCCAAGGAAACACACGGGAAAGTGGTTTCGCGTCCCTGATCAAAACAAGCCACCGATGTAACCAACGGCATCAAGATTCGGCGCGATCACAACTGCGACAATCGACATCAGCTTGATCAGTATGTTGAGAGAAGGGCCCGAAGTGTCTTTGAAAGGATCTCCTATGGTGTCCCCTATAACGGCAGCTGCATGGGCCTCTGTTCCTTTCTTTTCACCTTCTATATGCCCTTGTTCAATGGCTTTCTTGGCATTGTCCCAAGCCCCGCCTGCGTTGGCCATGAACAATGCCATGAGAACTCCCGTCACTAATGACCCTGCAAGGAGGCCCCCTAAAGCGGAAGACCCCAGTACGAAGCCGACGAATATCGGGGCGGTCACAGCAACGACCCCGGGTGCGACCATTTCCCTCAACGCGGCTTTAGTCGATATGTCTACACAAGTTGCTGAGTCAGGTTTCACACCCTCTTTCCCCTCAAGAAGACCGGGAATCTCCCTGAACTGCCTTCTAATTTCCTCAACCATGTCGCCAGCTGCCTTTCCGACAGATGTCATGGTCATTGCAGCTACTACGAAGGGCAAAGATCCGCCAATGAGAAGACCTATGACCACCATTGGATCGTCCAGGGTCAAATTTACGCCGGTGGCTGCAGTCTTGTAGGCTGCGAACAGTGCCAGCGCAGTTAGGGCCGCCGAACCTATTGCAAACCCCTTTCCAACTGCTGCAGTAGTGTTTCCGATTGAATCCAGGGCATCAGTAATCGCTCTAACATCATCTCCGAGTTCAGACATCTCTGCGATCCCCCCTGCATTATCTGCAACTGGGCCATAAGCATCGACGGTCATTGTAACGCCCACAGTCGCTAGCATCCCCATTGCAGCCATTGCGATGCCGTATAGACCGAGATCTCCACCTCCCATGAACTCGTTTGCACCGAAAATTCCCATGCATATCAGCAAGATTGGTAAAAAGGTCGACATCATACCGACGGACAAACCGGCAATTGCGTTTGTCGCTGGCCCGCTTTTGGACATGGATCCGATGTGTGGAATGGCTTTGGTTCGTATTCCAAATACCGGTTCAATGCCTGTGTAATACTCTGTCACCAAACCAATCATTATCCCAACGAGGCTGCCCAAAATGACAGCATACATGGGTTCGAACCCAGTACTTAGACCAAAGAACTCAATCGAAGCAAAGCCACCCGCCCAGAAAAGCACTGCACCGATGAATGTGGTGTTCCTGAGTGCGGCTGCGGGGTCTGACCCGTTCTTCAGGATGGTCATTGAGAAAATACCCGCTATTGATGCTATGTAGCCCACAAGTCCCAAGAGTATGGGTAACAGGACATAATCCATCGTATTGCCGGTAAGAGTTTGATTTTCAGATCCCTGCGCGATGACCATAGCAGCGATTATTGAACCGACGAAGGACTCAAAGATATCAGCGCCCATTCCTGCCACGTCTCCTACATTGTCCCCAACGTTATCGGCAATTACGCCTGGATTCCTCGGGTCATCTTCAGGAAGTCCGGCTTCCACCTTGCCGACTAGGTCCGCTCCGACATCAGCGGCCTTGGTGTATATCCCGCCCCCGACTCGAGCAAACAATGCGATGCTGCTAGCACCCATTCCAAAGCCAGCCGCATATTGTAGGGAATCTCCTGTGTAAGCCGAGCCAGAGTCTGCATTTCCTAGCCAAAAGGCGACTAGCGAAATTCCCAGTAACCCGAGACCGCCAACTGACAAACCCATAACGGCTCCTCCATTGTAGGAAACCTCCAAAGCAGCAGGTTGACCTCCATTCTTCGCCGCCATTGCAGTACGACCGTTCGCTGATGTGGCGGCCCTCATACCAGAGAATCCGGCTGCGACACTGGCTACGGCACCAAAACCAAATGCCAATGCAGTCTCGAGCCCTCCATCCTCACCATTTATGAGATACAAAACGGCTCCTACGATAACGACGAAAACCGATATGTATCTGTATTCGGACATTAGGAATGCCATCGCCCCTTTTTGGATTTCTCCAGTGATTTCCGCGACCTTCGGATTATCAATCTCTATTGCATCGTTCTTTCTGTAGAGCGCAAATGCAACTACAAGCCCAATAAGGGCCACGACAGCTGCGATAGTTGGTACATTCTCGATCATGTCTACACCTTGTTGTCAAGCCGTCCTGAGACCCGTATTTAAGCCGATATCTAACTTAAGTCCCGTAGAGCCTCACAATAACTCAATTGATTCATATCCCAGCACCCCCCCGGTCTCTGTATGGCAACAGTGGATCGTCAGTTGATTCTCGAATCGGTCGGCCCAGTCCAGACCATCCTAGATGCTCATGACGGCGTAGTCAATGTTATGGATACCACTGATGGCGTCATTTCGATTTCACTCGAAGGGGGATGCACGGGATGTAGCTCTACACCCATGACAGCGATGCAAATTTACTATTCCTTGATGAAATTGGAGGAGGTCAATGATGTTTTGTTCGTAAACGGAGAACTTCCAGCTTACATGAGGTCTTTTATTGACGAGAAACTCGGAATTGAAAGGTAGTCATATTGGGGTTATTCCTCTTCTAGGGATCTCATTCTCATGATCTGATGAGGATTCGTCTCTCCTTGGATCTCTTTTCCTTTTAGATTAAGGACGGATGCAGCAGCCAAAACAAGGGAAAAGACTGCCATTGGACGTGCTGCATTCCTCGACCCCCAAAGATCTCCTCCAAGCGAGTGAAGTGAAAACAGAAGTATGCTGGCTATTATGCAAATTGCCATGATGGTCCTCTGACCGTTGATTTCACCTTGCCTTGATCTAGCAAGTGTGCCGATACTCATCCACAGTATTGCAGCAATCCCGCATAGACTTACCGAGATCGTTTCCATTACGCTCAGTGCATCCACAAACAACTCCAACAGGACGACACTCTGAAACCTTACGCAGTTGAATACCACAAAACGAAATGTAATCGCCCTCTGGATGTAGCATGGTCAAAGTTGGGGGTTGGGGCCTTCCAGCCTCCAAAAGATCTGAACCTCCGTTTTTTACGAAGAACCAAATTATCACTGTTTTCGAGCAAATTGCGATCCTTCTGGAGCTGAAGGGAGCCAACATGTTTAGGGTCAGGGCATATCAAAATGCCAGTAGAGCACTTAGCCAAATGGAAAAAGGCCTGTTTCAGGTAATCAAATCCAAAGAACTCACCGAGATCAAAGGGATTGGCAAGGGGCTATCATCTCTAATATCGGAAATCGTCCTGAACGGAGATTGGGGTAAGCTTGGGGATTTGTACGATGAGGTCCCTGTGGGTTTGGTCGAGATGGTCGGGATACCCGGCCTGGGGCCAAAGAGAGCGAGAATCCTGCATGAGAAACTCGATGTGAGTTCAATTGACGAACTCAGGTCGGCGTGTCAGAAAGGGCTAGTAGCAAATCTTCAGGGTTTTGGATCCAAGAGTCAGGATAAGTACCTCGAAGGCATCGAACTGTACCGAAGAAACCAAGGCAGGTCAAGGCTGGATGTCGGACTTAGGTATGGTATGGCACTGAAGAGCCGCATTTCAGAAATCAAAGGAGTTGAGGAAGTTGAACTTGCAGGGAGTGCAAGGAGGAGGAAAGAGACAATAGGAGACCTAGACCTAGTTGTTTCAGCATTGCCTCACAATCACGCCTCGGTGATAGATTCAATCCTGAATCTCCCAGGAATTGCAGATGTGAAAGGATCTGGAGATTCCAAAATCAGTTTAATTCTTGAGCAAAGCGTTCTAGACTCCGATGGTGTTCATGGTAAGCTGGATAAAGCACTGGACGAATCAATTGTGAACAGGTCTGAGGACGCGACTATTGACGCACAGATCAGAGTTGTTCCCCCTGAGACATTCCCCTTCACACTGGCTTACTTCACCGGGTCGAAAGAGCACAATATCAGGATGCGGCAACAAGCAATAGCCCTAGGGCTGAGATTGAATGAGTTTGGCCTGATACCGGAAAATTTGATCGGGGAATCAATCGGCGCTGATGCGGCTAAATACACATTAGTTTGCGAAAATGAGGCACAGATTTACCAAAAACTCGGTCTGCAATGGATCACTCCTGAGTTGAGAGAGGACAATGGAGAAATCGAGGCGGCGCTTGATAATTCAGTCCCAAATCTAGTATCTCAAAAGATGATTAAGGGGGCTCTACACAACCATACCACTGCTTCAGATGGAAGAAATTCTCTCGAAGAAATGGCTGCCGAGGCGATAGGTTTGGGGTGGGAGTATCTGGGTATTGCAGAGCACTCCCCTGCACTGAATATTGGAGGAAGAAGCATAGGAGTCGACCCGGTAGCAGTCGATCAGCAGGCAAATTTGATCCATGATTTAAATCAGAAATTTCAGAATCAGGGTAATAATTTCCGAATATTTCATGGCGCTGAGTGTGACATACTCCCTGATGGAAAGTTAGACTATGATCGAGAAACTAGAGCCAAATTCCATCACGTAATTGGATCAGTACATGCCATTAACACATGGAAGTCGAGGGATGAACAGGTCAATACTGATGCTGTGATTAATGCAATAGAAGACCCATCCTTTACCATATTAGGACATCCAACAGGCAGGGTTCTGCAGGTAAGGGAAGGATTTCCAATAGACATGACCCAGGTCATCGAAAGAATGGGAGAAATAAACCGCGAGGGTTCCCTCAAAGCGATAGAGATCAACGCATCTCCATACCGCTTGGATTTGGACTGGAGGCTCTGTAGGTCCGCAAGGGATCACGGAGTCCCCATTGTAATTAACCCAGATGCTCACAGCACCGAAGGCCTATCGGATATTTCATACGGAGTAGATATTGCAAGGAAGGGGTGGCTCAGAGCCGGAGACGTCCTCAATACACTTCCAGCCAATGACATAGACAGAATCCTTGCACAATAACGAAATCTCTTATCCCACCATTCATCCCATGCCATCAATGGGCTTGGGAAGGGCGTTGGTCTTCGCTTCCGTCATGATCCTCCCTGCCATGGTGGTTGGTTTGGCATCTTGGCTGGCATTTGGAGGCAGCGAGACTTGGCAGAGTTGGCAGTATGCCACATGTTATGCGATCCCTGGCGCACTCGTTGTTTCGTCCTTCATCATAGGATACATGGGCTCAGGTGAGAACGACCGATGAAAAGGGCAGAAAAGGCCGAAAGAATCGGTGAAATTCTCGATGACCTGTATCCAGAAACTCCTGTCCCACTCGATCATACCGATCCATACACACTTTTGGTGGCTGTGATGCTTTCCGCTCAGACAACAGACAAAAAGGTGAACGAGGTCACGCCAGAACTATTCTCGATTGCCTCAAACCCACATGAGATGGCCAAGCTACCCGTTGAAAAAATAAAATCCTGTATCCGCCAAGTGGGGCTAGCGCCTACTAAATCTAAGAATCTGAAAATAATGGCTGAAATGATAGTCTCTCGGGGAGGCGAAGTTCTACCAGATTGGGATTATCTGGAGTCACTCCCAGGAGTAGGTCATAAAACCGCTAGTGTAGTGATGGCCCAAGCCTTTGGAATACCTGCGTTCCCGGTGGACACTCACATACATCGATGTGCAGCTCGTTGGGGCCTTTCTAATGGGACAAACGTCAAGAAGACTGAGAAGGATCTCAAAGGGTTATTCCAACCATCAAAATGGAACAAGCGTCATCTGCAGATTATTTTCTTTGGTAGAGAATACTGTCCGGCTCTGAGACATGACCTTGGCACATGTTTGATTTGTGGCTGGGCTGCCACTAAGAAGAGGATCAGAGACGAAATGCGGCGAGGATCTAGGTCCTGAAGAGTACTATCAACCCCAACCCAACGAATAAGGATCCAGCAACTCCAGCCAGCGGACGGTAGCGCTCCAATGCCTCCTTATCTTCCCTGGCGTCGTCACATCTCCCATCGTCCCAGTCGGTGATCTGGGCCAGGGTGCCAACAGAGGAGTCGCAATTTTCCTCAATTCCTTCTTCGTAGAGGCCGATGGCGTAACCAGTGCCTGCCCATGCCAAAACCAGGATTCCGCCTAACAGAATCATCAGCAAAGAAAACACCTTGCTTATCTTCCCCATGGCTGCCCGATTACGCTTCTTCTTTCAAACATTCGTCCTCTTTTGCCTCAATGCCTCGGTAGCAACAACTGCCAAGGGTGCCTGGAGATTATACGAAGGTAGGAAACCGCCCATTGGAACTCTAACCACAAGATCACACTCATTCAATAGCTGTTCCGGAATTCCATGGCGCTCACCTCCGATAACAAGCATGCAGGGGGCAGAAAGATCTGCGTCCCATGGTTCAGTGGATCCCGAGTCCTCGATCCCGATGACGGTGTATTCATGTCTCTTGGCCAACGCAATAGACTCCTCCCAATTCATCCACTTTACCGGAATGAACCTGTCAGCTTTCATCGAGGCCCTGTGGGACGCCTTTCTACCATCGGAGTTGAGTTTTGCATCCACAAATACAGCGGAACCCCCACTAACCTCCACTGTTCTGATGGCATAACCGATGTTCACCGGATATTGTGCGCCGGCTAGTAACCAAATAATCCCCTTTGAGAGCATTATCTCGTGTACATCAGCATCCGGATCTCTTTCCAATAAGCCTAGTGCAACTGGGGGGGTTGAGTCAAATGGGAGATCACTCATCCTCCTCAGGTCATTCTCAGAACCTTCTATGGTGGTGATTCCCATAAGCAAGGCCTTCTCCTTCATAATCTTCAGAGGTTCTGATGAGTAACCCCTCTGAATCAATATCCTCGTGACTGGCTTCTTCTGGTCCATAGCCTCTGAGATAGCCGCTACCCCTGTTATCTTCAGACTGCTATTCAATTGTCCCACCGCCGGTGTTTTCCAGGGGCAGTAAAATCTCATTCCTCCTGAGGAAAGGAATTGTCGTGCTTGGATTATCATAAATTGCCAGGATCGGCTCATTCCGTCCGATATACCCTTTTTTTTCAGTCAAATGAATAATTTTTTGCATCAATCTTGAGACCTTAGATCTGTTAGAAAAACCTGAGAATTTGATCGCTGCCACCTCACCCGCTGGGACTGCTGTGATTTGGATGTCTTCATCATTCGGATGAGGAAGATCTTCTTCTGAGAGGAAACTTGGCATTGTGAATGCCATCGTGGAATACGTCCCAGAGTGCCAAATTTGTACAGGCGAGGTCATTGGTATCCTCGTAGAGTTGGCGTTCCCACCGAAAATGTATCCTGCAATTCTTCTGAATGAGTGGGATGGCTTGAATTCATTATTCCTATCCACAGACAATCTCGCTTGTATCATATCTGAATACCTTCGAACCTCAAATTCGCCGTGCCTAACCAATACATCGTATTCTGGCTCCTCGACTTTCCTAGCCATTCCAGTGCATCCCCGGAGGTCGCAACGCATCACGAAGATTAACAATTTTCATCTTTTTTGAATATGGGAATCGGGTTCATCTTGTGCGAGTTCATTCTGTTGAACTTCAGGTAAATTTCCATGATCTCTTCTTGCCTTTTTGTAAGGGCTCCATGTTTATCAGACTGGTGTTGTTTCATTGCCCATTCTAGTTCATCATATGTAGCCCCAATCTGATCCGAGTCCGTCCTCCCGTCGTCCCATAGCCCGTCAGTAGGCTGCGCATCACGGATTTCTTGGATAATGTTCAGTCTATTCGCAAGACCGTAGACTTCAGATTTTAGCAAATCAGCGATAGGAGAGATATCTACTCCTCCGTCACCATATTTGGTGTAGAAACCCACTCCGAAATCTTCCACTTTATTTCCTGTGCCCACGACTATGCCGTTGTTGGATGCAGAAATTGCGTACAGGGTAGTCATTCTAAGTCTGGCTCGAGTGTTGGCCAGTGCGATTGGAGAAATTTCTAGATGTCCAACTGCTTTTTGAGTAAAATCCTCGTAAGTTGAGGTTAAGTCTACCATTTCTCCTCTGACATTTGGCCAATTAGATTTTAGCCATTCTATGTGCTTTTTTGAGAGGTCGAATTGACCATCATTTTGGTTTATGGGCATGTTAATGACAATCGTCTGCAATCCCGTCATGGCACAAAGTGTGGATGTTACTGCTGAGTCTATACCGCCCGAGACGCCGATGATCAGCGAATCAATGTCATTTGACTTTGCATACTGTTTTATCCATTTCGATATAGAGGCTCCTAAATCGGCGTTAGCCACCATATCCCGCGGGAAAACTAGGGCACTAATGGACTGTTGTCTCAGATGCTCCTATTTTCAAATTAGGCGATTGTCGGGCGACATTGAAATGACCTGCCCGGGTCGGATGCCCAATGGAATCCGATCAAGGCGGAAAGTTAGACCCGGTACATCTTGAAAATCAAATCATCCAAGTCTGGAATGATGAGGGGAGTTTCGAATCATCCATAGATGCTAGGAGGGAATTGGGAACTGCATTCACATTCCTTGAAGGCCCTCCGACGGCGAACGGAAAACCAGGGATACACCACGTCCTTTCCAGATTGTACAAAGACATGGTTTGCAGATGGAAAACTATGCAGGGTTACGTGGTTGAAAGGAAGGCTGGGTGGGACACCCATGGACTTCCAGTAGAAATAGAGGTGCAAAAAAAACTGGATCTAATGTCCAACGAGGCAATTGAAAAATACGGGATCAGGAAATTCAATGAGGCGTGCAAAGAGAGCGTCTGGACCTACGAACAGGCATGGCGAGAGATGACCGAGAGGATGGGGTTCTGGGTAGACATGGATGACCCCTACGTCACACTAGAGGACGATTACATAGAATCAGCATGGTGGTCTCTTAAACAAATGCACGACAAAGGACTATTGTTCCGGGGACACAAGGTTTTGCCGTATTGCCCTCAGACTGGAACATCTTACTCCAGCCATGAGGTAGCCCTTGGATACAAGGAAGTCTCTGAACCGTCTGTCTTTGTAAAATTCAAACTCATCGACGATAATGCATCCATCCTTGCATGGACTACTACACCATGGACCCTCCCCGGAAATGTAGGACTTGCTGTCGGGCCAGATGTGGATTACGTCAGAGTCAGGGTGCTCAAACCCCCCTCTGGTAAGTGGGAAGGACGCGGTTTTGCGGAAGTCGGAGAGGAACTAATTCTGGCCAAGGAACTGATGAGCCACGTTCTAAGGCATCAGGTCGAGATTATTTCCGAAATGAAAGGTCACGACCTAAGGGGGGCAAAATATGAGCCATTGTTCCCAGGGGCAATTAACGCCAAAGGCGCTCCCTCAGCTTGGACAGTTGTGACAGCGGATTTCGTCACGACAACAGATGGCACTGGTATAGTCCATACCGCGGTTATGTATGGGGAAGATGATTACAATTTGGGGATGGCTTGTGGCTTTCCTGCTCAGCACACCGTTGGAATGGATGGTTGTTTCATATCTGGAACACACCCAGATCTTGACGGTAGGTACGTCAAGGAATGCGACGACACAATAATCAATTTCCTCCATGAGTGTTCCGCGCTATACAGAGAGCAGGAGTATACTCACGATTACCCACATTGTTGGCGAACCGATCATCCTCTGTTGTACTATGCCATGGACAGTTGGTTCGTTCGCATGACCGCTGTACGGGATACTATTCTGAAATACAATGACTCTGTTGAGTGGGCCCCACCTTCCACTGGAACCGGAAGAATGGGCGAGTGGCTTTCCAACCTAAAAGATTGGGCTATCAGCCGAGAAAGGTACTGGGGCACCCCTCTTCCGGTCTGGATATGTCAAGAGTGCGGCTTGGAACACTGCATAGGCAGTCGGAAGGAAATGGAATCTATGCTGACAGATGACTCGGGAATGCCCGCTGAGCTTCACAGGCCATTCGTGGATGATGTAAAACTTAACTGCCCGAGTAGCGGATGTAGCGGCGTGATGCTAAGAGAAAAATACGTCATGGATTGTTGGTTCGACTCCGGCTGCGCTTCATTTGCTCAATGGCATTATCCGTTCGAAAACAATGAAAAATTCGAGGAATCATTCCCAGTCGACTACATCTGTGAGGCAGTTGATCAAACAAGAGGATGGTTCTACTCTCTACTCGCAGTAGGGGCCACTGTATTTGAGAAGCCAACTTACAGGAGTTGCCTTTCTTTGGGGCATATCCTTGACAAGGATGGCAAGAAAATGAGCAAATCTCGAGGCAATGTTGTGAATCCTTGGGACCATTTCAATCTGGAAGGAGCTGATGCAATCAGGTGGTACATGACCACACAGAGTTCACCTTGGCAACCCACTAATTTCGATCCCAGCGGAGTGCGTGATTCCTACGCAAGAATGTTCCTGACACTCTGGAATGTGTACAGATTCCATGCAGACTATGCGGAGTTAGACTCGTTCGGGAAAAGTAACATCTCAAAACCCCCAGACATACAGAACAGACCCTCACTTGATAGGTGGATTCTATCTCAGGCAAGTGCCACTTCAAGCACTGTTAACTCCCTCTTCAAAGCATGGGATTTTCACAAAGCGGGCAGAGAGATCGAGCGATTTGTAGTCGATGATTTGTCAAATTGGTACGTACGAAGGTCGAGAAGAAGACTCTGGGACGAATCTGAAAGTGAGGACAAAGCATGTTGCCACCACACTTTGAGAGAGACTCTAATATTGGTATCTAGGTTAATTGCCCCCATTTCTCCGTTCATGTCGGATAAAATTCACCGAGATCTGACAGGGACATCTGTACACCATGCCGATTGGCCTTCAGGGTCTGAACTTATCGCCCCATCACTGCCGGTCCGTGATCTTACAATAGAAGCCAAAATGAATTTGGTTCGGAGTTTAGCTGAGACGGGACGGAGAATAAGGGTGGAATCAGCTAGGCGACAGAGACTCCCGTGTAGGAAGGGTTGGATAATTTCAGACGTAGATCTAGGTGAACTTTCGGAAATACTCTCTGAGGAATTGAATGTCATCTCTCTGGAAAAAGAAACGGACTTGGAAAGATTTCAAAAAATAGAGATCAGACCTAACAGGAGAAATCTCGGGAAAAAATGTACGAATGACCTTCCAGCCGTACTCTCGGAATTATCAGAAGTTGAACCGGATCATTTTCTAATTGAAATACAAGCTGGCATCGCCTACCTATCAGGTTACAAGATTACCCCAGATGACGTGGAGGTAAGAAGGGTCGAGAAAGACGGTTATGCGGCTATGACAATTGAAGTCGACGAGAAAGACGTCACTCTCGTATTGGACATGTCAATGGATCCCGACCTCATGTCAAAAGGGCTCGCAAGGGACATCATCAGACGTGTTCAGGCAAAGAGGAAGGAACTCAATCTGAGGATAGAAGCAGAAATTTCCCTCGAAATCGCTCTATCACCGGGTAGCCCTGCTCTTGCAGAAGAGGATTGGTTTCACATCTTATCAGAAACTAGGACGAGTAATGGAGTGATCTCCGAGGACCCAACAAGCACAGACTCAAATTTCGAATTGGATGGAATTATGATCGGATACTCCGTGGTTCCGTCCGAGCATTGAATGATAGGACCACTCTCGGACCGCTCATGGAGCGAGTCTTGAACGGAATTAAGGTGCTCGATTTATCGAGGGTTTTAGCAGGCCCATATGCGGCACAAAACCTTGCTGATTTGGGCGCGGATGTATTGAAAATTGAAGCGCCATGGGGGGATGATACTAGAAAATGGGGCCCACCATTCACCAATGACTTCACCGGTGGAAGAGTGGCAGCTTACTTTTTGTCCTGCAATCGAGGTAAACAAATCATCAGGATGAACTTCAAAGAAGAGAGGGACAAGTTGAACAGCCTGATAAAGCAATCCGACGTCATAATTGAGAACTTCCGACCAGGCACATTCAGGCGTTTTGCCGACGAGATTTCAGAGAATCAAATTTTGTGTTCCATATCCGGATTTGGAGCAACCGGACCTAGGAATTCGGAGCCCGGATATGATTTGTCGATTCAGGCAAGATCTGGGATTATGTCGATAACTGGCGAACCGAACAGACCTCCAGTGAAAGTTGGAGTCGCTTGGATAGACGTGATCACCGGTTTACAGGCTACCACGGCAATCATGGCAGCCCTTTTCCACAGAGAAAGAACAGGCCTCGGACAAAGAATAGATATCAGCCTGTGGGACTGTGCCATCGCCGCTCTGGTGAACCAAGCTCAAAACCAACTCACCACAAAAAAAGACCCGCTCCCAATGGCCAGTGCCCACCCAAACCTTGTCCCGTACAGGGCGTTTCAGGCATCGGATGGTTGGTTCGTTCTTGCTGTTGGCAGTGACGATCAGTGGAAAAGGACATCAGATATATTGGGGTTGGAAATGAATGAGGAATGGTCAAAAAACGAAGGTAGAATCCTTCACAGGGCAAAAATTGAGACAATTTTAGCTGATATATTCATCCAAAACAATCGCAGCCATTGGGAGGAAATACTTCTTGGAATTCCTTGTGCTCCTGTCAATACTGTCGGAGAAGCACTTGAGGATGCGCAGTCTTTGGCAAGAGGCGCGATATGGAACATCAACGGGACCGACACTCTCGCCAACCCTCTCAGATGGATGTCATTGACCCCCGCGACCCCAAATATTCAGCCTGAGACAGAATTTTGCCTCTGATACTCAACTAGTAAAATTCCTATCCATGCAAAACTTCAGAACGCCTCTGATAGGAAGTATAAATATCCAAATATTGATGAAACATACAAATTGCGTGGTGAAATCATGTCCAACCATCGTGCTGTAGACTTGTTTTCAGAATGGGCTGAGAAGGGAAGGGATGTTGGGATGGAGAAAGGACATTCAAAAAGTGTCAAAAAAATGATTTCACTAGCCAAGGATAGGATTTCTGGCCATTTCTCAGCCATAGACGTTGGATGCGGGAACGGATGGGCTGTGAGGGAGTTACAGAGTGTATCTGGTTGCCTCTCAGCCTCAGGTGTAGACGGTTCCGATACCATGATATCCAAGGCTAAATTGATCCACCCACAGGGTGACTACTTTCATGGGATGCTACCGAAATGGATCCCTGAAAAACCGGTAGATCTCGTAATGAGTATGGAATTCATGTACTACTTGAAGAATCCACTCGATTTTCTTTCTTCAATCCATGATGCTTGGTTGAAGAAAGGAGGTTGGCTAGTCTTTGGAGTGGATCATTACAGGGAGAATCCCCCCAGTCTAGGTTGGCCGGACTCATTGAAGTTAGAGTTGGCCACGCTGTCCGAAAGTCAATGGGAAAGCGGAATGGTGCGAGCCGGCTTTGTGGAGGTTCAGACCCTGAGATTCGGGAAAGAGGATGATTGGGAAGGCACTCTTGTGGTACTGGGCAAAAAGAGATAATCACTTGATCTTGAACTCAGAATCTAGCAACTTGAATTTATCTTCAACGTCTTCAGAAATCTGGAATAGAGAATTATCTTTTGTGTAGATCAACAGCTTCGATGCATCCTCATTTATTTGATAGGCGCATATCGATTTGAGCCTTATCCGAGTCGTTCCTATCTCCGTTACCACTTTGATCCAGTCAGCCATGATTATTCGCCGATTGAAATCAAATTTAACATCTCTGATGTTAAGTAATACTCACTTACGACCACGAGGTCTTCTGTTCCGATTCTTACCTGATTTTGATTTTGGCCTTCTGACGTTCTTTTGCCCCTGCATCGCCTCTGAATTCCTCCTCCTTCGTGTACGTTTTTTCGGATATCTAGCATTTCCTCTGGTTTTCACTCGTCTATTTTCCTTCCTTTTGACTCCAGACTCTATTATTTGGAAAGCATCATCAAGAGATTCGGGTTTGGCCTCTTTTATTTCTTGGTTTATTCCAACACTTCTTTGAATTTTTTTGTAAAATCTGACTTGGGATTTCTGAACGAATGAAATCACGATTCCTTTCGAGCCAGCCCTGGCGGTCCTTCCACTTCTGTGCTTGTATGCCTTGCCATTTTCTGGTGGATCGAAGTGCAATACACAATTTATGCCCTCTATGTCAATCCCCCTGGATGCAACATCCGTTGCAATCAGTGTAGTTGCGCCTTGTGAGCCGAACCTCCTCATCGACCTGTCCCTTTGTTTTTGATTCATTCCACCGTGCAACGTAGTTACCGAAGAACCCATTCCAATCAACTGATCCCCAAGTCTGTCCACTCCCGCGCGAGTCTTGCAGAAAACTATCACAGACCCGCAGGTCTGAGATATGTGGTTCGCAAGTATTGATTTGTCGTGGGCTCCAACTTTCCAGAAATAATGCGCCATAGTATCCATCCGAACTTCCTCGGGGCCCACTTCGATTCTTACTGGGTTCACTTGGTATTTGTCTACTAATCCCTTGACATCATCATCTAAGGTCGCACTGAACAATACCGTCTGACGATCTCCATTGCACATGTCGAGAATCTCGCAAACTGGGTCCATGAAACCCATGTCGGCCATTCTGTCGGCCTCATCAATGACAACGATATCGACATCATTTAGATTCAATGCCTTCTTCTGTGTCAGGTCGATAAGGCGTCCCGGACATGCAACTACAATTTCAATTCCTCTCCGCAACTTCCCAATTTGACCTTTGTACGGGCTTCCGCCGTATATTGTCATCACGCGATGCCCCTGGACTCCAGCTAGAGGAGCAAGGACAACACGTATTTGTTCGGCCAACTCTCGTGTTGGTGTAAGTATCAATGAAGTCGGCCGTTTCGGCTTACTTTTTTTCGTATTAGACAACAGTGGCAAGCCGAACGCGAGAGTTTTTCCTGAACCCGTGGGAGCCCTACAACAAACATCTCTCCCAAGCAAAATGTCTGGTATCGACTCCTTCTGTACCTCGAAAGGCTCCACAATGCCAACATTCTTCAGAGCACTGACCAATTTAGGCTCGACTCCTATATCTGAAAATCGAACCAACCTATTCCTCAGCAAGTTCAAATCGCTCATCTTATTTAGTCTGAAGTGGAGAAATGAAACAAAAAGGCTCGGTTTGCAATCATTCAGGCTAGAGACATGTGGATATAATACGCTCCACTGGCTATGATCCCAATCGTGACAAATTTATTCACAAAATCTGTTTTTAGTGAATTTAGCCAGATTTTCCCTAATCTCGCTCCAAGCACTGCCGATATGACCAATACCAATGCAAAAGACCAGTTTTCGACGAAGATATTTGGCCTGTAAAATAAATACACAGGCAACCTAGAGAGGTCAACACATAACGCGAGGATGCTTGCTGTCGCGGCATAGGACATCTTGTCAGGCAAACGACGGGCGAGGAACATAGCCCTCAGCGCACCCTGGTGACCAGACAATCCGCCCATAAAACCAGAACCAAAACCTCCGAACCTGTCATTGGCCTCGGGTATCCGATAACCGGTCCACTTTTCTGAGATGCCAAGAATGGGCAGTACGACTAGAAAAATTCCAATGATGGCCAAGAGCGGATCTTGTGGCACATATCCCTGTAAGCCTGCACCAATAATAGCTCCGAGAATCAGCCAAACTCCGTATCTTTTGATCGCTGGGTATTCAATACTGTCCCTCATCGAGATGCATTTTGCACCATTGTGGGCCGCATGGACCAGTGCCACCACAGCAACTGCTTCATGTGGAGGCATCAGCAGAAGCACAATGGGCGTAATCATTGTCGAGAGGCCGAATCCCGCTGGAACTGTGAGCGCAGCCGCAATAAATGATGAAAAAGCAACAAGGATTAGGACTTCCACAATGGTGCTAATGCAAGCCCAGACTTGTCACTTTTTCCCTACCTGGTCAGTTGCCCCCGTACTTCACAGGCAGGAGAGTTTCGACCGCAAAGAGGGGGTCTGGATCGCTTGAATCATGGTAGGCAATGACAGCACCGCCATCTGGGAGTATTCCCATTGAAGCGAAATCAAATCTGATGTCATTGCCGGCGCCACTCGTGGAGTCTAGATCACCTAGGCCAAGATTAGTCCAAATATCAGGAATCATCGACTCTGAATAGTCTCTTACGTGCCATGAGATGTCCACATCAGGTCCTGTGCTGGACTGATACCTAACATTCAGTACAAACAGATCGTGAACGCCACTAGAGTGAAACTCCCATTCTTCCAATTCTGTTGCTGCAGATGACAGGTCATATGTTTGATTCTTCCAAATCAGACCTCCATCAACAGTGGTCATGTGGGTCAAAACCGGACCGTCTGCAGTTACACAATGAAGGGTGCCACTCGAATCAAATGAGCAATACTGTGAGGGCAGCGTAGTTCCGTGCATCGTGACGCCTGTCCACCAATTCAATGATGTATCGAGATATGCATCGCTGCCATCCAAGAAATAATTGGGGAAATAGAGACCTCCAGACGGAACAGGAAAAGCCCTCATCTCCTTGTGTGGTTTTGTAAAATCCCACTCAACTCCGAGTGAGCCGGGAGCCAACTCTACCTCGATGGTCTGTAGACTAGAGTCCCTGTCGGGAAATGAGAAATAATCGTAATTCAATCCGTCGGTTGATATTTGACCTCCTACATTCTGAACTTGGTGCCAGAAGTTGGATATCACGAGACTTGCATACGGACCGTTTCCATAAATTCCGCCATTTATCGGACCAATAACCTCGACCTGCCATGATCTGTCGTAGAAAGGTTCTGGAGTCCGGTTAAAACACCACTTCCACTCTTCATCCTGGGAGTCGTAGAAGAACGCGTAAAACTGATCAGCCCCGGATGTCGAAGGATAAGGGAACCACCCCATCGCAATCAAATCACCGTTGGTGGCTTGGACGATGCTTCCCTCTCCGAGGCCCTCTTGGCCGGGGACCGTGGGCTTTGGTTCCAGACATCCGATTTGGGAAAACACGGAAGGGACGTACTCCTGCCAGGTTCGCCCCCTGTCTTCGGACCATGTTGGATATTCACCTCCGAAATTTAGGATCCATCCTTCTTTGGTGGTTGCCAGATAATGCTCACAACAATTCCCTCCTTCTTCATTTCCAAATACTGCCCAATTTGACTCACCAGAAGTGTGGTTTTCAAAACCCAAGCCCAGTGAGAAATTCCTGACATCATCTAATCCTTCGAGTGGTAATTGTATCAAGTCTCGATCCCAATCTGATACAGGCCCATCCGTGTCAACTTCTCCCCCAATGCACCCAGAGAATAGGATTGCAGACAACAATACAGCCGCATAGCGCTTGGTCATCGAATGTCCCTAACCACGGTCTCATATGGAAATTTGCATCCTGTTGGGCCATCATATACCGTTCGATGGGTGCAAATAGTTTTTTTTGGCAAAAATGAGTATCTAAAGAATCAATCACCTGTTATTTGCCAATGTGTCCCATTATCGTCATCCTGCAAGCTGACTCCCATTTTTTCGATGACATCACGGATTCTGTCCGCTTCAGTCCAGTTTTTTTCCGATCGGGCAACTCGACGTTGTTCTATTAAATCGTCAACCTCCTTCTCGATGTTGGATCTTTTCTTCGCCCTGTCGTCCATCATGAGAGAGATCTCTTTTTCAGACGGGATAATTCCAAGAACTTCTCCGGCGTACTTGGCTAGCCAGCCAATGCAGGCATCAGTCAGCCCCCGATTCTGCTCTCTCAACGACTGGCCCATCAATTTCACAACGACTTGCGTCTCAGCAATAGCGACTCTGGTGTTCAGGTCATCGTTCATACCAGAGACAAATGCTTCCTCAGAAATCAATAACTTCTCGTATTTTTCCCAGGAGGTTCCATCGGTCATTCCGCCGGCGTTTAAAATGCAATTCAATAACTTTCGATAGTTCAGTTCGGCATCCTTCAGCAGCACTTCATTGAAATCTATCGGCTGTCTATACGGCGCGTTGATCAAAGAGTACCTTAGAACAATCTCGCCAACTGCATCGATAGCATCGGTTATAGTCCAGAAATTCCCCAATGATTTGGACATCTTCTCGCCGTCAACGTTGATCATGCCGTTGTGCATCCAATGACTAGCAAAGGGGGCGATTCCAAAACAGCATTCTGATTGAAATATCTCTGCTTCATGGTGGGGGAACATCAGATCAGACCCTCCTCCATGGATATCAACTCGCTCTCCAAAGTGCTCGTATACCATCGCAGAGCATTCAATATGCCAACCAGGTCGACCTCTTCCCCAGGGACTTTCCCATGAAGGACCGTCCGATTTTTCAAATTTCCACAGAGCGAAATCTCGATGATCTCGCTTTCCGATGCCGGTATCATCTACTCTTCCGCCAGCACCCGACTTCACCATTTCAAGAGTCTGACCTGTCAAATATCCATATTTTTCAGGAGCAGTCTCAATTTCGAAGTACACCCCGTCATCTCCTTGGTAAGCATGTCCTTTCTCTACCAAGGTGGTTATCATGCTGATGATCCCATCGATACTCTCTGTAACGCGCGGGTATGCATCTGCATCCAGAACATTGAGGCGTTTCATCGACTTTCGGTAACCTGTGATGTATCTATTTGATATCACGGTGTAATCGACACCCTCTTTTTCAGCAGCCTCGATTATCGTATCAGACACATCAGTGAAATTTGTAACGTACTTCACTGGGACATTTTGACTCCTCAACCATCTTACCAGTATATCGAATGCTATTGCTTGCCTAGCATGGCCTATGTGGCTGTCTGAGTACGGTGTAATGCCGCAGGCATAAATTGTGAGGGCATCGCCTTGATATTCCACTCTACGCTTTGAGCGTGAACCCGTGTCGTACAGTCTTAGGGCCATGATAACCGCCCCATCGTTATCGGTCATGAACCTCTCGCTGCCCGGACCAGCGCAGAATACATCTGGAACTGACTTATTCTTTCTGGGTGCCACTGCAAACCTTGGAAAAATCGTCTATCTGTTTTCTCCACTGCCTCGATTAGACCGTCATGGACAGCCCGTCCAACGACTGTTAATTCCCCCGGATCATATACTCCTTGATGATGAGTCGAGTTTACAGATACTGTCTTTCCAAACTCACGGTGAATGAGTGTCCCAGGAATCAACTCAACTTCATGTTCTGAAGTGCCCCCATTCCATGAACCATGAGACTCATGTCCAGGAGTCTTGGGCAAGTGCTGGTGCATTTTCCCTCCCAATGCAACACACATCATTTGCATTCCTCTGCAGATCCCAAGTGTCGGCAAGTCCCATTCCAGCGCAGCTCGGATCAATGCCAGCTCCCGTCTATCTTGTTGAGGGTAGGTGTCTAAAGTATCTGGATCAAGTTCCTCACCGTAATTCATCGGGTGAATATCAGGCCCTCCGGAAATAACCAATCCGTCCAGTGCGGCCAATACGGCAGGCACCTCGTCCTCGGGAGGCAATATTACGGGCACTCCGCCTGATTCTATTATAGCAATTGAATACGCAGCGGGTATGACAGTTGCATTCATGTCCCAGGGTCCCCACTTGGTAATTCTGGTGGGGGCTGTAATCCCTATTACCGGTCGGACCATGGCCGGCCCTGAGCATCCCGTGGGATTAATTGATCCCCAATTCAGACATTCTTTTCCTGGAAGCCTCGACCAATGCCTCGATCAATTCCTTCTGGCCCAAGGCCTCCGGGTGCCATTGTACAGAAATCAGAAAGTCAGCTTCTTCATCCTCCATTCCTTCAATCAAACCATCAGCAGATTTAGCGCTCACAATCAAACTCCCGGGGTCTGACACACCCTGATGGTGCGCAGAATTGACGGATGTCGGAGAGTCAATAATGGATGATAACAAAGAGCCCTGAATTACCTCGACTTGATGGTCTGACCACTCTCCGCCCCAAGCCCCGTGCTCCTCGAAAGGACTGGTGCTTGGCAAGTGTTGAATCAAAGATCCTCCGTGCACTATCGCCATCAATTGGTGACCCCGGCAAATCCCCAGAATAGGCATGTTCTGTTTTTTAGCACTCATTATGAGATTTATCTCCCACAGGTCCTGAGAGACTCTGGTGTCTTTTGTGAGAGACTCAGGGGCCTCACCGTAATTTGATGGGTCGATGTCCCTCCCCCCCGCTATTATTAAGCCGTCAATTGCGGTCATGCATGAATCTGGATCAACTCCCTCGGGTAGAATCAATGGTATGCCACCGCAATCATCTACTATTTTGGTGTAGTTCCAGGGAAGCATCACGACATCGCGATCATTCGATTCGTAATCCCTCTTGTTCACCGAGGATGTTATCCCTATCCTCGGAATCATGAACCTACCCCTCTCTCATAAGCCGGGCATGTCTGAATGACTTCACACCAGCGTACACGAAGGTCGCACCGACAAGAACCAGAAGAATATGTGATACAAGACCCAATGTCGACATATCCGAAAAGGCCCTAATCAAGCGGTAACCCCCAGCGACGGCCATCAGCGTCGCCACAAGTAGTGCAGCGTGCATGTAATGACGGTTGTTCTTGGGATTGACTTTCGACAAGGCCCCCGTTAGGAGGAGTGGGGCTCCCATAAAAGCTGGAATTAGTGCTGTCATTGACGGGGGGTCTGCTGATTGAACTAAGTATGCGAAAATACCCCATACAGCCAACCCCGAACCGTAAACCATCGATAAATTTGGTATTGTCATTCCCCACTGTCTAAATCCTTCTTCCATAGTCCCACGCCACGGGCGCCAATTTATCAGGGTCTCTGTTAATTGTTAGGTCATCTTCTCGGCAGAGATTCTCTACGGTTCCCGGGCATGTGGGGGTATGATGCCACCATTCTTGGTTCAAAACCTGAAGGATTTTTTTCAACTTCGCCTTCAATGATTTTTTCCCATAGTATCTCTGCAAGGTCTTTGACATCCATTTCGCATCCAATAGCATCCAAACCATCCTTGACCATGACGGAACAGAACGGACAACCTATCGCAACGGTATCGGCACCAGTTTCAGAGAGTTCCTTGGCTCTGATGACATTTACTCTTTTGTCTGCATCTTCCTCCATCCACATTTGAGCGCCTCCTGCCCCGCAACAAAATGAGTCATTGCCATGTCGTTCAGGCTCAACATCCACGCCTCCGATCACAGAGCGTGGAGCATCGACTTCACCCCCTATCCTACCAAGATAACAAGGGTCGTGGAAAGTCACACTGTCTTCCCTTTCCTCGATGATGGGTAGTCTCCCCTCCTCCTGCAACTTTGCCAATATTTGCGAGTGATGCAGAACTTCTAATTTGTCGGCACCGTAATCCGGGTATTCCTTTCCGAGAGTGTGGAAGCAGTGGGGGCATGAGGCTACAATCCTCTTGACCCCAAGCTCTTGGAATGTCGCCACATTAGATTCGGCTAACATCTGGAAAAGATACTCATTACCCGCTCTTCTGGCTGGGTCTCCTGAACAACCCTCTTGCATACCGAGAATCCCTACGTCAAGTCCAGCCTCCTTGAGCAAGGATATAGTCGCACGAGCAACCCTTTGGTTCCTCTCATCGAAACTCGCTGCGCAACCCACGAAGTAGATGTATTCTGCAGGCTGACCAATCTTAATATCAAGGCCCTCTGCCCAATTTCCCCTTTCATGGGCACCAAAGCCATAGGGGTTCGAACCAGATTCCAAATTGCTCATCGCAACATTTAGTTGGTCGGGATAGTCCATTGTCTCCATCATAGCGTTTCGCCTCAAATCAGTGAGTTTTGGGACATGCTCGATGTACAATGGACAGGCATCGACACAAGCATGACAGGTGGTGCAGGCCCAAACAGCGTCCGCGGTCAACCTCTGCATCATTGTCTCGTCCGGAGCCTCTCCTGCCAGCAAAATAGGGGCATGCTCATTTGCATAAGACCTGACGTCATGGACGATCTGCATAGGGTTGAGTGGTTTACCAGACTCGTACGCAGGACATACATCTTGGCAGCGGGCACAAGATGTACATGCCCACCCATCGATGAGCTGGCGCCATGTGTACTGATCATAGCTCGATACTCCGAATGTGTCGATGTCTAAATCTTCCAAAGGTACAGCCAAACCCATTTCATTTACCGATAATGGCCTCATTTTTGCCATAGGTGTCCTATCAAAAAATAGTACATTGGGTAGCGCCATAACAAGGTGCATATGCTTCGATAGCGGTATCAATATCAGAAAGCTGCATATTGCAACCATGTGGAGCCAGTATGAGATTATGACATGTAATTCGGACAAACCCATCAAGGATACCGCATATCCTAATGGCTCCCAGAATCGAGATGGATTTTCTGAGGATTCAATAATGAATGAGGTCGTTGTAATGGTGAATATTAGAAATAGTATAAAATTCCCTTCTAACTGTGATTTGCCTTTCAATTTTTCAGGTGTGAATATCACGCGTCTAATCAGAGCAGCGACGCATCCAATCAAAGCAGAGGTGTACCCCAATTCAACCATTCCGTTCCAGGGCCCAACCACCAAATCGGGCAACAAGACTCCTGAGAACCAATTTGCCGTTGCAAGATCAAACATATCACTCGAAAGCATCAGGAAACCCCAGAACATCAAAACATGAAGTCCTCCGGCAACCTTGTCCTCCAGAACTCTCTTTTGGCCCAACCAACCAGTCATGACCTCGATTATTCTACTCAGCCATGCATCAGTTCTCGGGTCTGAACCCCCAACCAGAACCAGTCTTATTGCCTTCTGAACTTGGTATGAGAAGAACCCAAGGGATACAACTCCCAATGACAACAACAGGATCCATCCCGGGACTCCAAAATAGTACATTAACAATGGATGTTCCACCAACAACACACCCGCGGGGACAAGCCCCGCTGACCTTGTGAGGTGGGTATGGGCCCTTGAACCATGCTGTTCCGCACGAAGCCACTATTTCCATTGGCGTGTCCGGATGCATATGGTTCAGGCTTATGCGCCGGGCAAGGCCATAATCTTCGGTGAGCATGCCGTTGTTTATGGACATCCAGCCGTAGCGGTAGCGATCAACACAGGAGTGAAAGTGACTGCTACTCTGAATTCCAAGTGGACTGTGGACGACAGACAACTAAACTCGTCCCAACATCCCCACATAAAATGGCTGACAGAAAACAGCTCATTGAATCAACCAGTAAGGTTCAGAATTACAAGTGACCTACATCCAGCAGCAGGACAAGGTTCCTCTGCCGCACTCTCAGTCGCATCCCAGATCGCAATCGCAAAGCTGTCAGGGCTAGCCACCGATCCAGTAGAAGTTTCCAAAATGGCCCACATGGCGGAAGCAGCCGCTCAATCGGGCCGTGCGAGCCCCACGGATACAGCCACCAGTTCGCTGGGGGGATGTGTGGTGGTCGCGAGAGAATTGCCCAAACTGGCAACAAAGGTTTTCGATACACATCTGGAAACCCCTGAAGGAAAGCGAAGTTGGACTATCGGTAAGATGCAAGTTGGGGAAACTGATGAGGGGACGCCGCACCTTGTTCTAGGTTACACCGGCAATCCATCCCACACTGGGAAAATGGTAGCGATGGTAGCTGACAGAATCACGAGTGACCCGTTGGCCAGGGAGAATTTGGATTCAATTGGCGAGATTACATCTATGGGCCTTCTGGCAATAAAATCAAGCGCTTGGGATGTTGTTGGGATGGCGATGGATGCATGCCACCAGAAATTAAGGGCATTGGGACTCAGTACCCCCATGTTGGAGGAATTAATCACTGCAGTTAGACCGCATTCACTCGGAAGCAAGTTGACGGGTGCTGGTGGTGGTGGTTGCATGATGGCGCTCACCAATGAACCAGAGAGAGTCGCCCAAACAATTGAGATGCATGGGGGGAAGGCAAACGTGACTCCGATCATATCCCCCGGAGCTGTGATTTTGGGTTTGTGATTAGATTGCACTCACTTATATACGATACGTAATTACGTAGCGATATGAAGAGTGATGAAGAGAGGTTGACTGTTGTCAATGTAGTAGCATCCACAAGAGTCGCAGAAGAACTAGACCTGCCCGACATAGCGATCCAATTGAACTGTGAGTATGAGCCAGAACAATTCCCCGGGGTCGTATACAGGGTCGTAGATCCAAAACTAGCGATCTTGATGTTCAGATCAGGACGTGCAGTCTGCACCGGAGGAAAGAACGAGGAGAACATCCATGAAGGCATAACCAGAATGATCGGCGATCTAAGGGCAGCCGGTATCGACACGTGGGACATCAACGACGTCAAGATAGAAGTTCAGAACATGGTTGCAACCTATGCACTCCACTACCCCGAGGATTACGACGGTACAGCAAGAATGGATGACATCAATACGCGCGTAATAGATCTCGATAACGGCGAAATTAGGCCGGCTACTGATGAGGAGGTCGAGGCTGAAGATTCTAGAATTAGGGGTATCAAACAAGGAGAGCCTCTCGCAACGATGCCAAGGAAACTGAACCTCAACAACCTCACTTTCCACCTGCCTTTCGACAAAGTCGAATATGAGCCAGAGCAGTTTCCAGGGCTGATTTACAGATTGGATTTCCCGAGAGTTGTGTGCCTCATTTTCGGAAGTGGGAAGATGGTCATAACCGGTGCGAGGCGGAAGGATGAGATTCTTGAGGCCGTACAATTCATCCAAGATGAGTTAGCAGACCTCCTCTGAGGCTGAGAACACACCCGCGCCAAGAATCAGAGGCAAGCATGACTCCAAATCTCCTGCGCAGTTTGAGTACCCCCCTCCTCGTGGTCACACTCCTCTTGATGCCTATTCAGATTCAAGGAGACGTGGCACAGGAGTTTGATAAAGAACCAACAAAATCCAACACACACGGATCTACAACTATCGATACTCCTACATGGAAGTTGAATGACAGGTGGGTGTACGATGGAGAGCTTGATGTTTATGACTTCATAGTCGCGAGCGGGGTCTCTACCAACGTCAACACATTGACCGGCACGTTGGATGTCCAAGTAGACAGTATAATCGAGACACAGGTAGGGGACATCCAGACCATGGCATACTCAGTCATAGGCACTGGTGACTACAGAGCGGATAATGTACAACTGGAAGGGCAACCCGGGGACGTAGTGGTGGAACTAGCTACTACTTCGATCATCAGAGTTAGTGATATGTCTGTGATATCTCAAACTGCGACAATTGACATTGAATTCGACCCAGATTTTGGTTGGATTTGCTTTTTCATTTCCTGTGACATCGCGTCCATAACCGCGTCAAATGTCTACTGGCCGCCGCTGGAGCGTCATGATTTTCCATTGTCTGTCGGCGACACATGGGTCAACAACTATACAGTAAACACCACATATTCTGGAAACTCTAACTACGTCACAATTCCGCAGTCTACGAGTCAACAGGTTGAAACAACTTCTGCTGTGGTTCAAGCAGGGTACCCGGGGGTTACTCAAACTGGTTGCTCAGTGAGTTACAATGTCACTACAACTGATGTTAACGGCAGCGTGGTGGGGTATGGTTGGCACTGTGATTCAGTGAAAAATGATGTAGTAACACTCAACGAAGTGACCTTAGGTTTGATGGCCGAACACGAAATAAGATACACTGACCTAGTGGCAAGAACGTTTGAGATTGACGTCCACCCGGAATTTCCACTTGCCCCGTACAATTTCGAATCACCAGTCTGGGTCAACGTCACCGACAACAACGGAAACCCTGCCTCGGGCCAGTCGATAATTGTCAGGTTTGATGCCACTGGATCAGTCCATAACATCACCACAGAATTGAACGGATCGGCATACATGGTGTTGGATTATGGTTCATCCGAAGACCACTCTTTGGTCGAAGGAGAATATGGTTCGCATGGCATCACAGCCAGGATTTCTAACACAGACAACATTGGCATATCTACAATCACTCTAGACCCAGATATTTACGAAGTGGATCTGGAACTGAGCTCAACTTCGATCTCACTGGAACGTAACAGGGACGGGCACTCAGAGGTCATTTCCACCCCCTTCGATGCAATTCCCGGAGACATCATCACTTTCAGGGTGCCACTAGTCAATAACGGCCTTAGAGATTCACCTGAGGGTTCGATTATCGCGATGTATGGTAATGAAGTAATCGACTCGAAGGCCTTCCCAAGTCTTTCATCACTTGAGACCAACGTGTCTCATTTCCAATGGCTAGTACCAGATACAATCGGTAATGAACTCGTATCATTTTCCATCCAGACAAATGCTGACGATGGAAACACCGCTAATGACGTCACTGAGGTGTTTGTATACGTCGGAAGAATGCCATCTTCTTCCCTGATCGCTCCGCTAAGTGCCACCACCCTGACTGACGTTCCGATCGACGCGAGTTCCTCTTTTGATCCAGATGGAGGGGAGATCACATGCCGAATAGAGGCCGAGATGCCCGATGGAAATTTCCAAACAATGGAAGGGTGTTACAACACCCAGAATTGGTCTGACGATGGCAGATTTGAAATCAGGTTGATCCTGACTGATGACGAAGGAGATATAGTACAAGAGAACACCTATGTGGACATCTTGAACCAACCCCCGGAGATCTCAATATCCCCTCTCGAAAACGGGATCGTAATCGGAGAACAAGTTACCCTGACACTTGAATCATACGGTGACGTAGACTCAACCACAAGCACAAACCCAGTGAGCATTTTGTGGGGTGAGGACTGTCTGGAGGGGAGGATCGGCACCTCCTGCACGTTCACTCCGCAAAGCGAGGGCGCCGTATCAGCGTCCGTTACTGCCACAGATGACGATGGGGCGGTTACATCTGCCAATACTACAATCCAGGTTCTTAACGCGCCTCCAGTGATAGAGCACATTCATGTTTGGTTAGGGCCCAATCGAATTTCTGAGGATTTCAGGGGCCTATACACTGTGAATGAGGGAGATACCCTGAGATTCACAGCAAAAGTTGAGGATAGTCCAAATGATATGCTCACGATAACTGGCATCTGGAGGCCTGATGCTGATTCGATCCAAGGCACAATCGTGCCTGACTCAGGTCCAGAATTCGAGGTAGAACACGTTTACAACACCTCTGGATTCCATCTTCTGGCGTTTGAGGCGTTCGATGACAATGGAGACTCAACAGGCATTGTAACAGTGCCGGTGGAGGTAATAAACACGCCTCCGACCATTGATCCGATATCCCCTCCACTTCCAGCATTTGAGGACTCAATCATCTCGATCACAGTCTCGGTCAGAGATACGCCATATGATTTAGAAAACATCCAAATTTGCTGGGATCTTGACCTTGCGAAGGACTCGTCAGGATCAGGCGTCTTAAATGACGATTGTGACTTTGAAGGTGCCGCATTCGATTTTGCGTGGGGCGAGTCAACACTGGCGCCAAATAGTATCAGAGTGCACGCAACCGATGACGACGGTTCCATGGTCGCTGTGGAAATACCTCTGACTGTAAAAAATAAGGCACCAGTGGCGTACGGATCAGTTTCAGACCCCCAGCCCACAGAAGGGGACCAAGTCATATTTACAGCTGAAGGGTCCGAAGATACACCGTCAGACACCCCGTTCCTCAGTTATGCCTGGGATTTGGATATCACCTCCGACTCCGATGGAGATGGTAATCCAGCCAACGATCGGGACATGGTCGGTTACTCCATTCAAACCAGCTTTAGCGGAGATGGCAAACGGATCGTGAGACTAATGGTAAATGACGGCACACAAGTGTCCACCTGGGACATTGAAGTAAAGGTAAATCCAGCCCCTCAGCCTGTCGGAGTGATAATAGCGTCTGGAATAGCCTTGATCTCTATTCTTGTTTTAATCATAAAAATTACACTCGGAAAAAGGAAAGTGAGCGGGTATGAAATATCTGGAAAAAGACAAAGTTCTGGAAAGAAGAATACAACTCTGACGCCAAAAGAGCCCGAAATCATCCAAAGAGAATACGTTAATGATGACCCTATACGTGAATCTATGGAGGAACTCGCGGAGAAATTGTATGGATCGAATGACACATCCTCATCACGCAAGAAAGGTGATGAAATAGAGGAATTGTCAAGATCCCTTAGGGAAGAACTGAATGATTAGGACCACTCCCGGAGGGTGTGAAGTGGTTGCACCGCGTCTTCGGTTTGCCGTCTATGGAAACGGATGGTACCAGCCATGGAGGTGGTGACAAACTTTCCACAAAGATAGGCGGGCAATCTTTCCATCAGATGGATGCTGCCGTTTGGTCAGAACGCACCAGGAGATCAAAAACAGAGTATACAGGTTCAATTCTTTACATTCGGCCAAATGACAGGTTAGGCATTGACATAAACAAGCTAGAGGACTTTTTGAGGTCTGGTAGCACAATGATAGTCGATCTACATGCCTTGTTACACCTTGACACACAAAGGCGAGCACTCAGAAAAAGGATAGGAGATGTGGCGTCCAACATGGGGAAACCCGCCTTTAGGATTGATGCCGAGGGGTGTTTGCTCGTCGTTCCCGGCAGGGGAGTGAAGGTAGATCAAAAACATCATGTTTTGGGAACAGCGATTTGGATGGAGCAAGCGGAAAGAGAGTCGTCACCAGTCTAATTCATGTTTCCAATCCAGTTTACTCGCACAACCAGATAGCACATTGTCTTCAACTTGTACTAATTTAGAGGTAAAGACGTCTCCTGTTTGGTCTGGAGTAGTTATCGACACAGCCCTCATTATGACCAATTTGGCCTTACTCTGTTCTGGGAGTTCTCGGACATCAACGACCTTTGCATGGATGGTTGCTACACTGGTTGACAATAAATCGCCAAACTCGGTGTCAATTAATTTTCCAGATACTAGGTCCCATTCACTGATTTCACTGGCCACGGGTTTCGCTGCAATTTCTACGTCATTCGCATTTTGGATGTTAGCTTCGAGGGAGTGTATTGATACTCTGGCCCCTTCTTCAATGCCCATCACATTCGATAAAGTGTCTCGTGCACGTCCATGCCTGTCGGATGACAAGCTCATGCAGATCAATGGCGGAGTGTTGGAAAGAACACCTATCGAAGACATGGGGGCTAGGTTCCTAACGCCTTCAGCACTAACAGTACCCACAAGAAAGACAGGACTTGGACCAACATGCCTTGCAAGTAAACCACGCCGTTCAACATGCGATAAATGGTCTAATTCTAATGATTTGAACCCTTTTGCGACAGATATTGAGCCATGGGGGATGGGTTCCGACTCTTCTTTAACCAACCAATCATCCAGCTTCCCAGATTCCAATTCGGATAAAGAAAATGCAGTAAATTCACGGTATGACTTCCAATTTTCTACCTCATGGGATTCAGCACTTCGGGAGATCTTTCGCTCTATGGATTTGTCGGCGTAATTGACACACTTCCGAAGGAAATCGAGGATGACCTCTCTTTTCTCATGCGGTTCCAAGTATTACCCTCCTCATTGTTCCAAATTAGTTTTGACTCCCATCTGTTCGGCAAGCCTCTGGACGTGACCACCTGCTCTGACATTGTATTTTGCAATGGATATGACCCCATCTTTCTCTATTACAAATGTTGATCTGACGGTGCCCATGTATGTCTTTCCATAGTTCGTTTTCTCTTGCCAGACTCCGTAGGAATTTTGTACAGCTAAATCATCATCTACGATTAAATCGTATGGAAGATCATTGTTTTGCATAAATTTTTGATGAGATTTTGAAGAGTCTTTGGAAACTCCGATTACCTTGTATCCTGCATCGCGGAAGTCTCCAAATGCGTCTCTGAAATCACAAGCCTCTTTCGTGCAGCCTGGGGTACTGTCCTTGGGATAGAAAAAAAGTATCAACCCCTGCCCTTCTCCGAGTATAGATTGCAGGGATATATCGTCGTTATTTTGTGTCTTTGCAGAAAATGGGGGGGCTTGCATTCCTTCTTGGAGCATGGACTACCGTCACAACCCCGCCACATGAAGGCTCGTACGGCCCCTTACGACCCTAGGTTCATCTCCTTCCCCCCACACAGCAGGGCATGGAGGTGCCCTTCGAGCTCGATTCAATGCTGGAGGGAGAACACGGTCCTGCAAAGCAGAAAGCTGCAAGGCTGGTGACAGATTTAGGATTCATCGCAGGTGCAAAAAACTTCACAAGGGCGGTGAACGCACATGTTTCCGGAGTTTCAGTTATCACTGGAGGGATTGGCTTACGCCGCTTTTTGGCCGACCTTGCATCAGATCCTGAAGCGAGGGTGGCTATTCCCACATCATTGAATTCCGCGGGCTGCGATTCATCGCAGATAGAAAAAATGGGAATTGACTTTCCTGACTTTTTGAAATTGCAGGCCGAGATTGTCACCTCATACTGGAATATGGGTATTGACGCCACACTTTCATGTACTCCGTATGACAGCCCGTTAGAAACTCCCGAGGGGATAGGATGTTGGGCTGAGTCAAACGCGGTTTGTTACGCCAACACCTACACAAAACTGGCTACTAACAGGGAGTCTGGCCTCTCTGCACTCGCAACTGCGTTGACAGGGTGGGCCCCTCTCTGGGGACTTCACCTTAGTGCCAATCGGGTTCCCAACATGCACGTGAGGATAGAATGTGATTTGAACAACTCAACTGATTTCTCTATTTTGGGTGATTGGATCGGTGGTCAATTGAAATCGCAATGGGACATGCCTTATGGCCCAATGCCAGTGATATCAGGGCTCCCCAGCGAACTGTCCTTTGAGATGAGAAAGGCACTAACAGCAGCAGCGGCAAATTTCGGATGTCCCATGTTATGGGTTGAAGGCACAACCAGGATCCCAAATGAGGTGAACTATCAAGGGGAATTGTCATTCACTTCACTGGACCTAGAAGAGAGTTATCAAAGACTTGGGCCAAAAGGCACCGTTGACCTCGTAGTAATCGGCTGCCCGCAAGCCAGTATCGGGGAGATACGGTCTGTTGTCGCTGAAGTCAGGGGCAGGATGGAGCTAGGACTGAGAATACCGGAGAACAGACTGTGGATTTTCACATCTCGAACCATACACGATACACTCAGCACAGATGGGACTTTGGATATTCTAGAAGAAGCAGGGGCTCTGGTTCTCAAAGATACCTGCCCGGAGGTGACACCATACAACAGGAAATTGTACAATCACATATTGACAAACTCAATGAAGGCCGAGCACTACCTTACCAGTGGTTTGAACTCGATGCCTACAAGCGTTGCAAACATATCAGTATGCGTGGCGCATGCCTTCGACCCAAAGTTGTCAGAGGGCCCTAGGCCAGTGCTAACCAAGTCTGGCCATGTCTTGCCTCCTCCGACCGAGAGGCCGAAGAATTCAGCCATTGTGATGTCCGGCACCGGACTTCCGAGTCAAAACTCATACGATGTAACTGCAAGGGCAATTTCAACTGATGTACCCATAACCTATCTTGGGTATGTGGATCCTTCAACCGGCGAAGTGACGGAACCTGGACACCCCTTGGAAGGTCAGACTATCGGAGGAAAAATCGTCGTGTATCCAAAAGGTTCCGGATCCACAGTCGCTCCATATGTCTTGATGGGATTGTGCTATCAGGGAGTAGGGCCAGTGGGCATACTCAACAGGGATGTTTGTCCATTATCACTGCCAGCGGCATCAATACAGGCCATTCCGTATGGACACGGCTTTGACATCGACCCAACCTTGCAAATAAACACAGGCGATCTTGTCAGAATGAGACTCAATGACGGGGTCGTGCGTGTCGAAATAATAGAAAGAAAATCAGAGTGACAAGGCCGGTGTGAAAATGGATACATCAGATTTAACACCCTGCCGCCCCCAAGATTTCGGCAAATTTGAGATGACTCATAGAGATGGTTGTGCAAGGCTCGGAAAACTTCACACTAAACATGGAATATTGAGGACTCCGACGCTACTCCCCGTCGTAAATCCGAACATTCTGACTGTGAAACCAAGGCGTATGTTGGAGGATTTCGGTTATCAGGCCCTCATAACTAATTCGTATGTCATATGGAAACACGACGACCTAAGAAAAAGAGCGATGGAAGAAGGCGTCCATAGCCTCCTTGATTTTCCAGGGGTCATAATGACTGACTCAGGGACATTCCAGTCCTATGTGTACGGAGATGTTGAGGTAAAGGTCGATGAAATCGTGAGATTCCAACGAGAGATCGGTGTGGACATTGGTACCATGCTCGATGTCTTTGGCAGGCCAGATATGTCAAGAGAAGAAATATCGTCCGCAGTTCAACTGACAGCGGACCGGGCAGAAGACTCTCTCAGAGAGGCAGGGGGAGAAATACTTCTGAACGGGCCCATCCAAGGTGGCTTACACGAAGACCTCAGAGCACAGTCTGCTAACATGATGTCTAACACGACACACTTGGGGAGGGGATTCTCTGTGCATCCAATTGGCGGAATAGTCCCTCTGATGGAATCCCAGAGGTACTCCGATCTATTTACAATTATACTCGCCTCATCATCAGAACTGCCATCAAGCCGTCCCATGCACATTTTTGGATGCGGCCATCCCATGTTGTTCCCAATGTGCATAGCACTCGGCGCGGACTTGTTCGACTCTGCCGCATATGCACTGTTTGCCAAAGACGGGCGGATTCTTTCAGAAGAGGGGACTCACAGGATCGATACACTCGTTGAGTGGCCGACGCATTCCCGACAGATCTCAAACCTCACACCCAACGATGTTAGGGAAATGGAAAAATCTGATAGGACAGCCTTGTTGGCAAAACATAACCTCGAGGTTACTCAGAGAGAGCTAGCCAGATGCAGAGAAGCAGTGAGGAATGGATCAATATGGGTCCTCGCTGAAAGGAGGAGTCATTCATCCCCTTACCTCAGAGCTGCATTTGAGAAGGTATCGGAATCGATGAAACTAGAAGACAGCAGCCCAATTTCTTCAAGAATAAATACCATTGTCATGGCAACTAACCCCGTAAGGCCATCCTCGGAACCATTCAGTTCTGATATATACAACAGGCCCCACATACGGCATGCGCGCTTGTTGATGGAACAAAGATGGAGGATGCCAGGATCTTGGTCCGATGGTTCTTCGGGCCCTCCCAAAGAAATTGCCATTCTCCAAGGTGGCAACCCTCCCTGGAGGATCTCACACGGCCAAGTTGTACAGAATATTCTGAGTCTTGAACCAAGGACAATTATTTTTGTTGATACCCCTATGGGTCTACTTCCTTATTCACTTGAGGACCTCTCTCCCTGGTGCAGGGTCGAGGGCGGTGAAGATATCGAATTCATGAAATCCGAGGAAAAAACCATACTTCGAAGTTTGAAGAAAATAGGCCTTCAAGGCATAAATGTCAGTTATTATGGGCCATCCAACACTGACTACGAAAAAAATCAAAGAATCAGGTCATGGATAGAGCGCTGTTCATTGGTGGACAAGCTTTCAATACTCTGTGGGGTTAATCCACTAGATGGTTGTGTGTTGACAGAAGGGACCGACACAAGGCACTCAAACACTGGTAGGCCTGTGAATGTGTTTAAGGACGGCAAACATCTTTTTTCTCCCAGGCTAAATGACGGAGGTATATCTCTTGCGTTGGAGGGCGCCAAAGCACTCCATTCACTTAGATCAAAGCATGTTGGAAAATCAAAGAAAAGCCAGTCTCAACGCAATAATACTGACCATCCGGGGGTGCCGAGCGTCACCCTCCACTCTGATGCTGTGCCCTTCGTGGGTGCTGGAAGGAACGTCATGCACGGTTTTATTGAACATGCTGACAGTTGGCTGACAGTCGGGCAGCCGTGTATCGTAATGGACCTAGAGGGTAACTTTGTTGCACATGGCACATCAAATTCAACATCGGAAGAGATGGCAGTTTTGAAAAAAGGTGTTGCTGTGAGAATAAGGGAAGGAATTCTTGAAAAAAAGTAGCTACATATGGGGGATTGATTGATAGATCTAACGACGAATAGGCTAGAAATCAAAGAGGTGATGCCATAACCAAACCAGTGATAGAGATCCATAATCTTCGCAAGATGTACGGGCCACATGTCGCTCTAGATGGAATCAACCTCAAGCTGGGAACCGGGGGTGTAGGAATCCTTGGCCCAAATGGATCAGGTAAATCGACGTTATTCAAGTGTATACTCGGGCTGATCAGAATCACTGAAGGCGGAGGGAGTGTTCTGGGAAGGAATATTGTGACAATGGGTCCTGAAATCCGTTCAAAAATAGGCTATATGGCTGAATACGACTGTCTCGATCCCGGCCTGACAGCGGTCGATCAGGTTAGGTATGCTGGCGAATTGCTTGGAATGCGCCCCGATCATGCGACGCAAAGGTCACATGAGGTCCTGCAGTATGTCGGATTGGAAGACCAAAGATATCGGAAAATAGAGACGTTCTCAACAGGAATGAGGCAGGCGACAAAATTGGCCTGCTCCATTGTTCACGATCCAGAAATACTCTTCTGCGACGAACCAACTAATGGTCTGGACGCATCAGCGAGACAGTTCATGTTGGATACGCTGAAGAGGACCATCTCCGAAGGAGGTGGGACCGTTATCATGACCAGTCATGTAATGGAAGACATACAGGGGGTCTGCGAAAATGTGGTAATGCTCTCTGAAGGGAAGGTGGTCATTCAGGGGAGGATAGAGGAATTAGCAAACCAAATCACCAGAGAAATCGAGATATCTGTTTGGGGCGGAGCAACAAAACTGGAGGAATGGCTTCTGATGAACGGACACAGGGTTCGGAGGATGGGGAGAATCATGAGGGTAGAGCACAAGGGCGATGAGACAATCCACGCAATTCTACAGGGGGCGTCATCAACAGGGGCTCAAGTCCGAGTGCTGAAGGAATACGAGCCTGATCTTGAGGATATATTCCTGTTGATAATGCAACGATTGGGTCAAAGTGCAAAGGCCTCTTCTGATCTGGAGGGAGTCTGACTGATGACTGAAGTCGATGGCGATATGCCCCTCGGAGAGACGAGGATCGAAGCAGCATACGGATCAGGTGACGGGGACAATACCTCTACTGCCACAGTAGCTTCAGCCCCAAAAGGCCAGATATTCGAACAAATTTACCGTCCATGGAATGGAACCCTTGGTCCGAGATGGGTGCGGAACTACGCCATATACCGACATCACGTCTACGGAATAGTCACTGGATCGGGCCACAGACGATATCATCCGTTTGTCAGGTTGACATTACTTGTGGTAATACTTGGTTCAATGACACCGATTCTAATGTTACTGCTTTCTTCTATGTTCAGCGGGGACGCAAGCGGATTCTTGAACAGGATGTGGGGTGTCAACAGATACAATCTGTGGGGCAACATCCTCGGTTACTTTCCACGAAATCTTTGCATGTGGCCGCTACTAACAGCACTCGTTGTGGGCGGACTCGTTTCCGACGACAGAAAGAATGGTACGAGTGCGATATACTTCTCCAGACCTATTTCGAGGTTGGACTACGCCTCCATGAAATGGCTCAGTGCTGCTTCAGTCTTGGGGGCGGTAATCCTGTTGACCTACATAATGTACTACTCGGCTGCTGTCGTATTCAAGGGAGAAGGATGGTCGTATATAGCTGACACAATCCCCATCTTTATGGGGGGTTTGACTGCAGGGATACTCCTAGTTTTCACCTACACTTCTATTGGAATCGCACTTTCAAGCATAAGCACTAGCAGGTTCACCGCATCAGTCTCCTTTCTAGGCCTCGTGCTAGGATCGAAAATCGTCGCATGGCTGATCGAGATCCAGTTTGAGACAACCTACATTTACCTCTTGAGCCCCTACGACTGCCTTGCACACGTGGGTCAATGGCTTGTGGGCCTGCCCCCCAACTATAATCACCCCTTGGCCGTTTCAGCTGTATCATTGATTCTGATGAATTTGGCATCTCTAGCTGTATTCGCCAGCAGAGTAGCATCCTTGGAGGTGACTAGAGAGTGAGCGCTCCTCCAGCAGTAACCTTGGACCATGTATCCAAATGGTATGGACAAGTAATAGGAATTAACGATGTATCATTGGCAATAGACGGAGGCGTTACTGGAATCCTTGGAATGAATGGCGCAGGAAAATCAACACTTTTCAAACTCCTGATGGGTAGGTTGAGGCCAAATAGGGGTGCAGTCAGGTTGTTCGGAACAAATCCATGGGATTCAACATCCCCCTATCGCAGGGTAGGATATGTCAGCGAATCAGAAAAAATGTATGATTGGATGACCTCGATGGATTTTGTTTCAACGCTGGCTAGGTTACATGGCATGACGCGTTATGAAGCAGAGAAAAAGGCTGAAAGGGCATTAAGTTTCGTTGATTTGGACAATGTAGCCAACAAAGAAATCGGCAAATATAGCAAAGGAATGAGGCAACGTGTGAAGATAGCAGCTGCTCTTGTCCATAATCCGGACCTGCTTGTTCTGGATGAGCCACTACATGGTTGCGATCCGCTGGCCCGCACGAGCATAATGAACGTAATCCGAGAAATGGGCTCAATGGGAAAAACGGTTCTTGTCTCAAGTCATATCTTGGAGGAGATAGAGAGAATTACCGAACAGATAGTGATTCTGCATTCAGGCAGACTGGTCGCTCTCGGAAACCTACACGCCATCAGAGCAATGCTGGATAAGCATCCTCACCGGATCCTGATAAGGTGTGAGAACTCGAGAGCATTGGCAGCAAGTTTCATCGACAAAGAACCTGTCTACGGGGTTAGGTTCATCGATACAGAGAGCCTAGAAATAATGACAAAAGACCTCTCTCAAGCCCATGAGATTTTGCCCTCTTTGATAATCAAATCTGGAATTCCAATTCATTCGATTGAGAATCCTGATGACAATCTCGAATCTCTACTAGGTTATCTGGTTGGTGACTCTAAATGACCTTCGGCGATCCCGAGGACTCTGAGGGAAGGCGATTATCAACGACTGTGTGGACAGCCATAGACAGGAAGGCCGGAGCTGTCATTGAGTTAACAATCAAGCAACTCAGAAATAAAACGTCTACATGGACGGTATTTGGAATCTCATTTTTGTTACTGACGCTATTGTCTGCATTTTACATAGACTCTGTTCGACAGGGTTTTGAGTCGATAGACAACGACGGCGACTCTGTTGACAACGACGGCGATGGCTATCCACTGGGGCAAGAGAAAAAGTATGGCTCAAGTGATTTTGATAGAGAAGAGTATCCTGGATCAGGATTGTTCATCCCATCAGGAGAAATATACTATTCAGGGCCCAGAACCCACACCGGGAATCATACATGGGACGTCGAGGGCCCCTCGATTTTCACTCTTAATTGGGACAATATTGATTCTTCTTTCCCTGATTCAGGTCAGCAATGTCCAGACCAAATTGACGATGAAATGATCAACACCCCTTATGGTTGGGGTCCATTTTCATGCACTATAGAGGACGGCCTAAAATATGTTCAATTTCTCAGATTTGAGGGCGAGGGAACCCTATCGGTCGCAGATGGGTGGCTTGCGACGTACGGAATCACCACTGAAAAATTTGATGTTCCTCCCGAACCCTCACAAAATTATGTCGATGAAGACGGAATAGATTGGGACCCCGACAACCCATCAAGCAGTCAAGGTTTTGACGACGATGGAGACTGTACACAGAGTGAATATAATGAGAGTTCGTACGGAGAGAATGACGACTCAAATAGAAATGGGATTCCCTGTGATGTTCAATGGGTCAGAGGGGCAGATGGGTCAGTGTTACAGATACGCCCAGATTATTTGGTGGACGAAGACCCTGTCGACTCTGAGTTGATGGGCGAATCTTCCCATAGGTCATTTATTATCATCACCGGAAAAATCGCGTTTTCCATGATCATAGGAATATTCCTTCCCCTGTTCTTGGCCCTTGGGCTGATCCGGGACGAGAGTGAGAACGGGACTTTGCATTACTTATTGTCTAAACCAATACACAGAGGAGAATTCATTGTTTACAGATTGGCAGGTTACTTGATTTTCGCCGGAGGGTTCGTTCTCGCAATGTCCCTCATGATGGCGGTTCTCACCTCAACATTGGGTCCTGATGGTAACCGTTTCAGTGATGTGAACATGTGGTTTGGCATAGGTGTTGTAACTGTCTTATCCCTAGCTGCATATGGTTCTATATTCAACGCAATGGGCCTCATTTCGCCGAGATATGGGGTTTATTTCGCGCTTATTTTTGGAGTGTATGAGTTCGCTATGGCAGTTATGACTCTGTTCGGCGCGGAGCTTGTCCCCATATTTTCAGTTTCACACTGGGCTCTCCAGATGATAGATGCGATCGTCTTGGTAGTATGGTCTGATACCATCATGCTCTCACAAATGGCGACTGCTTTCAATTTGGACACAGGCTTAGCGTTTTTCTGGAGCCCTCCAAAACATACCTTGGGAACAGGATCACCAGCATTAGCAATAGGCCTCAGCCTTGCGGTTTTGATTTCCTTTATTCTGCTTCCGATATTGATTGGACAGTCAATCTTCAAACGGAGGGAGATAGATTGACTAGAGTCATGAGGAGATTTGAGGGGGATCTTTCCTCACTCTGGAGGTTTGATATTCTTCCACCAATCAAGAGACTATCGTGGTGGTGGTGGTGGTTTATCATCATCCTTCCAGATCCCGTGCATCCAGAGAGGTCCCGTCAGCTGATGGTTTTATGGTCGACAAAGGAGACTCGCTCTGTAAGGGTAAATGACCATTGGTGGCTACCTGGATCTAGAATGTCAATCGATGATTATCGTGGCCATGTTCTGCCAGGAATGGTCTGTGCGTGGTGGTACGATGGCGAGGATATGTTTGAACCAGCTAGAATGACTGAGTGCAGGATCGCAGCGTTGGATGACAAACACCCTCTATGGCCGGGGGAAGGAAAGGGTTCAGGGGGCGGAGCAGTCGTACCGATACTCGAAAGTGACCTCTCATTCGGCATGTCCTCAGATATGAGCAAAATGTGGCTATCTTTCAGCAAAGACAGCAAATCTGATCCTAGAATGCCGAATTCGTTCTATGCTGAAATGACTCCATGGTGGCATAGACCAAGTACAGCAACATACGCAAATAATGTATATGCTCTGAACATGGGATATGATATTCTAAGGATTCACAGCATGAAGGCTAGAGTAAATATCGACGGCCATGAGGTGCTAGGGAGCGCCTACTTTCAGAAGGTCACCGTCCAAGCGCCCAGCGTGCCTTGGTTTTGGGGCTTTCTTCACTTTGACGATGGTACCTACCTTGATTGGTTTTTACCCCACATATCTGGATCTATGACAAAAAAGGACTCAAGGCCGTGGTCGAAAAGGGACACTATCAGATGGCCCAGCAACGCAAGAGGTCTGTTGCACGATCGCCGGAGAGACACCACAGAAATGTTGGAAACTGGGTCGATAAAATTGATCAAACCTGCTGAAAATAACGCATTAAGGGATTCAGATGGATATAAGCTTCCTAGGTTCATCATCAATTTGAAGAATAATAACACGAGGGTTAGTTTGCAAGTAAGGGCTACATCCAGAGCGCATTGGTCCTTCGATCAACCTACACGTGGAGGCTTAACCAGCCATCTTACCTACAATGAATATCCGTTGGAAGTAGAAGAGCTGGAAATCATCGACAGCCAAGAAATCAGACGATTGAGAGATTATGAGTGGATAAGGGGAAATGCGGAACATGCTTGGGGAATCCTAAATTGAAGGTAATGCCCAGGTTACAACATGTCAGAACGCGGACTGACCCCGATCAAGCCAATTAGGCAAAAAATTCCAACCATGACTGATGAGGAGGAAATCCTCTGGATAGGGAGCCCTACGTCCAGAAGTATGTATGGGAGATACATATTGTCCCTGTCCATATTGGGAGTCTATCTGATATTCTGGTGGGCGAACGTGATTGATCGACCGTCTGGAGAAGGGCAGTTGGCATTTATACTCAAATCAGTACATCTCGCCGCGGACCTATCAGGTGTTTTCGGCCTTTTCCTATCTTTAACAATAGTCGCAAAAACAATCCACTTCCACAATGGGCCGACCTCCGGTAAATGGACAATACTCTGGATAATGTTAGCTGCCTCTTTACCCATGATTTGGACGGGCCTGACATTTGGCTTGGACGTTGCAGGGATATTCAATTCTGAAGAAACCACTCTCCCAGAATTCACTCCAGGGTATTATTTCCTCTTGGCCTTCATAATGTCTGGGGTGATCTTCGCCCTTTCCATATTCTACCAGAGATCATTCACGTATGCTATTACTGACAAACGAATACACCTTATCAAACAATTCTTGTATGTGGATGCATCAAGTCAAAGTATAAACTACGATCGGATAGAGAATCTGATAGTTGATACCACTATCATGAGTAGGCTCCTAAGATATGGTTCAATCCAGATCTTGACCGCTTCCGGATTGAATATCGGTTCAGACTCAACGAGCATAAGCGCAGGAGTAACCGGTGACGCTATCCCAAGCGAAACAAAGTCCGGCATTGGAAGTGTAACCTCTAAACTAGGCCTCCTTATTTCCTTCAAGAGGAATCGTCCTAAAGCAATCAACACCCCAGAAACTTGCATTTATGGAATTCACTCTCCGGAGAGGATTCACCTCCTGATCAATCATGCCTCCGATAAATTCAGAGAGATGCAATCCGAATAAAAATAAGTCTGCCTCAAAACATATCGTTGATAACCAAAAGCACTCAGGTTTGTGCAAGGCGGACACCATCATGACAGACGACATAGTCACTTCAGCAGCTCAACAAATAACCCAGGGCGATTACATGGGGGCAATGACCATCTTCGAGGAACACGTGAAAAATTCTCCAGATGATCCATCAGGCTATCATGGGTGGGCTGAGGCTGCACTCTTTGAAATCCAGGAAAATGGGAATCTGGATGAAAAAGGAAATGACAGGATAAACGAAGGACAGGTCCAGTCCTATCTGCGACGGGCCTGCTCACTCGCTCCAGAGAATGCCGACTACAGGGCTGCTTACGCGAATGCCTTGATCGAATTTGATAGAATTCCAATGGCAGTGAGGGAACTCAGAAAACTAGTAGATTTAGGTTCAAAATCCGAAGAAATTGACATTTCATTTCATCTCTACGAGGCTGCGAGGTTGCTTATCGAATCCATAGATGTAAAAACAAACTTCGACAGAAGCGCCCCTATTGCGAGGCAATTCATCCGAGATGCAGTTGAATTCTCACTTCTCGGTCTGGGGTTCCAGTCTGCTAGCGAGGCGATGGAATATCTAATCGAGGATTGAGCGCGTCGGCTGACACACCAGCCGATAGCTTTCTGTTAGCCATCGGATACCACGGCGAGCCATTCAAAGGATCCCAATCACAGCCTGATGAGGTCACTGTCCAAGGAGAGTTGAATTCTGCCATCAAAGAACTAGGCTGGCAAGAACATTGCACCTCAAGAATTTCATCCAGGACAGACTCCGGTGTCAGTTCAAGAATGAACTTAGTTGACATATCATGTGATGCAAGTTTGATGGATAGTCTCAATGAAGAAATGATCACAAGGGCCATTGGCGATAGGATTTCATCTGAAATGTGCATCTGGGGAGCAATAAGGCGTCAAAGCCACATTCCCGTAAGGATGGCAAGATCACGAACGTACCTCTACAGATTAGATATGGTAAAGGGCTGGAATCCTGACTATGACGCCGAGGCTCTCAATCAAGCTACCCAAGTTTTCCTCGGGCATCATAACTTCTCAGCCTTTTCTAGGCCTGACCCAGAGCGGTCACCCTTCAGAACCATAGATGATTGTAGGCTGTGGAGGCGCGATGACGGATCCGTAATCGGTCTCATAATCGAAGCGGAGTCCTTTTTGTGGAATCAAGTCAGGAGAATAGCATCTGCCATTGTAAAAATAAGTAACAATGAGACTACTATCGAACAGTTAGCCAGCGCACTGGAGGAGCCTTCCGGCTCTCCAGATTTCGGTAGGGCTCCGGCCGATGCTTTGATTTTATGGAACATCCATCACGAGGATGCCCCCAAAAAATGGTATTCTACTCTGCCAAAAACGCATCTTCCACCTCCTCCACCACCCTCAAAACCGAGGCTTGTAGAGCGTTGGAGAAATTCTGCATTAGCAGAAATCAGGATGATGCTTGAAACAGACTGGACACACAGGCTTATTGAATGATCAGATGTATCATGTCTCCGTCGTTTACTGGCAAAAGTTCCCTTAAGAATGAAGTGGCGATAATTTCGGCAGTTTCAGTATGACGGGTCAAATCGGGAATCAGTATCGCGCACCTCTGCCAGTTTTGACCATCTTTCGATATAGAGGCTAGGAACGCCGTCGCACCTCCGAATGATCGACCCTCCCTCTCAAATCCATTTACCCTCAATGGTTCTACCTCTTGGGATCCATCCGATGCGCCTGGAACGGCTATGTTCCTGAGCTCCGTGTATGATTCAAGGTCTGCCCCGGTCAACTCTATGTTCAAAGTGCCCGGCCATGCAGTCGCACCCAGAATCTCTTTGAATTGTTCTTGATAATGGGCCTGGGACATAAAGATCTGTGCCCTACCTAGCCCACTGGCCACCGTGCCCGCCAGTTTCATACTGACACATGGAACCTAATGACAATTAAGTTCCCGTATTTCTCCAAAACGGAAAAGATATCCAAAAATGAAAATTAAATTGTGACACTGTCTATTTTTCGATATACTCTTTTCATGGCAATTTTTCTACCTCAAATTGGGAATAGCCATGTACCACCGTCGATTGAAATAGGCCATGGCAGCGGATCTCACATGGATGAGGGAGAGGCACAATCAACTGGTAGAACAAGGATTGGCATGGCAACCACCCACATTGGAGTCAGCTAACAAACCCATATGCGAGATTGACGGCAAGAAAATGATAATGTTGTCCGCTAACAATTATCTGAACTTAACTACACATCCAAAAGTCGTGCAGGCGACGATAGATGCCACAAAAAAATACGGGGCAGGGTCAGGTTCGGTTAGGGCAATCGCCGGCACCCTTGATATTCATTTGGAAGCCGAGAAAACCGCAGCAGAGTTCAAGGGAGTGGAAGCCGCATTGATCTATTCTGCAGGATATACTGCCAACGTGGGATTAATCCCAACACTTGTAAGAGGGTCTGAGGACTTGATAATTTCCGATGAGTTGAATCACGGGTCCATAATCGACGGTGTCCGACTCACAAAGGCTCAGAGAGCGGTCTACCCGCACAATGATATGGAGGGGTTGGAAAGGGCACTGAAAAACGGCGAAAAAGCTTCCCGGAAACTAATCATCACCGATGGTGTGTTCAGCATGGATGGTGACATAGCACCCCTCGATGAAATTGTAAAATTGGCCGAAGAACATCATGCTATGGTTATGGTTGACGATTGTCATGGAGAGGGCGTACTAGGTGGAGGCAAAGGCATCGTTGCTCACTTCAATTTACAGGGAAAGGTAACGGTCGAGGGAGGATCATACTCCAAAGCGCTAGGGGTCCAGGGCGGAATTATCGCCGGCTCAGAAGACCTCAGAAACCACGCCCTCAACCACAGTAGATCTTGGTTGTTATCAGGGAGCCAAACTCCCGGCGTAGCCGCTGCACAGAAGGCCTCTATCGAAGTCTTGAGGGATGAGCCTGAACACGTGGAGAAATTATGGGAAAACACGGAGTACTTCAGGCGTGAAATGAATTCTTTGGGTTTTGATACAGGCGTCTCTACTACTCCAATCATCCCAATAATGTGCGGAGACAGCAGAACCGCACAAAACCTCTCGAAAGAACTCAGAAGGAGGGGAATTATGGCCGGCGCCATTGTTTTTCCAATGGTCGCAAGAGACAAGGCCAGAGTGAGGACTCAGATATCTGCTGGCCTCACAAAGGACGACCTAGATGAGGTTCTGCATAAATTCGAAGAGGTGGGGAGAGAGTTGGGGCTCATTTGAATCGCATGAAATTAGAATTTCATGCGGAGACATTATGACCGGGCAACATTAGGAGTCAAACTATGGGACAAGACGATGCCCCTATTTTTGAAATTCGGGAAGGAAACATAGACTCCGGGTTGAGGGGAATACCTGTCGGAACCTGTCAAACTTCCTTTGTGGACCCAACAGAGGGTGTTCACTATGTAGGTTATCCAGTGGAGGATTTGGCAAACTTGGAAGAAGAAGACGTCATCTACCTCCTGTTCAACAAGAGACTCCCAACCGAAGAGGAAAGTTTGGATTTCAGAAAAGAGTTAGCACACCGGGCTGAAGAAATGCCGACCGGCGCATTGCGAGTTTTGGAATCTCTTACACCCGGTTCCGGCCATCCAATGGATTGGCTTTCAACAGGTATTCTTGCTCTTGGGATATCTGACACCACAGGCGATTTGAGGACTGACTCGATGAATCTAGTTGCTCGCATGCCCGAGCTTATGGCGAGAATCTTTCACCTCAGAGGAGGTAAAAAATTGGAAACAAGGGACTCTCGCCCCCAACTTGGACTGGTTGAAAACTTCACTCACATGCTGGGGATAAGCGGGGACCAAGCAGAGAGGATGAATAGGGTACTAAGGTTCTTTTTCATCCTACACATGGATCATGGGGGAGGAAACCTTTCAACTTTTTCCGGCAAGGCAGTGGCCTCAGGACGAGCGTCCATATACGCAGCAATATCCTCTGCAATGAGCGCATTATCGGGGCCTCTACACGGCAGAGCGAATCAATCTTGCCTTGAATTTGTAAAGCGAATCGGGACCGATGACCCTGCTGATATCGAGTCATTTGTGCGAAGAGAGCTAAGTGCCAGGAGACCAATATACGGTTTCGGACATGGTGTACTCAGAGCAGAAGACCCTCGTGCCAGGCTATTGATCGAGCTAGGCGATGAGGTATGCCCCGACGATCCAGATTTTAGAACAGTAAAGGCCCTCAGAGAAGTCGTCCCCCCCATTCTGTCCGAAATACCTAAAATTTCCAATCCATATCCTAATGTAGACATAGCAAGCGGAGCCCTCCTACAATCAGTTGGTTTTAGGAAACCAGACTATTACACCACATTCTTCGGTTGGTCCCGAGTTGCGGGTATTACCGCCCAAATATTGGATGAGAGGAATTCCAGAGACGGAAGAGGAATCCCCATATACCGGCCGAAATATTTGGCAAAAAATCAACCGATTAGGCGTCTGGAATCATAAGGTTTCAGGATCTTTACCCGCTCCTCTGTGCCCAATCAGTCTCGGCATTTCCCACGGCATCGTCCCAGACGAGGTCAATCCAAGAAGTTCGTCTTTTCCAGAGCTCCAACCCCATTTCTTTTTGCTGGTTAGAACTATCTTGGCCCTCTCTGAGTCCGAGATCTCATGCCACGGTTGCCGCTCATTCTCAACAAATGGCATGGTCCCTGGTCTCAAGCACCTCTCGGATCCATCTGAATACACCAATCCCTTCTGCATAGTATCGGAGATGCAAGATAGTCCTGCTTTCAACAATCTGGGTTCGATTTCAATCGGGGAGGGCCAAACGTAAACAGGGTGGCCCCGTCGTATGTGGTTGAATTTCTGTAGTGATTTTCCTTGCAAACCCATGGTTGCACCGATCGGCAGAAATCTCGTCCATCCATGCAAGTAGTCCAACGCCAATGGGAGCATCGGAGCCCCCAACTTTCTCTGTTTGTCCAACAACCTAGGAACTGAGGTCGAAATGAATGAAGGCAAGGCAGCAGCTCTTTGAGTAGTCCAACCTCCCCACTGTCTCAATTTAGGCATTAATCTTGCATGACGATAATTTTCTGAGAATCGATTCGCCACAGGGGTAATGTATGGGTCGAATGAATAGAAAACCGTAGAATTGGAAGGGACTTCAATTTGCTTGATCATGTCTCTAACACTCTGGAACAGCTCTGACATGTGATTGTACATTTCCTTCCCCCTCAACCAACCGCCTCCCGCTCCAGAAGATGGATGAGGAGCTTTCAACTCCAAACATACAAAACGTGCCTCATTCACCCATTTCGTAACAAAATCATCCTTTGACAATAAATCTGAAAAAAGGTCCACGTGTTCTTTCATATCATCGTAATTTGTTGTTTCAGGATAACTTCCATCTTGGGTTCGAGCGTCGTGGTGAATGATAACCTCTCCGTCAAGACTCAATCTGAGGTCCATCTCAACCCCGTCGGAATTTTCAATTCCGTAGGAAAGAGCATCGATGGAATTCTCTTTCGGCTTCACCCAGCCAGTTGTGTCCACGCTCCGGGGAAATGGCTTGAGGTCATGAAATAGCCCGTCACTATCTCCCTTTGCAGTGAAAATACTCATACCATTTGTTGATTGTTGGAAGTCAAGGGAGACACATGGGTGAAGACGCGTTAGAAGGAAAAAAGACTTCAATGAAAATCAAGGGATACGCTTTTTATGACTGGGGAAAATCTGCTTTCGAGACCAGTGTAACGGTCGCTATCCTTCCTTTCTGGTACACATTTTTGTTCTTGGAAGCTAATGGTCTGACTACCACTGTCTTGTCAAAATCAATCTCGGGCGATGCCATTTTTTCCTTCTCAGTATCCGGAGCGGCATTACTTGTCGCGATTGTGAGCCCCTCACTTGGAGTGATAGCAGATAGGCGAGCCATCAAAATGTGGTGGTTGAAGATATTGACTTATGTCGGCGCTGGAGCCACTTTCCTCCTATGTGCAACACCGTTCCTACCTTTAGACTTGAAGTGGGTGTGGCTCATGGTGATGTTCATTCTGGCTAACATAGGGTTGAATGGGGCAGGTGTGTTCTACAACGCACTTCTACCCCACATGGGTTCGGATGACGAGATGGACATGATATCCAACCTTGCATTCGCCTACGGTTACTTGGGAGGAGGGATTCTACTTCTGGTTCACATAGGCATGCTTGTAATTTTCGATTATGCAGAATGGGTAATTAATTTCGCGTTGGCCAGTTCCGGAGTCTGGTGGTATGCCTTTGCTCTATTGACATTCAAACATGTCCCGGAGCCAGCAATAGAAAATGAGATGGATTCTCTTGGAATCTTGGAGTCCACCAAATTAGCTTTGAGGGAAATCAAAAAGACGTTATCTGAGGTTTCTAAATTCAAAACATTGTTTATTTACATGCTTGCTTACTTCTTCTTTATAGACGGTATAAACACAGTCACAGCATTAGGTGGCGTTTTCGGAACCGTTGTTCTTGGTATCACTCCAATCAGCCTCATGGTCACTATCCTGTTAATACAATTTGTAGCTGCACCATCTGCAATTGCATTCACCAAGTTATCCGAACGCATTGGTACGAAGAGAGCATTAACAATCTCTTTAGTTGGATGGGTTATGCTTTGTTTCGGAGCCCTAGCCTTCGCACCCCTGCAAATGGACTCGCATGAAGAGTACCAGATACAATTCGATTGGGATGAATCTAGTGAAGTTTACATCGTCAAGGTCGATAGTGACACTTCGGAAATTGCTCAGAAATTAAACTACGAAGACCATGAATTTAATGAACAAAGCTGGGCAGATGAATGGGCCCATTTGCTCCCTCTAAAGGTTGATGATCGAAGTGATACCAAGAGGTGGCTATATTTCGAACAAGATATGTCTGGAGATGACACAGACGTTCCGTACGAGAGGTCTTTGGTAGGAGTTGAGAGCACGGAAATACTGGATTTCTTGGAATCTTTATCTGAATCTAGGTTTAGTGCGAGCGTTAACGGAGGCCCAATCAATGCTGAGGAGAACGTTGGTATCGACCACCCCACCAACTTAGGGGATGGAGTATTGGATGTGATCCCTGAGACAGCCCGAGATTACGTCTGGGAGCCCCTGGATATCAAGGTCTCATGGCAGTTCCTAATCTTGGGTCTGGCCATGGGCACCCTCCTTGGAGGATCTCAAGGATTAGCAAGGAGCCTGTTCGGTCAGATGGTGCCCGAGACAAGGAGTGCAGAGTTCTTCGGGTTCTTTGGATTCTTCGGGAAAGTAGCAGCCCTCATCGGACCACTTCTATATGGTTTTATGACAGTCATGTTCGATTCTCGAGTTGGTATCCTTGCAGTCTCAATGCTGATTTTGACTGGTGCATTGATGATGAGATTGGTTGATGTCGAAAAGGGAAGAGAGGACGCTATGATGGAAGATATGGGGAACAGGAGCTAGTTAACTTCTCTGCTGCCCGATACGCGCTCTATTTGAATTGCTAATTCCATTAAGATCACTACCGGACCACCGACAAGGAACATCGAAAGAGGGTCAGGAGGAGAAAGGAATGCGCCTGCGACCAGAGCTGCAAACCATAATATGGACCTGCTCCCGGTGATTGTTTCCGGAGATATCAGTCCAGATCTAATCAGGACAAAAACCGCCAACGGCACTTGGAAACCAACAGCTGATGCCGTCAAGAGACCCAGTATGAACCCAAGCCAAGACCCAACCTGCCATGTTGCATTGAGTCCAGCAGCTGTAGAGTCTTGCACTAGGTATTCCATCAAGAATGGAATCAGGACGTAGTTTGCGTAACATATGCCCATTACCCCAAGTGCCACTGAGGCCAAAGAAATCAAAATCAATCTGGATGGGCTTTGATTTTCGTGTAGAGTTCTTGTTGAATGTGATATAATTCTAGCCCCGTTTAGACTTAGATCGGCGATCATAGCCAGCAAGGTAGCACCCAGCGCCATGTTAACAGAAATCTTCAATTTCAGGATGATGAGCTCCAATGGTTGAATGATTATTATTTCGACATTATCGGGTCTCCAATCTCCGTTTCCAGAGGCCCATACAATCATTCGTTCTGTGATTGGGTATGAAATTATGAATCCAAATGTGAAAACCAAAGCCAAAACCCTGATTCTGCCTTTAATATGACTTACAACGCCCCTGAGGCCTGCCCTAGAAGTAAATCCAGACGCAAAAACACTCTGTTGGCTTTTCATCCTCATCTCCTCGTGACTATTGTCAACAAGTCTCCATCTTTCAATCTGTGATCGAGGCCTACACGCTGCCAGTCAAATTTGGCACTGGGGCCTTTGACTCTAGCATACCTAAATTTTCGCACAAAATCTCTGTGCAACTTTACACATATTTCCCTCACTCTTGAATCATCCTTTACGATCAGTGGCTCCTCGAGATCGGCCTCCTGCCCCTGTGGTTTCAGGTATATGGACATGAACCCAAGATTATCATAGATGAAGTCCTTCATATCCTCAATACCCTCTCCGGTTTTTGCAGACACCTTCAGCACCGGCCAACCACTTGGAACCATCTTCTCTGCCCTTTCTATGTCTGCTTCCGTAGCCAAATCAACCTTGTTTATCACGACAACCGATCTTGAATACACCCTGTTTCCTGCCAATGTATCCACAATATGATCATCCGTCGCGTTTGACCTAAGTACCACATTAGCAGAAACAATTCCGAACGAACGGATAATATCCTGTACGTCTTTTTCAGTAAGATTGGATTGATCTAGGGTTGACCTGACAACAATCCCGCCCCTGTCAGTTCTTCTGATGAATACTTGCGGCTTCGGCTGATTCAATCTCATCCCAGATCTCCAAAGTTCTTGATCCAGGATGTCAAAATGAGACTCTTGGAATGGGTCCAATACATAGAGCACCATATCCGATCCTCTGATAACATTGAGAATCTCCCTGCCTCTGCCCTTACCCTCACTAGCGCCTTTGATCAGACCTGGCAGGTCAAGGATCTGTATCTTGGCACCCTTGTGCTCCATCAAACCCGGTATGCAGGTGAGTGTGGTGAATGCAAATGCACCCGCCTCTGACTCTGCTCCTGTAAGTTGAGAAATTAGACTTGATTTTCCAACAGAAGGAAACCCCACAAGAGCTACGCTGGCATCACCTGATTTCTTAACTTCAAATCCTGGGGAACTGCCACCTGATTTGGCCTGAGCCTTTTCCTTTTTTTCTTTTAGTGATGCTATCTTTGCCTTTAGTTTGCCTATATGACCTTGAGTGGCTTTGTTGTATTTAGTCTTGGAAATTTCTTCCTCGAGGGATTGAATTTGTTCCTCGATGGTGGCCATGACGATGATGCATGGTCAGGGTCCGGGTTATTCAAGCCAGCCCATGTACTGCTCACCATACAACCAAACGAGTATGCCTTCTCGTTCTGGCATGGCAAAGGTCATCATGAGGTTGATAGAACCCAATGCCTTAGATTCACTCCTTTCAATGAAACCACTTGACATGTTCATGAAGATGGAACGTCAAGAATTAAGATCGATGCGACCTGTAGTTGTGGAAACAATCCACAGGCCATTTTCAGTGGACCTAGAGGGCGATCTACTCGATGCATGGGATTCTTCTCAAAGTGAAAATGAGAAATCGGTGTTTGATATACAACCGGAAAACGTACGAATATCCACCATCTATTCATTGTGCCTGTGGTCTTGCGTTGCTGAGTGGACCTGCTGGGATGCAAGGGCGTATTTGTATTTCGAGCCATATGTATCCACGGAAATGGATGTGCATGATATATTAGATCACGATTTCTGGCGTGATTTTGCAACCGAGGTATCTAGGTTCAGCAGGGCTGAATATATAGACTCAGTAACGCAAGATTGGATCGCGAGGAGGGACGCTCTCGGTGCACCCTCAGAAAGTAGTCAAGACCCATACCTAATGTCCACAATGTCCGCACACAGGTCCAGTTCCTCCGATCTATTCTCGATATCCGAAATCATAAGGAGGGATGGAGATCATATGATCCTGTTGGGAATAGATCAGACACCGCTGCATGAGTGGAATTTAAACGGAGTTCCCCTATCTAAATTCAAAAGGTGATGAAATGAGGAATAGTTCAAAAGATGGGATTTGTGTGGTATTAGGCAGATTTCAGCCAGTCCACAAAGGACACGCCTTCTTGATTTCTGAGGCTAACGTCTGGAGGTTAAAAAACCAGAAAGAATCCAAACTGGTAATCGCAGTTGGATCTACGAATAAACCTCAAAATCTTTTGAATCCATGGACTTTTGAAGAAAGGAAGGTGATGTTGGAGGCCTCTATCTCGGAACTTGAAATTGATGCTGAAATCATTGGCATACCCGACATAGATGACCCGCCTAACTGGGTCAAGCACGCAAACAAATTCCATGGAGAAAATGGTGTTTTGTTCACCAGCGATGGACCCACAGGGGATATCTACTCTGATGCGGGATGGGATGTCATAGTCATTAGGCCGAAGAATAGAGATAAGTTAGTGGGATGGAGAGTAAGAGAGACAATGAGGATGATGTCGACTATACAGGACACTGACGCAGTAAAATCTGTGCTGGGAGAATCCATTCAAAAATCAGTAATCATGAGTCTCATCGAAACAGGTGCCCTCAGGAGACTGGCATTTATGGGGGAAGGCGGGGAGCCTGTGGGCTAACCCACATTGTAGACACATGAACCTGCACATCTGTCTTCTACAAAGCCGTTGAAAAGATACTCAAATGCCATTTGGTGAGCCGCTTCAACACCTGCAACCCAGTTATGCGCAGGGTGAGGCTCTTGGCCCAGCAGATTCACCTCAGGGGCGTGACTGAAACCACCGTCGAAATAAACACCTACATTCCCTGTGGTATTCTCACCGCCATCTGCTACGGGGAGCCCATATGGAAGAATAGCTGAACTTGCAAGAATCGAGGCCCCTGCATTCCTAAGTGCTCTGCTGGTGGATATGTTTGATATCTGTAGATCTCCTATCGATCCGATATATAGCATTTCAAAAGGATCTACTCGATCCTCCCAGCCATTGGATAGTGTGGTCCAAGTGTTGGTATCTGTTGCATCCCAAAGTGATTGGACAAGTGAGATTACCACTGCCCTATCCAACTGGGATGTGTATCCAATAGAACTCTCCATCAGATCGTCAAACTGGTCATACTGTGTGCATCTTTCTATTTGATGCGAAAACCCTGCACCTCCGACCCAAAGAGCACCTCGAGTTACATCGGGGGAAAGCCCTAGCAGGGACGGACCTCGGTTTCCGCCAAGGGAGTAGCCGGTGTAGTAAACCTCCGAAGTATTGACGAGAAGACGGCCAGTCTCGTCTTTCATGGATGGGATGTCAGCACAAATTCCCTTGAATGTCTTGATCATCACGACATGATTGACCATTGCCTGTTGCAGCCTGTCTGATTGGTGCGTGAAGTAATAACCGTTCATGATGCCCATGGATATTCCATCCCTGTCATCTGAACTCCATCCGTAGAAGTCGGTGGCAATCAGAGCTGTTTCGTAAATCTCGCCCCATTCCCTGAGACCGCCGCTGACGTGACCTTCCCCTGTACCAAGGAATCCGTGACCAAAAACCGTCAGAGGACCTGGGTTGGAAGAATTGTACAATGACATGGGGATAATCAACGTAAAGGGAACTTCTCTGTTTTCGACAAAAACAGGATTGTAATCCGAGTCCCTTGATAGGAGAGTTGGGGCCCTATCATCAATGAGGTACTGTGGAGCTGTGAAAGTCCCTTTCACTCTACGGTAAGTCATGCCATCTTCGCGGTAGTTGTCCTCAGTAGTTACCACGGTACATCCTATGCCTTCGCCTATCCTCTCGAGGGCGTCATCTCTCATTGAAAGTACGGGCCCGATGACGGATTCCACTGAAGATGTATGGAACGACCAAAGGGCCTGAATTGTATTCCGATCGACCCCCATTTGACTTTCGGCGACCTGAATGTATGTGGTATATTCCAACCTTCTGTCTTCGACATCTGCTGCATCAGTTATTGTGTTCCCGATCAGTGATCGCATAGCCGCAGAAGGTTCGATTAAGTCACCTTGTTGGTCCGATAGTCCCCGTATCACAACTATGTATTTGGTGTCGTGCTCAAGTGCGGATGCAGTTCTCAGATGGACTATAGTCTGCTCACCATCCTGAGCCCTTGCATCCAGTTCGACCCAGTGAGCCACTGCGTGATTGTCATCAGCGTTCCAGATGATCGTAGCATGATCGGGCTGCATTGACGTCCCAATGTCGTATTGGTAGGCCACGCCATCTAGGTTTGGTACTGTGTCAAAAGTTGTCATGATTTGTGTCGAGGTACTCATCCCGTCTATCTGGTTTATCCTAGGTATTTCCACTGGATTTGTTGATCCTGAGGAAGGGATTGAACCGGTCGGGTAGTGAACTCTCAACCCGGTCCTTGTGGTTTCATCTTCTACCAAGAAGGCATCAGATGGAAACGGTAGTAGGCAGTGGTGGGGATTGAGGTTGTCGCACCCGGGGGCGTACGGGACATCGATGATTTCTACCACTGGGTCTTCATCAACAGTGACTTCATTGTCAGTTTCCTGAATGTCGTCACTGCTCTCAACATCGTCTTGGCCGATGCATCCGGCCACCGGCAATAAGAGAAATAGAAGGGCAATTGAAACAGCGCTGGTTCGTATCATCATCCCGCCTACGACGATAGCCGCCTATTTAGTTGGGTGTCCAATAATCGCCCTTTCAACAACCTTGGCCCGCGAGGTCGACTTCTTGTAAGTGTGAAATAAGTGATGAAAGCCTAGTTGGATTGACATTCATATCTCCGACGCCTATTCTTGAGGAACTGTACGCGTGGACTAAGACGAGGCCATCGTCGCATTCAGTGTGAACAACCAAGTCATCCTTGAATCTGAAGACAAAACTCGTCTCAACTGCATGAATGGTAGTCTCATTTGCGTGCAGTATGTCCATCCTATCTCTCGATGATACCCATTCTATGATGGATTCCATCGCCTCTTCCTGGGTCCCGGAAAAAACAACAGCGTCTTCCTCATCACTTCGGTGGTACCACATCCCAAAACCTGAACAGTTCTGGGAATTAACGCCGCATTCATCAGGGAGGGAGTCAGAGTAGTTAGGGGCCGGAGATGATAAATCAACGGCCATAATGACCATCAGCCAGACAAATAAAATCAATAAAGTGAAATTTCGAAGTTTGTGAATTGTGGCGCTCATTGTTTCACTCCGATACTATAACCTTGGCCGGCTTCAGTACCCTGTCGTGAATCATATATCCTCTTTCGACGACTTCCACAATCACGCCTGCAGCCCCTCCATCCGGAGACGGCACGGTCGCGATTGCTTCCATTCTACTTGGATCGAAAATAACTCCATCAGCTTCAATGGGTTTGATGCCCACTGATGCCAAACTCTGACGCAATCCCTCGGCAGCCATCTTAATGCCCTCAATAGCAATTTCAGCAGATTCATCTGCAGATTCTATTGCAAGATCCAGACTTCGAAGTATGTCAATCATTTTTGAACCGAGGTTTGTGGAGGCATATCTAATCAACTCGGATTTTTCTTTGAGCGATCTTGATCTGATGTTGGCTATTTCGGCCATTGCATATTGTAGTTCTCGTGAGAGAGAATCGACCGATTTCGTTTCATCATCTGACTCCTCTTCTGCCTTTTGCCCCTCTGTTTCTTCATCTCCATCCATTACTTCGCCTCCATTTAATCCCAAGAAATAGCCTAGTCTATGTAGAAGTACTCCCCTTTTGTCTTCTGCTCCCTGTCTTTCCTGCTACCAGCTTTGTTTATTCTAGGTCTGTATGACTCATGATCTCTCCGAAATGTAACATCCACTTGTTTCAGAAACTGATTCATGCCCGGCCTGAGGCCCATAGGTCCATGAGCATGTCCATTCTCACCTCCACGCCCTTCAAACACAAGCAGTGAGTCGCTCACTATGTCGATGAAGTATATGTCGTGATCTATTACCATGGCGGCCTTTTCTTTGGAAACCATGGTTCTTCTGATAGCCTTTGCAGCCTCCATCCTCGCGTTTACATCCAAGTGTGCACTAGGCTCATCAAGCAAATAGAGGTCTGCCTCCTTCCCCAGACAGATGGCAATGCTGACTGCCTGAAGCTCACCACCTGAGAGGCGACTGGCTTCTAACTCAACTAACTGGTCAATTTGAAGTGGCCTTATCACCTGAGTATTGAACTCCCCGCTCCTCCATCCGATGCCAATCTCAGAGTCCAGCAATTGAGCCACATTTCCGTTGAAATCGGTGCTGACGTGTTGTGGCTTGTATGACACCTTGGCATCCATGGTGCACCATCCTTGATCTGGTTCGATTTCGCCTGCAATCATCCTTACCATTGTGGTCTTTCCGGTCGCATTGGGCCCAACTACACCTACTACTTCTGCACTTCGAACGCCACCCTCGCCTGTTTTGAGTGTGAAATCTCCCATTTTCTTTGTCATGCCCCCCCACTTCAAGATTGTGTCACCAACTTCTTCTCCTCTAACCCTACCTCTGAGGAATGTAATCGGTTTATCCCGGATTCTCACGTTCTCTTCAGTCAGGAAACCTTCCAGGTATGCATTGATTGCAGTTCTGGTTGTCCTTGGAGGGGTGAAAATTCCGTATGCCGCCCTTTGACCATACACCACATGTACTAGATCACACAGTACGTCCAAAATGGCTAGATCATGTTCGATAACTATGATCCTCTTACCCTCCTGAACCAATTCCTGTATGATCCTGACCACACGCATTCTTTCATGGATATCTAAGTATGAAGAGGGTTCATCGAAGAAATAAACATCTGCCTCCTTGAGTATTGTCGCACAGATGGCGATTCTCTGAAGCTCTCCTCCAGAAAGGCTAGATAGTTTTCGATCTAATATATGCCCGATAGAGGTTTTCTCCGAATATTTTGACAGTAGCCCCCTGTCATCGACCCTGTCAAGTAACCCCTTTACTTCGCCGTCCCAAAGTTTCGGTAACTTGTCCACGTACTGTGGCTTGACTGCGATTCGAACTCCTGATTGAGATACAAGGTCGAGGTAATCTCGGAGCTCACCACGTGGAAACGACTCGAGAACGGTTTTCCAGTCGACATTCTCGGAATGCCACTCCCCTAGATTCGGTCTTATCGAACCAGACAGCAGATTAATTGCAGTGGATTTTCCCATTCCGTTGGGCCCTAGAATCCCTACGACTTGCTGTTCTCTGGGGGCCGGTAAGCGAAATAATCTGAATGAGTTCTCACCGTAGCTGTGTGTCAAATCAGTGTCTAATTCAGATGGTAAATTAATGATCTTGACAGCACCTCCCGGACATCTCTTCGCCCTATTTACACAAACTGGGCAGGCCGATTCTAGAATTCGGCACTTAGAACCCTCAAACTGAATGCATTCCCGTCCACAACTCCCTGCGTATTTCATCAAATAGTCGAAAGCTGGAGTGTTGGGTTTGCAACGGTCCTCGAGCAAAACTGCAACCCTGATAGCATCACCCTGGACTAATGGCGTATCATCGACGCTTTGAGGCCTTCGCGCCGATCAATCAGACAGGCAAGAAACGGTAGCGAAAGTAAACCCATGCGGCTAATCCAATCTTTTCTGGTTTGGAAAGTTGAACCCTCTCAGTAAAAACATCACCTTCATTTTTTGCGATTTTCCTCAATATTGAGTCATAGAATGCCATCATCGCAGCCGGAGAGTACCTCATCTGTTTATCCAACCTCCCTAGCAAGCTCTTTGCCGACCTGCCGTAATTTTTTGCTCGCCTGGTATAATTTTTACAGAAGGGCTCCCAACCAGGATGGTCACCTAAACTCTCACCAGCAAGAACGTCTTTTTCAGTAATTCCATATCGGATGAGATCATCAAGAGGCAAGTATATTCTGCCCCGCTTCGAATCTTCTAGAACATCCCTCAGGATGTTTATGAGTTGCATGTAAACACCCCATGCCTCAGCCTCGTCTTTTGCTTCAGGTGAGTCGTATCCGTATATTTCTATGCATACAAGGCCCACTGTGGAAGCGACCTTGTAGCAGTATTCATACAAATCTTCGAAGGTTTGAAACCTATTTCTGTGTAAGTCGTCTTCCATTCCGCTTATCATGTCGTCGAGCAGTGATCTCGGAATTCTAAACTTCTCGACTGTGTCCTTCAATGCAATGAAAATAGGATCAGTCGATGTCACAGTTGTGTATGCTGTAGAAAGCTTCTTTCGGTAATAGAATAACTGTGACATTTTCTGGTCGTAAGCACCTCTTTCGAGAACAGGTTCACCCATTATTCTCTCTATTTCAGACCTGTAATCCACAGACTCAAAACTATCCTCAGAGCCCCCGGGAAAAAGATCAGTGTAGTCACCATCAGCAATATCGTCTGCCCTCCGGCAAAAGGCGTAATATGCGCAAATAGATCGACGAACCTCGCTGGGTAAATATTTGAACGAGTGATAGAAATTTGCGGCCTCTATCCTGGTAAGCTCCTCACAATAATCGTAAGAGGCCTCTATCATACGAGCCGGTAACTCCCCTTCCTTCCAAATAGATGCGTCTATGTGACCGAATGGGCTTTCTAGATTCCCCCTATTCCCCACAACACCCATGAACTTGGCTCCTTCTCTGATAGTTTCTAGGGCAGTTATCGAGATGGCGCGGGCGGCATCGCGGGTCAGAGACACCTTTGATCTGATACTATCTATGGGCGGTGTTTTCACATCGTTTTCACTCGACATGGTGCTTTCAGAGGCCGTATCAACACGACGGACGGATTCCGTCTTTGCCTCGTCTTTCATCGAGGGGTGCTGAGACAATGTACGTTTGAAGTTCTGTGTCAGTTGCGTAAGATTCACTCATTCTCAGCAAGCACGCCTCTTTTCGGCTTGCATCAACAACTTCTCGTAGATCTCAAATCTGACAGCGATTCTGGACTTTAACAAAATGCTTCCAATTTCTCTACGTTTTATCTTGGCACCCATCCCGGATAGAACATTTCTGTTCCTCATTATCCTTATTGTCCTCCAACCAATTATGATGGGCAACATACATGAAAGACGCAATCCCTTATGTCTTCTAGGTATCAATGAAACGTAGGAATGCGCTGCGGACAGATATTTTAGTGATAGATCGAGGTATTCATCGTAAAGCGGTCTGAATGCATTCATAGAACTTTCATCCAACAGATCTACGGGGGTCAGACCAATCGAGGCCAATCTTTCGGAAGGTATGTAACATCTACCAATGTGGAGATCAGATGGTATGTCTCGGAGGATGTTTATCATCTGCAGCCCTTTTCCAAAATCCACTCCAAATCTCTCGAAATCACCTTTGGAAGACATATCAGGAATCAATCGCTTCAGGGAAATTTCAGTCCAGAATTCGCCCACTGAACCCGCGACCTTGTATGTATAATCATCCAGATCTTCATCCGAGGTCAGCGACCTAATCTCTGTGGTCTTAGTTCCAAATCTTTCCACATCCAACCTCTGTCCACTTATGATGGTGTTCAAGCATCTTAGCATTATATTCCTGTCATTTTGTTCGATCCCAGCGAATGCTCTTACAGCTTTGCTCGCAGAGCGCAATAATTCCTCCTCATGCGGATCGTCTTGGAGATCTGCTACGTTGCCCAGATAAACTTCTTCTGACCCATCATTCAACACGCCCTCATACTTGTTCAACTCACTCAGAAGTTGGGACGGCTCCTCTCCAGTATCTGCGATTGTATCTGCTACCCTCGCAAGAAGATACAGCAAACCAACTTGGTCCCTGATTTGGTTGGGCAATACACCCAGTGAAAGATAGAAAGATCTTGATGTATTTCTGAGTAGTCGATCAATCTCGCCGTTGACGACCACTCCCAAGACGACCCCTCCATCTTCGGGGAGTCCTGAGGGTATGTTGATCTCTTCGGCAGTTTGCTCATTTGGCGGCCAATCCAGCATCAACTAGGGCCTTCTTCAAGACATCTCCAATGACCGATGGGTCGTTTGCGACATAAATTCCCGCCTCCTCAAAAGCCTTGATCTTCTCTTCTGCCGTTCCCTTTCCGCCGCTTATTATTGCCCCGGCGTGCCCCATCCTCTTCCCTGGCGGGGCGGTAGAGCCTGCTACGAACCCCACAACCGGCTTAGTTCCATTTTTCCTTATCCACAGAGCCGCTTCCTCTTCAGCAGATCCGCCTATTTCACCAATCAACACAATCGCTTCAGTCTGTGGATCCTGCTCGAAGGCTTCAAGACAATCTATGAAACCAGTGCCTTGGATCGGATCTCCTCCAATTCCTATGCACGTAGATTGCCCTTCGCCAATACCAGTTGTCTGCGCAACAGCTTCGTACGTTAGCGTACCAGATTTGGACACAATGCCGATTCGTCCTTTTCTATGTATTTGCCCTGGCATTATCCCGATTTTAGAACCACCAATTTCACCGGGAGTAATTATTCCCGGACAATTGGGGCCTATGAGTCGTACAAGTGGATACCTTTCCAGTTCAGAGGTTACATCCAACATGTCCAGTATGGGAATGCCTTCAGTTATACAGACTATCAAACCCTCCCCTCGTATATTATGAAACGCGGCAGCGGCTTCCTTGATCGCCGCGCCGGCGAAGGGTGGTGGGACATACAGAACGCTGACCTCAGCGTCAGTTTGAATGATGGCCTCCTCAACTCTGTTGAAAACTGGGACATCCCTACCGTTCAATGAAACAGTTGTACCCCCTTTCCCGGGTGTGACGCCTCCTACAATGTTGCTGCCATACTCAGCCATCTTCGTCCCATGGAAACCTCCCTGCTTCCCGGTGATACCCTGAATCAGGATTCTTGCCTCCTCGCCGACCCAGACTGACATTACTGAGCCTCCTTAACGAGATTGACGATTCTTTTGGCCCCGTCGGAAAGTGAGGTTGCGGTGTGTATGTTCAGGCCGCTCCCGGATAGGATCGCCTTTCCATCTTCGACATTGGTCCCTGCCAGACGAACCACCAATGGGCGCGTCAGGCCCAGTTTGTTGACCGCAGATATTATTCCCCTTGCAATGATGTCGCATCTCATAATTCCTCCGAATATATTCACCAGTATGCCCTTGACGTTGGGGTCCTCCAAGATTATGCTGAAAGCAGTAGTGACTTGGTCCTCGTCAGCCCCTCCGCCAACATCAAGGAAATTAGCAGGCTCTCCGCCATAGAGTTTTATGACGTCCATAGTCGCCATTGCTAGACCAGCACCGTTCACCATACAACCGATGTCCCCGTCCAGTTTGACATAGGACAAACCAGTCTGGTTTGCTCTTATTTCTACTTCCTCCTCTTCGTCAAGGTCCCTCATTTCTTCCCACTCTGGGTGCCGGAAAGATGCGTTATCGTCAAGAGATATCTTGGCATCTAAGGCGATCATATCACCGCCCCCTGTCTTTACGAGTGGATTGATCTCTATCATGCCACAATCCGATTCGATGAACATCTTACTCAGTCTGAGGATCATCTTGGAGAACTCTGACAGGGATTTGCCCGTCAATTCCAGATTCCCCCCAAGTGAGAGGGACTGTTCTTCTGAAAATCCATTTTTTCCTCGGCTGTAGATGCGATGAATAGATTCTGGATTCCTCTCGGCAACCTCCTCGATATCCATTCCACCTTCAACAGATGCCATGACAAGCAGTGAATTCGACCCCCTGTCTACGAGCATAGCTAGATAGTACTCGTGATCTATGTCGCACCCGGATTCTACATACAAGTTCCGTACCAACTTTCCACTGTCACCGGTTTGTTTGGTGACCAGGACATTTCCTAGTATGCCGCTCGAATATTGCTCTACTTCTTCCAAGGATGTCGCAATTTTAACTCCTCCATTCATTACCAACTCTCCCGTCTTTGGATGGTAAAGAACTCCTTTCCCCCGGCCCCCAGCGTGGATCTGACTCTTGACTGCTACTGTTCCTTTTCCTAAGTCCTCATATGCTTTGATGGCATCATTGACATTTTTGCAATGGACGCCATCTAGCACAGGAACACCGGCGTCCCTAAACATTTTTTTTGCTTGATACTCGTGTATATTCATGTCTCCCAACCTCGCGGCGTATCGACGATCCTTGAACGGTTCGCTTCGCGGATCTTTTGGGGACAATGCTAATTCCTAGATATGACAGCGTGGACTGTGGACGTCATCATACTCGCAGGAGGTTTCGGTACCCGCTTGAGACCCTGGACTGAGTCATTACCCAAACCGCTGATTCCATTACTCGATATGACTTTGATCGAACACAGCCTCAAGATCCTCCCCAGGAATCTCATCGACCGAGTAATAATCGCTGCGGGTTATGGGTCTAGCCAGATGAGGGAATATTTCGAAAACTATGAAATGGGCATGGAGGTAATGGTTGTTGATGAACAAGAGCCATTGGGGACAGGTGGAGCCATTTCTAATTGCAAAGAGCATGTACGAGGCCCACGTACTTTAGTGATGAATGGTGACCTGATAACTACCGTTGATGTGGAGGGTATGTTGCGCCAACACATAAGTAACAATGAATTGGCTTCGATATCATTGTGGCCGGTCGAGGACCCGACTCGTTACGGAGTGGCTGATTATAACCGAGATAACCAATCTATCTTGAGATTCCAAGAGAAACCCAGCCTTGAAGAAGCGTATTCAAATCTTATTAATGCCGGATGCTATATTCTCGAAGAGAGTGTGCTCACTTCTCTCAAAAGAAAACCTCATTCAATTGAAAGGGAGGTCTTTCCGAAAATAGCGAAGATGGGCAGGATGGGGGGCTTCCAGTACTCTGGAAGATTCATAGATGCCGGGACGAAATCAAGTTATTTGGAAGCAATGTCGGCTGCTATCGATGACAGATCATTCTCAACAGGAGGGGTCGTTGGATCCACTTGGTATGGAGACACCAGTCTCGCAAAGGACGGTATAGTGAGAAGTGCTGTAGCAGCTGGATGCAATCTGGGGCAGGGAGTCACCATTGAGAATTCGGCAATCCTAGAAGGCGCAAAAATCGGAGATGGGGCAACTGTGAAAAATTGTCTGATAGGTGAAAATGCGGTTATAATGGAACAATCGCATTTAGAAAACGAGATTGTGGGATTCAATCAACACATGTGATGTCAAATCAAGCGACATCAACAAAAGGCATACTCCAGACCGGGGTGCATGGACGAGCCGCTGATTGTTGTAAATTGTAAAACCTATGCGACCGCATCCGGGCAAGCGGCTGAGACACTGGCGACTATGATGCAGGACGTCGAAACAGATGCTAGAATGGTACTTGCAGTTTCTGCGTTAGATCTAGGTGCGGTATCAAGGGCTGCTCCAGAACTGGAACTTTGGGTCCAACATCTAGATCCTGTAAGCCGCGGCTCAAACACCGGTCGCGTTGAACCACTCACTGCGATTGAGAGGGGCGCAAAGGGAACTCTGACTAATCATGCTGAGAGAAAAGTCCCGCTTGGTGATATCGACCAGCTACTGGCCATGATACCAGCGAATTTTGAGGTTTGTGCATGTGCTGCAGACACAAAAGAGGCCAAAGCATTAGCACACCTTTCACCATCAATGATAGCAGTCGAACCCCCTGAATTGATTGGCGGAGACATATCCGTAACCACAGCCGATCCATCTATCGTTAGAGATTCAGTCAATGCCGTGAGTCAAATAGACGACAATGTGAGGGTCCTTTGCGGCGCTGGGATCAAAAATGGTCAGGACGTTCTGGCGGCGCTTGACCTTGGGGCCTCAGGAGTGCTGCTGGCCTCTGGAGTTACAAAATCGCCAGATATCCAATCTGTTCTAAGTGAATTAGTGTCATACATATAATCGAAATAAATGGCAATCAAATTATTAGTGACACCGACCAGCCAATTGTATGGCACAACCAAGGACAATACAAAACTCGATGCTGATGGGTCTCTGCATAGGAGCCTTCGGCGGAGGGCTATATGCGTACATGATGCTAACCGGATTTGGAGATGTGGTAACTCAGGAGACGGATCTTCAAATGATCAAGTACAAATCTATCTCACTTGGCGTAGCTGCATCAGGGGGTTTTGTCCTAGGACTCTACCTCTTTCTCAGCGTCACGGCAAAAATTGGCCGTTTTGTCAGAGGAGGTACAGATCAACCCGAAGTTCCATCACAAACAATTGTTGTCCAAACAGGCACTGCAACCACACAAGAGCCTGAACTTCCCACCAGCGTATCCAGCGTAGACGACCTGCTAAATTCTTGATTATTTCCGAATGCGTCAAATACAGTAAGCAAGCCGGAGGGACCCATGAAGCGTGGATCCCGGGCTTGGAAGAAGGCCGGCAATCAACGTTGGAAGTGGAGAAAAAAGAAGCTCCGTAGAAGGAAAGCCGCCCGTAAAGCGGCACGTCAGTGAAGGGAAACATGGACAACCAATCCTGCCAATATCCTGTAGAGAACTGGTTTCGATATTTGGTGGACGTGCCGAGATTTGAACTCGGGGCCTCTTCCATGCCAAGGAAGCGCGCTTCCAAGCTGCGCCACACGCCCTATGGAAGGCCGTATTGGTAAGTCGATTTAAGGAGCGTGGGTGCATGAGCCCCACGTGAGTGAACCGCCCGAGGGGGTCCCCCTGCCGATTTGGAAGGCGTTATTGGAAAACTTGGACACCGAGATAGCCCCTTTTCTACCATACCTCAAAAAAAGATTGACGATAATCTACGAAGACCCTCAAAAAGGACGTTTAGGGCTAACCCGTTTTGAGATCGATCATAATGAAATCGAACGAAGACGAAGATACAAGATCGGCCCTGGGGAAATAGAGATACTGTTGCATCCAGATCTTATCCAGGATACTCCCCTCAGAGACCACACCCTAGCCCACGAACTCCTGCATGCCTCGGGAATCACTACACACAGTGCCACTCACAAGGAAATTGTTGACAAGATTGCGCCTGCACCAAGATTGAAGGACTCCATTGTCTTACAGCAAATGCGCCAGAAGGTCTTGGAATCACTTCCAGAGAGAACTTGGATTTGCGGAAACTGCGGACATGCGTGGGAAAGGAGACGCGTGACCAAGCCGACCAGATGTCCCAAATGCGCCAGGCCATTCAACAAAAACGATACATAATTTCACCAGCCTCTTGCTTCGCCCGTACGAGGGTCAATCCCGAGTAACCATGAATATGTTTTCAGCACGCCTCATGAGTGTAGTGGATTCCGGAAATCGAGGACAATATACGACCTAAAAACATGAATTTAGCATTCCACGTTTCTTTCGGCCTCCGCGACCGTCGCCCTTACCGCAATCGCGGTGTCGGGGGTCACGGAAATACTAGTTATGCCGCAGTCAATGAGGAAGGGGGGAAAATCATCTGGGAAATCTGAGGGCGCTTGACCGCAAATTCCAATCTCAAGACCCCGTAGATTGAACTTATTCACGATGTCTCTGATGAGGAACTTCACAGCCGGAGAACGTGCGTCTATGGGGTTTTGATAACCCTCGAGATCATCCCTTGAGACAGCATAAACCGTTTGAACTAGGTCATTGGAACCTATAGATCCCCCAGAAAGGTCCATCGCATCAATAAAACGGTCTGCCTCAATGACGTTCGATGGCAATTCCACCATAACGAACAGATCAGTACCAGACGATGGCCCTAGGCCATGGCCCTCAAGCAGATCCTTGACCATCCTCCCTTCCTCTGGCGTCCTGCAAAACGGAACCATTAGTTGTAGATTGTCGAGTCCATAATCCTCCTTGACCGATTTCATGGCGTCTAATTCCATTTGGAATGCCGGCTCAAATTTCTCGTCCAAGTACCTCGATGCACCCCTCCAAGCAATCATAGGATTTTCTTCGACAGGTTCGAATATGGAGCCACCTAAAAGTTCTCTATATTCGTTAGATTTGAAGTCAGAGAGCCTCACTAGAACTGGTCTTGGATAGAATGCTGCACAAATCAATCCAACGCCCTCTCTGAGCTTGTCGATGAAAAGACCCCGCTTATCCTGATAGGCCCAGGCTCTTTTTTCCACGGTCTCCACCAATGATTTTATGTCTGCGATTTCCAGGTCCTGAATGCTGGATTGGTACCTCCTCAAACCATCAGATAAATTTCCTGAATCTAAGTATTCCTTCATGTCCTCATGGTGAACAAATGCAAGGGGATGTATCCCTAGCCCGGATGAAAGAATGAATTCTATCCTTGCCAGACCAACACCGTCCACAGGTAATCGCGAATCTATGAGGGACTTTGTCGGAAAGCCCACATTTAGTTTGATCTTCGTTTTCAGTTTCAGATCCTCGTCGAAGTCCACCTCTTCAACTTCAAAAGGAACCTTCCCTGAATAGACGTACCCTGTATCCCCTTCCACACAACTGCCAGTCACAACACTCAGATTCGGGATATCCAGCGCCCCAGAGCATCCAACAATGGCTGGTATCCCGAACTCCCTTGCGATAATTGCTGCATGGGAAGTTCTACCTCCCTTCCTAGTTATGATTAGGGATGCCTGCTTCATCAAAGGTTCCCAATCAGGTGTGGTCATTTCGGTTACCAGGACGTCACCTTGCTGAAACACAGTTAACTCAGGAGATATCTCTTCCTGTGATAAACCGGTATTGATCAGGTCTTGAAGGTCTTTTCTGCCTTGCATTACCTCCGAGTATGTTCTGTAAAGTCTTACAACTCCCGACCCCACTCTTTTACCAACAGCCTGTCCCTCTGCGATAACACGTCCTTCCTTCTTCAGCCGAGAAGCGAGCTTTTCGTCTATTTTGTACAGAGTCATTTTTGCGTCACTCGCCTTGGAATGGATAGTCTCAGGTCTTGCTTGGACAATGAAAATATCGCCACTTATACCGTCTTTGGCCCATTCTATATCCATCGGTCGTCCGAAGTAATCTTCTATCACTAGCCCCATTTTTGCAAGATTCGTAATTTCCGTGCTGTCCAACGACCACTTCTTCCTATCGTCAATCGAAACAGGGACGGTTTGCACCTCGTTTGAGACCTCTTCGTTGTAGACCATCATTTGCTCTTTGGAGCCAAGAGTTCTGTACACAATTGGATATTTGCCCATTTTGAGACCCTTCTTCCACACGGTGAATGTGTCAGGCGAGACAATACCCTGAACTACAAGCTCGCCAAGTCCGTACGATGAGCCTATGTGGACCACGCCATCGTGCCCAGAATCTGGATCTATAGTGAACATCACTCCTGAACACGCCTTGTCTGACCTAGCCATTTTCATAACAACCACGCCGATCGAACTATCCAGCGGGTGCATTTTGTTTTCAAGGTGATATCCGACCGAACGCTCTGTAAACATGCTAGCCACGCATCTCCTCCATTTTTCTACTATTTCCGACTCCCCGCTCACATTTAGGTAAGACTCGTATTGTCCTGCGAACGAAGCCTCAGAAGAATCTTCGGTGGTGGCGGAGGACCTGACTGCAACGTCTACCCCTGGATAATACATTTCACACAATTTGCTGTAATCCAATCCAATAGCACGCTTCACGGAGTCTGGTACTGGTGTTTCACGAACCAGGGATCTCGCTAGCGACGCCCTGCCGTTCAATCCAATTGGATCCGATATATCCACGTCTTTCAAGCAAATTTCGAGGGCAGAAGCCAAATTGGTGCATGATATGGCCTTTTTCCGGAGATCACCGATTCCCTCTGGGTTACCCACGTTATCCCATGTTGATTCAGGAATTGCGGCTTGAATGAAATCCGTGTAAGCTTGAGTGGTGAGTATGAAACCGTTGGGAACCCTTACACCCAAGTTTGTGAGTTTTTGGTACATTTCTCCCAGAGATGCACCTTTACCACCTACCAGATATGTTTCTCCCATCGCTGTGTTTTCGAACCATTTCGTCAGCCCAGCAGTTTGCATGTGTAATTAACCGACTTGCTGTGTAATAATTGTGAGTTTTTTCCCGATGTATCATCCTCTTTTGAAATGTCCATGGATTCAAGACCAATGAATCAATTATGAGGCTCAATATTCAGTTTCGTGAATAGAAATAATTGAAGATTTTTAGGTACATCATTCATAAAAATACAACATTATATTATTCTTCTCGGGTGGCAGTAGTTTAGGTATCGTTGTGATGGAGTGGTCGTCATTAAAGCACGCCGTGGTTTGGTTCAGAGGAATTTTGAGGCTTCACGACAACCCTCCTTTTTTCAATGCGGCAAATAGGCATGAATTACAGACTATCCTCCCGATATACATTATAGACGAAGCCGATTACCCAAACGGCTTTTCCAATATGGGTGACAAAAGGCGAAAATTTCTGTATGATTCACTTATCGATCTCGACCAATCATTGAGGGATGAATACGGACAAGGCCTTACGGTATTTCAGGGAAATCCATCCAATTTATTGAGGATGATTTTTCAAAATCTTGGACCCGGCCCGAATTACTTGTTCACAGACTATATGTCAGAGCCATGGAAAAGGGAAGAACTTGACAATATAGAGGTTCAAATTAATGAAATTGGAGCCGAAATGATCTCTTTCCCTGCCGTAAACACAATTCTGGATATCGAAGAGACTGTAATGTCAGAGATCTACAAGAATCCCAAATCAATGAAAGACATACAGAATATCCTAACACACCGTTTAGAAAATGGTCCGGAAGGAATCATCGTTGGCGACCCGCTTCCTGCACCCAAATCAATCAGTTATGATTCATCGGCCATTCAAAAGTTAAACTCTGAAACAAAAATATCTGATCAAATAGTCCCACTAGCCGAACTCAAACGAAGGTCTAACTTACTGGGCCCCAGTAGTTATTTTCCAGGAGGGGAAACTGAGGCCCTCAGAAGACTCAAGAATAAAGTCTCCGAAAGGAGAGATTTTGTGAATTCATTTAGCAAGCCAAAGACACTCAGCACTAACGAGGCGGGCCTGCCTTCTGAACCCTCTACGACTGGTCTCTCGCCATACCTGAGTACAGGTTGCTTATCCCCTAGGACACTGTGGAAAGAGGTAACAGCTGCGAATCTCGGTTCAAAGCACACAAAACCACCAACATCCCTTCACGGCCAACTAATGTTCAGAGAGATGTTCCATCTGCTTTCAAGGTCAGTCAATAATTGGGACGATGACAAGGGAAATTCCAACTGCAAACCCATAGAATGGGGTCAAAGTGACCCTGAGGCCCTTTATGCATGGGAATCAGGTATGACCGGATTCCCCCTCATAGACGCCATGATGCGGCAATTGAGCACAACCGGCTGGATGCATCACCTAGGGCGACATGCGGTTTCTTGTTTTCTGACCCGTGGACAGCTTTGGCAGAATTGGAAACACGGCAGAGATGTTTTTGAAAGAAAACTTTTGGATTCTGATTGGGCAGTGAATAATGGTAATTGGCTATGGTTGGCAGGGGTTGCTCCATTCTCAATGCCGTATTATCGAGTATACAACCCCTGTCCAGATGGAAAGTCAAGCCTGAATGTAGACGCTGCAAATCCTGAATTTATCAGGCACTGGGTACCAGAATTGAGTTCATTCCCATCTAAGTACATTTTTGAGCCTCACTTGGCGCCAATAGATGTTCAAGAATCATCAAAATGCATAATAGGATTAGATTATCCTCTGCCGATTGTCGATAGGAAAGAATCCAGGAGGGTTAATATTGACTCGTTTAAGAAAAATTTGGCAAGGATCGCTGGCAGGAACTAGCCCGTCAGCCTCTCTTCAATCCGATGTAAAAATGGTCCCAGCACAATAGCCAGACTGTCTATTTCGCCAGCCTCCTTGCGCATTGTTCAAGAGTTTCGGTCTCCTTCATTAGACTTCGAATATACGCTGGGACAGGTTTGGGGGAGGCTTCCAAATCTCGAAGATCACCGATCCATTCGAGTTCTGAAGTTCCTTTCGGCGAGTCTTCTCCAAACTCATGCACACTCCACACGGAACACCCAGACTCATCTTCACTCTGTACCTGTTTGAACCAAGGGAGGGGGTTGCTTTCTACAATCAGGTCATGACGCTGCACGAATCTCACAATACAATCGTCCTTTACGTAATTCCAGCCAGCGCTGTCCAACCAAGACATTGCGATATCATCCTCTGCGCCGTTTTGAAACCAAATCAGTGATGGCTGTCGGGTATTGGCGACCAGAAGCCTCCTCACCACATCCCTCGATCTTTCAGGTGCTAAAAATAGAACAACGATCTCAAGATCGGACCTGTCCTCCATGTCAGGTCTTATCGGAAATCCACCTACGCTCCCTCCTGCGTCCCTGATGTGAACTGGTATTGGATTCCATCCCCTCTCAGATAGATCGTGCACCGCCGTGTGTGCAGGTCTTTCACTGTTCAGGCCAGAACCCAGAATGTGAACGAAACTCGCAGATTTCACGTATTCTTCAACTTGGCCAGAGTCCACACAGTGCATGTTATAGTAAATTTCACCCAGTCTGGTTATATTTACGTCTGTATGCGATTTAAACCAGGAAAATTGTGCTTTGGATACTGAGATGCAAAACATGGGTTAAAACTCAAACCTTCGTAATAATCAGCATGCCCATAAAGTTACACAGGTCGACAGACAGAGGCTATGCTAACCACGGATGGCTAGACACACGGCACTCTTTCTCCTTTGCTAGTTGGTATAATCCAGAGCACATGGGCATCGGACCTCTCAGAGTGCTCAATCAAGATGTCATCGCAGGAGGCTCTGGCTTCCCATCTCATGGACACAAGGACATGGAAATAATTTCCATAGTACTGGATGGGGCGCTGGAACACAGGGATAGCGAGGGGAACCAAGCAGTCATCAGCCCGGGAGAAATACAACGAATGAGCGCTGGAAATGGGGTAACTCACAGTGAGACTAATCATTACCAGGATCGGCCGACGGAATTCCTGCAAATTTGGATAGTGCCCGAGAAAACAGGGATTGAACCGTCTTACCAGCAAATGGCTATTGACACCACCAACATCGCCAGTGATCAGACTTTGTCAGTTTTGGCAAGTCCAAATGGGGCATTGGGAGGGGTGTCAATTCATCAAGACGCAACCATATATGGAGGCGATATCGACGCAAAAACGGAAATAAAACACAAAATAGAGGGATTTAGATTAGGGTATTTTCACCTTCCGAAGGGAGGAGCCGTGGTCAATGGAATGAGTTTGAGTGAGGGGGATGGCCTTTATCTAAACGGCCCAGAAGAACTGGACATCACTTTTACGAGTGATAGTTATGTCTTATTGTTCGATCTTGGGAACGATGTCGTCTAGACCCCTCAAAAGGAAGTAAATCGATAAACTACGGGATATTTTCAAACGATTCACTGATTTGGAATTACTACTAGCTGGTGTTTGAATACTCCCAGATTACCATTAAATTGTATTCACAGGTACGTGCTAGGACATAGAATTAGCGTTTCAATTCAGACATGTTTAGCAGTCTTGAATAACCGCAAAGCACTGGTTCTCCTACATGCTACAGGAGCCGATGGGAGTTGGCCAATTCGTCACCATCGCGAGAGGGGTTTTGGTCTCCGAGAGAGCCCTGACTCAAGTCTCCATCTTGGGGGAGCTAACAAAACTCACAATGGCAAGGTCTGGACATAGTTATTTCACACTTACAGATTCAGGCGGATCTATAGATTGTGTCTACTTTCGCGGGAATGCTGAATTCATTGCACAGGATATCAGAGAAGGAACGAAAGTCATAGTCCATGGAAGCATCGATGTTTATGTGAACACAGGCCGGATGCAATTCAAGGCTACTAAAGTGGAGCCACTCAGAGGGATAGGGGATCTTGAAAGGATACGCAGGGAGTTAATACAAAAATGGAGAATGGATGGAACATTGGATAGGCCGAGGAAGAAATTGCCGATGATACCCAAGCGATTACACATAATTACCGGTGCCAAGAGTGCGGCACTCTCTGACATGGAGAGGATAATTCACGATAGGTGGCCCAATTTTAATTACAAAGTTATCCCTGTGCTTGTCCAAGGTAACAGTGCTCCCAGACAGATCATTGATGCTATCAAAGCATCACAAGACTCTGCTGATCTAATCATCGTGGGCAGGGGAGGAGGATCTCCTGAGGATTTGTGGGCTTTCAACTTAGAATCTGTCTGTCAAGCCATAATTGATAGCAAGCCCCCCGTTGTGAGCGCAATAGGCCATGAATCAGACCTCTTAGTCAGCGACATGGTCGCTGACCTCAGGGCATCAACACCCTCAAACGCCATTGAAAGGGTGGTCCCGATCAGAGAGGAGCTCACATCGCAGATATCTCAAGCAAAGGATAGATTGGATTTCGCCATGGATCGATTTTTTCAATCGGAGTATCAAAAAATCTCTCAAATAAGAATGCGGCTGAGTTCTGCCCCCTTAAGAGGGTTATCGAAAGCGAAATTGAGGCAAGCCAAGCTCCAGAGCAGAATCACATCTGCGATGGAGAAATATATTCTGCTGGAAAAAAGCAAAATGGAAGCACATGGATCCCTTCTGGCCTCCATTAGTCCTGTGAAAGTTTTGGAAAGAGGATATTCCATGGCCTTGGACCCGGAAGGAAGGATAATAACTAGTAAATCGGATGTGAATTCTGGGGATTATCTAACAGTAGTCGTACAAGACGGACAAATAGAAACGAAGGTGAGATGATGAAATACACAGAGGCAATGAAAAGAATTGAAGATATAGTATCAGAACTCGAATCAGGGGGCTTAAGCCTTAATGAGACACTCAAGATGTTTGAAGAGGGGTCTGACCTCTTGAAAAGATGCCGAGAAGAAATCGAACAAGCAGAGAAGAAAATAGACGATCTCCGTTTGAGCGATGAAGAGGATGCATAGTTCGGGGCAAGGGAATTCGCTTCGAAATCGACTCCTTGTTTTGACAGTATGATGCTTCCCAAGAGAAAAAGGAGGAAAATCAGGGGCAAGAATCAATAGTAATTCAACGCCATAAATTAGCGTTTCTGAGATGCCTATTATCGGTTGAACCTTAGACGTGGGACCAGCATTGGCGTCTTATCTACGTATTTTTGATACTCTGGGTCATCTCCCCATTTTTCATTCCCACGCTTGTCAAGAATCGGAACTCCGCTCACCTTGGTCAATAATAGATATACAAATACGGGGGATATCCAAGCTGCTAATTCCGTTCCTTCTAAGCTACCTGTTCCCATGACCGCTATGCCAGTCCACAAAACGATCTCGCCTAGATAATTCGGGTGGCGACTTAGCGACCACAACCCCTCATCTATCCATTTCCCCCTGTTATCCGGTTCAGTCTTGAAACGGCTTTTCTGGGCGTCTGCAATAACCTCGATAGCAAAACCTGCAACCCATAGACTGACGCCAATTGCATCGAAAATATTCATCGGAGCGGAATCAACAGCTTGACTGTTGATGACTATCACGACTATCATGGTCAAAAATACCCACATCGCTTGTAATGTCCACGGAACGAGGAATCGGATCGCGGAGGTCTTCAAATGGTCGAAACGCCCATCTTTCCCAGAATTGTGTATCCGCAAAAATAGGAAACCTGAGAGGCGTATGGTCCAAACAACCACGAGTAAACTAATCACTACCTCCCTGGTGCTGACGCCATGATTTTGAGAACCCGCCCAAAGGCTAAACACCACCAGTGCTAGGTATGTAACTCCACCCAACAAGTCGTAAAATCTCTCTGTTTGCAACAGTGACGCCGGAATCCATGCAAGCCACTGAATCCCGAGGGCAATCAAAGCACACCAAGCCACAGAACTTACGCCATAAATTTGCACTGATCTGGATTCAACGGCGTTTGTTGTGAGAGTGGTGACGAGTAAAACCACTACCAATACAACCCCAGTTAGGGCATAATCACTCCTTTCAGTCGCCATGGTACATATTGTCACTGGAATGATTTCATTCATAACACCATGTTCTCCCGCAACCAAACCACAATACGACACATGGAGAGTAACATCTCCAGCTGCGTAGAAATAACACGTTCAGGAGTGATCATGAAGTCCTAAATGCGGTAAAAACAATTCAATTGCAGACAGGTATAGAACACGTCTAAATACCAAAATTATGAACACCGATCATGCCATGTAATTGCTGTGATTGCAATCCTTGCGGCCAATCGTGTTCATGTGACTCGTGCTGCTGATTGACACCTTCCTAACAGATTTCACAATCGCCTTGGACTGAATGAATTTCTCTACTGAGGAAATACAGGCGTTTATTCCAATTTAGGCCATCCTAAACTATATTGGACTGCGGGCGTCATTCCACAACAGGCCCCTAACCCGAACCTAGGTGTTTTCCTCATGAATCTCAACGAAGATCAAAAAATGCTTCAGGAACTTTCAAGAATTTTTGCAGATGAAGAGTTGATACCAAATGCCGAGGAATGGGATAGAGAAGGGACGTTTCCCTCCGAGGCGATAGGAAAAGCTAGGGAACTTGGCTTGCTTAATTGCACCATACCCGAGCAGTACGGAGGCATGGGTCTTAGTTTTCTGGACGAGGTCGTGATCAATGAGGAACTGGGCCGTGGAGATCCGGGTTTTGCGACTATAACTGGTGTAACGATGCTTGCCTGCCATCCGGTGATTTACTCAGGTACCGAAGAGCAAAAACAAGAATATCTGGGGCGCGTTTGCGATGGCCAGATCTCGGCGTATTGTGTCACTGAGCCTGGAGCGGGTTCGGATGTTAAGGCAATACAGACATCTGCTAAGCGGGAGGGGGATAGTTACAGAATATCGGGTTCTAAAATGTGGATCGGTGGCGCCGGTTATGCCGATTGGTTTTACGTCCTGGCAAAAACCGGGGACGGCAAATCTCGCGATGACTTAAGCGGGTTCATAGTCGAAGCAGACGCCCCTGGTGTAAGGATAGGAAAAAAGGAAGAGAAGATGGGCCAGAGGTGCTCGGATACAAGGGCAGTCAGTTTTGATGATGTCTTGGTACCATCGTCGAGCCTCTTGGGGGGCAAGGAGGGAGATGGCTGGATGCAGGCGATGATTGCCTTTGATCGATCAAGACCAATGTTGGCTTCGCACGCAGTGGGTAATGCCAGAGGCGCAATGGAAGAAGCATGGGCTTATGCGACCAAGCGAGAAGCCTTCTCAAAACCCATAATTGAGCATCAGGCCATATCTTTCATGCTTGCTGATATGGCTACAAAAATAGAAGCGGGAAGACTGTTAACACACAATTCGGCAATGAAACTCGATGATGGTGAAAGGGCCACTCTTGAGTCGGCCCACGCCAAAAGGTATGCCGCTGATATCGGCATGGAGGTGACAACCGATGCAGTTCAGATCTTTGGAGGATATGGTTATTCCGAAGAATTCCCAGCCGCAAGGAGAATGAGGGGCGCTAAAATTTACCAGATTTTTGGTGGAACCAGTCAAATTCAGCGCATGATAATTACAAGAGAAATTCGCAAGATTAGGGGGGAGTAAAATTGTATTATTTCTTCCCAGGTATGATCGTTGGCATAGTTTTATTCCAGAGTGCTTTGGTGGCGCCTACATTGTTCAGGGAACTTGAGATATCGGAATTCGGCGTGGTAATCAGAGCTTTATGGCCCAAATTCTTCCTATGCATAACTCTCTTAGGGATTATAACAATAATTACGTTGTACCTTACTGGGCAGGAAAATAATATTCACTACATCATCGGCCTTTTGACCATTATCCTCGCAGGGATATGCTACTTGATAATCCCTGCAACCAATAGGGCATCTGATGAGGGTAACAAGAAATTATTTGATAGCCTCCATCGAATCAGTGTGTCATTCACGCTGATGATCCTCTTATCCAACATCGCATTTCTCGCAATTTGATCGTCACTCTAAGAATACCTCAATCGCTACTAAAGGGAGCATAAAGATCATCAGTGCTGTGCCCAAAAGCCACCCTAGAGCCACACCTCTCAAACCAAACCTCATGCTGGTTAGTAAGAATAACCAGTGAAATAGGTACAGGTAGAGCCCGACAATTATTTTGGAATCTAAGAAAATCGCTATGGCCATAATACCTGGTGGCGACAAAGTTCCAACAACGACCTGGGATTTTGAAAACTTCGCATCTTTTGAGGTAAGCCCCTCCAATGCCCTGCCGACCATGTTTGTCGCGCAAGGTGAATGCTACATTATCATTTTTTATCGGAAAAATGTTGTTTGATGGGACTTAACCAGAATTTGATAGATCTCCCTCTATAACAGTGAATGTAATTATGAAATTTTTAATTTAATGTATTTTCCTCGTTTTTTCTGCATTTAGGCCTCCCTAAATTTATGAATCAAATCCCTCACCAATACGATATGAGATCCTCGTCCGACACCCTGCTTAATCGGACTGGGGTGATATCGGCGATAATCCTCATTTCTTGTTTGTGTTATGAGTTCATTTGGCATGAGGGGGAGGAGGTTAGTTTCAGTGTGGATGAGGAAAGTATGATGAACGATATCGATCAAATCACCTCATTCGGTCCGAGGGTTTCGGGCTCGGAAAGTGAAAATTTAGCCTCGCAGTATATCAGCCAGCGATTCACTGAAATCGGTTTAGTGAACGTAGAGGTGATTGAATATGATTTCTTAAGCTCATGGTTTGTAGATGCCGAGCCGGACGAGCACCAGATATTGATGCATGCACAGTTGGAACAAGGTGCACAAAATATACCGGGATTACCTGATGGGACGGCAGGTACTGCTAGGATTGCCGTGGATGAAACTGGCGACTTAAATCACATGGAGGCCTTCACTTATCTTGGTTATTCAGGATCCAATCATAAACATGACAACATGCTGACTTTCCTAGGAAACGGATCAGAACAGACCTTTGCGGACGCAGGGGACTTAACGGATCTTGCAGTAATGATAGAGTTAGACGGATCCAGGAGCCTCGCGGATATCTACAGAGATTCCATTGATGGCAATGCTGGTGTAGTCATGGTCTACACCGTAGGGGTTGAAAACCCTCCATTCAAGTCAGTTACAGTCATTGAAGAGGGGAATACCGTACCATTTCCAGAAGCCTACGGAGGACAATACTCTGACCTTTTGATACCTTACATATACATCTCTGAGGCTGTTGCTAATACTTTTCACGACTATATTGAGCAGGCATCTTCAGACCCTCTTCTGCATGCTTCTCTGGATGGATTTTGGGAGGGGAATAACGTTGGTACAAGGAAACTCAAAATCGTAAAGGGAGAAGTTCAAGGGTCAGCTGATGGAGAAATACTGGTCGGAGCACATCATGATTCCGTTTACACCAGCCCTGGTGCTGTTGACAATGCCGTTGGAGTATCCCATTTGATTGAAGTCGCTAGTCACATGGTCGACATGAAACCGGAGTCAACAGTCACATTCATCACTTGGGGCGGAGAAGAATTAGGTATGCTCGGCAGTCAAAAATTCCTTCAAGAAAACTCAGGATACACTGACGAAATAGATCTCTACATAAACCTTGATTCGACAAATTTAGACCCTTCAATTGGCCTCGGAACCCTGGGGATTGAGACCTCAGAACAGGATCTACTTGAATTAATTGAGAGAGTCAGAAAATCAACACTAGGAGACACAAAGTGGTCTGAATACACTGCTGGAGTCTCTCTTAACGATCATAGTGTTAACAGTGATCATAGATCTTTCAACAAACACGATATCGATACCATCGCATTTTTTGGATGGGAATATGGTGAGTATCACAGAAACAGTGATGTCCCATCAATCGTGAACAGGGAAGGTCTAGGATTGACTGTGGAGATAGCCCTCCATGTTATTTTAGATCGGGGAGGATATCAAATAAACAGTGAACCTTTGTTACAAGTACCCGGATTTGAGGGCGAGTCTGAGTCATGGGTTTTCCCATTCATCATCGCTCTTCTTGCTGGCCTTGCAACAGGAATTGGCGGATTGATTGTCTTCATTATGAGGGAAATAACTCCTGAGTTCATGGCTTTTTTACTTGCCATGGCTGCTGGTGTGATGTTGCTCGTCTCTGTCGCAGATCTTTGGTTCAAACAGGCATTGGAATTCGGCTTCATGTCAATAACTGGTTTCTTTGTAATCGGAATGGCAACTGTATATGCTGTTAGCCTGTACAATTCTAGAGACGAGGAAAATCAAGAACTTTCCCGTGAAAAGAAATTATACAAATCAGGGATACTCACCGCAATTGCACTGGCGATTCATAACTTTCCAGAGGGTCTTGCCATCGGCGTAGCGGTCCTTGAATCTGCACAATATGGGCTTGTCCTCATGGCCGCTATAGCACTGCATAATATACCTGAGGGAATAGCAGTTGCAGCTCCTATAAAGGCTGGAGGGGGAGGCCGTTTGAAAGCCACCTTGATTGCCATGGGAACCGGTATGACCGAGCCTTTGGGCGCAATATTTGCCCTATTGGTCTTGGGGCCGATATTGAGCCCATTTATCGTTGGTTCATCTCTCGCGTTCGTAGGGGGCATAATGACCGTTGTCGCATACAAAGAGCTGATTCCTCAAGCATGGGCCCAGGAAAGACCGAGACACATGATTGTCGGTGCGATATTTGGCGCTGCTGTAATGCAGGTTAGTCTGATCCTCCTTGGATGAAATTTTAGGGAATGTTCAGACTATTGAGTGATGGCCGGATATTGTCAGACACTTCTCGTTCGTTCCTCTGAGATATGGTCCTTCCAGTATTCAATCTGGGTCTCGATGACTTTCATGTCGTAGCAATCTCTGCAAACTCTCACTTTACTTGTGTCGACCGATTGGTGATCTTGGGGGATATCGCATACCATCCCTCTCACATGAGAGCTGACATCGGTCAAAATTCCACAAACATCGCAAATACCGGTCTGCATGCTTTGCTGTCAAACCACACAAAATATAACCTATTGTAAAATAAATCACCTAGTTATTCACATTATAAAAAACAAATATCACACGATGGATTAACAAATGCTGGCCCAATTTGACAAACATGCGGCAGCACAATAATATCGTTCCAAAATCAGGGGTTCAGGAGGAATTGGCCCCGGAAAGGATAGTTGGCGGCCTTCCAACAATGTACTGTTTTGAAACGTGCCCATTTTGTTTCAAAGTTAAGGCCATCTTGGGGTCCATGGGCATTGAATACTCGAAAGTCGAAGTTGACCCTACTTTCAAAACCCAATTAAAGTGGTCTGATTGGAGAAAAGTCCCTGTTTTCGTTGATTCTGACGGGACACAGGTCACCGACTCAAACTACATAGTGCATTATATTGATCAAAAAAACTCGAATTCATTCCCGAGGATGGGCGAAGACCCCGATCAGGATAAGTGGATGGAATTCTCGAATGCCGTTCTAGGAAAATCTATTGTTGCAGTGATATACACGACATACAAAACATCAGTTCAGGCTTTGGACTACGTTACCAAGGTCGACAACTTTTCACTTCCAGCCAGAATAATCAATAAATGGTTAGGAGCAGTAATTATGTGGCGTGTAGGCAAAGTAAGGGCGAACATGTTCGAACTCCCCCCTGAAGAGAATTTAAAATTCCAATTGGATAAAATGTCGAAGGCTATTACAGGGGACTACTTTGGAGAAAAGGAACCCAATGGAGCGGATTACGCTAATTTCGGGATTCTTCGGTCCATGGATGGACTCCACGGCTTTGAGATCGTATCAGACCATCCAGTCGTCGGCCCTTGGTACAGAAGAATGCGTGTCCACTCTGGAATATGATGATTTTAGGCTCAAAGCATCAACCTTAATCCCTCTCAAACCTGTCATGAACAAATCAAATACAAAAATGACAAATGAGGCTAACCAAAGGTAGTTCCGCTCCTTCCCCTAAGTTCGATTTAGAGGCATATTGTTCCATCTTTGCAGAGATGGATTCAAACGAAGGACGCCATCGTGTGTCGGGCGATTGGTGTAGTCTGGATATCATGCTGGCCTTCTAAGCCGGTGACACGGGTTCGAATCCTGTATCGCCCACCATTGTTTTACAACAACCTTGAGGAAAGCACACCTTAAGTAAAAACTGACGATTAGATCCAAACAACGTCGAGGAAATATGAAATGAATGAAAACTTAGAAAATGCAATTGCAGCGATCTACGGCATTCCATTCATTTGGATCGGTATCAAGCATTTTATAGATCCTGATTGGTTTGAGCCAATTGTTCCTGAGATTTTGGGACACGCCAGATTTTGGGTCTACGCTAGCGGGGCATTTGAGGTTCTGCTTGGGATGATGATTATCATTCCACGTTTTAGAAGTAGTGCAGCCATAGGGATGGCCATCATGTTGATTTTGCTTTACTGGGCGAATCTGAATATGTGGGTTAATGATATACAAATCGGAGGAACGACACTCACAACTCGTGGACACATCTTGAGAGGCCTAATACAAGCTGCGTTAATCACAGCCGCTCTATGGATTGGGGGCTGGATACCGAGTGAGAGGCATTAGCCCCTTACTCCACGACATTCATCAAATACTTCTTACTCTCAGAAATGGGACGTCTATGTTGAGATCGCTGCTGATTGTGACTCCTGTCTTGTTGGTGCTCACCATTCTCTATCTCCGACGAAGGTATCCTGAGCCACATTTAGACTGGTCAGAGATAGACCTCCAATCAACTACCTTTCCACCTGAATTCTTGTGGGGCGTCGCGACAGCTGCACATCAAGTTGAAGGCAACCTTCGTAACAATTGGTCGTCATTCGAGGAGTCCGAGGGTCTTGAAAAGAGCGGGATTGCGTGTGACCACTGGAATCTATGGCGAGAGGACTATGATTTACTCACGGAGCTCGGCGTGACATCGTACCGACTCTCGATAGAATGGAGTCGATTGGAGCCCAGCCCGGGCAGATGGGATCCAGCGGCATTCCAAGTCTATTCAGAGATGATTGATGATTTGATTCGGCGGGAGATACGACCTGTCGTGACACTGCACCATTTTTCTCACCCTGAATGGTGGGAAAAAAAGGGCGGTTTCTCTAAAAAAGAGAACATACTTGATTTCCGTTTATATTGCGAGCGCGTTTTCGACACCCTTTCTGATCGTGTGGACGTCTGGTGTACAATAAACGAACCAGTGGTCTTCTCATCCATGGGTTACACTCTTGGTAAGTTTCCTCCAGGGTCAAGATCTATTGGCAAGACAATTACAGTCATGAGGAACTTAATGCATGCCCACGCAGAGGTATATTATTCTCTTAAATCTAGGAATCCTGATGTACGCATTGGCATGGCAAAAAATATCACCCATTTCGACCCTCTTCGTCGTTGGAGCCCGATAGATTGGGCAGCAGCACGTGCTCTTGACTGGCTTTGGAATGGCAGTTGGCAGAGGGGTATTCATACGGGTAGGATGCTGGGCGCGACTATCCCCAATTTGAAAAACTCACTAGATTTCATCGGCCTAAACTACTACACTCATTTCCTAACGGGTCTTTTCATACCCACTGCTGGCGAGCTGAAGTTCGCTAAAAGGGAAAATGAGACATTGACAGAGTTTGGCTACCCTCAATATGCAGAGGGCCTAAGTAGAGCAATCAGACATGCAGCGGCATACTCCGTTCCGATTGAAATAACTGAGAACGGAGTGGCCGACGCATCCGATTCGCTACGCCCCCAACATCTTGCGAGGCATCTCTGGATAGTCTCAGATGCTATTAGGCAAGGGTATGACATAAGATCTTATCATCATTGGACGCTGATGGATAATTTCGAATGGGCCGAGGGTTATCAAATGAAATTTGGACTTTACGAGGTCGACCGCAGCAATCAAGTCAGAATAATGAGGCCGAGCGGTAGTCTATACAGGGAGATTATACAATCAAATGTGAAAAGATAATCATACCCCCGATTCACAAGATCTTCCTATGATTTCGGATACGGCGATCGTCCCATGGGGCGTGGAAGCGCTTTCGAAGACCTTTCCCGCACCCGTGACTGGAAACACCATGCTGCTTGAGGGCAGCAATGGCCAAGCACATGCAATCGCCATGGAGATGGTTTGTAGCGAGATATCATCCGGTAGGCCGGTTCACTGGATCGATGGGGGTATGTTACTGGATCCATCTAAAATAATCCCTATTTTGACTAGGAAAAGCGGATCTTCAAACGATCTCCGTCTGCTACAGGGATGTAGAGCATTCACTGCACACCAGATGTTGGATCTAGTCAGAAGAGCTCAGAATGATGTGAATTCCATGGATAACCATCGTAACATCCGGTTGGTGCTTATAACTGAATTAATCCGTATGTTTGCAGACACGCAGGTTAGGAGGTCGGAAGGCCAAGCTATGTTGGGAGAGTGCCTCAGTCTCATCAATGCGTTATCGCGATGCAAAAACATCTTGATACTCATGACGATGACCTCAGGAGGAAAATCTGCAATTTATGGGGGCCTTTCTAACAAAATGAGAAAATATGCCGATGAGAGGGTGTCTGTTTTTTCATATAACGGGACAGACGTCGTGGCTACGCATCATAACCTGGAGATCTCATGCAGCCCAATTCAAAATCTTCAGCACTGCATTACCCTGAATGACTTTCACCCCGTCATCCATTCATCCAACCTCGTCTGCACCCGGCCACCATTCGACAACAAATCCTCAGAAATTCCAAATGGAGATAATATGGAAAGCGTAGCACGACGGGCCAGTGCCTCATAGTAAACCACATCCCCCCTTGTTTTTCCTTCCAGATTGGAAATAGAAATCACCTCGGACTTTAGCCTTACTCTTTCAGTAGGTATTCCCTTTTTTGAGTCCATCACGACAAAATGAATCTTCCTTCCAGGAGGGTTATCCTGGCCCAGCATCTCCCCTCTCATCAACGCCGAGACAGTGAGATTGATTACTTTGTATTCTCTTATCGTCTTCTTCACTCTCCTTGATACTATTAATTCAGAAAGTGGGACAACTCCTCTCTTCATCTCACTCAGACTCCTCAAATATGTGCGAATTGAGTTTTTTAGTACCCTGTCTTGAGGGTCCGATCTCACATGCTCTAAGATCTCCTTCTGAATCTTACTCACCCATCTGCAGGTAGAGTGTTGGCGAATTTCAATCCCCCTTATCTTCCAACCTTTTCTCCCATGTGCGAAGTACTTGGTCAGAGATGGAGTGCCGGTGTTTCTGCTCGGGATGAAGGCAATCCAATTGTATAGGTCTTCCATCTCTATGGGTATGCCGCTCTTGCTTTCTATCATCAGCATTAGATTACTTATCGACTCTTGCTGGGCTTGTTTGCTTCTCCCCCAGTCATCTACCAACCACATGGAGTCGACTATTGCATGCAAGCATGTCCAACCTTCCCGTTCTGCAAGATCCTTAGCACTGAGAAGAATTTCTCTTGACCATGCACATATGGCCTCATGGCATTCTATTCGTCCGAACCTGGCATTCTTGTAACCTGTATACCCGAAACACGTTACTAGAAGCCATTTCAGCACATTTTGCCTCCTGTCCCACCTGTCACCTTTCCTTTCGACTAGTGACTTGAGTTCCATCCTCCTGACAATTATTGGTGATACGACCCTACCTAGGAAGCCACGAAATCTTCCACAGGTATGCCCTCCAATCTCTGGGATCTTCAACCCCCTTTCCCTGTCAAAAGTCAACCGTTCACCGGCTGTAACCTCTGCATCACGGGGGTCCAGCGGAAATATGTCTCTGGCAGTCACTGCTTCCAAGGGGTCGCAGCAAATACAGTTCATTGTCTCAGGGCTTATGTTCCTGGTTGCTATGATGCTTGGGAATAAACTGGTAAAATCCAGCTCAAAAACATCCCTGTGAACCCCTGGTATCGGATCAAGATACAAACCCCCTCTGTCTGCAACCATTAGATCAATACCATTTTTTACGTCTTCAGCCCGATTTTTCTTCCACGGAACCAAGACTCCATCTTCCATAGACTGTTTAATCTGTATTGCTGAAATCGCAGATCCTGGCGATAACCTAGAAAGATCCTGTAGAGGTATCCCCGACATCCTTGAAACTTCGATAAGACCTTCTATTCCTCCTTCCTTGGCGATGAAAGAGTGGCCAAAGTCGACATGACTTCTGCCTTCAATAGCGTGGTACGCCTCTGATCTCAGTAATTGTCCATAACTCCAATTGGTGATTATACCCCTTCTTCTCAAAACCTTACCATCATTTCTACCAAATTCAAGGTTTACTCTTCCATCGGAAGCTAGAGACATAAGTGCTGGAAAATCTATGCTGTCTCCCTTTTCGGTAATCAGCACATCCGGGTCCAAATGGTTTATTTCTTTCTTTATTTCATATATGAAATCAATTTCGCTCTTACTGTCGTCCATGTTCAGACGCACAGTTTTTTTTCGATCTGAATCTCCAAACCCCATATCTCTGATCTCTACCCATTTAATATCGCCAAGTGACGTCCTTTTGCCGAAAGAGTCTGTACAATTAACATTCAGAAAGGCCCTCTTCAGAGGAGGCATCCCCTTACCATCCTCGTCCTCGGAGAGCAATGAATCGATCCTGCCCCCGCGCAATCTAACTTTACTGAACGGCCTTACACCCATCTCATGTAGAAATCTCTGTGCAGGTCTCGAATCCACTGAAAAAATCTCGAAATCTCGCCATGAACCCATCTCCATTATAGATTCAGCCATCTTCATCACAGAACCCGATCTACTTACAGTTACGGCCAAGACCTCTGTGTGGTTAGGTGAGTCGTGCCTAATCCTGTGCTCCTCCCTTTTCGTAACGATCCCTCCATGCAAATATCTGTATTCTGGCCCCGCAAGTACATCTTCCAGATGTTTTAGTTTCTCATTATCGGAGAAGACATGTATGGTCGGAGACCAATCGAATAAGTGACGCTTAACAGAACCATCTTCTTCTTTCAACCACACAACCATTTGATGAGAGCTGTGGTCAGGGTAGACATCCATTATCCATCCATCAGCCATTCTCTGAAAGCTCCCTTTCGACTTTGGTCAACCTTGTATCCAACTCAATCAAAGCTGCCAACAGGGCAGGCTCAAATTCGTCTGACACAGGAACCATTCCACACGCCGAAGACCTGCTTCTGATAGACATCAATAGTCGGTCAAAACTAATCCTGTCACTGAGCCTCAGTGTGCGTCTGAATCCGGACCATGTGGCGATGCGACGTTCAATACGATCCCTCCATGTCGATACTGTCCTTCCCATGGATTTTTGGTTTAAGACAAAAAGGTATCAAATAATTACTGTGAGGCTATGTGTGAATGTGAAAGTAAACCGGTTCTCACGAGGGTCTTCCTGAGTCAGATCAGTGAACGAAGGTTAATCTCAGTATGCCATTGAGAGGATATTATGGTAATACGTGCCTGTGGATCATGCTTTAGCATTGAGGTATATCCATACATGGGTTTTGAAACTGGTAGACAGTATCAATGTAAGGCCTGCGGCACTATATCGGCATTGGTTGTTGAGTTTGATAGCGAAGAAGCTCACCGTGCATTCTTGGAGGCATCAGGTTGAGGGGAACGAACTCGAGGTGGGAGTACCGGAGAATAGTTGCATTGATCCGGGGAAGAGTAGACAAGTCTTCTTGCAATACAAGAGATATAATCACTTACATGCGCAAGGAGTTCGGACACGAGACAAAACCGTATGAGTTGGAAAAGGCACTGGTCAGGTGCGAGAGAATACACAGGGTAGGAAGCGTAGATTTGGACGGCGAGGAGGTAACTGTATGGATATCGGAATGGGATCCAGAATTCAAGGACAATGTGTTGCTAGGATGATGTTTTACCGCCAGGCAAAGTGAGAGCATATATCCAAAATCGATGAAATAATGTCACATTTTATCCAAAATTGTAATCTGTAGTTGTTGACATTGTCTGTAGGAGCCCCCCACCTTCAAAAATCAACTCCTCTATTTTGCGCTAACTTAAAATCAAACCCGTTTCTGTCTTGGATCCGGGAGGGGCCCGGTTTGAGCAATTACCCAATGCTGATCGCTAGGGTTGTGGGCCCCTCTCGCACTTTCTAGTAGCAGGCAGTCGTCAGGGTTTTGGCTTGCGTCTCTGTGGGTGGACCATGAGGGCGGTTGTACTGGCTGTTACACTTGTCTTGATCTCCCCCTCACTGACCGGATGTTTGGGCAAGGATTCTGACGAAGGCCCCTCCAAAGAGCCCTTTTACCCGTCCTTGGAAGAGAGGCATGAGTTAGAATGGGATCAATCTGGGACCTTTAGTAGAGTAATGGAACCAGGGCCTTTCTATCCATTGGATGTTCAGGAGGCCACCATTGAGGTAGACACATCTGAAGTATGGGAGACTGGACCTAGCTCAGCAGAGGTCCACCTGTCATACTGGCTTCCTAGCAATACACAAGAGGGAACTAAGGTTCCAGTCATTGCTGTGATTTCACCATACTTCTCGTATGGCCTACAAGGGGCGGAGTCAACACCCACTGACGTGGTTGGTGCAGGAAGGGGGGAATTCATCTTCGAAAATTTTGTTCCACATGGTTATGCGTATGCTCAAGTTGCAGTCTTTGGAACAGAGGAGAGTAGTGGCTGTTTCGACTACAGAGGCGATGGTGAGGGCCTAGGGATACATTCGGCTGTTGAGTGGTTGGGTTCACAGGAATGGAGCAACGGGAACGTCGGTCTGTACGGTAAATCATACGAAGGGGCAACTCAATGGGAGGCCGCGGCATTGGGGAGCGAACACCTCAAAACAATAGTACCGGTTTCGGGAACGACCGCCTTGCACCCCCTTCTTTACAAGAACGGAAGTGCGGAAGCTAGGTCACAGGTGATGCACATGAATTACTTCTCAAGTACCGTGGATTACAACTTCGACGATCTAGATAATATATGCCCTGACATCGTCGAAGGCCTTTTTGCTGGTCCTGTGACATATTTGACGGGAGAATTAGATCCATACATGGAGAATTATTATGACGAAAGAAGCCATATCGACAAGGCATTCGAGAACTGGAATGGGAGTATATACTGGGTTCATGGCATGCAGGATTGGAATGTGGATCCGCACCAGGTATTTGGAGGCCCTCCGGACGTGAATTGGTACTCAACGTACAGGGATGCGGGTTTTGAGGTGAAAGGGATGTTCGGCCAATGGGGCCATGATTATCCGGATCAATGGGAAAAACATCACAACAGCCAATCCGGATATGGCCTAGAGGCTCTGAGCAACATGACAAGATGGGATTGGGCACAGGATCTTTTTGAGTGGTTCGAGTACTACCTCAAGGGTGTTGGGCCAAAACCTGATTTGAATGCTCAGATCCAAAGGAGCGACGGACAATGGAGGGTAGAAGAAGTCTGGCCACCTGGGGATTCAGTGGAATACCACATAGAATTGGATAGCTGTTCAAACAATGGAGCATTCATAGGCGGTAGTTCTGTCATTGGAGGAGGAATACCCGGTATCGGAGGAAATCCCTCTATAACCGTAGAATGCCCGGATGTCGGCCAAGATCGTGATATGCACATTTCTGGCCTTGTTACCCTTCAACTCTCTGCTGTACCGAGTTTCGACGGGGGCCAAGTTTTTGTTGAAATGCAAAATCTAGCAACTGGCACTAGAATCGGGCATGCTACAATGGATGTCAGGTACCACGCCGGTGGATCAAATCCTCAAACCGTGACCCCAGGTCAAGAGGTAATTATGATGATGGAGTTTCAGGCCATCGACGCACTGATACCAGCTGGGGATGGAATCAGACTGATCATGACTGATACAGGGGAGGACTACCTGGCTCCTGCATGTGGCCATGCTTGCATAATGCACGTTTTACCCACCTTATCCGATCTTAGATTGCCTTTGTTGGATGACCGCAATGCCACCCCATTGATCGTGCCTAAGGATGTTTGAACAGCCTATTCAATTAGTTAGCTATTCTTCCGCGCGACTTTGACCAATGCGACTATTTCCTTACGCGCACTCTCACTGTCAGTGACTTCATTTTCGAAAGCAACACGAATGGGCCTCGGGCCCTCGCCCGTCATAGCCGACATCTCAAATCCATATCTGTCGATTCCGGTCATGGTCGCGCCAACTGTATCTTTGGCTTTGCTAAACTCCGTGCAGATTATGATCATAGCATCTTCATGGTCTTCATTCATATGCTCGATTATACCCTCGGCCACCTCGATCAGTGGGTCAGGTTCAGAGGTGCTCCAATCAGGCTCGTCTACCCATGACATCCTGCCAAATCCTCCGATGTAGCGGATTTCTGTGATAGCGAGCTTGTAAAATGAAAAATCGTCGAAATCTACGTAAAATGATGCATTAGGGTGCCTCTTGAGGAAAGCATCCCTCATTGCAGGATCTTCGCCGTTGACTTTCTCACATCTGCCAAGCAACGTAACCCTGCCCAGTGCGAGGGGGTTTCCTTCCCCTGTTTCCGAAATCATCAGAGACGCCTTAGAGTTTGCTTCAAGGTTCTTTGTGTGTTCAGCTAGCTTGCTGATTAAAAAGACCGGGGAGCCATTGTGAATGGCATAGGTCACAAAGGACCCGTAAGGAACGCCGCTCGACCTCTCTGATATAGTGCACAGCGTTGCTGTTGACATCTTTTCCGCGATGGTTCTGGCCTGTTCAGCATGGGTGCTGGTTGGTATGCTGGGATCATACAGGAGCTCTTGGTTCGATGTTCGAGATCCTTTTGGAACTCCGTGTCTGGGATTTCCATCGGAATCCTCTTTTCCTGCCACAGAAAACCCTCAAACTTCTACGTCTTTCATTATAGTCAATGTGGACTCTATCCAATCCTCGACATAGTCGTAATAATCAGTGTCACAATCAATCCTATCGTTGACTCTTGTACCGCCCTTTTGTTCCATGATCTTGTCCCACTCTTTGCCTGATTCGCAGAATAGTTCGAAAGCAGTGTCCCCGAGGGCCAGGACTGCGAAGTTGACACCACTCATCGAACCGTCATCTGAACCTTCTACCGCGTCATACAGATCTTGGGCATTGTCGGGCTGCTCGCCCTCGCCCCACGTGCTGACGCTGATGATGAGCCTGCCACACGATGAGAGCTCATCGACCTCGACGTCTTCCATGTTGATGACTTTCGCTTCTAAACCATGAGCCTTGGCCATGTCACTTATGTCATCTGCTAGGTCTTCTGCATTTCCTGTCTCAGTCCCGAAAATTACTGTTAGTTCCTTCGTCATCATCTTCACCTTCAATCTTGAATTTCATCCTTCACTATTACCCTCAGGTAACCGCCCTCTTCGTGGTTAGTTATGATATCACAGCTCACCCTAAAAACCGTTGCAATATTTTCTTCCGTGAGTACCTCTGGAGGAGACCCGTCTGCGATTATCCGACCTTCGTGGAGAAGTACTATCCTTGTTGCAAACCGTGCTGCAATGTTGATGTCGTGTATAGCTATGATTGCTGATTTTCTAAATGTTCCATCATAAACAATACTCGAGATGCTCTTCATGGTAGAAATCTGATTCTGGAGATCCAGGTCGCTGGTAGGCTCATCAAGTAGAAACAGCAGGGGATCTTGGGCCACAGCCTTGGCAATAACAACCCTCTGCCTTTCACCTCCCGAGAGCTTGTCAAATCTACGAAACGCAAATTTCTCAAGACCGAGGTAGCTCAACGTATCGCTTACCTTCTTTCGATCCTCATCAGATATTAGCCAAGATATGTAGGGCCTCCTCCCCAGCATGACAACGTCAAACACGTCGAGGGGGAAACTCGTCCTAACGGATTGAGGGACATATGATGTCGCTCTGCTCAAGTCCATCAAGTCCATTGCAGATACCTCATTCCCGTTTATTCTGATAGTTCCTTCATCAGGGAGCAGTATTCTGTTTATGCATTTTAGGAAAGTGGATTTTCCGGCACCATTCACACCAAGAACAGCGACCAGCTCCCCCCCGCCCAGTTTTAGGCTTATATCCTCTAGAACGATATTCTCTCCCCAGCTAAATTTCAGTCCTTGGATGTCCAGTAAATCATTCAAGTTGAGAACCCCCTGTTTTGCAGCAAAAGGTACATGAAAAAGGGGCCGCCTATTATGGCCAGCATGATCCCAACAGGAATAATCACAGGAGCAATAACGATTCTCCCTATCGTATCTGCAGCAAGCACAAGAAGAGATCCGAATACTGCCGAGCACGGTATCAACGTTCGGTAATCATTGCCTACGACAAGTCTACTCATGTGGGGCGCTGCAAGCCCAACGAACCCAATCAAGCCTGTGAACGAGATTATAATTGACGTCATGAAGGCGGATAAAATCAAGATTCTTTTACGGGTGCTTGCAGGATCCACGCCCGTAGATATAGCGAACCCATCACCGCCCATTGAGAGTGTGTTGAGATCCCATGCCCATTTCATAGCAGATGGCATCATGATAATCACTATGAGAGATATTGCGATGGCCTGAGTCTGTGAAACACGTGCCAGACTTCCAAAAGACCAGTGAGTTAGCTGGGAGAGTTGAGCATCCGTTGCGAAGTAAGTCATTGTGGATACGATTGCTCCTGCGATGAAGGTGATCGCTATGCCAACGAGGATGTATGATTCAGCTGAGACTGACCTGTAGTTCCCGAGTTGTATGATGATAAATACCACAACCAGTGAAAAAAAGAATGCGTTTGCTACAATCACTGTTTCTGCCCCAGATAAGGGGGGAGAAGCTCCCATCATATCGAAAATAAATTGAACTAACGAATCCATAGTCTCCCCAATCGAAAATCCAATTATAATTCCAAGCGCGGCACCTAATGCTGCACCTGAGGCCACTCCAAGTGTCAATGGGGATACCAATGGATTGCCGAGACTACCTTGCATAAGGGCGCCTGCAATCGCCAAAGCGGCCCCTCCTGTTATCGCCATGAGAACCCGCGGGAACCGCAATTCCCAGATAATGACAGACTGAATTTCGGTGGCATCCTCAAGTCCCAAGACTATCATGATGGTTGATTCCAGGGAAAGAGTAACGGAAGATCCCAAACCCAGGGCGACCACTGCTAGGAGTAATGTGAATAGGAATGTAAGGGCTATTACGGATATTTGCTTCTTTGATCCTTCAACATGTTTCTGGGAAATTGGGTCCATCACAGTTAACCGTCCGATGAATAACAAACAAATTTACCTATCTTTTCGACACCGTGGTACTTCTCGAAGAAATCATCGATGTATGACTGTGTATCAACATCAGCAAATAGGTCAGGATGTAGTATCTTGGCCAGTTCCGGAAGTCCATGTATCATCATAGGTCCTGCGAATTCCCCAGCCATGATTACCATACGGTCCTGTTCGACAGCTTGCATGTTGTCAAAACCCGGACGAGATTCGACGAATTCCATGTGAGTTTCGCATTGATCTTCTGGATCGTAGGAGTTGAAACCAATGTCAAATACTATGCCGTCAAACATCAATACGTCGGGATTCGCGTCAAGTATTGCCTCCATGTCAACATGGGTCGTATGTCCTGGAAGATGCGAAAAGACATTTATCCCTCCGGCCTTTTCGATCATATCTGTCCATTGAGATGTGCCAGTGAGAACGACCGGATCTCTTGTCAGGGATGCATGATGTTCCATTACTATTCTGGGCCTTTCAGCAAGCTCAATAGAAGATGTCCTGTCTTGGACCATTTCTTCAATCGAGTCAAACTCGTCGAATAGTTCTTGAGCTTCATCGTTCTTCCCGAAAATCTCAGCGAGGACCCCAATCTCCCTTCTCAGCGAGTCATATTTGTAGAAGTCTAAAGCCATGACCGTGATGCCTACAGGTTCCAATTTCGCTCTGATGGCGTCTGTGTCTACCATCCCATTCGTGGCGAAGACTATGTACACTTGGGGTTGAGTATCCAGAAGGGCCTCAAAGTCAATTTCCGAGTGCGCGGACTGTTGAATCATTGCCTTTTGAGACAACTCAGGCCATAGGGCCTCATCATAGAAATCACCAGACACACCGACGATCACATCAGTGTTGATGTCCAGCATCCTCATTACACTGGCCGCATATGTATTTGTAATTGCTACCCTATCCGGCTCTTTGTCAAAATTATGTGTAACCTCGTTGGAATCTGTGACTGCAATCACGGCCTGAATCTGGTCTGATTCGCCGGAGTCAACGATCTGCCAAGCGCCAAAGGCGCATATCAGGATGACAATGGTCTGAAAGCCTGCTAATCCTTTTTTGTTATTCATTTGTCGGGCACCTCATCTCGCCATTTCATGAGAATTAAAGCTGCTATGAGCGTGAATATTACGAATCCTATCATCCCCCAGCTGGTTCTTTCAGGTTCAATGTCAACAATTATGAAAATTGAGTCTGAGTATTCGGAGGTGGATCCTCTGGAATCTATGTGGGCTTGAACCCTGATTCGATATTGGCCTGATTCTTCCTCTGAGAAAATCATAGTGTTGTCCGGCCCCCTGTATAGAACCTCAGTAACTCCATCTTTTTCCGCCGTTACTTGGAACCAACTTATTTCCTCCATCAAACGGGAATCAACCTCAGTTTGACATTGGATGTTTACGCCACATTGACTCTCCAAAACTGTTTCTTCTTGTGCCGTCATTACAGACCACTCGACTAGGATACCTCCCGAAACATCACTAGTGTGTGTGATCGTTTCCTCAGGCAATGTGAATTCCGGTGGCTGTAGGATGAATAATACTTCGATGTCAATCCCCTCTCCTTGCACCACTTCTCCGTTGGGCATTGTTGCTGATATTTCATAGGCATAAGCGCCGTCTTCCCTGTCATGGGTCCTAAAGTTGGTTTCTTCCCCAGTGTAAATAAGATCCCCATTTTCATACAAATCATAACTTGAGGCTCCTTGATAGTCCGCCCATTGTATCACATAACTGTCAGTGTGGAACAATTTGTTAGTCTCAGTTAGGAAGCTGGGTGCCGTGGGCACATCGAAGGATGTCAAATCATATATCACGCTGTCTGAGTGTGAACCCGGAATTCTGTCTATGATCCTGACATAGTTCCTGACAGTTGAGTTGTACCATAACTCCCATGATACGACCCCGTCGGAGTCATCTGTGATTGAGATGTATGTCGTAGTGAATAAACCGGCAGGAGTTGTTATTTCCACACCTTCTGTTATTTGTACTGTGTTTAGAGTGTCATCGTAACCATTCGGATGTCCTGGCACCCCGATTATATTGGTGCGGTTGAAATGCAGTGAATCTGGGTGGCTGCCCGAGAGTAAATTCGCTGTTAGGCCGTTGTACGAGAATCGCCAACCTAGGTGGCCTTGCTGATAGTACGATGAACTCTCGGGAGCATCGGACCAAAATGTCTTGACATTCAGGAGGTTTTCTGAATCTACCCATCTAAATGCCTTTTCTCCTTCACCATATGCCTCATCTGTTACTCTTAGAACGTAGGTATCAAGATCTTCACCGAATGCATCTTCAACGATTTCAGTCCCGATTGCAGTGTATGTCTTGTTTTGATGGTACTCAGGCGTGGAAATTATATGGTAACTCCAACTCATCCCCGAGGACCAGAGATCGGAAGCAGATTGGGGTGGTAGAACAACAACTTGTAGGCTCCGGTCTCCTAGAATTGAACCGTTGGAATTGAATGATTCAAGTTGGAAGACGTGCGTACCTGGTTCCGTTGGCTCGAAAAGGAAACTTTCTCTGTTCCCTTTGTAGACGAGATCCCCGTTCATGTAGAGTGATGTGAAATCAGTGTGCAAGCCAGTTTCCCATGCGATGTCAACAGGTTCCATGGCAGTCGTCGTTATTTGTGTGGTAAATTCTGCAGGCACAGGCATCCTTGGCTCAAGTGTCGAAGTAAGGTTGAACCAACCTTCGCCAGCGCTGACTTCAACCGAGACAGGGTCTGTAATTTCAATGCCCCATTGTTGGGCAACAAGAGTTTCAATTACTCCAATCTCTAAATTCTGAAGGAGAAAGAAACCATCATCATTCGTGACCGTGCTCGTGCTACCGATGGACACCATCGCCCCGGTAACCGGAGCGCCCATGGGATTCAGCAAGTATCCGTACTTGCTGTTGTGGCCAGGTCGGAACTCGAAGTCATTGGGCCACGGGTTGGATGATGACCCTGGTTCCATCCTGAAGTGTACGTGTTGGTGCGGGCCACTATCTGTTCCATGATCTACCCGGATATTGTAGTAAGCCCCGATGTCGTAAGGCCCGAGCTCACTGACGACTCCATGGAGAGTGAGACTCTCTCCCGTCTCCAGTATCTCGACGGTCGCGTCGGATTCTCCGCTTACAGGCATTCCTTGCTCATCGAGTAGCTTGAAAGTCGCCCAATTCTTCCCTTCATACCAGTCTATTGAAGTATCAGAGTCAACAAGAACTTTCCGATAGACAACTGTGTGACCGTCATTCATAAAATAAGCCCTTGCGGTGTGTATGCCAGAGGGTACGGCTCCATAGTCGTAGGTTCCCTCTGAAGACCAAATGGACTGCATTGAGTTGAACTTGATCGATGTCAAATTCGCTGGAAATCCGTCATTTGTGTAGACATTGCCTGAGAATGAGTAATTCTCCGTTTCATTTTCCTCAGAATTGACGGCCGGAAAAAGGACGACGGCCATCAACAAAATTGCTATGGAAGCGCTCTTCAGTTTCATGTATACCATACCTCGTCTCGTCTATGATGGACGATAATGGGAGGTGAATCATAAGGGTGTTGTTGACGGGAGGGGCCAGGTTTGATGCATTACCTGTAACTGATCGCTAGGGGTGTGTGGTTTTGCCCCTCCCGCCAACTAATTTTGTTCTAATCAGACTAGTTGTCCGATATCGCTGTCCTCGATACCGAAAGCATCCCAAACAGGTGTTAGATACTCCCGTAGGTGTGCTTCATAATCGAGTGTGGTGTCGCCATCATTCTTCAAATCGAAGATGTTGTTGATCTGTTGTGCGCCATAGTTGTCGTAGTAGCCCGGCATTCCGCTTCCTGGGAATACGGAGGCGAAACCGTTGCAGATTTCCTCGGTGGTTCCCGCGGCGTATACCATGTGTACTACAGTGTTGTAGCACATGTAGTCGCCTTGTCCTTGGTACTGTGTCCAGGTAAAGGCGTCACATGTGGCTGCGGCACTTGCTCCTATGTATGCCATACCATGTGTTTTGTTGTTGTAACAGGCATCGGTGTGGTCCGCTACGTACGCTTCGATGACACGGAAGAATGCATGTCCTTCTGCTTGGTGCTTGTCGTAGTCCCCGTTGTCCTCGTCAAGGTCCACTGTCATCTTGGATGCGTACCTAACTGATGCTTGGGAGTACACGATTACGACGTTCTTGAGTACCTCGTCTCTTGCGTCAACAAGTGAATCCATGTCCTCATTCTGCATGGCAGTTAGTCCGTCGTTCATTGCTTGTAGTGTGGCTACGTTAGCCATGGCAGTGCCGCTAGAGTCCTCTGTTCCGAAGTTGCCAGCTCTCTTGTCCGCTGTGGCATATGGTCCGCATCCGTCGAAGTCCGCGTCGGAGTCGTCAGGACCGTGATAGAAGGCCCACCCTTCGTCCCAGGCGTGCTGTGCGTCGTCTGGTCCCCAGTTACCCGCTTCAGCCTTTATGATTGCTGCGTTGAGCTCGTGGATGGCGTATGCCGTCATAACACCGTTCTGAATACCCTTCTCTACTGCCTGATCTCTTACAGTGTCAGACTCACCTGCGAAGGGCCCTGTGCCATCGATGGCAGCGGAGACGAATTGGTCCCATGATCCATCTTGACCGTAGTAGGCGTCATAAGCGTGGTTTTTGCCTGAGGCTGAAGCAAAGCCCATCAGTGTTCTGTATGAGCCGTCAGACTTCTCGGCGTATTCACCATTCTCGTAGATGTCCTTAACGCCATCCCAGTCATAGCCACCAGAGAGGTCTTTGATGTCGCAGACGTCTCCCATTAGCATGCGGTGGTTATCAACGTTGGAGGCGTAGGTGTAACCACCGTCTTCTCCATCGAGATCCACATCGCTGCCGTCATCTCCGCCGAGGCATCCAGCCACAGCGGAGGCAATCATCAATATCGTCATCACAAGGCTCTTTGCTCTCAAATTCATTTTAGGCCAACCTAAACCGGACGCAGAGAATATGATTTATGAATATTTAGGTTAGCCTAAAAACAGTCATATATAGGCAACAATTGAAAATTCGAGCAGCAAACTCAGAGGTTCGTGTATTCCTTGTACTAGAGCAAATATGTGCGGTAGGGGGACCACAAAGGAAAAACAGCTGCCTAATTTGTCAATGATTTGTAATATAATTCTTATTCGTCGGGCATTGTGACCGAATTATGGGAACTACCCAGGCGCATGTAAATATAGAGAACAACTTCCAATTTCTACTTTTCATCAGACTCTGGAAATCAAAGGGCAAATTCGCATTGTCAAACATAGAGGAATTCGTCAAATTGACCGAAAATCGTATGATAGACATCCCTAAAATCCCGGGCAGAGATCTAAAGGACGAGATCCTACAAATGAAAGAGTACCTATCCCTCCTGATCGATAGATTCTCGGAATAGGGTCCCTCTTCTCAAATTACATATCCGGACAAGGAAATTTCCGCTATCTGTGGAAAAAATGCTATCTCCATCCGGAGACTTATTTCCTGTTCAATTTCGGAATTCACCATGTCTTTTTTCGATAAAAGTGTAAATAATAATATTATACACAATTATATTGATCAATTGTATAAAAAAAATTCTTTAGTTTGTAAAAATAAGTATAATAAGCCGTATTTATTGTGCTGCAACAATGGAAACTAAATCTAAACTTGAATACATATGGCTGGATGGATACGAACCCACTCAGAGCATGAGAAGTAAGACCATGATAAGAAAAAATTTCGGGGGAACTGTGGATGAGTGCCCTATGTGGTCTTTCGATGGCTCCTCTACTCGACAGGCGGAGGGCGGCGACTCTGATTGTCTGCTGAAACCTGTCTTTATTTGCCCAGATCCAGACAGATTAAATGGGTACTTGGTCATGTGTGAAGTACTAAACTCAGATGGAACTCCACATAATTCTAACGGAAGAGCGACAATTGAAGAAGATGATGATGATTTCTGGTTTGGATATGAACAGGAATATTTCCTGTGGGACCCAGAGACAAATCTCCCACTAGGATTTCCAAGGGATCAAACACCACAGGGCCAATTTTATTGTTCTGTCGGAGGGAAGAATACATTCGGACGGGACATTATTGAAGCGCATCTCGACATGTGTTTAGATGCTGGACTAAACGTAGAGGGAATAAACGCAGAGGTTGCAGTTGGACAGTGGGAGTATCAGATATTCGCGAAAGGGGCAAAGGAAGCCGGTGATCAAATATGGGTTTCCAGATACCTCGCAGAAAGGAATGCAGAAAAATACGGATTAGCCATTGAGTGGCATCCGAAGCCGTTGGGCGCTACAGACTGGAACGGATCTGGCATGCACGTCAATTTTAGCGACGGTCAGATGCGCGAGGTGGGAGGCGAGGCTTTGATGAATCGGATTTGCGAGGCATTCGGAGCCAATATCAAAGAGCACATTGACGTTTATGGTGCCCACAATGAAGAAAGATTGACGGGATTACACGAAACACAATCCATACACGAATTCTCGTACGGAGTCTCGGATCGCGGCGCATCAATAAGGATCCCCATCGGGACAATCGAGGACGGTTGGAAAGGACGTCTGGAAGACAGAAGGCCCTCTTCCAACGGGGATCCATACAAAATCGGCGCAGTAGTGATTTCAACCACAAAGTCATCATACGAATAAGCTCTGACCGCACACAACCGGTCCAGAGGTTCGATAAGGCTCAGGATCACGTCATGACATTGTCTTTGCGAATGAACGACATCGGGAAAGTCACTCCAAAAGACGACCTTTGACTGAGACTTCCTCGTACGAATCAACGGCGTTTTGCAATTTCTCATTCAAGTCCCGGACCTTTGATTTTGACACTTTCTGCTTTCCATCCGAGAGATGGATAGTGTAGTTTACCTTCTCAGAAGTTCGTGTATCAGAGAAGTCACTCCTTTGGTGGGCCCCTCGGCTTTCTTCTCGGGCGATCGCAGAGCGAATCGTGGCCTCAGCGCTGTCAATGGAGCCCAACAGGTCGATGGCCAGTGCCAGATCGGAGAAACCCTCCGCACTTGGTCGAACATCCACGTCTTCTGAGGCATGTTTCACTTTCATGAGCTCCTTGAGCGCGTATTCTAACCCCTCTCCAGATCTTACCACCCCGCAGTAATTCCACATGATATCCCTGACCGCTCTCTGGAGGGGCCTTGCCAGCTGTTTCCCGGGCGTTGTCAAATCGTCAAGTTCAATTATCGCATCTTTTATGACCTGCCTGTTCCTCATCTGCATATCCATATCGAGAGAAAATTTAGCAGCCTCTGCTCCAGCTATTTTGCCAAAGACC